>FWWM01002004.1_pt1 | contig 57787 bp, 48 predicted proteins | sample 2228351 | NCBI WGS metagenome assembly FWWM01 (sample SAMEA103939774, study PRJEB20133) | metagenome
CAAAATGAAAGAACTAGGTTTAATTTTCTGTATGCCTAATGGAACTGATTTTGAGTTTTATATAGACGATTTTGTTTTATCAACTGCGGATGTTTCAAAAAAGTATGGGGTTTTGAAATTCTTTGATTTCGAAGATGGAATTTCCGGTTGGCAACCTCGTGGTGAGGGAGTGAATGTAAACGCTACCACAGATGTTACACGTTCGGGGAAGCAATCGTTAATGATTGTTAACAGATCACAAAATTGGCATGGAGCCCAATTTGATGTGAAAAACATTCTTGAACCCGGTAAAACCTACTTCATAGACGCTTGGGTATACCAAGAAACCGGGTATGACCAGACGATAGTCATGACTATGCAAAGAAAGTATTCTACTGACGGTAAGACTAATTACGATTGGATCAAGCCTGAGACTGTCCCTTCTGGAAAGTGGACTAAGATAAGTGGAACCTACTCTGTTCTATCTAATGTAAATGTTGAAGAACTTATACTTTACTTTGAATCAACCACGTCACCGAACATGGTGTTTTACATAGACGGTGTCACGATATACGAAGAAGGTGAAACAAAAATTGGCCCAGACCTGTCAATACCTTCTCTCAAAGATGTCTATAGTGGATATTTCAAAATTGGTGTTGCATTACCCACCAAAGCACTTGCTAATCCGTCTTATGTTGAATTAGCTAAAAGACATTTCAATAGTATAACAGCGGAAAACGAGATGAAGCCGGAAAATATTTTGGTAGCTCCAGGTGTTTACAATTTTGAACAAGCCGACCTTTACGTCAAGTTTGCTCAGGATAACGGAATGGCGATAAGAGGACACACTTTAATTTGGCATTCCCAAACACCTGATTGGTTCTTCAGAGATGAAAACGGAAATCTATTGAGCAAAGAAGCACTTATTGATAGGATGAGAGACTATATACATACGGTTGTTGGACATTTCAAGGGAAAAATCTACGCCTGGGATGTTGTTAACGAAGCAATTGATCCGAATGAGCCTGATGGTTATAGAAGGTCGCTTTGGTATCAAATAATAGGACCTGAGTATATAGAATTAGCATTTAGATTTGCTCACGAAGCAGATCCTGATGCAAAATTGTTTTACAACGACTATAATGAATACTTTGGAAGAAAAAGAGAACTTATATACAATCTTGTTAAAGATTTGAAAGCGAAAGGAGTTCCAATCCATGGTATAGGTATGCAACAGCATATCAACGTACGAACAGACCTTAACGCTATTGAAGAAACTCTTTCTTTATTCTCTTCAATAGATGAAATTGAAATTCATATAACCGAACTCGATGTAAGTATCGCTGAGACGTTGCCTTCAAATTACGGAGAACCAACTAAAGAATTACTGTTAGAACAGGCAGAATTTTACAATGAACTTTTTGAAATCTATAAACTGTACAGTGATGTTATAACGAACGTTACTCTTTGGGGATTAAAAGATGATTACTCTTGGAAGATTCAGCAACGAAACGATTGGCCACTTCTTTTCGATAAAAATTATCAAGCCAAATATTCTTACTGGGCAGTTGTTGATAAAAGTGTGCTACCTGTAAAAACAAAGTCAGTGAATATTTCACAAGGTGATGCTATAGTACTTGGAGGGTTAGACGGAACGTATCTGAATTCTCAACCTATAACTATTTTGGTTGATAATAGAATAAAATTAATTGGTTATGCAATTTATAATGGTGAAACCTTGTACATATACGCTGAAGTAACTGATAGGACGGAAGATTTCGATACCGACAGAATCTCTATATTTATCGACCCCAAAGAACTTAGGGTTCCGTACATCCATGATGATGTAATTGTAATTACCCTTTGGAGAAATGGAAAAATTGAGGTCAATAAAAAAGATTTATCATATGAATATTTCGTTGAAGAACGTTATGGTAAGTATTCGATAGAAATAGGTGTTACTATTCCGGAACTTAGAATATCTCGAGATCAAAGTGTTGGATTTGATATTCAGGTTTTTGATGGTAACCAAAAATTCAGCTGGTCAGATACTAAAAATAATCAAGGTTTTTCAACTATGGATTACGGAAAACTATCCGTAGATACTGCCAGAACCGTAACTGCAAAATATGGAACTCCAATAATTGATGGTGAGTATGATGACATGTGGAACACTGTAGAAGAGTTTGTTACCGACGTTTTAGCTGCTGGTGGCGTAAATAACGCATACGCAAAAATAAAAGCCTTATGGGATAGCGAATATCTCTATCTTTTTGTGACAGTGTACGATACTCTGTTAAACAGCAATAATGCTAATCCATGGGAACAAGATTCACTGGAAATCTTTATCGATGAGAACAACAAGAAAACTACTTCTTACCAAGATGATGATTCGCAGTTCAGAGTGAACTATAAGAACGAGCAATCCTTTGCAGGTGCTGCAACTCCGGATAGATTTAAGACGGTAACAAGATTGTTCGAAAGTGGTTATGTCGTTGAAATTGCAATTAAATGGAAGACCATTACTCCATCTGAAGGAACAGTGATAGGTTTTGATTTTCAAGTTAACGATGCTGATTCAACTGGCTCAAGAGTTGGAATATCAAAGTGGTCTGATCCAACTAACAACACTTGGCAAGATCTTTCGAAGATAGGGAATTTAATATTGGGCAGATAATCTTCCTCGTCAAAATGATTTAATATCTTGCAAATCTTCCCCAGAAGAAAATGGACTCTTCTGGGGTTTTTTCTTAACAAAAAAACGAAAATACTTGATTTTTAAAATAAGACGTAGTAAAATAAATTATGCTGATATATGGGGGGATTTTTGATGGAAAAAGGGCAGTTTTTGAAGTTTTTGGAAGAAAACTCGATAAAGTTTTTAAGACTTCAGTTCAGTGATATCAACGGAACTCTCAAAAATGTTGAGATACCCGTTGATGAAGTTGACACTCTTCTCGGTAAAGGTATTATGTTCGATGGCTCTTCAGTTCAAGGTTTTGCTCGTATTCACGAGTCGGATATGTACCTAAAACCGGATCTTTCAACAGTTGCAGTTCTTCCTTGGACAGCAGATGGTTACAAAAGTGCAAGAGTGATATGTGATGTCTACGAAGATCCCGAAACACAATTTGAAGGGGATCCAAGGTACAGACTCAGGTTAGTTGAAGAAAAAGCACGCCAGATGGGATTCATTCCTTACGCAGGACCTGAAGTTGAGTTCTTCATATTGCCTTCTGAAAACGGAAAACCAAAGTTTGAATTTTTAGACAGTGGAAGTTATTTCGATCTTCTCCCTGTAAATGTTGCGGAAGATATCAGAACGGAAGTTTCGGTACATCTTGAAGAGATGGGGATAGATGTCGAAACAACTCACCATGAAGTTGCGCCGTCTCAACACGAAGTAGATTTCAGGTATGACACAGCTGTTAAATCTGCAGACAATGTTCAAACCGTTAAACTAGTTATCAAGACATTAGCCTTAAAAAAGAACCTTTATGCAACATTTATGCCAAAACCGTTTTTTGGTATAAACGGTAGTGGTATGCACGTCCATTTTAGTTTGTTCACTTTAGATGGTCAAAACGCTTTTTACGATCCAAATAACAGTGATGGTATTTCAGATGTTATGAGACATTTCATAGCCGGATTAATTCACCACGCAAGAGAAATAACAGCTATAACCAATCCTACGGTTAACAGCTACAAAAGATTAGTTCCAGGTTACGAAGCACCAGTTAACATAGCTTGGAGTAAAGGAAATAGAACTGCATTGATAAGGGTCCCAAAGGCAAGAGGGCAAGGTACAAGGGCAGAATACAGAGCACCAGATCCATCTTGTAATCCATATTTAGCTTTTGCTGTTATTTTTGCCGCAGGACTTGATGGTATAGAAAAGAAATTGGAATGTCCACCCGCTGTTGAGGAAAATATCTACAGAATGAGTGATGAAGAAAAGAAAATTAGAGGTATTAAAAGATTACCAGAAAATTTGAAAGAGGCTCTTCATGAAGCTATTCAAAGTGAACTCGTTAAACAAACTCTTGGAGAGCATGTTTTAGAAAAGTTCTACGTTCTTAAAGAAAAAGAATGGAGAGACTACGCTGCGCATGTAACCGAATGGGAAAGAGAAAAATACGTAAACTTCTAAAAGATTAGTTGGCCCAGGAGAGTTCCTGGGCTATTTTTGTATGTTTTCTTTGAACCAAGATAATTTCTTTAATGATTTTTCGACGTAGACTTTCTCTTTTGTGTACGGATCGATTCCAGTATAGTACATTGTTGTACTCAGAGTCGATGGTGTAGGTGTGAAGATCTGTATCTGTTGTGGAATATAACCTAAATTTTCCCTTATGACTTTCTTAAGATAGTTATTTTCTTTTTCTTTTTCTCCGGGATGACCGACTATAAAGTATCCTATTGCATACATATTTTTTCCCTTTTTACGAGCGGATTCTTCAAAAAACTTTTTGAAAGTTAGAAATTTTTCAAAATCAGGTTTTCTCATAAGTGACAAGACCTTTGGATGTGCATGCTCGGGAGCAAGTTTTAATTGGCCTGATGTAAAATCGACAAGCTTTGATATTATGTATTGATAATCTTCATCGTCTAAAATCAGGTCGTGCCTTAAGCCAGATTGGACGAAAACATTCTTGATTTTGGGAAGCATTTTTATCTTTTCCAAAAGCTCAATGAAGTTTTTTTGACTTATTTTATTGATTTTACACACCGAAGGAACTAGACAATTTTTTAAACACTGCCCTTTTGTCTCTCTGATATTACAGAATGTTCCATACATATTCGCGGTTGGACCGCCAACATCGTTTATTGTTCCTTTAAACTCCGGAAGTGTTGATAGGATTTTTACTTCTTCAATAATCGAATCTTCACTTCTTGAAATAACGTGTGTTGTCTGATGATGCGCAATAGCACAGAAAGAGCAATTTCCATAACAGCCGCGGACCGTTGTTATAGAAAAGCGCACTGTCTCAATCGCTTTTACTTTTCCAAGTTTTTCATAAAATGGATGAACTTTTCGCTCGAACGGAAGAAGGTAGAGTTCATCAAGTTCTTCTGTTGTCAACGGAAATTGTGGTGGATTTTGAATTACATAGCGTGTATCGAATTTTTGGATTATTTTCACATCTTTGTAAGGGTCTGTATTGTTTTGAATAAGCTTATAACTCTCAGCGTAAAGTTCTTTTGAACTGCTGACTTCCTCAAAAGAAGGTAAGTATACATCGTTCGATTTACTTTCCAATTTGCTCGTCCAATGCAACGTGCCACGTATATTCTCTAAACTTTTACCGGATTCAATTCTTTGTGCAATTTCAAGTGTTGCCCGTTCTCCCATCCCATAAACCAATATATCAGCTTTAGAATCTAAAAGTATAGATTTTCGAACTTTATCGCTCCACCAGTCGTAATGAGCGAATCTTCTAAGGCTTGCTTCCAACCCACCTATGACTATTCTGACGTTCTTAAAAGCTTGCCTAACGAGGTTACAATAATATATTACAGCTCTATCCGGCCTTTTGTTGTTAATCCCCCCAGGTGTGTAATCGTCGCTATTACGCTTCTTTTTTAGGGATGTATAATTTGCAACCATCGAATCAACATTTCCAGCCGTAATACCAAAAAACAAATTGGGACGTCCCAATCTTGAAACGTCCCCGATACTAAGCGGCTGAGCTATAATACCAACTTTGTAGCCTTTTGAAACTAAATAATGTCCTAACAAAACTACACCAAAAGAAGGATGGTCAACGTATGCGTCGCCAGTTATAAGGATTATATCTAAACCTTTCCAACCTAATTTCTCAACTTCGTCCCTTGTCGTTGGTAAAAAGATTTGCTATCCCTCGCTTTGCTTTTTTAAATATACACTTTTTCAACATACGGACTTGTTAACGCTCTTAAGGCACAACCGTAACTCATTCTAAATTGAACGATATCACCGATGTTGAATTCTTTTTCACATTGTGTGACATCAACAATCAAATGGTCACTTGATGCGTGCAAAACTTCCATTTCCTTAACAAGTGGTTTGAGTCCATCTGGTTTAACGTCTTGTTCTCCAATAGCTAAGATTATTCTCTTTCTCCGCCCTTTGTCTTCAAAGACTGGCACTCTACCGAATGCATCGCAACCTCTTTGCCCAACTGGCACAGAAGGTTTGTAATCAACTTCAATAACTTCTGCTTCAAGAATCATTGTCTCTTGTGAAAGATACGGAATATCTCTATTACCAGTAGCGTCAGTTCCTAGAAGCAAAGCTTCTCCAATTCTAAGTTGGTTTATTTCTTTTGGTAAAGTTTTTTCTTCTACCATCTTTAAAGTTACCGTGCTACCACCACTAACAAATACCTCTTTGCCTATGGAACTTTCGATTTCTCTTTTTAAAGAAACGAGAAGATTCATATTTTCAACAGAAGGTAACACTCCACCGTAACATCCAAGGTTGGTTCCAATGCCTTTTAACGTAACGTGTTTTAACTTGTGAAAAGTTTCCGTGATTTCTTCGACAGCTTTTTCATACCATACGCCTTCTCTAAGGTCTCCAAGATCTATCATATAGATGATTTGAAGATTTTTTCCATATTTTTCACAAAGACTATCGAGCATTACAGCAACTTTTGGATCAGATACTAAGATTTCATCAACAATTTCAACAGCACTTTTCAACTCACTTGGCATTGGAATTCTTAAAAGTTGGAAAGGTCCGCCAATTCGGGCTTCTCTCATTTTAACTATATTTTTTAAACGAGAGTCTCCTATCATATTTATCCCATTTTCGAGAAAAATTTTCGCGATTTTAGGTTCTCCTAAGACGAGTTTAGTGACACCAACTATCTGAATATCCTTGCATAAGTTACGGATTTCCTGTGTGTTTGAACCGATTTTTTCTAAATCAATAAGTATCCTCGGATACCCCATCTTTTACACCCCATTTTTAAAATTTCATTGTTTCAGAAAAAAATTATCTGTGGTATAATTATTTTAAACCATCAGTTTGGATATGTAAATAATAAAGATTGATAAAATAAAATAGAAGGAGAGTGTATGGAATGGAAAACCTGAAAATTGAAGAGTCTGCAAAGTATATTTTGTCAAAGTTAAATACAAAACCGAAGATAGCACTTATCTTAGGCTCTGGACTTGGATTTTTGGCAAACGAAGTTAAAAATCCGATAAAGATTAGGTACATCGAAATACCAAATTTCCCATACTCAACAGCTCCAGGTCACGAAGGAGCTCTTGTTATTGGTGAACTTTTCGGAAGAGAAGTAATAATTTTAAATGGAAGATTCCACATTTACGAAGGTTGGCATCCTTCAGTAATAGCACATGTTATTCATACCTTAAAACTTGTTGGAGTTGAAAAAATGTTGATAACAAACGCAGCAGGTGCCGTTAATGAAAGTTACACTCCGGGAGACCTTGTGATTGTTAAGGACACGATAAATATGATGTTTAGAAATCCTTTGAGAGGTCCAAATGATGAAAAACTTGGTCCAAGATTTCCAGATATGTTAGGGGCTTTTGACAGAGAATGGGCACAAAGGTTAAAAGAAAGAGTGAAAGATCTAAAAGAAGGAGTATATTTAGCTCTAACTGGTCCAACGTACGAAACTCCCGCTGAAATTAGGGCGATTAGGAAGTTTGGAGCAGATTTGGTTGGAATGTCGACTGTTCCAGAGATAATTGTTTGTGCGCATGTAGGGATAAAGACGTTGGTTATTTCTTGTGCTACGAATATGGCTGCTGGAATACTGGACCAACCACTTTCACATCAGGAAGTTTTAGAAGTTGCTGAAAGAATAAAAGGAAAATTCACAGAAGTTGTAAAACAAGCGTTGGAGGTCGTGTATGAATAGAGAATTTTTAGATATTGTTTCAAACCTTGGTGAAGCAAAGAAAGTTTTGGTTGTTGGACATATTATGCCCGATGGGGATGATATAAGTTCGGTTTTGAGTGCGACTATTGGGCTTAAAAAACTTGGTAAGGAAGTCGTCGGTGCGATAGACTGGAACATTCCCTGGTTTTTCTACGAATTCGAAGAAACGAAATTGATCAAATCTTTTGAGGAAACGAAAGGTTTTGAACCTGATGCTATGTTAGTTGTTGATGCATCAAGTCCTGATAGAATAGGCAAATTTGAAGAATACGTATCTAAAGTACCTACATTTGTTATAGACCATCACGGAACTAACACTATGTTCGGTAAATACAATTGGGTTGATACAAAATTCGGATCAACTGCACAGATGGTTTTAAGACTTAATACTGAGTTGGAAGTACCCTATGACGAGACTTTGGCAACACTTAATTTTATGGGAATTGCCACTGATACTGGTTTTTTCAGATATTCTAATGCAGATCAACTTGTCTTTACTGATGCAACCAGATTAGTTTCATTGGGAGCAAAACCTTATAAGGTTTCAAGAATATTTGAAAACAAAAAACTTGAACAGTTTAAACTCTTATCGATTGCTATCGATAGGTTAAGAATGGAACTTGACGGAAAAATCGCTTGTTCTTACATTAAATACAACGATTTTGTTGAAAATAACTGCGAAGAAGAAGATGCAAGTGGATTTGTGAGCGAACTTAGATCTATACGAGGCGTAGAGGTTGCCATATTTCTAAGTGAATTTGAGCCAGAGACTATCCATGTGAGTTTTAGATCCAAAGATTACATTGATGTTAGTAAAATAGCTGTCGAACTTGGTGGAGGTGGACATCCAAGAGCAGCAGGTTGCACAATGAGAGGAAATGTTGAGAAAATTGTGGAAGAAATAATTAAGAAAACGAAGGAAAAATTTTAAAAAGTTTTTGGAAGTGGTGGAAATTGAGAGAAATTTATTGTGGTGTTGAATATTTTGAAAACTTTGGTGGGACTTATTCAAGGATATGGGAGTTTTCTACTAAAGATACTTTCGAAAATGTAGTTAAATTGATGAATGGTTTTACAAAGGTTGGCAGATTCTTACTGCCAAAATACTTTGTTGGAAAAGATGACAAAATTAAGGTGGTCTTTGAACATTATTTGGAAGAGAACTTTTCAGAATGTTTTGATAGATTAACGGATGAGGAACTGGAATATTACGTCGAGCAGATTTTGAATACAGCATATGAGATAGAACAGTTGGATGAAACGGAAGTGCCAAGTTTTGGTGTTTACAGTTTTGACAACGTGCTTGTTTTAGGAGCGGAGTTGCTTTTTATTCCACCTGTGACTAGAGAAAATATTCCTGAAGAATGGAAAAAAGAAAGAACAGTTATAGCCCCCGAGGTTTTGAAAACCGGTAGCGCTCACAAAAAATCTTCCACGTATGTTTTTGGAAAGATACTTGAGTTTATTGACAAAGATAGAAAGTATTATAATGTGTGGAGTTTAATGATAAAAGATAATCCAGATGAAAGACAGATCCTATATTCTCCAAAGCATTACGAAGTGATTTCCGAATATTTCGAAAATATTGAAAGAGAATCGAACATCTATTCTCTTATAGAACAATCTGAAAAAAATGTCTTTGTTGTAAACGTATATGGAGAAAGAGGTTCGGGAAAGGAATTTTTCTCAAAAAATATTTTTAAAAATTTAAAGAAGGCTGGATTCAAAACTTTCCAAATTTCCTCAAGTCTTACTAATTTATCCAGACAAATGGTTTTACTTGATGAATTTGAAAAATTTGAATACAAAGATGAACTCTTAAAGTGTCTTTACTCAGATTGTAAGTACAATACAGTTGTTGGATACATAATTTCATTTATCTCAAAGATTGATAAAGTTGTTATTTTATTTGACAATTCATTTATGAGAAATTCACTTGTACGAGCTTTCTATAACGAAATAATGCGTTCGAGATTTGTTAATAACAAGTTGGTTTTAATAATATTAAGTTCGGAAAAACTTTTTGATTGTGATTTGTATATCGAAATGAAGCCACTTACTGAAAATCAAATTAATTCAATATTAATTAAAGAAATCGGAGAAATTTCGTTTTCAAAAGAAGTCTTAGAGGTATTTTTCAAAACGCGTGGAAATAAATTAAGAACTGTTCTTAAGAACATTAGATTTTCAAAGAATATTGGAGAAATTTTTGACGAAGAAAAAAGAAAATTTGTAATTCAGGAATCTTATTTCCAGTTCTTAGGAGAAGAATTCAGTATTTTTGAAGTGAAATTTTTGGATGGAATTTACAGAGATACTAAAGAGATTTTATATAAACTCAAAGAGTTAACTTTCAAAGGAATTTTAGTTTTCGACGGTTCAAATTTCTCTTTTGCCAATCGCGGACTTTACAAATTTTTTTACGAAAGTATCCAACCAGACGAAAGAATAAAAATTCACTTTGAGCTTGCACGTAAGTACATGGAATCAGGCTCTTTACAGTTGCTTTTACCAAAGGTTATCTGGCACCTTGAAGAGTCTGGACAGTACAGGAAGTCTGTTATTCTGCTTTTGCAAATACTCAAACAAGACCTTGAAGAGCATAAATATTCACCGGTGGTAATTTTAGACATTTTTGATACCGTTAGAAAGATAAATGAAAAATACTTAAAGAAGGAGCTCTACACATTCTACTCACTCTATTACAAATTTCTTTACCAAAGTGGAAAAGAGGATAAATACAAGGATACATTGCCAAATAAAAAGTATTGTATTTTCGTCCAAGCACTTAAAAACTTTGTAAACGGCGATCATACAGAAAATGTTAAGTTTCTGAAAGAATTAAAAGTTCTGAAGATTTATAAAGATTATTGGCTGTACTATCTTGGAAATTTTTCATACTTTGAACTGAACAACGATTTCTATAACTCTGATTTTTACGATGTTGCTTTGAAATTGAGAGAAGACTTACAAAAATTTAGAGACTTAAAAGCTGAGATGCTCTTGTTGCATGCTTACAAATACGTATATTCAAACAAAAGTGTTGCTAAGAAATCTATCGAAAAAGCAAACGAAATTTCAAAAAATAAAGTTTTGCGGATAAAAGTTTACAACTTACTCGGTCTTTTAAACGATGGGACAAGACTTTCAAGTTTATATTTCCAAAAAGCCATCGAAATAGCTAAAGAATTAGGATACTTTGAAAGAATGGTTACCCCATGGCTCAACAATTTAAGAGCACTATTGTACTTTGGAGATATCGATAAATTCAAAAAAGAAATCAAAAGTGTCGAAACTGTATCAAACTTGTTCTCGTTAGAGACTTTAGCACTTACACATAGAATATTCGGAATGTATTACAGTTATGAACAAAACTTTGAAGAAGGAATGAAATACCTTTCAAAAGCTTTAGAAATAGAAGAACAAACAAAAAGTCAGCGAAACTCTTTAAGGGCTATTATCTTGCACTACGCACTGTGCGGAAAAATTGAGGAAGCAAAAAAACTTTCTGAAAAATGGAAAGATGATTCCGCACTCAAAACGAGAGCGTTTGAATATTTTACCGAGTTACTTCTCTCAAGAGATGATAAAGAATTGCTTGAGAACTGGGTTCAATATAGAAATTCCGAGTACGAACTTTTACGTGAAGAAATCTTTTATCTTTTCGCTGAAAAACTTAGCGTTCTAGATCCTGAAAACTTCAGAATCCAACTTGATAAGTACGAAAACTTATACGCTCTTTCTCAAACCAATTTATCACTTTTCTACACATTGCTTGCAAAAGCTAAGTATTATCTGTTTACAGGAAAACCAACAAAGGCAGTCTTTACTTACAGTAAGGCACTTAGGCTTTTAAAGAAGATGAATATGAGACATCCGATTTTAAAATTTGAGGATAATATTATAGCAAATGCAGAAAAACACAACGAATTACTGATGAAATACGATTTTCAAGTAAAGGTCTTGGATACGATAAACTCGCTTTCTCCTATCAATGATCCGAAGAAAGTTTTAGAACTTGTGACCAACATAATCACTGCTGAATTTAATATAGTTAGCTTCTATATAAGTGTCCAAGATAGGATCTCAAAATATGATTTTACTTTAAGCTTGACGAATTCAGTACCAGAAAAAGATTTTGTAACTTTTGAACCTTTTGCGTTTCGAATGTCAGATTATTTAGACAAGAATTCCCAGTATATTATATACGTCTCTACTGTTGACAATTTAACAGAGGAAGACGGAAAGAAAATTATCGACACTATCGACTTTGCACTGAAGAGTATTCTCAGAAATTCTATTCTGAACTACCGTTCTATGTATGACACACTTACAAAAGTCTACACACGTCAGACAATAATTGGCTTGCTTGAAGAAAAATTCGAAAATTGGAAAAACAACAAGAAAGAATTTTACGTTATGATGCTTGATATAGACGACTTTAAGAGTGTTAACGATACGTACGGACACAAAGTTGGAGATGAATTATTGTACGAAATTGCTCAACTACTTAAGAATATATCAGATAAATACAATGGAACAGTTGGAAGATACGGTGGTGAAGAGTTTACAATTATCTGTGATAAAGATGCAATAAAATTAGCGGAAGAGATTCGAAAAGAAATAGAAAGTTCACTTTTAACGTCTCAAAAATTATCAAAGACTATCAGTATAGGCGTTGCTCATTGTAGTGAAAGAAAAACTGTGTCGGACTTGTTGGGGCTCGCTGACCAAAGGCTTTATGTTGCTAAAAATTCTGGGAAGAATAGATTAGTTGCAGGGCAGGGGTGACGTTTTTTGGAGATTATAAAACTTTACCGTTCAACATATTGGGGAGATGAATATTTAGCGGAAATAGATGGAAGAATAAAAATTGTAAAGTATCTAAAAGAATCCTTGATGGAGGATACTTTTAGTTTGATTAGAAAAATTGAAATTGGAAAAGGGATCTCTGCGATATTGTCCCCGGAAAAATATGATTTTTCTGGAAAGCCTTTCTTTGTTTATCCAAAATTTGAAACAGTGGATGACTTTTTAAAGATTTCAGAAGAAGAAAAATACAAAATTTCAGTTAATTTATTAAACATTTTGAAAAATATCATTCATATTCCCGGTTTCTTTGTAGGAGCATTGGGATACGAAGACTTAGTATTTGCGAACAACGAATTAAGAATACTACTCCCGCCAATTGATTTTGAAAAAGTTTCTGAACTTAAAGCTTTAAGCGAAAGACGAAAAATATTTGTTGCTCCTGAGATTTTAGAAAGCTTTCCACCTTCTGACAATTCATCTCTTTGGGTTATTGGAAACATAGTTTACAATCTATCACCTTCAGCTGAACTTAGAAAATTATCTGAAAGGTTGTTCATTTATGAACCAGCAGAAAGAAAATTTGATTTCGATATACCATACTACAGTGTTCCTTCTACGAAAAAAGTTGTGGCTATCAAGAAAATAAAAAGACGCGAGGAAGATCAGATATTCAAGGTAATAACAACAAAGAATGAAGAACCTATACCTATGTTTCTTGGTGTAATTGGACCACAAAGAATTGGTAAAACTACACTTATGGAATCAATTCACAGTAGATTCAGGGAAGTTGATTATTTCTTCCTAAATGTTTCTAGCGCATCGGAGTTAATTCTTCAACTTCTTCAAGTTGGATATGAGAAGATGCCGGAAGAATTAAGAACCCAACTTGAGTATTGTGTGAGTAATGTGTGTAAGATAGATACTCTGAGCATAATTTTAGCGCAAGTTTTTAAGTATGTTAAGAATGTCGTTATTTTTGTTGATGACTATCAAGAATGCCAAGAAAATCTTAAAGCAATCTTGATTAACCTTTCAAAATTAAATATTGGTAATGATTTGAAGATTTTAGCATTTTCAACGGAAATTTTTGATGAATTTAGAGAAATTATATATCTGAGACCATTTGATGAAGAAGATATAGAAAGAGTGATTATAGAATCTTTTGACAACTTTAAGAATCCTGAGATATTTGCAAGATGGTTGTACTCAGTTTCTGACGGTTTTCCAGGTCTTGTTTCTGAGATAATCAAGTATTGTTTTGAAAAAGGTATTGTAGTTGAAGAAAACGGAGCTCATTCATTCAATCCGGATTTGGCAGAAGAGTTTTCTTTTAGTGCTATTTTAAAGGAGAAGACTCAGATTTTCGAGAAGTCTCCTGAAGTGTATCTAGCAATACTTGGTCAAAAGTTCTTTTGGGAAGAGATTCAAATTTTAGAGGAAATTTTAGGTGAAAAATTTCAAATAGAGAAGTTAAGAGAGAATGGAATTGTCTATTTGGAGTATAACAAAGTAAGGTTCTCGTTAAAGCACTACTGGGAAGTTTTTTACAGTCAGATCCCAGAAGAAAAAAAGAAAGAATTACATTTGAAGATAATCGAAGCTATCGACGATCCTTTTAAAAAAGCTTGGCACTATGAACAGATTGGCGATATAAACAGAAGTATTATTACTTATCTAAAACTTTTGAAAGAAATGTTTAAAAACCATTATTCTCCCTCTTTTATACAAAATGTCATCCAGAATGTGAGAAAACTCCTTAAAGGAAGAGTTCTTTATTCACTACTCTCTTACGAAATAGAATTAATGGCTCGTACCGATAGTATTAGTGATATCGAAATACCAAAAAATAAGTTGTTTGAAGTACTTGATATCAAATATCACTACTTGAAATACGATTACGATTATGTCCTAAAAAATTATGACAAAAACATAACTGGCTTTGGAAACCTTGGTACGATACGAAGAAGATTTTATCATTTAGCTTGTGAATATTCCTTGGAACCGAGAGCGGATTACATAAGTAGACTAAATGAAATGTTAGAAGTTTTACATGAGGATAACGAACTTCAAGTTGTAGATATTGTGAATATGTATATTTTTATATCTAGTATTGTTACGGACATTGAAAAATCTACTCAGTATCTCAAAAAAGCTGAGCAGTTGTGTTTGAGATATGATTTAAAACATAGACTTCCAACAATATATAACAACCTTTCTGTTAACTCAAGAAATGTGTATATATCGTTGGAATATTTGAAAAAATCAATATCTGTAGCAAACTCTATAGGGCTCCCAAACAAAGGCTTGATGGCAGAATTAAATATGTGCTACCATATGTTCTATTCAGGAAACGTAAAGGAAATGCTCATCAAACTGTTTAATATAAGGGATAAACTGTTTATTTTGAACTCTAAACATGAAATATCTTACAGCTATCTTCTAGAGTCTTTTTATCATTCTTACAATTTTGAAATTGAAGAAGCTTTAGGTGATTTAAAAAAAGCCAAGGAGTTTAGCGAAAATCCTGAAAGCGTTGAATGGGTTTTCCAAGAGGCTATGGTATATTTATTGGCCAGAGATATAGATATTTCCAAGAGAATATTAAGTAATCTGAATTTAGATGAACTTGGTTACGAAAGTAGATTAGTGGCTGAGGTTGTGCTGAGTTATGGAACTGAACAATTTTCAAAAGCTTACGAAAACTACAGAAAGTCTAATGTTCTGATTTTTAGAGAAGAGTTATTGGCTATTTTCGGTAGCGAAATAGTAAAAATCAACCCTGACAGTTTCAAAGAAGATCTCGATATGTTTGAGAGCAAATTTTCTCTTGAAGGGCTTAAACTTTCACAAGCACTTATTTTTGAAGGTTTTGCACATTACTACGAGTTTTTGAAGAAAGAATACAAAGTTGATACTAACCGACAGAAAGCAATTGAGACTTACAAAGAATGCGATCTTTTCGGTGCGGTTAGGAAAATATCGGAAATATATAACATAAGTACAAAAGATTTCCAGAAAAAAGATAAAGTTGAGCTTGTTATTGAAGATATCCTGAAAGGGCTTGTTACTGTAGAACAATCAACTACACCTGATAATGTGTGCACATATTTTGTCTCTAAGATAATTTCGATCTTTCCGATAAGAAATGCTGGCATCAAAGTTGAAGATAAGTTTTTGGACAAAACTTACGAATTTTGTATTGGAAATTGTAAACATGCAGAAGAAGACGTTGTAGTACCTTCTCCGTTTAAACTGTACGTCTCAGATACTATCGATAAATATTCCAAATATTCAGTCATTTTAAGTGATAATGAAATCAATTTGGGAACGGAAGATTTTGAAAAATTTGTCTCGGTTTTTGAAATAGTTGAGAATAGTTTAACAGTAGCTCTAAAGACTGTGCTTAGTAGATTAAGAACTCTAATAGACCCTTTGACAAAACTTTACACAAGATATCAGTTTTTCGAAGAAGCGAATAAGATTTTCTTAGAATCAAAAACTCTCAATTCACCTGTTAGCGTTGTAATGATTGATATAGACAATTTTAAAAAAGTGAACGATAGATATGGGCACCAAGTTGGAGATAAAGTTTTGCAATTTGTGGCAAAAACGTTGCGGGAACATCTGAGAATAACTGATGTTATAGCTCGCTTCGGTGGAGAAGAATTCATAGTAGCTTTGAGAGGAACTTCTTACGAGGAAGCTGTAAACATATGTGAAAGACTCCGAAGTCTTGTGAAAGAACTTAACCCGTTTGATTTCAAAATTACTATAAGTTTTGGGGTATCTAATTATCCAAAGTTCAGTGCTGAAAGTATTGAAGATTTGATTATTTTAGCTGATATTGCACTTTATCAAGCTAAAAACACAGGAAAAGACAAAGTTGTTTTGTATGAGGAGGGTATGACTGGTGGAATTCACGCTTGATCAAGAAAGAATAGAAAAATTGTGGCTTACAGGCTCTGAAGTTTTGATCGATGAACCTATGTCATCGCATGTTAGTTTTAGAATTGGTGGCCCTGTTAAATATTTTATAATCCCAAACAGTATGGAAGCCTTTGTAGAAGCTTTAAAAATAACCGAAGGATTTGAAAGAAGGATAATAGGGAACGGTACTAATATTCTACCAGCTGATGAAAAGAAAGATTTAATAGTAATCTCTACTTCAAGAACCGACTATATAAAATTCGACGGGACAAAGGTTGACGTAGCAGCTGGTACTCCACTGAAGAAACTTTGTCTTGAAGCTTTAAAGATGGGACTTTCTGGACTTGAAAACGGATATGGAATTCCTGGGAGTGTCGGTGGAGCAATATATATCAACGCAGGTGCCTATGGATGGGAAACTTTTGACAGGTTAGTTTCAGTGACATTCTATGAAAATGGCGAAATTAAGACTTTAAATAAACACGAGATAGAATTTGGATATAGATACAGCATTTTCAAAGACGACAGAGATAAAATAATACTTTCAGCAGTTTTTGAACTTTTCTACGATTATAAAGAGAGGATAAAAGAAAGAATGTTAGAGGTTATGAAAAAAAGATATGAAAAACAACCACTCGACATGCCAAGTGCAGGAAGCATTTTTAAAAGACCAAAACCGGACTTTTATGTTGGAACCACGATTGAAAAGTTGGGATTGAAGGGTTTCAAAATAGGTGATGCTAAAATTTCCGAAAAACATGGAGGTTTTATTGTAAACGATGGCAATGCAAAAGCTGAGGATGTTCTGAAACTGATTGAGTTTATTAAAGAAAAGGTTTATAAAGAGTACAATGTTCTACTCGAAACTGAGATAGAGATTTGGAGATAACTGGAGGTGTGAGTATGGAAAAGTTAGTTTGGAAAAAAAGAACACAGGAAGAACTTGAAAGTTTTGCTCAGAAGTACAAATACTTTATATGCACTGCACTCACAGAAAGACTTGCAGTTAAGTATTTTGTGAACCTTTTAGAAAATGCAGGATTCAAAAACATTGAAAATGTTAAAAATCCAGAAGAAAAATTTTATTTAGTAAACAGAGGAAAATCGTTGGTAGCTGTCAAAGGTGATATCAGAAAAGGGGTTAATTTTGTAGCTGCACACATTGATGCCCCAAGAATCGATTTGAAACCAAATCCACTTTACGAAGACAGTGATCTTGCATTTGCAAAGACACATTACTACGGTGGAATAAAAAAATACCAGTGGCTCAGTTTACCACTTGCCTTAGTTGGTTATATAGTTAAAGAAGATGGCTCAACAGTTGAAATCTGTGTTGGATGCAATGAAGATGATCCAGTCTTTGTTATCCCAGACCTTTTGCCACATTTGGATAAAGACGACGGTAAAGTTTCAGATAAATTCAAAGCTGAAAAGATGCATCTACTTCTTGGTTCAATTCCTTTGGTTGGCGAAGAAAAAGAACCTGTCAAGAAAAATGTACTCAAGATTCTTAAGGAGAAATACAACATAACTGAAGAAGACATTGTAAGCGGAGAACTTGAAATAGTTCCAGCACTTAAGGCGAAAGATGTTGGTTTTGACAGAAGTTTTGTTGGAGCGTACGGACACGATGATAGAATCTGTGCTTTTGAGGCTGTAATGGCATTACTAGACGGTGAACCAAAGGACAAAGCTATAGGAGTAATCCTTTTTGACAGAGAAGAGATAGGTAGTGAAGGAGATTCAGGAGCCCAGGCGAGATTTTATAGAAAATTTTTGAGAAAGATCCTAAAACTCTATGGCGAAACTGATACAGAATTTGCTCTTGATGAAATTATTGATAAGTCTACTGTTATCTCAGCTGATGTGACAGCACTCTATGAACCACTCTATTCAGATGTCTATGACAAACAAAATACAGCAAAAGCAGGTTACGGTATTGGACTTGTGAAATATACAGGTTCAAGGGGTAAAGCAGGTGCAAGTGAAGCAAACGCAGAACTTGTTGCAAAGGTGAGAAAAGTTCTTAATTCTCACGGTGTTTCTTGGCAAGTGAGTACGCTTGGAAAAGTTGATGTTGGCGGTGGTGGAACTGTCGCTAAATTCTTAGCTAAAGAAGGTTTTGACACAATCGATATGGGACCTGGACTTATCGGAATGCACTCACCGTTCGAACTTGTGTCTAAAGCAGACCTTTACGAATCTTACCTTGCTTACAAGGTTTTAATGGAAGAATTGTAATTTGAGGTGGTTCTGTGAACGGAGAAAAGATTGAAAAAATCTTAAGAGAAATTTGTTTTAAGATACGGGTTAAAGGTAGGGAAGCTTTAAAGGAGTATGCAATTACTCCTGCAAAGTTTGATGTCTTGCAAAGACTGTACTTTGGTGGTCCTCAGACTATGAGTACACTTAGTCAAAGTCTTGGGATAGCTAAAAGTACGGCAACAGGACTCATCAAAAGACTTGAAAAGGAAGGGTTTGTGGAAAGAGGAGTGAATAGCAACGATAAAAGAGTTGTCTTTGTGAGGATAACTGATATAGGAATTGATGTTATAAATTCAGTCATACGTAGAAGAATAGAATTCGTAAACGAAGTTATGAAATTTTTCTCCCCAGAGGAAAACGCAAGATTTGAGGAACTTTTGATAAAGTTTGACGAAAAAGTTTTGGAACTAACTGAGAAAAATGGGTGATGGAATTGAGAAGAAATATTGTTTTTCTACTGGTGTCAATAATTTCAGTAGTATACTTTGCTTTGACAATCTATTCGGAAACAGGGACTTTGGTTTATTTTGACGGAAAATATATTGGTACGGTCCAGAAGGATGGTAAATTTGTTTTTAACTTTGACAATCCCGGGACTTTGGTTGTGACAAAGCCCGGGTATCTTCCTTTTGAAATATACGTTACTGAGGATTCGACTTTAACTGCTAAATTATCACTTCCTGCTTATCTTGAAATAAAGACTGAACCGGCAGATTGTGAAATATACGTCAACGACAAGAAAGTGGGTACTGGAAATGGAAAATATACACTTGAACCTGGAAAAGTGCAAATCAAAATTTCCAAAGAAGGCTATACAACAAAAATCATAGATCTCAATCTTGATCCTTTACAGAAACAAAAAATAGATGTTTCACTCAAGAATACAACGACACTTAAATTAATATCACAGAATAATTTAACTTGCTTTTTGAATGGAAATCTAATTGATATTCCGACTATCTTAGAAATTATTCCCGGTGAGCATATGTTGACCCTATCCCCAGAATATATCAACTATGAACAAAAGATAGTAGTTCCTAATGTCGACTATTACGAATATATTGTTGATACAAGAAAATATGTAAAAGTGCATTTCAATGCGAACGTGCCAGAAGCTTATGTTGATGCAAATGGACTTATATACAAAATTCCGGCATCTGTGAATCTAGAACCTGGTTCTTATACTCTTAGATTTTTTGCAAGTGGTTATAAAGATATTGAAATGCAAGTGATGATCGATAAAGAAACAGGATTATTCTTGAACTTCGAACCTGAAAAAAATATTCTTCCAAAGATAGAAAACGTACTAATTGAGCTTGACGGTTATCCAAGGGAAAAAGTAGTTGAGAAATTTTGGTTTACTAAGCTAACGGATATGATTAGTGGTAAGGTATGGTATGGTTTCACAAACGGAAAACTTAAAGGTTTTCCGACGACCGAGTATTTGATAATTTCAAACGGTTACGTAGAATTAAGCGGTTTTAGGTACAACGCACCTATAATTCTTAACGTTCCAAAAGGTACACAAGTGTTTATAAATAGCCAGACCTACAAAGGAATTTTTAAAGTTGAAAACTCCGAAATCATAGATTCCAAGGATTATTGTGTTGTTAATTTGTATTCAGATCAGGTATACGAAGTCTTTTTGGATGGCAAACACATTGGTAGAGCACCTTACTATTTTTTGGTGATTCCACAGGGTAAGCATCTGATCCAAACTGTGAAAGATGGAATCATTGTGAATCAAATCGAATTAGACGTTATGATGGGGGTTTTAAACGAGGTAAGATTAGATTAGACGGGGTGATTGTTATGAAAAAAAGTGAAATGTTTTTTGTTTTAGCAATTTTGCTTGTTTGTACGCAACTTTACGCAGTTAAAGATCTTTCCCCAGCTTCTTCAGATTATCAAGCAGTCAAATTTTTAGTTGACGCAAAAATAATGGATGTGGATGCGAATGATAATTTTAAACCTTCGCTTTTAGTAACAAAACAGGACTTGGCTAGATATCTGTATAATCTCATCAAATACTATAAACTTAGCGATAAATCTGTGGATGTATCCAAATTAGAAAGTGATATTAGAAATTTAACAAGCAGAGTTGATACATTAGAAAAGAACATTAAAGATCTTTCGACAAAAACTCAAACGGTTCCGAAGACAGTTAATGTCGAAGAACTTTCTAAAAGTTTAAAAACATTAGAGAACAAAATTACACAGATTGATACTAAAATAGAAACTTTATCGAAATTACAGTCGCAAGTAAATGAAAACAAAAAGAAACTCACCGAAATTGAGGAAGTTGTTAATCAGTTGAACTCCAAAGCAAGTTCGATTTCTACAAAAGATGATAACGAAATGAATAAGAAATTGAATGATATTTCTGAACAAGTTAGTTCAATGAAAGAGAAAATTTCCCAGATTGAGCAAAATGTTAATTTGCTTGAAAGTGAATACATAAATATCAAAAATAACTTGTCAGCTTTGCAACACAAGGTGGACATCATTATTGATAGTACAAAAAAACTTATTGAAGACAACGTAAGTATTTCAACGACTCTCCAAGTACAGGGAGCGTATGTTCAAGGACTACTTAAAAGTAACGAGAACACAATTCAAAAGCTCGACGAAATTTCTTCTGCCAACAGAGAAATGAACAGTGATATTGAAAAGATAAAGCAAGATATTACTTCACTGAATTCAGTAACAGCGAGTATGATACAACAGATTACTAATATACAGCAAGAGATGGAAAGTATAACATCAGAAATTGTAGGTATGAAGGAACAGATTAAGTTGCTGAATATGAATAGTGAATACTTAATTAACGAAACTACAGGACTGAGAGAAACTGACAAAACAGTGTCAGAAGAGATTTCGAGATTAAATTCAAAGGTAAACGAAATAAACGCAACTATCGATTTTCTGACCAGCTCTTTTAGCAATGATATCTTGGAGTTAAAAGCGGTCGATGGTAAGCTTTCTGAACAACTTAGAAATCTTTCGAATAGGTTGGAAATTATTGAAAATGCTATATGGGATGTAGAAACCCTTGAAAGAAAGATTGAGAATATAGATTTGCTTTCCGTTAGGAACTTGGTTAATTCAGTTGAGATTCTTTCGAACAGGACGACACAACTTGAAGCGGAGAACGAAAAATTGACTAATGAAATTTCAAACCTTAAGCTGTTGAATGCTTCTCTATCGAAAATAGTTTCGGAACTCGAAGAAACGAACAAAAGTTTAGTTGATGAAAACAAAACTCTTAAATCTGAAATCACTGAACACAAAACCCAAATTCAGAAATATGCTGAAGAAATAAATAAAATTCCTGAACTGAAGAGTGAAATCGATACCTTAAGAACAGTTGCGTATTTATCTACTTTTACTGCAGTTTTAGCGTTGATATTAGTTTTCTTGATACAATGAAAATTCAATGAGAGTGTGGTAGCTTTGAAAAAGTTGGGACTCGTTTTAGAAGCTGGAGGAGTAAAAGGATTTTGTCATATAGCTACTCTAAAGTTACTTGAAGAATATCAAGTAAAACTTGACATTGTCGTTGGTTCTTCAGCTGGAAGTATAATTGGTGCTCTGTATTCGTTAGGTTACGCTTCGGAAAAGATATTTAGAATACTTTCAGAAGTAGTTGATAAAAATTACATGAAATTTATCAACAAAGATTTAAGAACTTATGACTTGGTTTTCAAAGCATCTCTTTTGCAACCAGAAGATATTTATCCATTTTTTAAAGAACTTTTTGGAAAGAAGAAATTTTCCGATCTTAAAATTAGATTTGCTGCGGTAGTTTTTTCTCTTGATACGCTTCAGAGCGAGATAATCGATGAAGGTTATATAGTTGATGCTGTTTACGCAAGTAGTTCTGTTCCAGGGGTTTTTGGCCCAATTTGGTTGGGAGGGAGCCAAGTTCTCGATGGTGGAGTGCTTTCACCAATTCCTGTTAATGAAGCTAGGCAATTAGGAGCAGAAATTGTGATAACAAGTTCATTTGAGAATGAGAGAAGAGATTATTCTGATCAGTATTCTTTATTGCTGCGTTTGGATAGCATAAAGGAGAAATTGATAATAAACGATAGTCTGATTCTTTCAGATTTTGTATTTAAGTATAACGTTAAATATTCTTGGAATGAATTTGATAAATACAAGTTCATATACGAGAACGCTCTTAAAGAAGCGAACACCAGGAGGAGTTCTTTTGAAGATTTCGTTAGGGGGAGAATCGTTTAACTATTACGCAAGTATTGGGGTCTTTAAAGCTTTAGAAGAACTTGAAATCAACATAGAAGAAATTCACTGCTGTGGAATATCTTGTATTCCGGCAGCTTTGTGGTTTCAAGTCAAAGAAAATGCGTATAACATTTTATTTAACCATTACGAAAAGTCAAAGAAGCTTTTTGGTGATGTCAAAATTACTGAAAATTCGATTGTCGAGAGACTAAAACTTATTTACAAGACTGTTAGAAAATCTTCAGAGCAAAGACGTCTTGAAGAGCTTAAAAATTTATTAGATGAACTTGTTCCAGATTTTGAAGTTACAGATTCTTCGCCCTTAAGAATACATGCGTTCAATCTTGAAAAAGAAGCTGATGAAATATTATACGGTACTTCTAAAGAAGTTCTTCTAAAGGCATTGGTTTATCCATTAGAATACTATCCCTTTGAAAACTATATATCGACAGCATGGATAACTATAGTACCACCCGTTGAAAGCGATGTAGCAATAGTTTTAGAAGACGAAAAAGATGCCTACCCTAATTCTGCTATGGAATACCTTATGTACGCAACGTATGCCAGGTCAATTTATTTGAGAGAAAGTATTTTAAGAAGGTCAAAAATGGTTATTCGTGTTCCTCTAAGAAAAGATTTTAGAAGTCAAGCGTTAGTTTTTCACAGAAAAGTAAAAAGTTCTTTCAATTGAAAGAGAATGTGGTATAATTAAAAAGACATTTCAGTGATAATTGTGGAGGTGTGTTATTTAGCATGGGTAAACCTCAAAAGAAAATTCTCGAGAAAATTAGTATCGTTTTAGCCATTATTTTGATTATTTTTGTTCTTCAGGCACAAACAACTACTTCATCAGCTTCTTCTGGTAAGATCGTAAGAATATCTTCTTCATATGTTGAACCGAAAAGTGATACAATTTACTACAAAGGAAAGATAGTTGTTACAATTGAAGCTGATAAGATTGGGTTAAAGACTGAAGAAATGTATGTTAAAAAAATAAACAACAAGTGGCGATTGGTGGAAGTTCCTGTCAAAGGTGAATTTACATTTGATGGCGGAGATGCTATAGCGGATAAAATGACTTATGATATGGATTTGAGAAATGGAACAATGAATGGTGCTATAGTCAATATTTTGGATGAACAAAGCAAGGAAAAGATAAAAATTGTTGCAGATGTACTAAATTACGATTTGGCAAACGAGCTTTACTCTGGAACAAAAAAGGGAGGCGTAATAATAACTAAGGGAAAAATAACCGCTGTTGCAGACAGTTTTAAATACGACAAGAAAAAAGGCGAATTAGTTCTGACCGGTGCAGTTGCAATAACTGACGATGAGAAGGGTATCAAGATGACAGCAAGCGAAGCAACAATATACACCGAAAAGAACGATATGAAAGCAAAAGATGCTAATATAGAAATCAAGCTTGACTAAAAAGTTTGTGCAGGTGAAGAATTTGGTTATAATCTCAGGTCCCACTGCAGTTGGAAAGACGCAGATTATTGTTGAAATTTCGAAAGTTTTGCCTATCGAAGTTATATCGATGGATTCAAGACAGGTTTACAAAGAGATGGATATTGGTACCGCAAAACCTCTTGAAGAAAGCAAAATAGTTAAGCATCATATGATTGATATTATCTATCCTAACGAGTACTACAACGCTTTTATGTACAGAGAACAAGCTCTTGAAGTGTATTCGAGAGTAAGAATTTCTGGTAAAATTCCGATTTTTGTAGGTGGTACGGGACTTTACATCGACGCGTTAGTTAAAGGAATCTTCGAAGGTGCTCCAAGAGATGAGAACATAAGACGTGAACTAAGTAATCTTCATCAAGAACAACCCGGCATACTGCGAACTATGCTTGAAAAATTTGATCCAGAATACGCCCAGAAAATCCATCCAAATGATTTAAAAAGAACTATTAGAGCTCTCGAAGTCTATTACATTCTTGGGAAAAAAATGTCTGAACTCCAAGTTCAAAATTTCCAAAGGGACTTTACACTTATTGTTTTTAATATCGATCGAGAAAAACTGTATGAAAGAATTAACCTACGCGTTGATAAAATGATTGAAGCTGGTTTGTTAGCCGAAGTGGAAAGACTCGTTAATAAATACGGTGCGGAACTGAATGCTTTTAAGACCATAGGTTATCAGGAACTTATCCAGTACTTAAACGGCAAACTTAATTTGAACGAAGCAATCCATTTTATCAAGAGAAACACTAGACATTACGCGAGGAGGCAACTTATATGGCTAAGAAGATACGAGAATGCCATTTGGATTGATGTAGAAAAAAAGTCTTCTGCTATTGACAAAGTTATTGAAATACTCAAAAGCGAGGAGAAAAAACTGTATGGAAGCACTATATAGAAAGTACCGACCCAAAAGTTTTGAAGAACTTTTTGGACAAGAGCATATAAAAAAGTTAATTTTGAATTCGCTTAGTAGAAAGACGATAAACCACGCTTACATCTTTGCTGGTCCAAGGGGAACCGGTAAGACTACGGTTGCGAGGATTTTAGCCAAATCCTTAAACTGCGAGGTAAACCAATATGGTGAGCCTTGCGATAGTTGTTCTTCTTGCGTAGCCATTACTAACGGGAACCACCTTGACGTTATAGAACTTGACGCGGCATCTAATCGTGGAATTGACGAGATTCGGAAAATAAGAGATGGTGTTAATTTCAGTCCTGCGATGGGGAAGTACAAAGTTTATATAATTGACGAAGCGCACATGCTAACACGCGAAGCTTTTAACGCATTGCTGAAAACTTTGGAAGAACCACCAAAAAATGTAGTTTTTATACTTGCAACTACCAATCCTGAGAAGATTCCCGCGACGATAACCTCCAGATGCCACGTTTTAGAGTTTAAGAATATCCCAGACAGATTAATATTTGAGAACCTTGTGAGAGTTTGCAAGAATGAAGGAATATTGGCAACACAAGAAGCGTTGATGGAAATTGCTAAAAGATCAAATGGAGGAATGAGAGACGCATTATCAATACTCCAACAAGTTTCAAATTTTGCAGGAAATAAAATAAAACTTTCGGATGTAGAAAAGGCTCTTGGATTGGTTTCAAAAGATGTTATCAATCGTTTTATCAATTCAATTTTGTCTGGAAATATTAACGAGATTCTCAAAATTGTTGAAGATGTTTATATTGAAAAAGGAGATTTTGAAGTCTTTATCCAACAGTTAATCGAAAAAGCTTTTGAATTATCAAGTGAGGATACTAGTTACATTAATCTTGCTAAGGAATTGTACATTATCGGTAAAGAACTGAAAATTTCAGAGGAGGTTCTTTTGATTTCCAAAGTTTTGTTTTCTGATTTAGTTTTAAAGATCAATAATATTATCGAAAGTCCTTCTTTTGTAAAACCTATCAAAGGTGATAAGATATCAGCTACTGAATCTAAAAAAATCATCGAAGGCACCGAGAATATTGAAGAAATGGAAATACAGAAAGCTTCCATCAAAAATGAATTACTCAAGGATATTGTTCAACAGGCAACGAATGAAAATGGTGCTGAAACTTCTACCGTATGTATTACTGAGCAAATTCTTGACGAATTAAAGCTAAATGGTGACTTATCGCTTTTTGTTGGTTTATCCCTTGCAAAAATTTTTGAAAATGAAAATGAAATACGGATACTCTTCCCAAGATCGAGAGTTTTTTCGTATGAAATAACCAAAAAGAAAGTAGACGACATTAAATTTCTTTACAAACAAAAGAGTGGTTTAAACAGACCGGTCTATATTGAGTTTGAAAATGACGAAGAAGACGAGGTTGTCAAAAGGTTAAAAGAACTGTTGGGGTGATAAGTATATGTACGGATTAGACGTAGGAGAAGTTATACGGAAAGCCAAAGTTATGAGAGCTTCTGATATACACATATCCGCGGGGTTGCCACCAGTAGTTAGAATAGATGGGTACTTGGTCAAGATGGATGGTTACAAACCTCTTACACCTCATGAAATTGAAGAAGCAATAGATATTTTATTAGCCGAAAATGAACTAAAAAGAACCGGCAGAGAACAGGATTTCTCTTTTACTTACGAGGATGCAAGAATAAGAGCAAATCTTTACTATGAACGAGGCTATCCCGCATTAGCTCTGAGAATTATAACAAAAAAGATTAGAACGATTGATGAGTTAGGATTACCTGAAATTTTAAAAGATTTCTGTGAAAGGGATACTGGACTTGTTTTGGTAACAGGACCAACGGGAAGTGGAAAGTCTACAACGTTAGCTGCGATGATTGACTATATAAACTCGAAATACGCTTACCACATAATCACAATCGAAGACCCTATTGAATACATCTTTGAGAACAAGCAATCTGTAATTCATCAAAGAGAACTTGGAAAAGATACCGATTCATTTGCGGATGGTTTGAAATACGCTCTAAGGCAAGACCCGGATATAATCCTTGTTGGTGAAATGAGGGATCTTGAGACTATTTCGTTAGCTCTCACTTCGGCTGAAACTGGACACTTGGTGTTTGCAACCTTGCACACGAATTCAGCGGCTACTGCACCAGAAAGAATAGTTGATGTCTTTCCAGCCCATCAGCAAAAACAAATCTCACTACAACTTGCTAACACACTAATAGGAGTGGTCTATCAGAGACTTGTTCCAAAAAAAGGTCAGGGAGTTTACCCGGTCGTTGAAGTTTTGGTGGCTACAACCGGAATTAAGAACCTTATCAGAGAAGGTAAAGTACATCAAATAGAAGGACTTATGCAAGCTGGACAAAAACAGGGTAACATACTCTTTGATGACGCTTTAGTAAAAGCCTATTTGGATGGCTTTATAACAAAAGAAACACTATTAGACTTTTGTAGAATGCCTGAGGAGGTGCGCAAAAAGTTCGGATGGATTACAACGTGATGAAAAGTATTGAAAAATGGGTAGATGATTCGATAAAAGATATAGAACAGAAGATGGCTGAAAATCTTGAACTCAAAGATATGATTAAACTTTCTGAAGAGTATTCGCGTTTAAAAGAAATAGATGAGCTCATAAATAAATATTTTGAACTTAACGACGAAATTGAACTTTGGAAAGAAGAACCTGGCTCTGAAAGTGAGATTGAAAAACTTCAAAAAGAAATCGAAGTTACTGTGAACGAAATTCTTACCTTACTACTGCCAGAGGATGAGTACAGAAACAGAAATGTTTTTATCGAAATTAGAGCGGGAACTGGTGGAGAAGAAGCTGCTTTATTTGCCGGCGATTTATTGAGAATGTACCTACGATACGCTGAGAATAAGGGATGGACAACAGAGCTCATAGATGAAAATAAAACTGAACTTGGTGGATATAAGGAAGTTGTCTTAAGAGTTAAGGGAAGAAACTGCGGTACAATTCTAAAATATGAAAGCGGTGTTCACAGAGTTCAACGTGTGCCTGTAACTGAAGCTGGAGGTAGGATTCACACTTCAACCGCAACGGTTGCTGTTCTTCCTGAAATAGGCGATGTAGATATCCAAATTGACCCAAAAGACCTTAGAATAGATACCTACAGAGCTTCTGGAGCTGGTGGACAGTACGTTAACAAAACGGAATCTGCTATCAGAATTACCCATATTCCAACGGGAATAGTTGTCACTTGTCAAACAGAAAGATCTCAGTTGCAAAATAAAGAACGAGCTATGATGGTTCTGAGAGCCCGACTTTATGAGTTAAACAAGAAAAATCAAGAAGAAAAAATTTCAAAAGAAAGAAAGAGTCAGATAGGAACAGGTGAAAGAAGCGAAAAGATTAGAACATACAATTTCCCACAAAACAGGGTGACAGACCACAGAATTAATTTGACGATTTACAATCTACAAGCTGTTTTGGACGGGGAACTGGATCAAATAATCTCAAAACTGATCCAACACGACATAGAAACTCAACTTGAAAACTTAGGAATAATAGAATCAGTAAAGGAGTGATGAAAATGTTTCAGGTAGTTGATCATCCACTTATTAAGCATAAAGTTACGATAATGAGAAAGAAAGATACTGGTCCCAAGGAATTTAGAGAACTCTTAAAAGAAATAACACTTTTGATAGGTTACGAAGTTACAAGGCACATAAAACTCTACGAAACTGATGTTGAAACTCCACTAGAAGTAACGAAAGGATACTATATAAACGACAAAGATATTGTGATAATTCCTATTCTGAGAGCAGGACTTGGAATGGTAGATGGACTTTTACAACTTCTTCCAAATGCATCTGTTGGACATATTGGAATCTACAGAGATCCCGAAACACTTCAAGCTGTTACGTATTACTTCAAAACACCACCGTTAAACGATGATAAGGAAATATTCATTCTTGACCCGATGCTTGCAACTGGTGTTTCATCAACCGCTGCTATATCTAAAATAAAAGAATCAGGTGGAAAAAATATTACTTTGATTTCTCTAATAGCAGCACCTGAAGGTGTTCAGGCTATTGAAAAAGCACATCCGGATGTCAAAATTTTTACCGCAAGTCTTGATAGACAGCTCAATGATCACGGATACATACTTCCTGGACTCGGAGATGCTGGAGACAGACTATTTAGAACGAAATAAGGGGGAATAATCCTTGGGCGATGGATTAAGTATGAAACAACTACAAGAACTAACAATAAAAGAACTATATGAATTAGCAAAAAAGTATGATGTTCCTCGTTATACTTCAATGAGGAAACAGGATTTAATATTCGAAATCCTTGAAGCTAAGGCAAAATCCGAAGGTTACTTCTTCGGAGAAGGAGTTCTTGAAATATCTCCAGATGGCTTTGGATTTCTTAGAAGTCTTGAGACTATGCTATCAGGACCAAAGGATATATATATATCACAATCACAGATAAGAAAATTTAACCTTAACACTGGTGATATCGTTTCAGGTGTGATTAGGCCACCAAAAGAAAACGAAAGATTCAACGCAATGATAAAGATTGAGGCTATCAACTATCGTGCACCTGAATATGCTAACGAACGTGTGAATTTTGAAAACTTAACTCCTGATTATCCAAGAGAAAGGTACGTTTTGGAAACCGAAAGCGCATTGTATTCAACCCGTCTGATAGATCTCTTTGCCCCAATTGGTAAAGGTCAACGAGGAATGATTGTGGCACCACCGAAAACGGGAAAGACTACAATTCTTAAAGAAATTGCCAACGGTATTGCAAAAAATCATTCTGATACAATAAGGTTTGTGCTTCTTATAGACGAAAGACCTGAAGAAGTTACAGATATTAGAGAATCAGTTGACGCAAAAGTTATAGCTGCACCATTCGATATGCCACCAGAAAAGCAGATAAAAATCGCGGAACTGACACTTGAAATGTGCAAAAGACTTGTTGAGTACGGTAACCACGTTGTTGTTCTTTTGGACAGTTTGACAAGACTTGCAAGAGTCTACAATATCCAGGTGCCTCCAAGCGGGAAGCTTCTTACAGGTGGAGTTGATCCTGCAGCGCTTTATAAACCGAAACACTTCTTTGGTGCTGCTCGTAACACAAGAGAAGGTGGGAGCCTTACAATAATAGCCACAGCGTTGGTTGAAACAGGCTCGAAAATGGATGAAGTGATTTTTGAAGAATTCAAAGGTACAGGAAACATGGAACTTGTACTTTCAAGAAATCTTGCAAACAAAAGGATTTTCCCGGCTATAAATATAACTATGTCCGGTACGAGAAACGAAGAATTGCTAATAGATCAAAGTACTCTTAAGAAAACTTGGATATTGAGAAGAATGTTGAGTTCAATAAACGAAGAAGAAGGGCTAAAACTTATTATTTCTAAACTTAAAGATACAAAGACAAATGATGAATTCCTTGCTTTGATAGATTCACAAAAGGCGGTGTAGAATTTTTGAGAAAATTCAGTTTGTTTCTCATTGTTCTGACACTTTCAGTGGTATTTGGTCAAAGCACTATTTCAAAAGCTCAGGAATATTACTATTCTGCTGAAAAAGCCTACAGAGCGCAGGATTTTAGAACTGCACTTCTTTATTATGAACTTGCATTGAAAGAAGATAGCAGAATTGAAACAGATGATGTAATGATTAAATACAAAATGGGTATAGCAGCTTTCATGATAGGAGATTACGTTAAAGCGAAAAGTTACTTAGCACCATATAAGGGAAATCCAAATGTGGATGGTTTGCTTAGATCGATAGAAGATAGAACAAAACAAGACGAATGGAAAAAGTGGTTGATGAGAGAGGTACTAACAAGTGCAACTGAAATGACTGTACCACAACAAACCCAAAGTTCTGGTAGACAGTTTAATGTATTTTTATTTGTTATTATTCTTTTTGTAATAACGTTTCTCGTTATGATTTTCATGGAATACAGAGTTTTTAAGGCCAAAACAAAAATACAGACAGTTGTGTTAAAATCCCCCGAAGAAGTTAAAGAATCTTCATCGGCAGTTATAACCTCTCCTGTAGCTGCTGAAGAAGAGACTATCAACCTTGAAGAACTTCTTCCATCGAATTCCAAAATTATAGACATAGAAGAACTATTAAATCAAGAAATAGATATTTTTAAAGAACTCTTAGAAGGTGAGGTCAACACAAAGAGTTTGGAAGAAGAAATAGCCAAGTCTAAAAAAAGTAGTGAGGAGGTTCTAAACGAAACTGAAAATATTTTGAATGAAATATTTGGCCATGTCGAAGAAGTAAATGAACAAGTAACTGAAAATACTAAAGAATCTTTAGAAAATGTTGTGAAAACAGAAAAACTTACTGTTGAAAGTACATTTGTGGAATCTACTTTGTTGGAGATGATCAATAAGCTGAACGAATATCAGGAGAATTACAAAATTAAGGAGACCGAGTTCAAAAGTATTGAAGAAATTGAAAAATTATCTTCTGAATTGAAGGATTTTGACGACAAAGAAAGTTTAACAGACGAAGATACTAATTTGATAGTAGAAATTCTAAAAAGAAAGCTAAGTGAAAAATTAGAAGAAGCTAATGCCAATACTTGATTGAAAACTTTTCAAAGCACTTTGAAAGGAGTTAAAAGAGATTGAGAAAGAGTATAATAGTATTCGTATTGATATTTCTAAATCTTGTTATTTTTTCGACCAATACGTCTCAGACATCTCTTGCAAGTGTATTCGGTTTTATAGAGAAGATGTCAGGTTCTCGTAATTTCCAAATAGAATTATCTATGAAATTCGACGTTGATGATCTTAGTGTAAAACCACCTGTCAGAAAGAGCACAGTTTTGGGGTTCGAATTAATGATACAGAATTTGGACATTTTTCAGATAAAACTTCTCAAACCAGAGATTTTTGAAGGAATAATTATAACTTATGACAAAATTAAAGGCACAATAAAGTACTCATATGAAAAGAGCGAAATTATTTCAAAAATTGGGTCAGATGTTTTTAATACTTCGGATGTCATTGTAAGTATCTTAGATTTTCTATCAACACCTGTTTTTGATGTTAACACAACAAAGACATACACTGAGTTTATACCAAAAAATTCTGCTGTGTTGTCGAGATTTGGAGTTATACCAATAAAAGTAAGACTATACGTTGAAAAAGACACACCAAAGAAAATCGTACTAATGAACGATAAAACGGACGAAACTATTTCTATTGAACTCAAAAAATTTAATGCATATAAATGAGGTGGTCAGGTGTGGTTAGGAATATAACGTTATTATTCGTTCTAATTTTAGTTTTTCAAGCATTCTCTTATTTTAACTTTGGCCTTGGTTTTATGTACACCGAAAAAGCTGACTTTGGAGTTAGAATAGGCTACAGCGATCCAATCGATGTGACTTTTAACTACTTTTTCAACAATACTTTCAAACTCTACGGATTTTTGGGACTTAACACTACAATTGGTTTACAAGTTGGTCCTGCTTTTGGAGTTTTTAGTACACCGGATATTTCTTACTATCTCGGTGGTGGGACAAAATTGAGATTATCTAATATGGACATAACATTAGCTCTTCTTCTACCACCAGACTATTCTTTTGTAAATCTTACTGATTCACTGTTTCTGACATTTAAATATCTTGTACCGGACCCACCTGGAATGAGGATGAAGGATAAGTTATACATAGAAGTTGGTTATGTGAATAAAGTGTTCCATGTTTTTATTGGACTCTTAGAACCGTTTTAGTTAACTCTGGAGCTAACATATGCGAAAATTTTTTAAAATACAGGCGAAAGATCTTAGTTGTCTTTCGTCTTTTTTTGTGATATACTTAATTAGGTAAAACTTACTAAATGAGAGGTGAGTGATATGAAATTAGCAATTTACGGTGCAGGTAGAGTAGGTTCATCAACCGCATTTGCGATATTAGAAAAAAAGATATTCGAAGAAATTGTCATAGTCGATCTGAACAGAGATTTAGCTGAAGGAGAAGCGATGGATTTATTGCATTCAACTCCTTTTAGCAAACGAACTGTTGTTCGTGCTGGAACTGCGGAGGATATAGTAGGAAGCGATATCATTGTGATTACTGCTGGGGCTGCTCAGAAACCTGGTGAAACGAGGCTTCAGCTGACGCAAAAAAACGTGTCAATTGTAGGTTCAATCGCAAAAGAAATTAAGAGATATTCACCAGATAGCATTGTAATTAACGTAACAAATCCTGTCGATGTTCTGACATACGTAATCTGGAAACTGTTGGAAACAGATTCTTCAAAAGTTATGGGAACTGGTACTATTTTAGACACCGCACGTTTGAGATCTTTAATTGGTTTAAATTGTAACGTTTCTCCTTTAAGTGTACACGCTTACGTAATTGGAGAGCACGGAGACTCGGAAGTTGTTGCGTGGTCGTCGGCAACTATTGGTGGTATAAAGATGAAAGATTTCTGCAACAGTTGTTCTGTCGGCAAATGTAATATGTTTGAAGAAATTGAAAAGGATGTTAAAAATGCTGCGTATGAAATTATAAGGAGAAAAGGTGCAACAAACTATGCAATTGCCAAGGCAACTGCAACTTTTGTTGAAAGTATTGTAAAGAATGAAAACAGAGTTTGGACACCGTCAGTTTTCTATAACGATGTATACGTTGGATATCCTGCAATCGTTGGAAAAGGCGGAGTTAAACAATTGCTTAATCTGAAACTATCAGAAGAAGAAAACTTAAAATTTCAAAATTCTTGTGATATAATTAAAAAAGCCATCAAAGAGATTAAATTTTAGGAGGTTGTGATGATGAAAAAAACAATATTGGCTCTTTTTTTAGTTGTCTCAACTTTCATTTTTGCTAATCTAACCATTTCGCTTAATCTTTCCGAAAAAGGTGCAAATCTGTTTGTAAGTTTTTCAACAGAGCTTGAGACGAAAGTTAAAGCTGGAAAGCTCGATCCAAAAGCAAAAAATTTCGAGAACTCGATCGATTTAGAACTGAAACTAATCTTGCAAAAAGGTATCGATCCAAAATACGTCCAAACAAACCATGCAATTCCATTTTTTGCAGCAGCTTATTGGTACGTCGACAAAAACACGTTGGTTGGAACCATATACGATTTATCAGAAAATTCAGAGCTTAAGTCCAAAAAACACGATCTAAAAAATAAAGATCCAGAGATTGACAAAATAATTTCATCAGTTTTCTCAACGAAAAAAACTGAAATTGTAAGAAGCGACAAGGGACCAAAGGACTTAATTAAGAGGTACGAAAAAGAGCTTGGTAAAAAGAACATTTCAAAAACATATACTCTCACAATTGTACAGCCTGTGTTCAATACTAAAGGTGAAGTCGTTTTAGTAATCGTGAGTAAAACTCTAATCATCGAAACAAAATAATTGTGAAAATAAGGGCTCGCTTTGAGCCCTTATTATTTTTTCTTCAAAAAAGCTGTCATGTATGATATAATAGATTCGTAATTTTTACGACGAACAAGGAGGGATTAGCGATGTACGTTAACACAAAGGATATTCTTGAAAAAGCAAGCAAAGAGTACTATGCAGTTCCTGCGTTCAACATTAACAACATGGAGTTTTTCCATGCAATTTTAGATGGTGCACTTGAAAAAAGAGCTCCACTTATTATTGAAACTAGCGAAGGAGCAATAAAATACGCAGGAAACGGGGACATATTTAAGGGAGCGAGATATTTCGTTGAGCTTGTGAGATTATTTGCCGATTCTGCGGATATTCCGATAGCCCTTCACCTTGACCACGGTAAACATTTCGAGTATATTATAGCTGCAATCAAAGCTGGATACTCTTCAGTTATGATCGACGCTTCCGAACATCCATTTGAAGAAAATCTTAAAGCAACGAAAGAAATCGTTAAAATTGCTCATGCTGCAGGTGTTTCAGTTGAAGCAGAACTTGGACAACTTGCGGGTATCGAAGATAACGTTATGGCCGCTGAGAATGTTCTTGTCGATCCAGAACAAGCAAAAATTTTTGTCGAAGAGACAGGGGTAGATTTCTTGGCACCAGCAATTGGAACGAGCCACGGTGCTTTCAAATTTAAGGGAGAAGCAAAACTTGATTTTGAAAGATTGAAAAAAGTAAAAGAACTTACTAAGATACCACTTGTTCTTCACGGTGCTTCCAGTGTTATTCCTGAATACGTTAAATTAGCAGAAGAGTATGGTGCAGACTTAGGTGGTGCTTCTGGTGTTCCAGAAGAAGAACTAAAAAAATGTGTTGAACTTGGAATAAATAAGGTCAACACAGATACAGACTTGAGAATCGCATTTATAGCTGGTTTAAGAAAGTACCTTAAAGAAAATCCAAAAGAATTTGACCCGAGACATTACCTTGGTGCTGGTAAAAAATTAGTGAAAGAAGTAGTTATGAACAGACTTGAATTCCTTGGCTGTGCAGGAAAAGCATAATAAATGCCCTTTTGTAACTTTAAAATACGGAGGCGGTATACGTGAAGGTATTAGTTGTTAACTGTGGAAGTTCATCCATTAAGTACCAATTCTTAGATATGGACACTGAACAAGTGATTTGTAAAGGTCTTGCAGAAAGAGTCGGAATTCCTGGAAGCAGAATTGTTCACAAAAAAGGTGAAGAAAAAACAGTTGTAGAAAAACCTATGAAAGACCATGAAGAAGCTTTAAAACATGTTCTCGAACTTATAGTAGATGAAAAAGTTGGTGGAGTCAAGGACTTATCAGAAATTCATGCTGTAGGCCACAGAGTTGTCCACGGCGGTGAAAAGTTCTCAGGTTCAGTTTTGATTGACGAAGAAGTCATGATGGCTCTCGAAGAATACTCATACCTTGCACCACTTCACAACCCACCAAACATAATGGGTATAAGAGCAATTCAAAAATTGTTGCCAGGTGTTCCAAACGTAGCAGTTTTTGACACCGCTTTCCACTCGAAGATGCCCGCAAAAGCGTATCTTTATGCTATACCACATGAGTACTACAAAAAGTACAAAATCAGAAGATACGGTTTCCACGGTACAAGCCACAGATATGTTTCTATGAGAACAGCTGAAATACTCGGTCTTGATTACAAAAAATCCAAGATAATAACAGTTCACCTTGGAAATGGTGCGTCTATAGCTGCAGTTTTGAATGGTAAAAGTATCGATACATCGATGGGATTCACACCACTTGAAGGTCTTGTCATGGGAACAAGATGTGGAGATATAGATGCATCGATAGTAACATTCTTGATGGAAAGAGAAGGTCTCACAGCTGAGGAAGTTTACACGATTCTTAATAAAAAAAGTGGAGTTCTTGGACTTACGGACGGTTTCAGTTCAGATATGCGAGACATAGAAGACAAAGCGCTTGAAGGAGACCCAGTTTGCAGATTGGCACTCGATATTTACGAATACAGAATAGCAAAATACATCGGTGCATACGTTGCAGCTATGAACGGTGTCGACGCTATAGCATTCACAGCCGGTGTTGGTGAAAATTCACCTATCACAAGAAAAGAAGTATGTGAAAACTATCTTGGATACCTTGGAATTAAGATTGACGATGAAAAGAATAACGTAAAAGGCGAAGAAAGAATAATCAGTACACCCGATTCAAAAGTAAAAGTATTGTTGGTTCCAACAAACGAAGAACTTATGATCGCAAGAGATACAAAAGAAATTATCGGAAAAGGTATAAGAATGCTTGAATACTGATAATTTTTCTTGAATTTTCTTGAAAAATGGGGACCTTAGTCCCCCATTTTTCTTTTTTGTGGTATACTCATTTTAGTCTAAGGATTTCTTAAGGCAGAAAGTGTAAAATGGAGGTTGATTTACGGTGCTTGTTGGAAGGTACAATATCCAAGATGTGGAGATTCTAAAAGTTGAAAAGAACGGAAAGAAGATATTCGCAATTTCTAAGGATTCCCCGTTCTACCCAGATGGTAAAGGTGGACAGCTTGGAGATAGAGGAAAAATTGGTGAAGCAAATGTCTTGTTTGTCGAAGAAAAAAACGGCGAAATTTACCATGAGATAGACAGAGAAATTCTACCTGGCACGTACAGTGTGGATATGGACCTTAGAAGAAGGTTTGAAATAGCTCAACAGCATACAGGTCAGCACATCTTGTCTGCCGCGTTTGTTGAAGTTGCTGAGATGAACACCGTGAGTTTTAGAATGGGGGAAGAATATTCGACTATAGATTTGGATGTTCCATTTATAGAACCAGCAGTTTTAAAAGAAGTGGAAGAACTTGCAAACAGAATAGTCTTTCAAACAATTATAATAGAAGAAATTATAACGGATTTTGAGGGTTCTAAAAACTTTAAACTTCGAAAACCAATTAGTGAAAAGGTTAAAGGTGATATCAGACTGATAAGGATAGGTGATTTTGATACAAGTGCTTGTGGTGGGGTTCATCTTGAAAATACTGGTCAGGTCGGATTGATTAAGATAATTGACACTGAGAAAGTCAAAGGTGAGTTGACAAGAATATATGCTGTTTCAGGTGTTAGGGCTTTGAAATATTTCCAAAATTATAACGACATATTGAAGAATTTGAGTAAACTTTTGACTTCTTCGAAGGAAGAACTCGAATTGAGAGTCTCAAAACTATTAGAAAACGCAAGGGAAAATGGACTGAATCTTTCTAAAATTAGTGAACAATATGCACAGCTTTTAATAAAAAATTTGCCTGAAAATGAAGTTGTATATATTGAAGGGTATAAGGAAATTCCCAATTTTTTACTTAAATACATAGAAAATCTCAAAAGTAAGATAGTGGTCTTCAACGACGTAGAAAAGTACGTAATACTTTCAAAAAACTTAGATTGTAGAGACATTGTTAAAAGACTTATTGAAAATTTTGGAGGAAAAGGCGGTGGGATGAAAGAAAGAGCAAATTACATTACAACTGCAAAGAAAGAGGAAATATTAAAATTTATAGAAAACAATTTTTAAAGCTTGGAGGGATTTAGATGAGAAAAAGTTTAGCTATTTTTGTACTTTTAATTTCGGTATTGAGTATCTTTGCGAACGCACTTAATATGCTTCCGAAGAACTACACGACGGTTTTGTATATCCCAAGTGGAAGCAAATTGTATGATGAGTTCAAAAAAATTCCAATCGGAAAGACTTTTATGTCAGATGAAGGTGTTGGTATTGAATCTTTAGTTACTGGAATTTTGCAGCAACAGCTTATGTCTATGAAGTACACGTTAGACGATTTCGATCTTTTTGTGAACGAAATACTCTTTGCAGTTGATAAAGACGGAGTGTCAACCTTAATTCTTGGACCTGTGAAAAGCTCGACAAAAGTAAAGAAAATTCTTGAGGGGCTACTTGACCAAGATGCACTTAAAAACATACAGATTAAAAGCAATTATTTCATATTCTCAGAAAAATACGTTCCCGGTGGAAGTGCACCGTCGAAGTTCCAAGAACTTTTGAAAAGTAGTTTAGCGGTCTCTTATGTTAACATCTCCGAATCTGGACTTGGATTTGAAGGATATGGTACTGTCAAAGTCTCTTCAGGAGCTATAATATACAATTCCGAAATAGTTCCAACGACTCAAAAGGCTAAAGATGCGGTAAAACAGCTCCAAAACACAAAACCTATAGATATTTTTGCAGACAAAAACGTCGGTGGAGATATGCTGATATTTGTGAACAGACCGATACCAAATGAGATTTATAAATCGGTAGTTGAACCGATAATAAAACAACTTAACGTGCCTTTCAACGTTTCTGGAGTTGCGTATATGAGTGCTGACATAGGCTCTGCATTTACAGAATTTATGGGTGCAGACAGTGGTTCAAATTCTCAGACTCCAAGTGTGAATAGTTACACTGTTGTTTTCGGTACAAACTTCAAAATGCCAGACGATGTAACGAAATACGTTACTATTGCTGGCGAAAGGTACGGTGTTGTGCAAGATGAAAACAAACAAGATGTTGCATATATACATATAAAGCCAGACAGAATGATAACCTACACAGTCGCACCGAACAAATACAAACCAGGTGATAGAAAGTTTTTTGCGGACAATTACAAGACTGAATACTTTGCAGGAGTCTTCGTAAACTTTGAACCGATGATAAAATCTGTTCTTGGGAAAAGTGTAAAATCATCAGCAATATTCATAAGTTACATTGAAGGAGACAAAATAATCCAAAGAGGTACAATTAAGTAAATTTAAAGCGCCCATCAGGGCGCTTTTTTAGTACAGCTTATATTTTTGGTGGAATTTTCTAAATTCAACAATTGGTAAATCTCCTTGTACTAAGTTCTCCCCCATACTCAGCCAACTCTTTTTTGGTAACTGAGTTTCAACAACTCGCTTATCTTGATGAAGGATTTTCACGTTGAATGGCATTCCCATCTTAGCGATAAGTTTGTCAAAAGCCTTTATTTTAGTAGCGCTGATGTAGAATCTAATGTAAATATCGGTGTTTTCTTCATCAACTGGGGCAAAAACAGCCGTAACTCTAACGTTTTCGGTAATATGATTTTGCCAAAGGTTTGGAAGCTGAACTTCTAAATAAACAACACTTTCAGATATATCGAACTCTTCCGGCTTTTTCGGCGGTGTGCCGTCATCAACTCTGTTTTTAACGTAATAAAAGTACATCGTATTATCTATCCATTTTATAAGAGGACCATCCACAATCGTTTTGTTTCCACGGCCTATTGTTGTTCTGTGTACGAAGGGAAGGTGTATAGGATCAAGTTGGTTTTCGATAGCTCTTGTGTAATGAACTGTCCAACGTTCTTTGTATTCAGCGTAAACCATACCATCTAAATCTTCGAAAAATCTTGGTTCATAATCGGGCTCGCTATCACCGTACCAAAGAAAGATTATCCCATCTTTTTCGTAAGTTCTGTAAGACTTTACCTTGAAATTCTCAGGTACTGGTGTTTTTTTTCCATTTGCGGGAATCAAAGTCACTTTCCCATATTTGTTGTATCTAAAACCGTGAAACGGACAAGCTATCTCATCACCATGATGTTCTCCTATATGCAGAGCCGCACCTCTGTGACAACAAACATCACTAATACAGTGAATTTCCCCGTTTGTTGACCTCCAAAAGACTAAATTTTCTCCAAACCTTTTTACACCTGTTAATTTGCCAGGTTTCACCTCTTTAGAACTCAAAATACCGTACCACATTATTTTGTCCCTCCTTTTTTTCTATAACTCTAAACTTTATTGATGAATGTTTATACTGGAGTCTATTTTTCATTTTACTCTAATCTTAAAAAATTTTCAAATCTGATTGACAAAGTTAAAAGAATAATGCATAATTAAATTGAAAATGAGTTTCATTTCCAAATAACTTTTTTTGAAGGAGGAAGCAGTATGAAACTTCGTCTAGTGTTAGGAACAGTTTTAGTTTTGGGATTGTTAGCAGTTTTAACATTTTTGACTTTAAAAAAAGCTGAGGAAAAGGTGGTGACTATAGCTATTCAGCCTACTGAACAATCGGACGAAATAATGGCTAAAGTCCAAGAGCTGAAAAGTTTCTTAGAGGAAAGAGTTGATGCCAAGATTGAAATTAGTGTTCCTACTTCATACAATGTTGTGGTTGAAGGACTTAGATTCAACCATGTCCAAGTTGCTTTTATGGGTGGCTTACCTGCATACCACGCTCATAAGGTAGCTAATGCTGAAATTGTTTTGTCGGAGTTGAGAGAAGTGATAATTGATGAAGAACCAACTATCGCTCCATTCTACTATTCTTACTACGTTGTCTTAAAAGACTCTCCTTACAACTCTCTTGAAGAACTAAAAGGAAAAAAAGTTGCGTATACAAGTCAAACTTCTACTTCTGGATATCTGTTTCCTTGGGCTAAGCTAATTGAACTTGGTTTTATTTCTGAGAATGAAGAGCCTAACAAATTTTTCGGAGAAGTTTATTTTGCAGGTGGTTATGCACAAGCTTGGGAAGCTTTGAAGCGTGGGCAAGTGGATGTTAGCGTAATAGCTGGAGATGTTCCGACTTCGTTGTATTACGAAGTCTTAGAAAACACAAAAACTTTAGAAAAACAAGGACCAGTTCCTTCCCACGTAGTCGTCTTTAACAAAAATTTAGATAAATCATTGAAAACTCAGCTAAAAAAAGCTTTTCTTGAATTGAATGATCCAAAATATAGAGATCTTATGCGAAACTTAATTTCAGCGATATTTGTTGAGTTCAAAGAAACAACATTCGAGGAACATTTAGGGCCTCTAATGGATGTAATGAAGCTAACAGGTTATGAGTACGGAGGGTGAGAATTTTGGAAGCAGTTGAACTCAGGAATGTATGGTTTTCATATGATGGAAAAGAGTATGTGTTAAAAGGAGTGAATTTAAAAGTTGAAGAGAGTTCAACTGTTATGGTTTTAGGACGTAGTGGATCTGGAAAGTCGACGATTCTTAAAACAATCAACGGTCTTGTATCAATTCAACAAGGTGAAGTTAGAATATTCGGTGAGAGAATAGATAGTGTAAAGAAACTCAACAAAGTTAGAAAAAAGATTGGTTATATACCACAGCACTTAGGATTGATAAAGAGCAAATCAGTACTTTATAACGTTCTGTTAGGTGCATTGCCAAAAATGAAAATTGTTGACACACTTTTTTTTAACTTTTCAGCTGACGATATCAAGAGAGCAAAGTATTACATAGAGATAGTTGGTTTAGGTAGCAAAATTGATGAAAAGGTTGTTAATCTAAGCGGTGGTGAAAGACAAAGAGTAGCCATAGCTCGTACTTTGATGCAAGAACCAAAACTGATCTTAGCTGATGAATTTGTCTCTGACTTGGACTTTGTGAAGGCAAGGGAAATAATGAGGCTGACTTATACACTAAAGGAAATCGGCATATCATTTATTATAGTTACTCATGATATATTCTTAGCTGCGGAATATGGTCAGAAAGCTGTTATCGTTAACAATGGGAGAATAGTAAAAGAACTTTCAGATAAAGACTTAACGTACCAATTAATTAGCGAGGCATTCAACAATGGTTAAGGTTGCTGAAATAATTAGGCAAAAGTTGGTTTTTATAATTATCTTGTTAGCTTTAGCGCTAATGTTCGAGATGGGTTTTTTTGATTTTGTCAAGATAAGCAAAGGATTTTCGAACGTCTTTCAGTTTATAAAAGAAATGCTCCCGTTGAATATATCGGATGCTAAAGAAGTTTTAGGAGCTGTACTGGAAACATTAAAAATGGCTTACGTTGGTACACTTTTAGGTTTTATTTTCTCAATTCCTCTGAGCCTGTTAGCAGCAAGGAACATTTTTGGAGGATTAATAAGTTTTCTATCACGATTTTTACTAAGTTTAATAAGAGTTATTCCGTCATTACTGCTGGCTATAATCTTTGTTGTTGCTTTTGGGTTAGGACCTTTAGCTGGAACACTTGCTTTAGCAATATATACAATGAATTATTTGGGAAAGCTTTTCTATGAAACTTTTGAAGCAGTTGATAAAGAAGTTTTGGAAGTTCTAGAAGCAACGGGAGTTTCTAAGATTCAAAAGGTTTTGTACGCTATATTACCGGAAAGTAGTAACTACATATTAAGCCAAATTTTCTTTATGTTTGAATATAACATCAGAGCTTCAACAATATTGGGGTTTGTAGGAGCTGGCGGTATTGGATTTTATATGATGAATTATATCCAAACTTTTCAATACAACAAGTTAACAACAGCCCTTGTATTTACCCTTATAGTTGTTTTGACGATAGACTATGTTAGTGGTAAAATAAGAGAAAAAATTCTGAGAAGTAACTAAAATCAAAAAAGTCCCCTTAAAGGGGACTTTTTTGAAGAAGAAGCCGATTTTTATTATCCTTTCGTAATTACTATTGCTCCCAAAATGAGTGCGATTGCACCTATCGTTCTAACACCAACCTTTTCTTTGAAAACAAACTTTGCAAATATTATCGTAACAAAAGTCGAAAGCATCGATACAGGTTCGGCTATACTGACATCGATGTACTTAAAAGCGTTTAAAAGAGCAACGTAAGAGTATGCGTTGCATATACCTGCTAAGACTAGATAGACAAATTTATTTTTAATCAACCTTCCGTATGTCTTTAAATTGTTTTTAACAAGGATTCCGTAGATGAAAATGTAGGTACTTATAACTAAATAAATCGAAACTGAATAACTTATCGGCGAAAGGTTAGATGTTATTTTTTTGTCTACAATCCTTCCAAAGGCCATCAAAATAGACGATACAAGCATCGCAAGAGCACCTTTGCTTTTGAGAAGGTTTAAATAAGATACTTTCAAATTTTCACCCTTTTTAAGAAACGAAACTCCGTATATCATAAGTAACGCACCTAATATTTTGAATACCGTTATTCTTTCACCCAAAAATATAAATCCAAGTGGTATCAAAAAGAAGACATTTAGATTGTATATAGGAGCAACAACCGAGGTATCTTCATACTTTAATGCGTACGTGTACAGAACAAAAGAAAGTGAATAAATACTTCCACTTATCAACGAAAGAAGGATAGAGTTCAACGTAATTGTATTGAAAAAGGGGAAAAACATTATAAAGGAAAAAAAGAAAAATCCCCACGCAGAAACCAAAGTGTGTGAGTTTTCTGCAACTTTCTTTCCAGCTATTCTTTCATAACCTAAAAGAAATATTCTTAAAACGATCCAAAAAGCTACCATTTTTCAAGTCCCCCTCTACTGAGTATATTTTAGCACAAATGTGGTATAATTTTATAGAACTATAAAACTTTCGCAAATTTTCGGAGGTGCTTTCATTTGGTATACGTCCTTTACGGGGACTCTGAGTACAAAAAGAAAAAGTTTATCGATAATTTGGTCAAAGAAAAAAATCTAGATGTTAAAAAGATTTGTCCTGACAGTGAAAACAAATTGGAAGAACTCAAAAATTGTTTATCAACTTCTTTCCTTTTCTCAGAAGCCCTTTTACTCGTTCTTGTTGATTTTGACGATTGGAAAAAAGACGAAAAGGAACAAGCACAGCAACTACTCAAAGGTGCTGAAAGAGATGTTGTTTTACTAACTGACAAAAAACCTACAAAGTTGCCAAAAGATTGGCAAATTTTGGAACTTTCACTTCCAGAAGAATGGAAATCCGACGAATGGAAAGAATATATTCATCAAATATCAAAAGAACAGGATTATCCGCTTTCTAAAGACCTTGTAGAAATTTTTTTTGAATACGTTGGTGCTGACGAGTACGGAATAATCTCTGAGATTGAAAAACTTAAGTTGGCAAATGTAAAAAAAGTGGAAGAAGCTAAAGAAATAATATATAGAAGGACACATTCAAAATTAGACGAACTTGCTTTTGCTATTACAGAACTTAGAAAAAACGACGCTTTAGCTATTTTAGAAGATATAGTAGAACATTTTGAAGGGCCTTATATTACTGCATCGCTTTTTTCTCATATAAACGATCTATTATTTCTCAGAACTCACGTTGTACCGAAACAAAGATACGATTGGAAAGATTTCAAAAAGTATTCGACAAACTACGGTATGCCACTTCCAAAGGTTATGAGATTTTTAGGTGGAAAGTTCAAAAATCAAGAATATACTCCTGTAAATCATATCGTACTTTACAGCCCAGAGTATCTTTCCGATATGGTAATAAAAATATACAAGCTGGACAGAGCTTTTAAAATAGGCGAGGATCCAAGAATTTTACTAAGAGAATTCGTTCTAAGATGGGGTGAAAAGGATGGAATTTAAGGAAAACATAAAGGTTGGGTACGTGTCTTTCGTAGGAAAACCAAACGTTGGTAAGTCTTCGATTATCAACGCTATTATGAGAACAAAAGTGGTCATAGTCTCTGAGAAACCTCAAACAACAAGAACGAGGATAAATGTCATTTACAACGACGTGGATTCTCAAATTATTTTCACAGATACTCCCGGAATTCACAAGCCACTCCACAGACTTGGAGAGTATATGGTTAAAATAGCAACCCAAGCTTTAAGAAACGTTGACCTTTTGCTATTTACTGTTGCAGCTGATGGAGGATTTGAAAAGCCTGAGGAGTATATCGCTCCTATGGTAAACGCTTCTAAAAAGCCGGTTATTGGGGTTATCAATAAAATCGATCTTTGTAAAGATGAGGAAAAAATAGGCTTAACGGTTAAACGTATGCAAGATAATTTAGAGAACCTTGTTGGCATAGTAAAAACTTCTGCTGTTACAGGACAAGGTCTTGACGAGCTTTTAAAACTTATCAAAGACAACCTTCCTTACGGACCACAACTTTATCCTGAAGACATAATAACAGATAGACCATTGTCTTTTATGATTTCAGAACTTGTCCGTGAGAAAATACTTCAGTTCACTTATGAAGAAATCCCACACTCAACAGCTGTCATTATCGAGGAGATTAAAGAAAGAGAAAATGCTGTTTTGTATGTGAGAGCAAACATATACGTTGAAAGGGAGAGCCAGAAAGGTATCATAATCGGTAAAGGTGGTGAGATGATAAAAAAGATTGGTCAAAATGCAAGGAAAGATATAGAGTTTTTACTTGATACAAATGTCTATTTGGATTTATTCGTTAAGGTGAAAAAAGATTGGAGAAACAAAGATTTTATCATCCTTAACGAAATCGGCTTAAGTGATGATATAGAACGTGAGTAATGGGAATAAAGTCCCTCCTGAAAGGGGTGTGAAAAATGAAAAAAGTATTGATTTTCGTTTTGATAGGTGTTCTGTTATTGTTTTCTTGTGAAATGGGTGGAGGTTCTTCAGCGACTGAAAAGAAGATTATCATCCCACCAGGATTTATCGGTGGCATCGGTGAAGGAAGTTCAAAATCTGAAGGCGAAGCTGACAACCTCGCAAAAGCTAATGCACTAAAGCAGATAACAGAGCAGCTTTACGTTAAACTATCTTCAAGCCAGCAAATTGAAGAGATAGCAAAAACGACACAGCAAAAGGGAATGATTCAAGAAACCTATCAATCAACTTACAAAAAAATTATCGAAACAACAAGTCTAATAGATTTTGTAGACGTTGACTATACCTACATCGACAAAAGATTCCAAAACAACGTTCACTATGTGAAAGTCTTAGCACTTGTCGATGAAGATATAGCTAAGACAACAGTTCAATGTTATATTGCTTTAGAACTGAGTGAAGCGTTGATACAGTCCAAGATGTTCTTCACAGCGAAAAGTTTGGTTGATTACTACGATGGAATGATAAAGAAATACGGAACAAAGATACCAGCAACAGCATCAGCAAAATTAACAAAGACGATAGGAGAGATAAGGGGAAAACTACAGAATATAACCGCACTTGTTGAACAGATAGAAAGATTTGAAGTAAAGACATTTGAAGATGCACTGAAAGTGTCAGAACTTTTAGACAGGCTTCAGACGCTTGCGGTTGATTTACCTGATGAATTTTTGGTAAAACAGAGAGAAAGGATAAGAAGTTCATTAAAAGATGTGAAGATAGTGATAGAAGGACCCCAAGAAGTAATAGTGGGACAAACGGTAACGGTGAATATAAAAGTAGATCCGGCGATAACAACGACGTTGAGAACGGTGTTAAAGAACATAGATGGACCTGAGAGTATAAGTGTAGTGAACGGAGAAGGATTGTTCTCAGGTGTGATAAAAGATATAGGGGCGAACCTTGAAGTGACACTTGCGGGAATACTCACAGGACTATGGGCACCGGGAAAGATACTGCCAAGGGGAGCGGGAGTATCGATAGCGGAAGAGAAAGAAGAGATGTTAGTAATAACATCTGAAGGAGCAGCGACATTATTAACAGACCTTGCACTTTCAAGAAACAACGCTTTGCAAGATGCAGTCGTTAAGACAGTAAAAAGAGCAGCAAGTTTGGTTTTGACAGGGGAAGATAGAAAACTACTTAATTTCCCAATAGATTCAGTTGTCATTGATAGACTTATAGGACTGATAAAATACGAGATAGTTTCAGAAAACAAGTATGAAGGACTTTACTACACTACAATAAAAGCTGAAGTTGGGAAAAAGAGATTTACTGAAACTATAAAAGATATCTTGTCAAAAATGCCAACCGCTCAAGCGGTACTCATAGTTGAAGGGGACAAATATAACTATATAGAGTCAAAATTCCAAGAGCTCCTAATAAACGGTGGAATAAAACTTGTTTCCAAAGAATTTATTGAACAGATAAAGAAATATCAACAAGAAACAAAATTGAAACCGGAAAATATTGGTAAATTGTCAGCTTTAACCGCAGCAAAGTACTTACTATACACAAAGGTAAATCTCAACGAAACATACGTTGCCGATTACAAGATATGGTCTGTGAGAGCACTTGTAAACACTCAAGTTATTGATACTATAACTGGTGAGATAGTCTTGGCTAGAAATTTTGAAGAAGTGAACAGCGGTGCAACTGTTGAGGCGGGACTTTCAAAGATGGTTTCCAATTCAAAATTCGGCAGTTACGTTGATAGTATCATCAGAGACTTAAAAGCAGGTCAACCGGTTCAACAAACAACAGCGGAAGTTAAGTATACTGTAACGCTTGTTTCCGAAAGACTTGCATATATAAACGCAGTGAAAGACTACATAGCGAAGGAATACCAGATAAAGATTTTACAAGGTTCGGAGACAAAGCTTGTGATGGAGATAACAACGAAAGATAAGAAAAAATTGATAGATTACATATTGGGATTTAAGAACTACAATGTATCTTTACAATCTGACGATGGAATGGAAATTTCTTTTGTGATAAAACGTTAAGAAAGAGGGCGAAAGCCCTCTTTTTTATGCGTATATATCTTTCTTTTCGTAGTAGATTAGCCCGAAGAAAAGTGAACCGAAAAAGAGCGTTATAGTAAGTATGAAAGCTAACGTGTTGAATTTCCCCGTTTTCACAATCTCAGCTGGATCGAAAAGACCAAAAGGAGTAAAGTTGTTTAGAAATTTAAAACTTTCGGTTATTCTTCCTACAAGATTTAAAATGTAAAAACCGAAAATGAAGAACATAATCTGCGTATCAGCTAACGTTCGTTTGCGGTTAACAACTGAAATTATAAACCCCACAGCAGTGATAAAAAGATGTACTCCCCAGAATGCTCCGAAAAGTTGCCACATAAGTTGAGTATCTAATGGTTTCACTTTGTATTTGTTGAAATAGAAATAATTTGAAAACGTAAGTACTAAGTCAAAAAGAAGTTGATATGTCAAAACTACCAAAAATTTTTCAAAGATATATTTCTTTCTGCTCACAGGTCTTGTTAATATGAATTCAGAAGTCTTTTCGTACTCTTCTTTCGAAAGTATGGAAGAAGCAAGCCTACCACCGAAGAAACTTGCAACTAAAAAGACGAATATCTGTCCTTGCATAGCGAAGAAGTGAAGAATATCAGTAAAGTCGATCTTTTCAATTCCAAAAATCTTCAAAAACACCTTCGGAAGAACTTGCAATTTTGCTGCGAAAAGCCCTTCTTCACCTGCAAAAGATTGAAATGCTGAAAAGTACATAAATTGTATACCTACCAAAAATAGAGACCATACTAAAAAAGATTTAAAGTTTTGCTTCAATTCCCACTTCGTTATACTCATTCTTCTCACTCCTTGTAAAGCTCATCAAAGATTTCTTCTAATGAGACATCTTCAATAGAAAGGTCTTCTATTTCTAATTCCGAGAGTTTTTTAAGTAAATCATTTAGGTTTCCTGTATAGAAAAACTCTTTTGTTCCGTTTTCCTCCTTCGAATTCAGTATCGGAAGGTCAAGATTTATAGTACTATCCGAAGTTATCCTGACTTTCTTTACAGAAGAATAATCTTTTCTCGGCTGTACCAAAGCGCCTTTGTTAATAAACAAAATCCTGTCGCAAAGTTTTTGAACTTCGCTTAAATTGTGCGAAGAGAAGAACACAGTTACCTTTCTCTCTTCACGTTCTTTCTTTATAAGTTGATAGAGTTGTTTTTGCAAAAATGGGTCGAGTCCATTTGTCGGTTCATCTAATATGAGCAGTTTCGGCTTATGAACAAAAGCTTGAACTATCGCAAGTTTCTTTTTGTTTCCTAAAGACAAATCTTCTATCTTTTTGTTAAGTTCAACTTTGAGAAGTTCGCATAAATAATTGAAATAGTCGTAGTCGACATTTTCGTAAAAACTGAGAGCGTACGAAAAGAAATCTTTGACTTTTACACTTTGATAATAATTCACTTCCCCTGGGATATACCCAGTATCTTTGTTTATCGTATGGTACTCAGTTAAAACGTTTTTACCAAAAATCTGAACCGACCCACTTGTAGGTTTCAAAAGCCCAAGAAGTATCCTGATCGTCGTCGTCTTCCCAGCACCGTTAGGTCCAACGAAACCTACAATTTCTCCTTCTTGAATAGAAAAAGATATATTCTCTATCGCTTTCGTTTTCCCGTAATACTTTGTCAGTTCTTTGATTTCTACTATCAAGTTCATCACCTCCGATATAATTATACTCTATTTTGTTAAAAATTTGACTTTTAATTTCTTTTTTGGTATAATTAGTTTAGACTAAGTACATAATTGTGGAGGTGATGGTAATGAAAAAGGTATTGTTATTCGGAATGATTTTGTTCGGGCTTTCGGTCTTTGCAAGTTTAACAAATTTTAACATCGCAAATTTCAAAGGTGACGTAGGAATTATTTCTATTTCAACAGTTGAAAAGACGAAAGATTATTATTCTGTAGACGGCGTTGTCTACAATCTAAAAGGGGTTAACTACTCCAAGAAGTTCCTAAAATCATCGGAAGCTGATTCAAAATTGCTTACAAAAGACAAGATAGTTGGTTATTTAGGTGTCACAATGACGGAACTAGGAAAATTCAATGGAAAAGATGGTCCTGCAATGGTAGCAGTGAATGGTATAGTATACGATGTTTCAAATTCATCGAGTTGGAAAACCGGAAATCACAAAAACCAACATACTGCAGGAACCGAACTTACGTACGAAATCGTTAAACTATCACCACATGGTGTAGGCAAACTCACAGGTTTTGTACCATACGGTATTTTGGTCTTCACGCCACAAGAATTAGCTCAGTTCACAGGAAAGAACAAAACAAAAGTCTACACAGCGGTTCACGGAATAGTTTACGATGTGACAAATTCCAAGGAGTTCATCACCGGTACTCACAGGGGACACATAACTGGAGTAGATTTGACAAGAGAGATTTATCAAATTCCAAACCATATTAATTTACTGAACAGACCACATATCTACAAAATTGGACTGTTCGTTTTGAGAAGTTCTGACATTTCAAGTTTTAATGGCAAAAACAACACAAAACCTTATGTAATAATCGAAAACTCAGTTTACGATATATCACCAAAAGCAAATATTGAAGCAGGAAAGGATTATAGTAAAGAACAAAAAGCTGATAGTTCTTGGTATCTTATAGGCTTTAAGCTGTGGTGATGAGTATGGACTTTAGGGTACTTGGAATAATCAGTGCGATACTTTTACTTTTCAATGTCTCTTTCTATGTAATGCGAAGAATTTACAAATATTCGAAGAACAAGACCGAAAAAGGTGCGAAATTTTTGAAGGTGATAAAAAAGGTTCATATCGTTACAGGAATTTCTTTGGTATTTACTGGCTTGATTCACGGACTTTGGGCACTCGGCTGGAAACTCCAATTTCATACAGGAACGATTCTTTGGTTTACGATTCTTCTGATGTTTATAGGTTATCTCTTCAGACCGATAATCAAGAAGAAAGGCAAAAAATGGACACCGATTCACAGAACGATGGGGTTTATTGCTTTAGGTTTATTAGCCCTTCACTATTTCTTCCCGTGGTTGTTCTAAAATCTTATCATACATTCGTAAAAGTCCTACGCCCCAAAATCTTCAACAGGGGCGTAGTTTTTTAATTTCCTGACTATCAAATTCTGTAGTAAAATAATCACAGATTTTTAAATAGTTTTTGAACCTTTTTCAACATTACCAGTCTAATACATTAGACACCACAGAAAGGGGGTATGTTTTTATGGATAACACGTTAACGATTGTTTTAGTCGGTGTGTTAGTAGCGGCGGTTATTGTTGGCGGTATTTTCTTGTTAATGCCAAAAGAACAGTGGATTACAGCGGCGGGGGAAAGGATCGTAAAAATTCCAGCAAATGCGGAAGTTAAGTTCATTGACACAAGCAAAGAAACCCAAGTTGCACAACTCAAAAAGAGTGGAAAACTCATTATGGCTATCGGTGAAGAAATCGGCACAGGCTTGAACCCAATTATTGCACAGGATAAGGCAAGACTTAGGGCTTATGCAAAGATTGCCGAATTCTTGAACGCAAGAGTTGAAACCTTTAGAAAACTTGTCGAAGGTCAGCTCTCTTCAGTTCAAGTTAGTGGAAACAAGCAAGAAATTGAACAGGCTTCGGTCGATGCTTACAAAGCGGTCACAGAAATGTTTGCAAAAGCAACTGTCAGTGGTGCTTACACTTATGCGGTTTGGGAAGTTAATGAAGGAAACACTGTTAGAACATATGTTTTGCTAGTTTACGATCCGGCAAGCATACTGCAGATTGTTGAAATGAACGCTTTGGTAAACGAAACGGTGAAAAAGCTCGGTCAACAAGGGGTTGATTTCTTCAAAGCTTTGAATTCAGTTCTTGATGAAGCTTCAAAAGGAACACCACTTCAATAATCTATAGACAGATGAATAGCCGTTGGGAAGTTCCAGCGGCTATTTTCCATCTTCTTTTGGAAGAAGGTGAGTAAATGGATTTTGAAAATCCGATGGTTATAATAGCTTTGGTTTCTGTTACAGTTCTTTCAGCTGTTTTGGTATTGACCATACAATCTTCTCAAAAACCGCAAGAACAATGTATAACAGCCTTGAATGAAAGAGTTTACAAAATTCCTCCTGAAGCAAAACTTATATTTAAAAATACATCAGTTGAGCAAAGAGTTGCTCAGCTCAAAAAAGATGGAAAATTATTGATGTTTGTTGGTGTACACACCGGTGGTGGAGTGCACCTTCAGTACGCACAAGACGAATCGAGGAAACACGCTTATCAAAAGATAGCAGAGTATCTCAAAACTTCGATTAGTTCTTTCAAAAATATTATCGAATCTCAATTTCAAAGTAGTAATAAAGAACAACTGTCTCAGATTTCTCTTTCAGTCTACAACAACATCGTGAAAGTGTTTTCACAAGCTGAAGTTTCAGGAGCTTATGAATTTGCATACTGGCAAGAAAGAGAAGGTAGTCTTGTTAGAACGTATTGTCTTTTAGTTTACGATCCTGATGGTTTTGCAATATACGGTATGCAAAATCCAGAACTAAAGAGTGGGATAGAACAACTGCAAAAAAATGGCGTTGATTTCTTTAAGGTTCTAAATGATGTTTTAAAGCAAGCGAGTGAATGATTTTTGTTTTTTAAGATAAGAAAAGCTCACGAATGGTTGTGGGCTTTCTTTTTTTGTATGGTATAATCGAATTAGTTGAAAAACATTTGAGTTAAAGGAGGAATTGAATGAAAGATAAATACTTGGTTTTGATTTATTTTCTAATATTCTTGTTTTTTGCAGTCAAAGCTCCTTTTGTTGTCTCAGCATTTATAATTGGATTTTACTTTTTTGTCATCGTTGAGAACCTTTCGATTTTTTTAGAGAAGATTTTTAAGAATAAACTCGTTTGCAGCATTCTTTCGTATGCGGTTGTCTTTGGAGCAATCGTTTATCTATTTCTTTCAGTCATACCAATGTTTATTAACGAAGCAAAGAACCTTTTTACATTCTTGAGTAACTATTCTTTTCAGACGGAAGAATTGCCAGAAGAACTTTCGAATATCGTAAGTGATTTGAATTCAAACATATCTAGGTTTGTTTTAAACATTACTAACTATCTTTTAGGAGTCCTTCCTTCTTTTCTCACAAGCCTCACAATACTTATTGTGACAATAATCGGTATAGGTGGGCTTAAGAGATATTTGTCGAGCGAAGTATCATATTTGTTTTCTGAAGACAAAATTAAGGGGAGAAAATTTCTTGAAAGTTGTTATTTTGACATTTTGAAGATGGTTCGTGGACAAATAGGTGTTGCGTTTTTAACTTCGTTGACTATATTTATTTTACTGACTATATTCAAAATACCGAATGCTTTCTTCATATCGATTTTAGCTTTCATAACAGACTTTATACCTTTTGTAGGTTTACTCATTACCGCTATTCCATCTTTGATAATTGGATTCTACACATACCAACTAAAAGGGATGATATTTGTCTTGATAACACTTTTCATAGCCAACCAGCTCGAAAGCTGGGTGTACGGTCCTAAAATACAAAGCGATAATTTAAAACTTCACTGGTTTTTGATAGTTTTACTGATAACTTTGTTTGGAACTGTTTTTGGTTTTGTTGGCGTTTTGATTGCGATACCAGCGTTTGTATTCTTCAAAAACTACTATAAATTCTACGTTATCTAACATTTTTCATTTTTTGTTTTTTTCCACTCTTGACAAAATCGTTAGATATGATAGAATGATTAACGCACGTGGGTGCGTAGCTCAGTGGGAGAGCGCTTCCTTGACGCGGAAGAGGCCGTAGGTTCAATCCCTGCCGCACCCACCAATTCTTAATGAGCGCTGGGACGTCGTCTAATTGGCAGGACAGCGGACTTTGGCTCCGCCGGTCTAGGTTCGAGTCCTAGCGTCCCAGCCAAATTAAAGAGGGGTATATCCCCTCTTTAATTTTATCAATAAACCGTAATTATACACATTCCTGAACTGAGCCTGAACTGAAACGCACGACAGCGTGTTCGTAAAGAAATATTCACAAAAAATTTTATTGATATTTTTACAAAGATGGTTTATAATTATCCAGGTTCCTAGTTTGGAGAGGACTAGGTATTTTTGTTTATATTCTTAATGGCGTGGCTGATTCATAGAAATGGTAAGTAAAAAAACTTTTTGGAGAACCGAAGGGAGGGTTTATTTTGCCAACGATAAATCAACTCGTTAGGCACGGAAGAAAAAAGGTAGAAAAGAAATCAAAAGCTCCAGCACTTCAAGGGCATCCACAAAAAAGAGGAGTTTGTGTTAGGGTTTCAACAATGACTCCGAAGAAACCTAACTCAGCTCTCAGAAAAATAGCAAAGGTTAGACTGTCAAATGGTATAGAAGTCACATGTTACATACCAGGTATAGGCCACAACCTTCAAGAGCACTCAATCGTTTTGGTTAGAGGTGGAAGGGTTAAAGACTTGCCGGGTGTCAGATACAAAATAATCAGAGGTACGTTAGACGCTGCTGGTGTTGAAAACAGAAGACAGAGCAGGAGTAAGTACGGTGCTAAGAGACCTAAAGCAGGACAAGCTGCAGCTGCTAAGAAAAAGTAAGGATTAGGAGGGGCAACCAATGAGACGAAGAAGAGCGGAGGTTAGACCAGTAGCTCCAGATCCCATATATGGCGAAGTTTTGGTAACAAAAGTTGTTAACAAAATAATGTGGGATGGAAAGAAATCAATTGCTCAAAAAATAGTTTACGGTGCTATAGAAATTTTAGGCGAAAAAACTGGGAAACCTGGTATCGAAGTTTTCAAACAAGCTATCGAAAATGTTAAACCTATCGTTGAAGTCAGACCAAGAAGAATCGGTGGTGCTACATACCAAGTTCCAATCGAAGTTCAAGAACCAAGAAAGACATCTCTTGCCATCAGATGGATTGTTGACGCTGCAAGATCAAGAAAAGGGAAACCAATGCAAGAAAAACTTGCTGAAGAACTTCTCAATGCATATAACGGTACTGGTACAGCAATGAAAAAGAGAGAAGACGTTCACAAAATGGCTGAGGCTAACAGAGCGTTTGCGCACTTTAGATGGTAATTTTTGGAGGGTATTATGGAAGAAATTAAGGCTCTGTATGTTGACCTGAATAAGCTTAGAAATATTGGAATAATGGCACACATCGATGCTGGAAAGACGACTACTACCGAAAGATTCCTGTTCTTCACAGGAAGAAAACATAACATCGGTAGTGTCGACGAAGGTACAGCAACGATGGACTGGATGATCCAAGAAAAAGAAAGAGGTATCACAATCCAGTCAGCAGCTACAACATGTTTGTGGAAAGGTTACAGAATAAACATTATTGATACACCAGGTCACGTTGACTTCACTATCGAAGTTGAAAGATCTTTGAGAGTTTTAGATGGTGCAGTTGCCGTTTTTGATGCTACCGCCGGTGTTGAGCCACAATCAGAAACCGTTTGGAGACAGGCTGATAAATACAACGTTCCAAGAATAGCTTTTATGAATAAGATGGATAAAACTGGTGCGGACTTTTACATGGCTGTTCAAACGATGGTTGACAGACTTGGAGCAAATCCGATTCCAGTACAAATTCCTATCGGAAGTGAAAGCGATTTCAAGGGCGTTATAGACCTTATCCAGATGAAAGCTATCAGATGGCTCAATCCAGAAGGTACAGAAATTGTTTACGAAGACATTCCTATGAAGATGTTGGATGAAGCAGAAGATGCAAGAGAAGATATGATTGAAAAGATCGCAGAACTCGACGACGAAATAATGGAACTTTATCTAAGCGAAGAAGAACCTACGATTGATCAAATATACGCAGCACTCAGAAGAATAACAATAAATAACCTTGGTACACCAGTATTTTGTGGTTCTGCGAAAATGAACATCGGAATTCAGCCACTTCTTGACGGTGTTACTTTGTATCTCCCATCACCGCTTGATTTACCACCGGTGAGAGGGTTTACAAAAGATGGAGAAGTTTTCGTCAAACCAGATGAAAATGGACCATTTGTTGCGTACGCTTTTAAAGTTCAAACAGACCCTTACGTTGGTAAGTTAACATACCTCAGAATTTACAGTGGTAGGCTCGAAAAAGGTAGTTACGTTATAAACACAACTAAGGGTGTTAAAGAAAGAGTTTCAAGGCTAATATTTATGCACGCAGATAAGAGAGAAGATGTTGATTATATAAGAGCTGGAGATATTGTTGGTGTAATTGGTATGAAGAGTACGATAACTGGTGATACAGTCTGTGCTGAAGGAACCGATATCGTACTTGAAAGGTTTGAATTCCCAGAACCGGTTATATCAATCGCTATCGAACCAGCTACAAAAGATGATGAAACGAAACTTTCAAAAGCTCTTCAAGCACTTTTAGAAGAAGACCCATCGCTTAGAGCTTTTGTTGACCAAGAAACAGGCGAAACAATCCTTTCAGGTATGGGAGAATTGCACCTTGAGATCGTAGTTGACAGACTCAAGAGAGAATTTAACGTTAACGTAAGAGTTGGAAGACCACAGGTTGCTTACAGAGAAACTATCCAAAGACCTGTCAAACTTGAAGGTAAATACATCAGACAAAGCGGTGGTAGAGGTCAATACGGTCACGTTGTTGTTCAATTTGAACCACTTAGCTTGGATAAGACATTTGAGTTTGAAGATAAAACCGTAGGTGGAGTTATTCCAAAACAATATATACCGGCTATTGAAGAAGGTATAAGAGAGGCAATGCAAGTTGGAGGTTTGGCTGGTTATCCAGTAGTTGGAATCAAAGCAACTCTCATTGATGGTTCATACCACGAAGTCGACTCTTCGGAAATGGCATTTAAGATAGCAGCAAGTATGGCTTTCAAAGAGGCTATGGAAAAAGGCAGTCCAGCTCTTCTCGAACCAATTATGAAAGTCGAAGTAACAACACCTGAAGAATATATGGGTAACGTTATTGCAGATATTAACTCACGAAGGGCTCATATTGAAGCTCTTGAAACAAGAGGACATTTAAGAGTTGTCAGAGCATTAGTACCACTTAGCGAAATGTTTGGATACGCTACAACGCTCAGGTCACTTTCTCAAGGTAGAGCGAACTACACGATGGTTCTCTCACATTATGAAAAAGTACCTGAAAAAGTAGCGGAAAAAGTTATAAATAAAGTATAAATCCCTGAATCATTACAAGGAGAAGGAGGTTCAAAAGTATGGCAAAGGAAAAATTTGTGAGAACCAAGCCACACATGAACGTTGGAACTATCGGACACATTGACCATGGAAAGACAACATTGACAGCAGCTATTACAAAGTACTGTTCACTCTTCGGTTGGGCAGACTACACACCTTACGAAATGATCGATAAGGCACCAGAAGAAAGAGCAAGAGGTATCACCATCAACATCACACACGTTGAATATCAAACAGAAAAGAGACACTACGCCCACATTGACTGTCCAGGTCACGCTGACTACATCAAGAACATGATCACCGGTGCAGCACAAATGGACGGTGCAGTTCTTGTCGTTGCAGCAACAGA
>FWWM01002010.1_pt1 | contig 57701 bp, 59 predicted proteins | sample 2228351 | NCBI WGS metagenome assembly FWWM01 (sample SAMEA103939774, study PRJEB20133) | metagenome
GAGAACCGAAAAAAAATTGAATGGTTCCCCCGCTTGCGGGGGGAACCTACAGGAGGGGGGATGAAACCCTTGCAGAAAAGTAGGGGTTCGCTTCCGAAACTGAACCCATCTTATGTACCCTTGTCAGCCGTCAACGGGGGGAACCGAAAAAAGTGAGTGGTTCCCCCCGCTCGCGGGGGGAACCGAAAAAAGTGAGTGGTTCTCCCCATCAACGGGGGAACCGAGAAAAGTGAGTGGTTCCCCCCGTCAACGAGGGGAATCGAGAAGAAAGCAGGGTTTCCTCGTCAGCAGGGGGAACCGAGAAGAAAGCAAGAAGGTTCCCCCTTTACGGGGGAACCGAAAAAAGTGAATGGTTCCCCCGCTTGCGGGGGGAACCTACAGGAGGGGGGATGAAACCCTTGCGGGAAAGTAGGGGGTTCGCTTCCGAAACGGAACCCATTTCATGTACCCTTGTCAGCTTAGTAAGGGGGCACGGGGGATTCCTCTTGGCAACCTCAGAGTAAGGTGTCAGATTCGCCGTTTGGAGGGGCAGATGTAGGAGGGGCTGGAGGGGTTGGTTTGGGGCGAAGCGAGCGAGTTGAAGAAGCAGGAGCCGGTTCTGGACGATAGAAGCTGACCGCTACCCGTTCCCGACGCACTAACTGCCCGCCGTGATATACCCAACGCCACAGCGCAACGCGTGTGCCCTTGCCTACCCAACTGCGCTCAGTGGTGAGCACCACACGCTTGGTTGGCTCAGGCTTGCCTAACACCCGTATTGTGATGGATGAACGCCCTATCTCCACACTCAACGCTACAGGATAGGGGTGCGGATTTTCTATCACCAAGTCATGTCCCTCGTCGGTCACGGTTGCATCCCGTCCTAACGGCACATAGGCAACAGGAATGGAGTGATTAGCACGGCGTACCATCTTCAGGTCAGCTAACAGCGCAGAGTTAAACAGCGTAGACGAGACCTGACAGACACCGCCCCCGATGCCCAGTTGCTTCTTGCCGTTCACAATCACGGGCGCAAGTTTGTAGCCTTCGCGCACCGTGCGCCGCCCCACCACCGCGTTAAACGAGAGCCGCTCGCCGGGCAACAGGATGCGTCCCTCAACTGCCTGACTGGCAAGGCGGATGTTATGATTGCGCTGAACTTGGGAGCTGGGAAAGCGCGTGGTGTAGCTGGCGATTACCTCTGTGATTGCTGAAACAGCCTCGGTGGAGACACGGGGAGGCTCTATCTCAAAGGCGAGGGCGATAGGGAGTGCCTCGTGGGCGAGGTGCAGGGAATTGTTCAAGGTGTTGAGTAGGTGCGCAGCGGTACGCTTCGGGTCTAACCGACGCCCCTCTACACTGGGTTCGATCACCACCTGCCCATGCACATAGCGCACGCGCGCCTCTTGGGGCGAACGTTCCAGCGATTGATACTGACGCAGTTGATGTTCGAACTGGGCGGTATCCAAATGCCACACGGGATTCACCCTCACGGACTTCTTGCCCCATAGCCGTTCCCACAAGGGAAGGGCGCTCCACGCTTGTCGAATCGCTTCTGCCGTCGCAGGCACATCGAGCTGAACACCCCACGCCCGAAGGGGCGCCGATTGCTCAGGAGCCTGCTCTGGAACGACAGGTATCTCAGCAAGGGTCGCTTGGAGGGCTTGCAGTCGCTCTTCAAGGCTTCCTGAAGAAGTTCCTGAAAGGGGGAGCATGCCCAGATAGACACGGCTGGGCAGTGAAGAGTTTGCTGTGTAGGCCCATAGGGCAACCCCGCTCACCAATCCGAACCCGCCCACCAGAACCAGCAGGGCAACCGACATCCCGATACGGCTCATAACCGCTTAATTATACGCTTTTTTTCGTGGTTTGGCTTCATACTACGACACCAACACGATAGCCCCCTGCACTTTGCCCTCTCTCAGCGCAATAAGGGCTTCGTTGGCGCGTTCTAAGGGGTAGGGGGTGGTGTGGGTCTCGATACGGAATTGGCGTACTTTCTGAAAGAACTCTTCGCCATCTCGGCGCGTGAGGTTCGCCACCGAGCGCACCACCCGTTCGCCCCACAACAGCGAGTAGGGGAACGAGGGGATGTCGCTCATGTGAATACCGCCACAGACCACAATCCCCCCTTTGCGAACGGCGCGGAGTGCTTTCGGCACAAGGTCACCCACAGGAGCGAACAGGATTGCCGAATCGAGCGGTTCTGGCGGAAGTTGGTCGGAGTCTCCTGCCCACCATGCGCCCAGCTGACGCGCAAAATCTTGCGTGGCGTAGTCGCCTGGACGGGTGAAGGCGAACACGCGCTTGCCCTCGCGCACCGCAATCTGAATCAGGATATGGGCTGCGGCGCCGAAGCCGTAGATTCCTAAACGGTTGCCCCATGCCTCGCGCGCAAAACGGTAGGAGCGGTAGCCTATCAGCCCCGCACAGAGCAGGGGTGCCACTTCCACATCTCCATAGCTATCGGGCAAGGGGAACAGATAGCGCGCATCGGCAACGGTATACTCGGCATAGCCTCCGTCCAGCGTATAGCCCGTGAACCGTGCGCGGTCGCAAAGATTCTCGGCGCCATGCGTGCAGAAAAGGCACTCGCCACAGGTCTCCCCCAGCCACGGAATGCCCACACGCTGACCCTCGTAGAAGCCCTCCACCTCCTGCCCTACTGCCACCACCTCGCCCACTATCTCGTGCCCCAAAATGAGCGGGAGTTTCGGGCTGGGGAGTTCGCCATCGTACACATGCAAATCGGTTCGGCAGACCCCACAAGCGCGCACCCGCACCAGCACTTGATGAGGCGATGGAACGGGCTGGGGAATCTCCCGCATCTGCAGGGGCTGGCCCACCTGCTCTAACACCATCGCACGCATAGCAGAAGGATACCCTTACCGAATGCCTGCCCGCGCCCGAACACCCAAGTCGGGGTTGTCGGTAATCACCCCGTCGACCCCATACCGCTCCATAAAGCGACGCATGACCGCCTCCTCCGCCTTGAATGTCCACGGATAGACCTTCAGATTGCGACGGTGGCACTCCTTCACCAGTTTAGCGTCGTCTACGGGTCTGCCTTGCATATCTTCTATCAGCCAGCGGTTCAGTCCGAGGCAGTCGGCAATCTTGGCGATGCGGTCTAACGCTTCGGAGGTGATCGGGGCACTGGTAAGGAAGAGCAAGGGCAGGTCGCATCCTATCTGGCGCAGGCGCACGAGCGCATCCTCTTCGAAACACTGAACAATCGCGGGGGCGTTCCGCCCACGATAGCCTGCCTCCTTCAACACCTGCCAGACTGGCTCTTCCATCGGCTTGCCCTCTGAACGGTGGAAGGAAGGCGACTTCATCTCGGGCACGACCCCCACTTGGCGACCGAGTTGGCGATTGAGGTGCTGTACCAGCCGAATCGCCTCTTGCAGGGTGGGGATCTGCCCTGCAGGAACCAGCGGTTGCTGGTCGGGCGTAGCACGCCCCCACGCTCGCAGGGTGCGTATCTCCTCTAAGGTGAAATCGAGAGCGTAGTAGTGCCCGTCCCTGCGCGCCCGACCAGGGAACTTCTGAGCGACATCGGTCGTGGTCTCCAGCCATAGGTCATGCAGGCAGATAGGAACCCCGTCGCGTGTCAGCACGACATCGATCTCTATATAGTCCGCTCCTTGAGCGTAGCCTAATGTGTAGGCACTAAGAGTATGCTCTGGAAGATAGGCACTTGCGCCCCGATGCGCTATCACCAGTTTCGCACTTACCATAGCCAATCTATACCCGTATCCGTTTTAAGGGCAGGTTATGACAGGCCTTAGCAGAATAGACCCTTCGCTTCGCTCAGGGTGACGAGTAGCTTGGCTGTCTCGTCTATCCCCCCTTGCCCCCCTTACTAACTGATAAGGGTACATAAGATGGGTTCAGTTTCGGGGGCGAACCGCACAATTTTCCGCAAGGGTTTCATCCCCCCTCCTGTAGGTTCCCCCCGCAAGCGGGGGAACCATTCAATTTTTTTTCGGTTCTCCCCGTTGACGGGGGAACCGTGCCTTCTTCTCGGTTCCCCCCGCAAGCGGGGGGAACCACTCACTTTTTTCGGTTCCCCCCGTTGACGGGGGGAACCTACAGGAGGGGGGAATTGCCTCCCGAACAGGTATAATCCCCTGCGAGAGGAGTAGGCATGCCACGCTCGCTCTGGAACGATACGGAGGCTCAACACCTGTCGGAACTGGAACTACTGGTCTACCGCTCGCGCCTCTTGGGAGCAGACCGTACGGTCTGCAATATCTATGGAGGGAATACCTCGGTCAAGACCACCGAGACCGACTTTCGCGGGCGCACTGTGCGAGTGCTGTGGGTCAAAGGCTCTGGCTCGGACTTAGCGACCCTCACCCTCAAAGATGTGGCGGGCTTGCGCTTAGACGATGTCCTGCCCCTCCTTGAGCGCGACCAGATGAGCGATGAGGAGATGGTCGACTACCTCAGCTATTGCCTCTTCGAGCCGAACATGCCTCGCCAATCAATCGAGACGCTGATGCACGCCTTCGTGCCCGCTCCGCATGTAGACCACACCCATCCCGATGCGATTATCAGCCTCGCTACCACTGAGGATGGCGAATCGCATGTGCGTCGGCTCTATGGCGAGCGTGTCGGCTGGATCCCCTATGTGCGTCCGGGCTTCACTTTAGGCAAGTGCGTGGGCAGTTTGGTACGCGAGAAGCCGAACATGGAAGGAATTGTGCTGGGCAAGCACGGACTGGTCAACTGGGGCGAGACCGCTAAAGCCTGCTACGAGACCACCATCCGCCTCATTCAGCAGGCAGAGGACTACATCGCAGAGCATGCGAGGGGGCGACGCCTATTCGGTGGGGTTCGGCACAACCCGCTTAGCGTAGAGAGGCGTTCTCAGGTGCTGGCGGAGGTGCTTCCTGTTTTGCGAGGCGCCATCTGCAAAGACACCCATCAGGTGCTTTGCGTGGACGACAGCGACTCGGTGCTGGAGTTTGTGGGCAATGAGCGTGCGCGCGAGGTGGTGATGGTTGGCTCGGCATGCCCCGACCATATCGTGCATACCAAGCACTACCCCCTCTTTGTGGAATGGGACGGGCAGGATGTGGAGGCACTCAAAGCACGCCTTGTGGAAGGAGTTCAGCAGTTCCGCGAGGCGTACCGTGCCTATTTTGAAAAGCACCGCACAGGCGATGTTCGAATGTTTGACCCCTCCCCGCGCGTCATCTTGATTCCCGGCGTAGGGATGATCACAGCGGGACGCGATGCGTTCCGTGCGCGTGTGTCGCGCGACCTCTATCACCGTGCGATGGCGGTGATGCGGGGCGCAACCGCACTGGGGCGGTTCGTCTCGCTCACCGATGAGGAGGCATTCGGAATTGAGTATTGGTCCCTGGAACTCTACAAGCTAAGCCTGCGCCCACCCGACCGCGATCTGGCAGGGCGCGTCGTCCTCATAACAGGCGGTGCTTCAGGTATTGGGCGTGCTGTTGCCCTGCGCGTGGCTCAAGAGGGGGCGCATGTGGTTCTGCTCGATATCGATGGGGAGGGGGCACAATCGGTAGCCGATACCCTGATTCAGCAGTATGGAGAGGGGCGTGCGCTTGCAGTCCAGGCAGATGTCTCGGACGAATCGGCGGTCGCCTCTGCTTTCCAACAGGCAATCCTGACCTACGGGGGCATCGACTGCATAGTGAATAATGCGGGCATCGCCTATTCCGCACCGATTGACCAGACCTTACTCGCCGACTGGGAACGGCTCTATGCAGTACTGGTGCGGGGCTACTTCCTCGTGGCGCGGGAAGCCTTCCGTATCTGGCGCAGGCAGGGAAAGGGGGGCAGTATGGTGTTTGTGACCTCCAAGAATGCCCTAATGGCAGGCAGGGATGCGAGTGCCTACAGCTCGGCAAAGTCAGCGGAACTGCACTTGGCGCGGTGCTTAGCCGAAGAGGGTGGACCGATAGGGGTGCGGGTGAACAGCGTAGCACCCGATGCGGTGATTCAAGGCTCTCGTATCTGGGACACGCGCTGGCGCGAGGAGCGCGCTCGTACCTACGGTATCCCGCCCGACCAACTGGAAGAGTACTACCGCCAGCGCACCACGCTCAAGGTGAATGTCTATCCCGAAGATGTGGCGGAGGCGATTCTGTTCCTGCTCTCCGACCGCTCAGCAAAGACCACCGGTGCCCTGATTACCGTCGATGGCGGAGTACCAGGGGCATATGCACGCTGAGATCCCTACGCTGAAATTCCGCTCACGGGCACAGGTTCACCCTTGCGCACCGACTCGTACCCTGCAATCGCGACCGCCGCTGCCTTGTAGCCGTCCTCGCCTGTAGCGAGGTGTTGGCGTGGTTCGCCCGCTACCACGCGCAGGAACTCGTCGATCATCAGCGCATCGATGTTGTCGCCCCAGAAGGCTTGGCGTATGCGTCCCATGCGGTCGTCGTAATGCACCAAGTGCTGGGCGAACATATCCATCTCGATAATGCCTTTTGTGCCGATGGCGGTGAGCGTCACATCACCCCAGGTGGGGAAGGTGCGTGGGCGCGACCAACTGGAGTCCAGCGTGGCAAAGATGCCACTCTCTAAAGTGAGGGTGAGCATGGCGGTATCGTCGTACTCGCCATGAAACATATTGTTGCCCGTCTCGGCGTAGACTTCTACTATCTCCTTGCTGGTAAGCAGGCGCATCAGGTCTGCCACATGCACGGTGTGGTCCATCATCGCCCCTCCGCCTGCCAGTTCGGGGTCGTTGAACCACCCGCCGGGGTTCATCCCCCGATTCGTGCCTCTGAGTGCCAACAGTTCGCCAATCGCGCCTTGCTCTATCATGGCTTTCATCTGCTGGAAAGCGGGACTGAATCGGCACGGGAAGGCGGTGAACAGGTGTACGCCCGCCCCTTTGGCAGACGCCAGCATCGCTTTTCCATTTTCCAGTCGGGTCATCAGGGGCTTCTCGCAGAGGATATGCTTGCCCGCTGCAGACGCCATCTGGGCGAGTTGGGCGTGCTTGGCATTTTCCGAGCAGATGATAACCGCCTGCACCTCCGAGGCTAAGAGCGCTTCGTAGCTCTGGAAGGGCAAGACGCCATATTGCTCGGCTTTGGCATGCAGGCGTTGGGGGTCATGGTCGGCAATCCCCACAAACTCTGCCAGCGGATTCATCTTAAGGCAGTGGGCGTAACTATCAGCGTGCAGATGCGCAAAGCTCATGATACCAACCTTCACTTTCATAGCTGAATGACCCTCCCTGTGCGTGCCGATTCGATTGCGCTCAGTGCAAGGCGCACTGCCGATACTCCATCGTCCACCGTTATTTCGGGCATCGTGCCTGTCTTATAGCAGTCCACAAAGTGGCGCAATTCAAGATAGTAGGGGTTGTGAACCGCAGGGCTTTCGGGCACTTGCACGCCACCGCCTTGCCCATCTTCCGCACGCGTTGCCACCCGAAGCGCCACCTGATGCAGGGAATCGTACTCCAGCATGCCCGCATCGCCACAGATTTCGAAACTCACACGGAACCCGCTGGGGTCGCACCAAGTGCCCTCGATAAGAGCGACCGCACCGTTTTGGAGCTTGAGCGTCACCAGCGTATAGTCCAAATGAGGCAAGTTGCGGAAGGTGAGTGATTTGGCGAACACTCGCTCCACAGGTCCCAGCGTCCACAAGAGCCAATCGAAGTCGTGGATGATGAGGTCGAGAATGACGCCTCCACTTTTTTCAAAGTCGGCATACCAGTCGCTTTTGGTGCGTGGGAAGTCGCCTCCGCGTCGCATGCGCACTGCGGCGATCGTGCCCAGCGCCCCTTGCCGAACCAGCATATGAGCCGTCCGATATTCGGGGAAGAACCGAAGCACATGAGCGGGCATAAACAGCGTGTTGTGTCGGTGAACCATCTCGGCGATGCGCTCGCAATCTTCCAGCGTGCGCGCCAAAGGCTTCTCACACACGACCGCCTTGCCCGCCACGATAGCAGGCAGGGCATACTCCGCATGGCGGTAGGTGGGGGTACAGATGTCCACAATATCGCACGCATTCAGAAAAGCCTCCACATTCGGCGCGACGGGCACCCCATACTGCTGGCTGAATGCGGAGGCGCGTTCGGGATGATGGTCGTACACTGCCGACACCTGTACATCGGGCATCTGCAGGTACGCAGAGATATGCTGATGTCCCATCGTGCCCAGCCCGACAATGCCAACTTTGACCATAGGCGTCTCCTGTGTGAATCGATTTCGGGCACAGTCGAGAGACTCCTGCTAAGAACGCCTAACAAGAATGTCAACCCACCTCGAAAAATCTGTTCGCAGCACGGGCGTCCCGCCCGTGTAATCCCCCCTTTGATTCCCCCCTTAGTAAGGGGGGTAGGGGGGATAAGCGAGACGCCCAAGCCACTTTTGTTAGACGCTCTAAGGAAGTGCAAGAGAGTCGCCTAAAAAATAAAACCCTCCTTTCGTGTGGCGAAAGGAGGGTAAAGTTAGATGGAGGAGATGTTTATCTTCTGGGTCGGCGTAGACCAAGCATCCCTGCCAAACCTGCCCCTAACGCTAACAGGCTCGCAGGCTCAGGCACAACTTCGAAGTTGTAGGTCTCGGTCTGACCGTCAATAGTCCACGAAATCATGTCCACGGCACCTGTGAACTGATCGTTCCAACCTGAACCAATGCCCGAGGAGAAGCCAGCAATCACCCAGCCTCCGTAGTTCTGTTTCCACCAGCTGAGAGGTTGGAACTGTGGATTGCCCCCACCTCCAAGCAAGGCACTCGTACCCCACATTACGGTACTGTCGTTGATAGCGTCTGATATCCACTGGTCGGTTGGCACAGGGTTTGTGCCAAAGTTATAAGCACGCTCGTAGACAAGGTAACCAAACTGGGTGGGGTTTGCAGGGTTCACCAAGAACACTCTCAGCACAGGATGGAGCCAACTGTTGACATTCGAACTGCTGTCGCGGTACCAGTCATAGCTCATCCCATCGAGTTGATTGAGGAACCCAAAAGCCTGAGAGAAGTCGCCGTTGATTGGGTTGTTGTTGAAGTTGATGCGGAACTCCACATCCGCTTTTGAGTTCCCGCTGACCCCGTTGAACCAGACGGAACCGTTGCCGTTTCGTGGCAGGTTTGTGCGTATGCCGACAGAACCACTACCGCGTACATTACGGTATGCCCGGCCTGAGGTGCCAATCGCTTGTCCTATACCAGTTGAGCCACTGTTGGTGAACAGGTCGCCAGGTGCGGTGTTGTTGGAGAACACGGTAGTGGTTTGGGCGTACGCGGAGAACGACACGACAGCAATCCAAGCCGCAGCAATCATGAACTGCTTCTTTGTGCTACTACCTCCGTCGTAATTAGACTCAAAACGGTGGCAAAACCGGACACGACTTGTGCCGATTTTGACGCGTCTATAAGGTGTTAGGAGCAAGTTTCGTGCCGTGGACTACCAAGAGATGTACTGCTCGCCAAAAAAATGGTGCTCTTTCGGGGTTAGTTAGATGAAGTGGAATTGAGCGTACGCTCCGCTAACTCGCGTATGGAGCAGGTTCCAACGCTTGCCAGACCGGTCTGGAGCGTGTCGTTCAGGGGGGCTATCCACTTGTCGGGCAAATGCTTTGCACCAAACGACGCACCCCAGATACTCCCAGCGGTCGCACCGTTGCAATCGGTGTCCCAACCCTGCATCACAGCGATGGTGATGACCTGCTCAAAATCGTCCCAGCCCCACAGCAGGGCGTTCAGCACCAGCGCATCGTTGTTGAGGGTATGCACGGGGTGATAGTGCCCATACACCTCCCGAATGCGCTGAAAGGCGGAGTACCAATCCGCACACTCCCGACGCCAGCGCAGGCAGTTGCGCACCATCTCGGCTTCTCGGCTGTGCGCAGGTATCTGCGATAGCCCTCCTTGAATAATCTGAACGATGTCGTGCGTTGCGAAAGCGGTGGCAATCATCCCTGCGGTGAGCATCGCCCCGTAGATGCCGTTCTTTGTGTGCGAAAGGCGCGCATCGCGGTAGGCATACTCGCTGGCGCGTGCAGGGTCGCCTGGTGCCACATATCCCCAGAGGTCTGCCCGAATGCGTGCCCCAATCCACTCGCGATAGGGGTTCAGGTAGCGTGGAACCTCCTCTAAGGGCAGTTCGTTCAGCAGGTTGGTGTAGGCGCGCCGTTCGGCAGTGTAGGTCTGATGAGCAGGCAAATAGTGGAGCCACGCCCATCCCACATCGGCGGTGGTGAAGTGAGAGCCATACCGCTCATAGACCAGCAGGTTCAACACCGTGTAGTCGGTATCATCATCGCGCTCGCCACAGTGGATATAGCCTTTCGTACACCAGCGAAGCGGTTGGGGAATGCTGGGGTCTGCCGTGCGCGATTCGGGTGGGAAGTAATCGGTAAGGGGATAGGCGTCTGCCCCTTCCAGATACTGTCGAATGACCTCATACGAGCGCAGTTCCAGCGGTTTGCCCAGCATACAGCTTGCAACCCGCCCCAGCCACACCCCATACAGACGGTCGAACAGCACCTCCTCCGAAAGCTGGAGCGGAGGAAGCTCAGGTGCTGGGGGACACTCAGCGCGTAGGGCTTCCCACTCATCGGGTTCCACATACGGGAAATCTGCTCGGATAGGCAGTTGGCGCAGTTCGTGATAGAGTGCAAGCAGGCTCTCAGCGGTGTTCGCCTGCTCCAAGCGGGTTCGATACGGCTCGGTCGCCTCTGGAGCGTCGCTCAGCCTACCTTCCTCGATGCACTGAGTGAGTTCGTCTCGAATCAGGGTGCGTAGGGTTTCTATGCTGGGCATAGGAGAGTAGTTCGGGCAGAGCGCAGGGAGTCCTACTCCGTATTCGCTTGGGGTATACTGCAAATGGTGATTTGCGATGCAGACGCGTATCACGATTGACCCGAACATTCAGCACGGCAAGCCTGTGATAGCAGGAACGCGTGTACCTGTTGTACGCGTGCTGGGGTGTTTGGCGGAGGGTATGAGCATCGAGGAAATCAAGCAAGAGTATGGTTTGACCAATGAGGACATTCGCGCCGTGTTTGCTTTCGCAGCGGAGTTGATAGATGAGGAAATATTCTATCCATCGCCCCTCATGGACAAGTAGATAGTGGTTCCATGCGCTTTCTGATAGATGAAGACTTGCCGCGCTCACTAACGGAGCTATTCCATCAATATGGGCACGAAGCTGTACACGTTCGGGACATCGGCTTGCAGGGGGCTTCTGACACTGTAATTGCAAACTACGCAAAAGCCCACAATTATTGTCTCGTCACCGCAGATTTAGGATTTGCGGATATTCGTAGTTATCCTCCTCAGGATTACGCAGGTATTCTGGTTATCCGTGTTCCTCCCACTGCAGGTAGGTCTACGATTCTCCAGTTAATCGAGGGCTTACTCCACCAAGGTATAGTTGATGATTGTCAGGGCAATCTCATGATAGTGGAAATGGGGCGAGTACGTCTTCGGCGGGGAGATATGCAGCATCCCGAATCGGAATAGTTGGAGTTAGGTATACCCCTTATTCCTTATTTTCACTCTGCTGCTGGATACGACCCCAGAATCACCACCTCGCGGGCGTATGAATCTAACTCTTCCAACGCTTTACGCACCGACTCGTCTTGGCGGTGTCCTTGAATGTCTACATAGAACAGGTACTCGAACATCCCGCGTGGGTTGGGGCGCGACTCGATCATGGTGAGGTTCACTCCATACCGTTCGAACGCCCCTAATGCCCGATAGAGTTCGCCTGGACGATTGCGCAGGGTAAAGACCATCGAGGTCTTATCGTTGCCCGTTGGTGCAGGCTCGTTGTAGCCTATCACCAAGAAGCGGGTGCGGTTGTGGGGGTTATCTTCTATGTGTTCCACCAGTTTCGGGATACCAATCAGTTCAGCAGTCAGGTCGTTGCCAATCGCGGCGCCGTTGGGGTCTTCCATCGCAATGCGTGCGGCGCGGGCAGTGGGAGTCGCCTCGATAATCTCGGCGGCGGGCAAGTGGAGCCTCAGCCACCGCCGACACTGCTGAAGCGGTTGCGGTCCCGCGTAAACCCGTATCACTTGGTTCAGATTCTTGCACCGTGAGAGCAGATGGTGCGTTATCGGCACATAGACCTCAGCACAAATTTTGGCGTTCGTGAGTGGGAACATATCGAGCGTCTCTGGCACAACGCCCGCGATGGAGTTCTCCACAGGCACCACGCCATAGTCCACCGTCGATTGTTCCACCGCTGCGAACACATCGGGAATGTTGTCGCAAGGGGTGTAGTGCGACGAACGCCCGAAACACTTGAGCGCCGCCATATGGGTAAAAGTGCCCTCCGGTCCCCAGTAGGCGACGGTGGGGGCTTTCTCAAGCGCACGCGAGATGGAGATAATCTCACGAAAGATGCCCACTAACTGCTCGTGGGTGAGCGGTCCTTTGTTGAGCCGTTGGAGTTTGCGGTAAATCATCTGCTCGCGCTCAGGTGTGAAGAAGGGTTTCTGGTCGCGCGATTTAACCTCGCCGATCGCCTTCGCCAGCTCTGCCCGCTCGTTCAACAGCGCCAGAATCTGCTCATCTATCTCGTCGATCCGTGCCCTCAGTTCCGATAGTTTTTTCATCGCCCCAAAAGCCTCAGGGTCATCAATAGCCCTGCAATCGTTTTGGAGTCTTTGATTGTACCCTGCAGAATCATCTCGGCGACTTGGTCAAGGGGGGTTGGCACGAGTTCAGTCAGTTCATCCTCGTCGAGGTTTTTGCGGGCGGGCATCAGGTCTTCCGCAAGGTAGACATGCAGAACCTCTTGGGAGTAGCCGGGGGCAAGATATTGGCTAAACAGCCGACGGAGTTGGCGCGCTTGGTAGCCTGTTTCCTCTTCCAGTTCGCGACGAGCGCAGGTATCGGGTGGTTCATCAGGCTCTAGCGTGCCTGCTGGGATTTCCAACAGCGTCTCTCCGACCGCTTGGCGATATTGGCGAATGAGCAGGACGGTGTTTTCATCCAACAGGGGCACAATGGCTACTGCGCCCCGGTGCTCTACAACCTCCCGTCGGGCGATGCGCCCATTCGGAAGCCGTACCGTATCGATGCGTAGGGTCACCACGCGCCCGCGGTACAGCGTTTGGCTCTCGATCAGCTCCTCTTTTAGCTCCATGCTCGCTCTCCAAAGGATGGGCAGGATGCCTATGATGTAGCTTGGGCATCTTGCCCAAGTAGCACACGGGCGGGACGCCCGTGCTACGATGTTCTGGTTCACGGCTCTCGCTCAAACTTCAGAGCGGGGCGTTCCTGGCGCGCCTGCAGATGGAACCAGTGCCAAGCATCGGCGAGGGTCGGCTGGCGGATGATAAGGGTACGCACATTCCCATAGCCCTCGCGCAGGAGTCTCAAGGCGAGCGTGTCGGGAGCATAGAGAGTGAGCTGGTAGCCATCCGAGCGCTCTATCACCTGCAGTTCGACTCCCTCCAAGGTGGGTATCAGAGGTGAGGGGTCTGCCACCTCCACTTCCAGCCGTGTCGCCTTTAGCCCCTCGATAAGGAGTTCAGGGGTTCCGTCGGCAATGAGATGCCCTGCATCCAGCATCAGCACGCGATCGGCTTTGCTGGCGACAGCGGGGTCGTGCGTGGTGAACAGTATTGTCGCCCCGAAGCGACAGCGGTCGTCCAGCTCACCCCAGAGCCGATGAACCCGTTCGAAATCGGCACCCTCAAAAGGCTCATCCAGCAGGTACAACGGCACATTTTGGGCAAGGGCACAGCACACGCGCATCATCGCCCGTTGACCCGCCGAGAGTTCACTAAGAGGCGTTTCCGCAACCTCACCTAAGCCCATCAGTTCCAGCAGATAGAGGGCGCGCGTCCATGTGCTTGTGTAGCGCCTTAGCATGGTCGTGGGCGTAGTAGAATGCCACAGGCGAGGTGCGGGTAGTTCAGGAATGACGGTGAAGTCGGCTATCTCCAACACACCACCTTCTAACGCTACCTCCCCACTCAGCAGAGCAAGGAGCAGGCTTTTCCCTGAGCCTGAGGGACCAAACAGGGCAACTAACTCCCCACGACGCAGTTGAAAGCTCATCGGATGAATCCGAACCGAGCCAGAGGGAGCGGATTCAATCTGTTGAGCCGAGAGCACCACCGTGTCCATAGGCGTTAGCGCACCACTTCGGGATTCGTTTTTGCCATCGCTGAGAGAGTCTGCTCTGCAAACTGTTTGAGTATTTCCATATCGCGCTCACTGGTGCCTTGAGTGGGCATCAAAAACCGCACGAAATAGGCGCGTGAGGGCAACCCCGAAAGACGCCCCAGAAGCAACAGGATACGCGCCGAGGAGGTGTCCGATCGATAGCCCATAGGAGTGGAGTAGAAGTAGATGCCGACCGCTTCACGCTTGCGCCCATCCAACGAGAGAAGCTGAACAGCACGCGCCTTGATGGGGTGGTTCAAAACCTCAGGATTCAACACAATCTCGCGGTTGTCCACGAACTCCCAATTCTGCACTCGGAAACAGACTTGGGGGTTGTGAAACGCGCCTGTGTGCGACCCACCGATAATCGACAGGTCGGCTTGGCGTCCCTCAGGACTGACATAGATGCGAGCCAGATACTCATCAGGGAGAAGCTCATTGCGCGCACGCTCGTCCATCTCGTACTCGTGATAGAGGTTCCAGTCTCCTATCGTTGTGGGAACCTTATGAAGCGTTTTCTCATTCTTGGACGCTTGCGCGCGGGGCATCACCTGCAACGCTATCACCAACCCCACCGTAAAAAGAAGCAGAAGGCTTACCGGCAGTCCGAAACGACGCCAATCCATCGGGGGGGCAGGCTTGGCTACAGGCGCAGTTTCATGAGCCTCTTCCTGAACCGCCCCTAACGGGCTTGGGGAGACCCCGTCCGAACTCATCCCATCGTGTGGGGATTCGGGCAAGCTCCCGGTTGCCGTTTCCGTAGTTTGCGTCGGTTTCATCTCTTCCATCCCAACCACCTCGCTATGAGAAAGAGAGCGACAAACGGTATCAGGATTTCCAGTGCACCTGTTGTCGGTATGTTCACCGTGCCGAACACGGGCAGGCTCAGTTCATAGCCTTCGTGCGCAATCTTCGCCGCTTCAGGACCCCAGTGCTCGCCTGCAACGCCTATTAATGCAATCCGAATGCCGTTCGAAATAATTGCTATCGGAAACAACGCTAACGGCAGGATGAGCTTTTTCCAAAGGGGGAGGTCTGTAATCGTGAAAAAGAACAGAATGAAGGTAAGCAGGGCGATGGTCACCTTAAATCCGCTACACTCCACTCCTACATGCAGTTCGTAGCCAGAGGGCATCATGAAGGTCACTTGGCTTGTTTGCAGAATGTTATAGAAAGGCTTGAGCAGAGCAATCGCTACCTCCGTTGACCAGACCTTGATAGGGTTGGTGATCTCATCGAACACGACGGAGGGCATCGGCATCATCAGGTAGAGAAAGAGCAGTGGATAGAGCAAGACCTTTGTAATCGGAACGCCCCACAGCATCAGGCTCCCGCTAATCAGGAACAACGGGAACGCCATACTGGAGACCCAGCTGGAGTAGCCCCAGTGCCCTATGAGATGCATTCCGCTTGCCAGCAAGAAGAGGGGTATCCCAAGAAGCAGGTTCGGCTGGGCACGCAACTGGATGAGTCGCTCGCGTCGCATCCATATCATCACGAGGGCAAGCGGAGGTACAAGATAGGCATAAGAGTAGTAGCCGTTTGGGTCGTCCCAGCGAGGAAGCCAATACCACTGGATTACCTCGCGATAGGCGTACAAAATGAGTGCGAGGAAGCCAACCACCACGCCTGCCAACAGAGGCTGGGGGTGTGGGAGCCTCTTAATCTCAAGCATCAACTGGTCTATCATCGCTTTGCCTCCTCCGAAGGAATCATTTTCAACTCGGTGTCGGAAGCATAGGCGTCTTGCCCTGGAACTGAGTCGCGGGGGAATTGTACCTTCGCTGGGGTACGAAAAGTCCAGTACTTATTGGCAAAGAAGTTCCAGAAGAACACGAGTGCCGTTGCCCCTGCCTGAGCCAGCATGAACGCCATGCGAGGCGGTTCAGGCAGAAACGGGCGCACGAAGAGCGTGGTGAGGGTGGAGTTCAGCACCATGCCGATGATATTGACCGTCACGAACTTAGCGAACTGGCGGGCGCGTGCCTCTTTACCTCGGATACGAAAAGTCCAGCGTCGGTTCCAGATGAAGCTGTTGATAGTTGCGGTGCCTGAAGAGACAATCTTCGTCACCCATACCGCTACCACCTCAGAGCGCATCGGCAATCCGAACAGCCCTACAATCCCTGCTCCTACTATGCGCGGGAAGGAGGTGTAGTAGGTGAGGAAAAAGGCAAGGCTCCAGTCGATAGCAGTGTTCATCGCACCTACCGTGCCAAACTTCAGGAGCTGTCGGACGCCTGTCGGCAGACTGTTTAGGAACGCTCTCATCACGACCTCCACATCACCAGCATCACGATCACCCCCCATATCAGCACCGAAGCAAGGATATGCCGATCGCTAATCAGGAGCTTTTCAGGGCTACCCCCTGCATCATATCGATGGACGACATAGAAATAGCGCAACAAGCCGTAAGTTACCACAGGCAAAGTATACCAAAGTCCTGAATGCGCTTTCGCTGTTTCCGACAGAATCACATAGATGGCGTACGACTGCAGGGCAAGCACCAAACAGATAGTGAGTAAGTGCTCCAGGAGGTTGGTGGAATAGTCCGAGAGGGTTCCCCGATGCTGAATGGCACTCTCACCGAGTGCCACCAGCTCGTGCCGACGCTTCGCAAATCCCAGAAAGAGTGCCAGGAAGAAGGTGCAGATAACCAGCCACGGCGAGATTATGGCAGAAATCAGCACTGCGCCCGCCACCGCCCGCAACAGGAAGCCGAGCGCAATAATCGCTACATCGAGCAACGGTACCTGCTTCAGATAGAGCGTATAGAGGGTGGTCTGCACCACATAAACCAGCGTAATGACCCCAAATGGGGTACTCAGCCAAAAGGCTCCTCCCAGCCCCCCTATCAGGAGAACCCCAGCCGATACGCCCGCAACCGACGGTGCGAGTCGCCCGGAGGCAATTGGGCGTTGGCTCTTAAGAGGGTGATGACGGTCTCGCTCTCGGTCGCGCAGGTCGTTCATCAGATACAGGCTACTTGCCACCGCACAGAAGCTCAGAAAACCCAGCACGGTTTTCGCCAGTAAAGAGGGGTTCATAAATTGAGCGCTGAATAACAGCGCTGCAAAAATCAGGATATTTTTCACCCACTGATGCGGGCGCATCGCCTGAAATAGTGCTGAAACCTGAAAAAGCGGAGCCATTACCGACACACGACTGCTCATACGAGCGTTTCTACCTCCTTGCGCGCCGATTCCAGCGTGTGGCGAATCCCCTCCTCAAGGCTGACCCGAGCCTCATAACCCAGCCGCTGCTGGATTTTGCGGATGTCGGCATACGAACGGCGAATATCGCCCGCCCGAGGGGGGGCAAATTGAGGATTCAATGGATAACCCACCGCCTGCTCGATCGCCTTCAGGAGATCCAGCAGGCTATAAGCGCGCCCACTGGCAAGGTTGAACACCTCCCCTACCGCTTGCGGGTGCGTCGCTCCTAACCAGATGCCTTGTACGAGGTCTTCGATGAAGATAAAATCCCGCACTTGATGCCCATCTCCATATACGGTTGGCTGGCGGTCGGTGAGGGCAGAGTGAATCCAACGGGGCACCACCGCTGCATACGGAGAGTAGGGGTTCTGGCGTGGTCCGTACACATTGAAAAAGCGCAGGCATACCGTCGGGAGACCATACACGCGCCAGTAGTCTTGGCAAAGCAGTTCCCCGTACCACTTTGTCCAAGCATAAGGTGAGACGGGCTGGGGTTTCATCGTCTCCCGCTTGGGGAGTCGAGGCGCATTCCCATACACCGCAGCGGATGAGGCGAACACCACCCGCTCACAACCCAGCCGTCGTGCCCATTCCAACACCAGTTGAGTGCCCCACACATTCACCTCGAAGGTTTCGACGGGCTTTTCCATCGAAAGAGGCACGGAAATCTGCGCTGCGAGATGAAACACCACCTGACAGCCCCCTACCGCCTCTTGCACCAGCTCCGAGTCCGTCACACTGCCCTGGAGAAACTCGATGGCGGGGCGCACTTCGCGCAAGTTTTCTAACGAGCCTGTGGAAAGGTCATCCAGCACGCGCACTGTCCCATAATCCAGTAGAAAACGCACAAGGTGCGAGCCGATGAAGCCCGCTCCACCCGTCACCAAAAACCTTCGTTTAGTACGCTCCATCACCTTTGAGAATGGCGGGTATCGTTTTGAGCAGAATTTTTATGTCCATAGCAAGCGATATGTTCTCTACATAATAGATGTCTAATCGCATCCACTCATCGAAGCTCAGGTTGCTTCGCCCGCTCACTTGCCAAAGCCCCGTGCAACCTTGAGGCACCGCAAACCGTTTATAGTATTCCACATGGTCAAACCGATTAACATCATAAGGCGCCATCGCACGGGGTCCCACGAGGCTAAGGTCGCCTTTTAGCACATTGAAAAGTTGGGGCAGTTCGTCGAGGCTATATTTGCGAAGGAAGCGTCCAATGCGCGTCATACGGGGGTCTTCGCGGATTTTGAATGCGCCTCCGCTCTTCTCGTTCATATGCATCAGCAGAGGTTGGAGTTCTTGAGCATTACAGCGCATCGAGCGGAACTTGTACATGATGAACGGTTTGCCATAGCGTCCGAGCCGTATTTGACGAAACAGCACAGGACCAGGCGATTCCAGCCGAATCAGCAAAGCAATTAGAAGCAGGAGGGGGCTAAGTAAGAAGAGCAAAAGTGCAGAGAGGGTGATGTCCATCAGGCGTTTTATCTTTTCGTGGGGCACCCGCACCTCAGGGATATACTCGGCAAACGGCGAGAGTGTGGGGGCATGGATTGGCATGCCCCTCTCAGAGGGAGGGGGGTCCACCCTCAATTCATTCTGATTCGTGAGCATCGCTTTGCCTCCTTTCCATCGGCAGGAGAGGGGTTCTCTCCTGCCCTATGCTGACTAATCGCGTGGGGTGGTCTGTTCGGGTTCCGATTCGCTTTCGGCGGTGCTACTGGGTGGGAGCGCAGCGCGCTCTGCTATGCCGTTGCGCGACTCGAGCGCCCGATGATACCCACGCTGGAAGTGTTGATAGATTGTGCTGTCGTCGAGGCGTACCTTATTGAGAACTACCCCGACCATGTTCGCTCCGTGCTGTTTGAAGCGTGCAAGCATTTCGCGCGTGGCTTCGGTCATGCCCTGTCCTGCCGAGTGTACAATCAGCACATTGCCTGCGACCGTGCTGATAACGGTACTATCGGCAAAGGTCGCACCTGCTGGAGTGTCGATGAGGATGAAATCGGCGACCTTTTTGAGGGTCTGGAGCAGTTCCTGCATCTGAGGGGAGCGCAGGAGCCGAACTGGGTTCTCTACTGGCGACCCTGCCCCGATGAAGACCAGTCCTTCTATGGAGGTCTGTTGGACGGCTTGTTCGAGGGTGCTTCTGCCCAGTAGGATGTCGCTAAGCCCGGGATGTCCGAGGTCGGCACCTACAAAGCGGTGCAGGCTGGGGTTGCGCATATCCCCGTCGATAAGCACGACGCGTGCTCCGTCGCGCGCAAGGGTCAAGGCGAGGTTGTAGGCGACGGTGGAGCGTCCTACATCGGGGTCAGCGCCTGCAATCGCAATCGCAGGACCGTTGAGCCGTCCGTTGTCCTCAGCCACGCTGGTTGCCAGCAGTTGATACGATGCGCTAAGGGGAGTTTGCTCAATGCGGTTGCGTGCCAGCACCGCACGACGCATTCGGGGAAGCGCGGCGACCACAGGGATTCCAAACAGCGCCTCGGCTTGAGAAGGCGTGTAGACCCCTTGGTCTACCTGACCGATTAGGAGCACCAAACCTGTAGAGAGCAAGAGGCTCAGAGCAAATGCCAATGCCACGCGCAGGGGCAACCGCTTATCCACAGGGCGCGCAATCGGACCGTCGATGACCTTAACAAAGCCTGCGGTTTCTAACTCGTTGAGACGCGTGGTAGCCTCATCGAGCTTGGTTTTGAGCAAGCGCATTCTCTGTTCGGCAAGTTGAACTTTGAGCGTAAGTTCCTCGGCGACGCGCTGGCGTTCGGGAAGTCCATTCAGGCGGGAGCGCATCTCTGCAAGTTGTCCGCGCAGTTCCGCAATCCGACGGTCGGCAACATCGCGTTCAACCGTTGCTTGCAGATATTCGCGGTAGAGGGCATCATAGACCGTGTTTAGCCCTGTGGTCTCTGCCTCCGGGATCATTTCGGGCTGTTCGTTTATCTGTTTTCGCAGTTCTTCGATACGCCCCTTGATTCGGCGCACATCGGGATGCTCGTCGCCGCGCTTTGCCGCACGCAGAGCCTCCAGCTCATTCTCAGACCTTGCAAGTTCAGACATAAGCTGTTGCAGGATGGGGTTGGCGCGTATCACCTTGCTCAGGTCGCGATATTCGCCCCCACCTGGGCGGGTGCGCTCTTGGTCTAACTGTCGGCTGAGGCGGGCGAGCCGCGCGGTCGCTGCTTTTTGCGCTTCTTCTGCGGTAAACAGCTGAGCCTCCACTGCCGAAATCCGTTGGAGTAAGATGTTCGTTTGATTAGGGGCTTGGATCACATCTTTATTCTGCTCGAGGTACTCGCTCAGTTGACGGGTAGCACGCTCGTATTCGCGTTGTGCCTCCTCATATTGTTGTTGAACGAAGTCGCGGGAGGGTTGCGCTACTTGCGAGTTGAGCGCGCTGTACTGCTCTTGGAATTTGTCTAACAGCACGCGCATGGCGTATTCTGCTTGTTCCCGCGCCCGCTCGTCGCCTGTCATTCGGACAGTGACGCTGAGATACTCAGTGTTCGGGATGGGGCGTACCTCAAGGCGACTCAGGAGTTCCAGCACGCCTCGAATCGGCTGTTCATTCGGGGGATACTCTTCTCGAATCCGCTCAGCAGGGTCCCAGTTGCCACTTTCACTCAGCTCACGCCAAGTAGAGAGGAGCACATTGAAACTCTGCACGACATTCGCCATGTTCTGCAGGCGCGTGATGAGGTCTACTTGAAGCGTGTAGGGGTCGGGATAGATAACGGTTCGGTTCGATTGGAGCGCGCGGAACTCGGCAATCACCGCCAGCCCTTCCCATTCTTGGGGCTTCGTCCAGTAATAGGTGAACACCGCCCCAGTAACGCCACCCGTAATCAGTGCAATCAGCCACCAGCGCCGTTTCAGTAGTTTTACTGCTTGCCATAAGTTCATAAATCTCTACCCTCCGTAAATCGTTCTCCAAAGTGGGCATTCATCAGGGTCTCCAGAGCGAGCGCGCCACGCCCAGATTGCGCAAGAGCCAGAGGATGGATAAGCCTCGGTAAATCTGGTCGAGGTTAGGCGTGCGAACTTCCTCTACAAAGACCACATCGCCTCGCTGAAGCTCAATGTTTTGGGACATGTCTGCTTTTTTCAGGAGCCGTACCATGTCGACAGGAATCTGTTGAGGCTCGCCATTCGGACCTTGGCGAACGACATAGGTTCGGCTGAGCGCCGCACGCTCGGTTTCCCAGCCGCCAAGCCCCAGCGCATCGAGAACCGTCATACGCGGTCGCCAAGTGTATTGACCTGGACGCTTGACCTGCCCACCGACAAAGATGCGGTTTTCGGTCTCCTCTGGAACGAACAGGGTATCTCCATCTTGAAGGGGGATATTGAGTTCCAACTTGCCCTCTTCTAAGAGCTGGCGTAGGTTGAGGGGAATGACCGTACCGTCCATGCGTTGAAGCCATGCATCCTCTAAGCGCGCCCGATCGGGAACGATATTCCCACCCAACGAAAGGGCATCCAGCACTCGGTCGCCCTCTTTGAACTCGTAAACGCCCGGACGGTTTACAAAGCCAATCACTGCCACGCGGGGTCGATGAAACTGTTCGATAGAGACCGTCACATCAGCATCGGAAAAGATGCGTCGGCGAATCAGCTCCTCGCGAATGCGCTGTGCCAGCTCGTCAGGTGTAAGCCCCACAGCGCGGATAGTGCCGACCGCGTTATACATAATCGTGCCATCGCGGGAGACGACCACACGCTGATTCATCTCGGGGGCGCCAAAGACGCTGATAAATAACTGGTCATCAGGCTTGAGGCGATACACGCTCTCCAGACGCTGAGCATATAACCCGACCATCAGAGCGATGCTCAGTGCGCTCATGAGCAGCCATCTCATATTTTTCCCTCCCATACAGCCACTACCGACTCTTGTGTACAGCAACTTTCGTGCCATTCGGTATCACACTCCTGCGGAATTCTTTCTGCGATTCTCGAACCGTCTTGCACCAGTACGCGCAAATGCACAATTCCGCTTGGTTTTATTATCGGCACAACCCTTCAGAATGTACAGAGGGGTCTGCTAAGGTTATTATACCCGACTGACGGCACTTTGGTACAAAACTTGCTGTAGGGGTTCATAGAAGAGTTTGGGCTAACGGGGCGCCGTGCTTGCAACCTGAGGCGGTTCCTCGCTACACAGCGTTTGGGGAATTGGGTTCCCTTGCTGTTTCAGGTTGCCTATCGGCGCCCTTCCTTCTCAATTCCCCATTTTTACCTGTGCTTGTGTCTGCACCCTATGGAACAAACCCACTGGGAGGACGCTATGACCAACTGGGTATGGGGAACCATCGGGTGCGCTTTGATGCTTTCATTTGCATGCGCCGATACCACTTCTGCGCTTCGAACCCCTAACGGCATGCTCTGGGCAAACACGACCTTCATCCTGCAGGCGCGTGCAACCTATGGCAATGTGGTGAGCGCATCGGGCACTGCTACAGTAAGGGTAGGGCAAGTGGTGCGGTGGCAAACAGCCGTTCTTTCTCAGCCTGGCATGAGTGTCGCAAGTGGCAACGCCTTGTTCACCTTTTCTGCAACGAACGATGGAAACGGATACGACACGCTCCAATTCACCCCTTATCAACAGGAATTGGCAGAGTCGCAAAGCTGGCAGGTTCGGCTTTATGAGGATTTGAGTGGAAGGGGGCAGGTGTCGGGAAGCCGATTGGTAAGCAATGCGGGAGCATCAGGCTTCAGTAGCCCTCTTGCACCCGGACAGATGGCTCTGTATCTGATAGAGGCAAGACCTCCCTCCTCAAGCACCCCTACCGACGGGGTTTGGATGGGTGTCGGCTATGGATTCTCAACGCCGAGTAGTTCACCTCGCTGGATAGGGGAGTTTGTGGCAGGAGTCAGCCGAACCGCTTCAGTACACAGCAACGCCTGGTCTTACACCGACTTCGCCAATCTTGTGAGTCCCGTTCTCTATGAGGGGCGTCTCTTCTGGATGGGCACGAATGACTCTGGGCAGACGCGTATCTTTTACACAACGAACCCTATCGTGGGGGCAGGGGGAAGCCTCAGCAATAACCTCTCAGTCTACGGACGCATCCTCAACGGCTTCATCCCCAGTGGGTTCAGCATATCTGTAGGAGATGGCTGGTTCTTAGGGCGTGGGAGTGCGTTAGTGCGCGTTTCTCTGTCGCAGGTGCTTGCTAATAATACCGCTTCTGACCCATTCCAAACCGTGAACTTGCCAAATGGGGTACAAGTGCGGTTAGACCTTCAGCCGTTTGTGTACAACAATCGGCTCTATGTAGTGGGGAGTGACAACCGCCTGCATGTGATTCGCGCCGATGGCACTTGGGCAACTCAAAGTGCCCGACCTTCCGCAACCGTTCGGAATATTAGCTGTAGCCCCTTGCTGGTCGGCACCAGTATCTATGTGGGCACGCAGACGGGCTGGATCCTCCGATTCGACCTACTTTCAGGCGGGATTGTCCAAATGCGTCAGGTGGCAAGCAATCTGCCAATCCGAAGCCTGCAGATGACGGTCGATGGACGCTATCTGCTGGCGTTAATAGGCAATAACCGCATCGTGGGGCTGATTCCTCAAACCCTCAGCACCTACTGGCAGGTCACCACACCTACCAATGTTGTGTCCCCCCTCTGCTACAATGCAGAGAGCGACACAGTTCTGGTCTTCCTGAATGATGGGCACCTGGTAGCCCTGAATGCCCACACAGGAAGCACTCGTCCCCACTATCCTCAACGACTGTGGACGGGTGAGCCGTTTCAGCGTGCCACGCTCGCCGTTGTTCGTCAAGCAGAGCGTAAAGCGTCCTATGTCTATCTCTTAGCTCAGCAACAGGTGGGAAGCGGAACCCAAGCACGCTTTATGATGGTGACGCTTTTGAACCCCTACAACCGCTATGAGGTCTCGCTCCAAAGCGGGGCGCAGTGCCTACCCAGCCTGTTGTTTACGGGCAATCAGAGCCATAGTTTCTGCCTCGTCACCACGCAACGGTTTAGCACCAATCGGGGGCTTATCTCGGCAATCCCCTTACGCTAAAGTACTGGAATGTGGAACAATCTCTTGGAGGGCTACGACGATGGAGTTGAGTGCATTAGCGATTCGGGTGGCGCGCACGCCAGGCTTGGGCATGTTGCCCCAAGTCACCAGCCAAGTACTGCGCATGGTCGATAACCCAGACCTCTCGCCGCGCCAGATTGGGGCACTAATTGAGCGCGATGCGGGGTTAGCGTCCAAACTGCTCAAGACCGCTAACAGTGCGTATTATGGCTCACCGGGCAAAATCAAGACGGTATCGCAGGCAATCTCGGTGATGGGGCTTTCGACAGTGCGTTCGATTATTATCAGCCAAGCCTACCAGCAGATGACCGCGGTGCGCGGGGCGTCGAAGCGGTTCGATCGGGTGGCGTTCTGGCAACATTCGCTGGCGACCGCAGTTTCGGCGCGCGTGCTCGCAAAGCTCAAAGGTTGGCGCGACCCCGAAGAAGCGTTCCTTGCTGGGCTTATGCACGACCTCGGACGGCTGGTGATGGACCGATTCCTGCCGAACGAGTTCGACCAGACCCTCACCCTCGCCCTTGAAAGCACCATCCCCCTGATAGACGCCGAACGGGAAGTGCTGGGGTACACCCATATCGAGGTGGGTGAACTATTAGGGGAACAGTGGAACCTACCTACCCCGCTTCGCGAGGCGATTCGCACGCATCACAGCGCACCCTCTTACGAGCAGTGTCCACTCGGCTGTATCATCTACACCGCCAATGTGCTTGCCCATCAAGTCGGGTTCGCCCTTCCGCCCCCTGTGTTGTACGAGGTTGCTCCCGAAGTACAGGAGAGCCTTGGAATTCCACCCGCTCAGTTGGAGGGCTTGAAGCAGGTGGTGCTTCAGGAAGTAATGCGCACGCAAGAGGTGCTCAAAATCTAACCGAGCATAAAACTGCTCACCAGCACCCCAACCGTCCAGAGGCTCAAGTACAGCCCGATAGCGAGCCGTGTCCAACGGCGCACGAAGTCGGGATTGCGCCTGCGGTACACCTCTGCGAATGCAATCGCAAGCACCACAGTCGCGCCCTTCACTGCAAAGAAGGCGAACCAGCCAAACCCCAACACCCAGTTCATAATCGGATTAAACTCAGTTGCGAAGCCGTTCGTAATCAGCCAGTAGGTGCTGAGAGCATCCGCAGCACAGATAAGCAAGAGTGCCAAACTCTCTTTCGCCATAAGCGTTCCCACATACTCCCTCCCAGCAACCAGCGTGCCAAAAGAGACGGTGAAAATGCCAGTTTTACCGCTCTGATAAATGAGGACTTGGGGCATTCCACACCCCCCTACTCCTGCCCTATCGCACCCACTCTTTCCAAAATGCCCATACAATTGCCCCCAACGTGCGTCTCGTCGCTCCGCTAAAGTGAACCTCACCCTCGTTCTACCAAGCAGGAATCCAACCCCCTCGCACTGAAAAAAGGCTCCACAGGAGGACGCACCGATGCGCTCCCCAACAGAAGCTTCCCTCTGGGCAGAGCAGAACTGGATCGAACACCTGCACGAGCGGGCAACCACGCTCACGCCCGACGCCCACACCGCCGCCGACCTTGCGATGGAGTGCCCACACGCCTTCTACCGCCATTTCCAGCACTACCCGTGGCAACACCCCGACCCCCACCACGCACTCGGCTGGTGCGGTCATAAACTGCGGTCGTTGACTATAGACCGAACCCGACACGAGCAGTGCCTTGTGCAAGTGGCGTGGGAGACTTTCCCCGAAGGCGTCGCCTGTGTGACGATGGACGAGACGCTCCAAAATGAGTTAGATGCTCAAGCCTTTCTGGATTCGTTGCCTGAAGGGCTTCGGGAGGTGCTTCAGTTGCGGTTGGAGGGCTATTCGTGGGAGAAGGTGGCGCGTCTGTTGGGGCGGAACCCGAACACCTTGCGCAGTTATCTGCCCGATTTGCGGGCAAAATTTGTGGAGTTTTTCGGGTATGACCCATCGAAACGGGCATTCTGAATCGTTTAATAGGGTAGCAGGGGCAAACGCCCCTGAAGTTGGAGGGATAGACGATGAAGGCACTGATGGCACAGAGAAAGGGTTTACTGACGACCCAGGAAGCGGGGGGTAACCACCCCGCGACGAAGTGGCGGTGCGATGTGCGTGCGGTGCGTACGCTGTTGATGGGGCGTCGTGGGCGATGGCTGGCAATTGCCCTGACCCTCTTGATGCTCCACTTAGACCTGATGCCCGCCATCGCTAACAAAAATCTCTTCCAGAATGAGGATGATGTCGTTGTTGTTTGTCCATTGATAATTATCTCCAGTGATGAATTGAGACGAGCACTCCTAGACCCTTATTGGTTCCTCGCTGAGTATCGACATCAGTGGACATATATAAATGGAGTAGTACGGACATATGTGAATCTGACAACGCCAGATTGTGAACCAGAGGATCAGGGCTATAAATGCCGAGGATGCAAATCTTTATCGGCAGTATACTGGGAATGTTCACACACAGATATGGATCCCAACAAACCCTGCGGAAGACAAAGATATGGAGATAGGGAAGTGGAGGACCGCAAAATTTGCTATAAAATAGAAATTAGTGCCAAGACTTGTCGTGTATCCTCCGAAGGGCAGCAAATGGACTGTCGGGTGAAGTCAAGATCCCCTCGAACGGATCAAGAAGGACAACCAATTGAAGGTTCAATATTTAGAATGGTGTCTATACTATACAGGGATAGAGAGGAATGTGTTGAACAGTCGCGCGAAGTAGTCACAGAAACCGCTATGGTTGGTTGCCCAACGTGTGAAGAAGAAGTCGTAGCAAGAATGCGATGCCTTGCAAATCGGCAAAGTCAACGATACTGTCAAAATGGGTATTTTGATCCTATTTTGACAGGATGGGGCGGGAAAGTGTATTACTGCGTTAGTAACTGCGATGAAGACAATCAGGGTAACCAAGACACCCCAAAAGAAGAAGGTAATAAAAATCACAGCGAACACGACGTGTAGACAGGTTTCGGAAGGATTAGCAATAGGAGGAGGACAACATTATGATCATCATGCGACATCTCGGGCAACAGATAGTGCTGATGGGGCTTTTCGCTATTCTGCATACGAATGCGGTTCTGGCTCAGTCTGAACCTAATCTGTCGGCTCATGAAGTGCTGGAGCAGATTCGGCAAAGAGACGAACTTATCTTGAAGCAAGGCTTTCGTCTTGCAGGAACAATCCGTACCACCCACGTAATACTTCCTAATTTGCATACACCTGGAATTCCAAATTCCAAAATCATGATTTTTGATTTAACATTTGATTCAAATCGTATAGCATGGCAGAACAAATTTTCGAAGTTTGATGGGAGTCTAAGGTATGTACCGCCCTATTCAGAGGAAGCAAAACAGTATAGTTTTGCTGAGTATGATGAAAAAGGATTCTTGATTTTCAGTCTGATTGTAGAAGAGGACGGATTATACGAGGCAGGAACCATCAATGCTTGTCGTCAAGATGTAAAGGTATGTAGCATAAGCCCTGCGCAAGCTCTGGATATCCCGCAAAATAAAGGGACGGTTTTGTTCCTGTACCGCCCTGAGGATAAGCGAAATCTCTCTTTTGTAGCTGCTGAACATGCCCTGCTCAGTACTGGGCGAGGCTTTAGTTATCTCTTGGGCACACCTATCTCTGTTATTCGGCGCTCAGATGGGCTGTTGGAACTCACCGCTACACAGCGCGATGAGGAGTCTATGCGAAAAGTTGCAGTCAGCATACTAAGAACAAACGGACGCTCATTTGAGGGAGCAACTTGGGTTTTGGTTGTAGACCCTTCAGCTGACTACTTAGTACGTGAGGCGAGATACTTTCCGAATTTAGAATCAAAAAAGCCCTTTTATACATACTACACAGAAGGAATTTCTCGGAAGTTCAGTTTTCCAATAGCAGAAAAAGGTCGTATAGTTGTGGGTACCGATCGTGATTCGCCACTGATATCTCATGAGTTTTATTATATGAGATGGGAGCCTTCTTTTGATGCTTCGCTGTATCAAGAAACCAGGAGGCGATTTTTCGATCCACCCAATGGAACTAGTGTAAGAGATTATCGTTATACTACGGAGAGCTTTATTCCCTGGACATATCGTAGTAGTAAGTAATGCTCGCGATACAACGGGCAGTATCAGGTGGTGAAGCGTCAAGACCCAGCGGGGCTGGTGTGGGAATGGCACTATGATACCGACGGCAAGTTGCTCTGGAGCAAGGAGCCGAACGGGGCGACGACGACCTACACCTACTATGAAGGCACCGACCGCCTGTGGAAGGTGACGGATGCGCTGGGGTATGTGTGGGAGTACACCTATACCGATTATGGCGATATCAAGAGCGTGAAAGACCCGGAGGGGGCGATTACGCAGTATGTGTATGACTACGAGTTGGGCGAGCCTGTGTATGGGCAGGTTCGGAAAGTGATAGACCCACTGGGTCGGGAAACGGTGTATGCGTACTACTCTGCCGATGACCCGAACTTGGCGCGTCGGGGTCAGGTGAGAGAGGTGGTGGCACCAGGTGGCTACTGGCGGCGGATGGACTATGGGGGTGCAGGCTGGCTGGTGCGTCGGGAGGTGCAGGTGGCGGATGGGAGCGAGGTGACCACCTACACCTATGACGCCTGGGGTCGTGTGCGTGGGATAGACTATCCGCGCAGTAGGGATGTCTCGATGGGCTGGGACGGCGAGAACCGTCGGGTATGGGTTGTAGACGGCGCCGGGCGTCGGGACTATGTTTATGATGCGTGGGGTCGTGTGCGCGAACAGCGGGGCTGTTGTGGCGATGGGATAGAGGTCGTGGCGGTGTCAGCAGAATATGACAAGGCGGGCAGGAAGCGGTATGAGCGAGAGCTGAACGCGAGCAATCAGGCAATCCGCACGATAGAGACGACCTATGATGGGCTGGGTCGGGTGCAGACGATAGGCGACTATCGTGGGCAGGTGGTCTACGAGTATGAACTTTCAACAGGACGACTGAAGAAGGAGTACTATCCGAACGGGAGTTATGCGGAGTATACCTACTATGGTTCGGATAACCCGTCGCAGAGAGGAAATGTATGGAAGGTGGAGCACAAGCGGTTGGCGGACAACAGTCTGCTGATAGGCTATGAGTACACCTATGAGCTGAGGGTGGAGGAAATGCTCTCCTTGCCCCGAGATACGACCTCTTCCAGCATCAGGTCAACAGGGGGGGTGATTCCAGTCCAGCGTTCGAAGGCGAGCGCGCCTTGCCAGACGAGCATGCCCACACCCCCGATGGTCTTCAGCCTGAGTGACTCGGCAGTCTTCAACAAGCGCGTGTGCAGAGGGCGATAGACCAAATCACACACCCACACAGACTCTGAGACCTCACCCAGAGGCACAGGAGGCATGGTATCGCTATGGGGTTCCATCCCCAGCGAGGTGCAGTTTACGATACCCGCAATCGTCGCCATGTAGGGGCGCAACGCCGACTCCTCTAACGGCAAGACCTTCTGCACACCGAACGATTGTGCCAGCCGTTGGGCACGCTCAAGCGAACGGTTGGCTATAAGCACTTCACAGCCCCGCAACTGGAGCGCATACACTATCGCCCGTGCCGACCCTCCTGCCCCCAGCACTAACACTCTTTGACCTGAGGGGTCTACCCCCTCCGCATAGAGCGCGCGCAAGAAGCCTTCTGCATCGGTGTTGTCGCCTACCAGTTGTTCCCCATCCCAGAAAAGCGTGTTGACCGCGCCGATGGCACGAGCAGATGGGGTTAGGTGGTCTATTAGAGAGCATGCAGGCTCTTTGTGGGGGATGGTGAGGTTCAGCCCGCGAATGCCGAGGGCGCGCATGCCCGCAATCGCATTCGCCAACGCCTCTGGGGGCACTTCAAAAGCGAGGTAGACCCAGTTGAGTCCCAACGCTTGGAAGGCGCGGTTGTGCATCGCGGGCGATAGCGAATGGCGCACAGGATAGCCCAGCACGCCCGTCAGTTGGGTATGGGCATTCAGGCGTACTTCGCAATCGTTTCCCCTACTCATCGTCAGAGTCACCGTTGCGTACATCGAGAGCGAAAGAGTGCGTCCGCCCCTCTTTTTGGTACTCTCGCAAACGATTCAAGAGCCATCGCTCTACCTGTCGGCTCAGTTTCGTGCCAACAAACTCGCGCGGGTGCATTCGATGGACCCAAATTGTGTGGATGCCGAGCCGATTGCCCCCCCACACATCGGTGAACAGCTGGTCGCCCACGATAGCGGTCTCCTCAGGGCGTACCTTTAGCATCTCGAGGGCGCGCCTTAGCATCTGTCGGCGCGGTTTCATCGATCCGCGGGCGTAGGGGATGTTCAGCACCTCGCTGAGCCATTTCAGGCGGGAAAGGTTGCGCGTGTTGGAAACGAAGCAGAGTTTGATGCCTGCGGAATGCATTTCCGCGACCCACTGGCGTACTTCAGGCGGGATTTCACGACTACGCCATGGGGTAATCGTGTTGTCCAAATCCAACAGCAACGCACGGATGCCCAACGACTGAAGCAGTTCGGGATTGAGTTCCGTCACGCTCTGCACATGGATATCCGGGCACCAACGCCTGAGCCAGCGAGGCACTGCCGAACGGTCGAAGCGTATCATCTTGCGTCCAATTATGGCATGAATCCCGCTCTTTTTCGCTTCCCCTTCCCTCTCAATCAGCAGAAAAGGCAGGTTCACCGTATGCTTGCGCCAGGAGCTCCACAGGGTGATAGACAGGTTTTGGTGTACCTGCCTCTTGTAGTCCCTGTGAAATCCAAAGGGTACAGCCTGGGTTCGCACTCACGACCGCCTCGGCACCCGTCCTTTGGATTGCCGAGACCTTCCGCTGGAGCGCATCCTTCGCTAAGGCAGGTTGGAGCAGGTTATAGATGCCTGCCGAGCCACAGCAGAGGTCAGAGGAGTCCATCTCCACGATACGAAGCGCAGGGATTCGGCTCAGCAGTTGGCGCGGTTGCTCGCGAATGCCCTGCCCATGCACCAGATGGCAGGCGTCGTGAAGGGTGGCGGTCATGCGCACTGCATTGGTAGGCTCAGGGAGGTCGGTTTCTGCCAACAGTTCCGAGATGTCGCGCACGCGCTGAGCAAATCGTCGAGCCTCAGCCTCAAGGGGCGTGCCTGCGAACAGCAGGGGATACTCCTTCATCGTGGAGCCACAGCCCGCTGCGTTCACCACGATGATGTCCACATCGGCAAACGCTCGGAACAGCCGTCGTGCCAAGCGACGCGCCATCTGCGGATAGCCATTATGAACCCACAGCGCACCACAACAGCCCTGCCTTCGTGGGATTTCCACCTGATAGCCCGCTACTTTTAGCATCTGGAGGGTCGCACGGTGAACATGGGGAAACAGCACGCTCATCGCACAGCCCAGCAACAGCCCCGCACGCCCTTTTCCGTTCCCCACTCCCGATTGTATCTGATCCCTCCATCTTCTCCTCTCTTTAGGAGGCAGTTTCGGCAGTTGGACTGCGCTTTCATGTGCTCCGAGCAGGCGCGCAAGGGGTTTGGGCATGCGTTTGATTCGGAGCAGGTGCGCCGTTCTCAACAAGCGGTACAGGTGAGGTGGGCTGGTGAACTGGAAAAGGGTCTGGTAGCGCACCCACCGCTGGAAAGGGGAACGGGCGTGGCGCTCGACCTCTGCGCGCGCCGATTCGATGAGTTTCGCATAAGGTACTCCCGAGGGGCATGCGGTCTGACAGCCTAAACAGCCCATACAGGCATCGATATGGGGGCGTACTGCGTTCCAGTCCATGCGCCCTTCCTGCACCGAGCGCATCAGATAGATGCGTCCACGAGGCGATTCCGCCTCCTGACCCGTGGCGAGGAAGGTCGGGCACGCCTGAAGGCACAATCCGCAGTGAATGCACTTCTGCAAGTCCCGCTTCTCAAGGGGCATGCAGGGAGTATACCTGGATTCGTGGCGTGGGCGTCTCCCCCAAGCATGCGGATGGGCAGGAATTCACTTCAGCAGAGCGTATTCAGAGCCAGTATGAAAACTGCGGTACTCCTGTGTGCAGGGTCTGGGGTGCGGTTTTGGCCCTACAACGAGGTGCGCAACAAGACTGCCATCCCTGTCATGAACCGCCCGAATGTGCGACGGTTAGCCGAGAGCCTTATCCAAGCGGGGGTGGAGCGGTTGATTGTGGTAGTGGGGGCGTATGCCGAGTCGGTGCGCTCGGCATTAGCAGGCTTGAGCGTTCCGATTGCCTTCATTCGCCAAAACCCCCCTACAGGCACGACCCACGCTGTGATCAGTGCCCTGCCGCTGATTGGCGAAGAGCCGTTCCTTGTGGCTTATGGGGACATCGCCACCCCACCTGAGACGCTCCATACCCTCATCCAAACTGCTCAAAGCACAGGCGCGCTCGCCACAACCGTCCTACAATCCTATCTACCTGAGCATGACCCACGCGACTGGATTGGAGCCGTCGTGCAGAACGGGCGCCTAATGCGAATCGAAGGACACAGTGCCGACACCACCCACCGACTCGGTGGGCTGTTTGCGTTCTCGCCGCATATCGCAGAAACCCTGAACGCCCATCCGGGGCTGATGACCAGCGTGCCCGTCGGTGGCATGCCTCCGTATGAAGCGGAGCTGGCACAGGTGCTCCAGATTCTGCTGGAGCAGGGATACGACATACCCTTCATCGAACCCCACGAGTTTCTGGTCGATATCGACAAGCCATGGCATATCTGGGAGGCGAATGTGCACTGGCTCCACTGGTCGGCAAGCCAACTGACCCAGAGCCACATCGGCAAGGATGTGCAGATCGACGACTCGGCAGAGATACACGGACACATCTGGGTGGAGGATGGCGCAACTATTGGCAAGCGGGTGGTGATAGGAGGCAACACCTTCATCGGCAAGTCTGCACGCCTGCTGAATGGTGCCATTCTGCAGGGCACGACCGCGGTAGGCGAGCGCACCCGTATCAGCGACTACTGCCTCATCTCTGGGCATACAGTCGTCGGCAACGGCTGTATCGTCGGACACGATGCCGAGATGGATGGCGTGATGCTGGACGGCTCCTTCCTGTTCCACTACTGCGAGATTATGGGCGTAGTGGGGCAGAAGGTCGATATTGGCGCCGCGACAGTGTGCGGAACCCTGCGCTTCGATGATGGCGACACGATTCATACCATTCGGGGTCGGCGTGAGCGTCCCGATTTCGGCTCCAACGGCACCTACTTTGGCGACTTCTCACGCACAGGAGTGAATGTGATTACTATGCCTGGCGTCAAAATCGGCACCTACTCCTGCGTGGGAGCGGGCATTGTGGTCTACGAAGATATTCCCAGTCGGAAGTTGGTGCTTCTGAAGCAGGAGCTGGTCTTTCGTGACTGGGGGCCCGAACGATACGGTTGGTAAAGATTACCCATCCTTCAGCAGGAACCAAAGCCCACAGAGGGAATCACAAGGTTATGAGGCGATATCAAGATACACTGGAGTGGAAACCCAAAACCACCGAGAAACTGCTGATTATCCATGCCGACGATTTGGGGCTGTCGCACTCCAAAAACCGAGCCACCTTCCGTGCCTTAGAAGCGGGTGTGGTCAGCAGTGCCAGCATTATGGTGCCCTGCCCTTGGCTAATGGAGGTAGTAGATTGGGCGAAACGCCACCCGAACGCCGACCTAGGCTTGCATCTGACGCTCACCAGCGAGTGGAACTTCCTGCGCTGGCGCCCCGTTGCCAGCCCCGACAAAGTCAAAGGGCTTCTTGACCCAGAGGGCTATATGTGGCGTTCGGTCGAGCAGGTGGTGCGCCATGCCAGCCCTCAGGAGGTGGAGATTGAAATCCGTGCCCAAATCGAGCGAGCACTCCAGTTGGGGCTGAAACCCACTCACCTCGACTCACATATGGGCACCCTCTACAGCAGTGCGCCCTTCTTCGAAGTGTTCCTGAAGGTGGCGCTGGACTACAAAATCCAGCCGATGGTGTTCAGCCCGACGCCTGAGATTATGCTGATGGCAAGCGCACGGGGGTTAGACTACCGTCAGGCATACGAGCGCATTCAGAAAGCAGGACTGCCCACCATCGACTACCTGAACCCGCAGTATGAAACGGGCGATACCTACGAGCGACACCGCGAACGGCTCCACAACTATCTACGCACGCTCAAGCCCGGTGTGAACGAACTGATTGTGCATCTGGGCGAGGATGACCCCGAAGGGCACGCTACGACCCCCACCTGGCGCTATCGGGTGAACGAACTGCGTATCCTGATGGAGCCTGAGTTCAAAGCACTCCTCAAGCAACATAACATACGGCTCTTTACCTACCGTGAACTGGTTGCGATGGGGTAATCCTTACCAGCACGAGTGCCCTCTTGCTAAAGAATCCTCTCCCAAGCTGCTAATAGGGATACACGATTCAGGTTCACTTTCTATCGGTTCACCAGCATTTTGGGGAGGCAATTCCCCCCTCCTTAAGGTTCCCCCCGTCAACGGGGGGAACCGAGAAGAAAGCAAGGTTCCCCGTCAACGGGGGGAACCGAGAAGAAAGCAAGGTTCCCCGCCAACGGGGGGAACCGAGACATAGGGGGAAGGTTGCCCCGTCAACGGGGGGAACCGAGAAGAAAGCAAGGTTCCCCCGTCAACGGGGGGAACCGAACAAATTGAATGGTTCCCCCCGCTTGCGGGGGGAACCTACAGGAGGGGGGATGAAACTCTTGTGCGAAAGCGTTATTCACTTCCGAAAGTGAACCTATTTGCGTACCCTTATCAGCCTCTTCTGAACAGAAGACTACTCAGGCTGAGGTGCAGGCACAGGCGGGGTTTGAGCCACCTCACTCGCTTTCAGGCGCGACTCGATAGCGTCTATAAGATTCCAGTCGGCTCTGAGCCAGTAGCCGTTCTCATACGGAATCGAGGCAACTGGAAGCCAACGCGGGGCATTTGGGGATGGCTCCGATTCCTGTGGGTTAGGAGAGGAGTTGCTGGACGAGGGGGAAGCAGAGGTCAACAGTTCCCCTTCCGATGGAGGCGTCCCTTCTAAAAGCACTTGGTGGAATGGGTAGGCACGCAGGCGACGCTTAGTGAGGTCAAGCACCAGAAAAGGACGCTCAGGGCTGGGTTCATACCCTTGTTCGATATGCACAAGCCCCTCAGAGAGCCACTGCTTGAGCGCATAGCGAGCAATAAGAGTCAGAAGCCATGTCTCTATGAAGTGGGAAGCGGAAAGAAGCGATAACTCAGAACTGTTCACACGGGCACTCATGGGAACAAACACCACGCGTAAGGGGTGCGCACCGAGGCGTCGGCGCGGAATCCGCAACTCGCGTGGGTCGTCAAACAACACATGGGCGAGTGCATGCAGAATGCCTCCTGTCAGCAAGGCAAGCAGGTTCATCAGGCATCCGAACGAGACCGCTCGCTTGGAGGGTAGAGGTAAGCCCACCTCGTGCCAGCCGACATGGAGAATGCGCCTCGAATCGCCTGTTCGCATCACCCGCGTGAGACCCGCACTTCCCCGCACCAGCAAACACATCCGGGTCGCCCGCCATAGACTCACCAGCTGGAGTACGATTGCGACCGCGAGCCCAACGAACAGAATCTTGATAAGGAGCTCCACAAACGGTGAGAAACGGCTCAGAGCCTGACCCAGCCCCCAACCATCGCTGTGGAAGACAAACCTCACTATACCCCCCAGCAACAGGCTGGCAACCCCAACGCTGAGCCAGAACCGTCCTTTGCTAAGCGGTCCGACACGAAACACAACATCGGCAAAGGGTTCTGCGCCACAGGAGGGGCACTTAGGGCTAAGGGGGTCGCATGCCGAGCCACATGCCACGCATCCTATCTGGGCGACGGTATACCCTTCCTCCAGCATCCTACGCTAATTGTACCAATTTATCGCTGGTTCAGCTCGTCCATAATGCGGTCGGCTAATGCCTGTAGTCGCTGTTTAATGGAGACCCCTTCTACTGGGATGACCATCTGTACCCCCCATCGCTCTATCTCATCAGGAAACTGAGCGACTTGTTGACAGGCAACTGCAAACCAATACAGGTGATCATAATATCCTGCTCGAGTTAGGTAGCGTTTCCAGAGCTGATAGATAGGCTCAGGAAGTTGGAGTTCGTCGATGCATTCGGCAAGCTCGGTCTTGTCCAGTTGGCGTACATCTGCCTCGCGTCCGTGCAGAAGCACTTGACGCAAGTACCAGCGATACTGAAACGGGTCGCTTAGGTCTACTTCGTCAACACTCCAGACGATGTAGCGTGGTGGTCGTATGCGCATGCCCCAACCGTCCTTCCAAATAAGAAAGTATACCTACAAGGGGCAAAGAGTTTATAGGAACCTCTTATTGTATCAAGTTCATCCGTTCGCGTCGCTTGCGGTGCTGTTGATACATCTCGCGGAACAGCTCGAACTTCGCTTGATGATAGCGGGCACTGGCAGGATTAGGTTCGATGACCTGAGCAGGTTGGCTCATGGCGCGCATCGCAGTAGGAATATCGGGGTACGCACCGCCCGCCACAGCGCCCAAAATCGCACTACCCAACAGCACCGCCTCTGGCTCGCGGTTAATCACCACCTTACAGCCCGTGATGTCGGCATGCTCTTGGAGCCAGTAGCGGTTCTTGACGCTTCCGCCCGTGACGAAAATCGTGTCGATCGTGTAGCCTGACTCGCTGAGGGCGCGCAACACATCCCGAATGTTGTAGGCTAAGCCCTGCAGGGTAGCGTAGTAGAGTAGGGCGAGTGCCTCTTGGCTCTTATTGAGGGTCAGCCCGTCCACTACGCCCCGCGAATAGGGGTCAGCATAAGGCGCGCGGTTGCCATAATGGTCGGGATAGACATGCAGGTGGCGTGTGAGCAACGCAGGATAGGGGAGCCCCGCGCTCAGGCGGTCGACGATGCGATTTGCCACCTCATAAATCGTAATCCCCTCCGCCTCTGCCTGAGCTACGAGATTCGGATACTGAATATGGTGCTCCAGCGTGTAGTCGATCAGTGCGCCCGCAGCCGACTGACCCCCTTCGTTCATCCACATGTCGGGCAAAACGGCTCCATAATAGGGTCCCCAGACGCCGGGCGTGAAGCGCGGTTCGCGTGAGAGCGCCATGAGGCACGAGGAGGTGCCCCCGATCAGCGCAAGCGAGTGTTCGATGGCACTGAGGTCAATAGGGTCTTGCTCATTCCACACAGCCCCCAGTAGCCCGACTGTGCCTGCGTGGGCATCCACGATCCCGATTGCCACTTGGGTGTTGGGGGTAAGCCCCAGATGGTGTGCCGATTCAGGCGTCAGCGAGCCTGCTGACTCGCCCAAAGGGCGAATGTCCTCTCCTGCTCTGCCTCGCTCCAGTATCGACTCGATGCCGATGCTCTGCAAGAATCGCCTATCCCACCGCCTCTCTGCAGGGAGGTAGGTCCATTTACAGCCCATCGTGCATTCACTGCGGAGGTTGTTGCCCGTGCTCTGGTAGACCAGATAGTCCGCTAAATCAAGGAACTTGCCAGCGCGTTCGAACACTTCAGGCATATGGCGTTTGAGCCATAACAGTTTCGGAGGCTCCATTTCGGGCGAGAGGGCACCGCCAGAGTAGCGCAACACCTCATAATCGCCTGCATTAATCTCTTCCGCTTCCGCAATCGCACGGTGGTCCATCCACATGATAATGTTCCACTGCGGGTCGCCTGTGGGTGAGATGCTGAGAGGTTGGTCGTTCGGGTCTAACACCACGAGCGAGCATGTGGCGTCATAGCCGATGCCCAGCACCTCTTCTGGTTTGACCTTCGACTCGCGCACCACACGGCGCACTACCTCGCCCACTGCGTGCCAAATATCTTCGGAACTCTGCTCGGCATATTCGTGTTGGGGGCGGTGGATTTGAATCGGTTCGGTAGCGATAGCCAGTCGGTTGCCGTGCAGGTCGAACAATCCTGCGCGTGCGCTTGCAGTGCCCACATCGACACCTATCACATAGCCCCTCATCGGTATCCCTCCATGCGATGAGGTTCGGGAAAGGCTGGGGAAGTTCCTGCTGGCTCTTAGGGTCGTTGGGTAAAGCTCCCAAGAAGTGGGCAGGTAAACTCAGCAGTGGATGGGTAAAATCTATCTGGTATGGTTCGCATTTTGCACGGGGATTGCATAGCACGGCTGGTCGAGTTAGAGAGCGAGGGTATTTCCTTTAGCCTGACCTTCCTCGATCCTCCCTTCAATCAGGGTAAAGAGTACGCCTATTTCGATGATGCGATGCCGTCCGATGCTTACTGGGAATGGATGCGTAAAGTTTGTGCTCAAGTCTATCGCCTCACGATGCAGGGTGGGTCAATCTACTTTATGCAGAGGGAAAAGAACACCGAGTTTGTTCTACGCGTCCTTCGCGAAACGGGATGGACTTTACAGAACCTGATTATCTGGATGAAAAAAACCTCTGCCGTGCCTAATCAGAAGCGGTTTGGGAAGCAGTATCAGATTATTGCCTTCGCCACGAAAGGGTCAACACCTCGTGTTTTTCATCGGCTTCGGATTGATTTACCTCCTGCGCCCTACCATAAACTTCCCCGTGAAAACGGCGTCTATCTCACCGATTGTTGGGACGATATACGAGAGTTGACCTCAGGCTATTTCGCTGGGGACGAGGCGCTGAGGACACCTCTGGGAGAACGAGTACACAAACAGCAATCGCCTGTTGCCCTCCTTCTGCGCATCCTGCTCTCGTCCACAAATCCAGGTGATTGGGTGTTAGACCCCTTTGGGGGCACGGGCACAACAGCAGTCGTGGCACAGCAGTTGGGGCGTCCATGTGTCGCAATCGAGATAGACCCAACGTATGTTGCCCTAATCCATCATCGCCTACAGGCTCGTCGCCCTGCCGACTCGGTTCTCAAGTGGTATCCCTATTACCGCCACACTCCAGACTTGGAATCGATATGGTGCTTAAAAGCGACTACAGAGTGGCTAAATCACGAGCAGATGGCACTCTTTGAACAAGCAGAGCAATATGGCGATTTTTCGGATGTTCGCTGACATTGTAAGTGCTTTGACCATAGAGAAGCTTGTGCACGCAAGCTTAGACAAAATAGCCTGTGCGCATACGGGCTACGCATACTATGGGAGTAGACGCACTTTGGAGCAAGAAGTACGAGAGCGGGCTTCTGACATTCGCATGAGAAGTAGGAATTGCCCTTCTGCTGGGGTACCAGATGATGACGAAGAGCTTATCCGAAAATGGTTCCAACGAAAAGACTGGAAGAAAGAATCGGGCAGCTTTCCCGATTTTGTACTGGAATATACGCAAAATGGTCTCATAGGCGATGGTGCTCTCGTAGAATTGAAGGACACGAAGGATGCTTCAATCGCCTCATTCAACTCAACTATCCCAGAAAGAGTCAAAAGTCTTTCTTCGCTACCGCGTGGAGTCCTCGAGTCGGTCAAATGGTATCAGAAGGCGATATGCAAGCCGATAAATGAAGCAGATTCTCGAGATTGCTTCTACCTAATACGCACGCATAAAGGCGAGAAAAACAAGGTGCGTCTATCGATCGTTCATGGCGCATTTTTTGAGACAGTAAGCGTCAGAGAGCTAATCCGACAAATTTGGCGAGATTTATTCCAACAGGCAGGTATCAGTCCAGAGTCGTACAGGGAGATAGTAGACCACCTGTCAGAACTTGCCCGTGACCAGATTGCCATCACACGCCGATTTGATGGTGCGTCCATAAAGCCAAGACTGCGGATTATGGCAGAGGTAGAAGAAGAAGGGAATCCTCACACCTATCCAGAGGTTCCTGAGCTTACCGTTAACCTGATTCTGCAGACAGACCCCATCCCCGAGAGCAGTGGTGTCGTTAGGCTCTTTTCCGAAGATGGGGTTCAAGGTGCCTCGGTCATAAGTGGCGATACCCTATCTCTCCACGGAAGGCTCTGTACTGTGAAACAGATTCAGCACAAGCGGAATGGTGCGTTCCTACTTATTCAATATTCGTTAGTCGATAGGGTATAGTACCCCAGCGAGTTGCAAGTAAGGTATACTCATGCTCGCAATGAGTACTGTAGTCAAACTGGGTTTGCCCAAAGGTAGCCTGCAGGAAGCCACTTTCACGCTGTTTCGCAAAGCTGGCTGGAACTTTCATATCCCTTCGGGGCGCTCCTATGAGCCAGTGGTCGATGACCCTGAAATTCAGGCGGTGCTCCTGCGCCCTCAAGAGATACCGCTTTATGTGCAGGACGGCATCTTGGATGCTGGAATTACAGGCTACGACTGGATTCAGGACCGTGGCGCTGATGTGCATGAGGTGCTGGAGCTTCAATATTCCAAAAACACGCGCAATCCCATTCGGGTGGTGTTAGCCGTGCATAACGACTCGCCTATCCAGACCCTACATGACTTGGAGGGCAAGCGCATCGCCACCGAGTATGTGCGCTTGACGGAGCGCTATCTGAAAGAGCGTGGGGTTTCGGCACATGTGGAGTTCTCGTGGGGAGCGTGTGAAGTCAAAGTGCCCACACTCGTCGATGCGATTGTGGTCAACACCGAGACGGGTAGCTCTTTGCGCGCCCACAGCCTGCGCATCTTAGAGGTATTGCTCTACTCGACCACGCGCCTGATCGCTAATCACTCGGCATGGGCAGACCCCCACAAGCGCGAGAAGATAGAGAGCATCGCCCTGATGTTGGAAGGTGCGCTGAATGCGGGTGCGCTGGTGGGGCTAAAGATGAATGTGCATGAGAACCATCTCGATGCGGTTCTTAGTGTTCTACCTGCCCTGCGCAAGCCGACCCTTTCGCCCCTCAGCGACAAGGGCTGGTATGCAGTGGAGACGATTATTGAGGAGCGGATTGCACGCGACCTTATCCCGCGCTTACGCAAGGCAGGAGCCGAAGGCTTGGTAGAGTACCCCCTGAATAAAGTCATTCCGTAGTCGGCTCCCATGGCGCTATAGACATCGGGGAGGCAATAACGCTCCAACGGCACAGGACAAGACTTGGCACAGGCGGTCGTCCAACATCCACCGCTTGCTCACCTCGTCCCAGCGGTGCATGTGAATCATTCGGGGATAGCGCTTTAGGGGGTCTTTGCTCCCGATGTCGATGCCTGCAAAATCGCCTGGGTAAGTGCCTGCCTCGCGCAGGCGCATGTAGTGGTCGATGTAGGACTCCACCTCTTCTCGGCTAAATAGCCTGCGTACAATCAGATAGCCCTCGCGTTCGTAGAACGCCTTCTGTTCTGCGCTCAGCATAGTACCATGATTATAACCCAGCGTTATGGGCGAGACGCCCCAGCCACAGGGAAAGATAAGGCTAAAGCAGGGGAACTACAACAGGAATCCAGCCCTTCAGAGCGTATTAAGGTGCTATGAGAACCACACGGCGTGAGTTTCTAAGGCAATCGATATTCGCAGGTGCAGGGCTTCTATTTCTCAAAACGGGCTGGACGAAGGGCACTTCGGTCAACGATAAGTTAGATATAGCCGTTATTGGCACAGGTGGGCGCGGATGGGATAACCTCCAAGCAGTAGCCAGCGAAAACATCGTCGCCCTGTGCGATGTGGACCTCGAACGGCTTGGAAAAGCTGCGATAGCATTTCCTCGCGCGATGCTTTTCCCCGACTACCGTCAGCTGTTCGATCGGTTCCACCACCGATTTGACGCGGTAGTGATTAGCTCTCCCGACCACCACCATGCCTTAGCGATTATGCGCGCCCTTCAGCTTGGCAAGCATGTCTATTGTGAGAAACCGCTGGTGCACATGGCGTGGGAGGCGCGCGCCGTGCGTGAGCAAGCACGGAAGGTGAAGGTCGCTACCCAGATGGGCAATCAAGCGCACTCCAGCGACAACCTGCGTCGGGCAGTGGAGATTATCCGCTCGGGTGTGATTGGTCCCATCACCGAGGTGCACGCTTGGAGCGACCGCCCCATCTGGCCTCAAGGGATTGAACGCCCCCCAGGCGAAAAGCCCATCCCCAGCACCCTGTTTTGGGATGTGTGGATAGGACCTGCCCCCTATCGCCCCTATAACGATGGCTATCATCCCTTTGCATGGCGTGGCTGGTGGGATTTCGGCACGGGTGCGCTGGGCGATATGGGATGCCACATCATCGACACTGCGTATTGGGCGTTGGATCTGGGTCTCCCAGCCAGTGTTGAGGCGGATGGTGCTCCACGCATGCCCGAAAGCGGTCCCAAGGCGAGCAAGGTGGTCTACGAGTTCCCTGCTCGCAAGGGGATGCCCCCTGTCAAACTCACATGGCACGATGGTGGGCTGAAGCCTCCTCTGGAGCTGGTGGAGGGCGGTCCACTTGCGCCCAACGGGGTCATCTGCGTAGGCGAGAAGGGAGTCATCTACTTCCCGCACGCTACCGAAGTGCAACTGTTCCCGAAGGAGCGGTTCGCGGATTTCCAACCGCCTGCGCCTACGCTTCCACGCTCACCCGGGCACCACGAAGAGTGGCTTCAAGCGTGCAAGACAGGAAGCCCAACCTACAGCAACTTTGAGTATGCCACTATGCTCACTGAGGCGGTGCTGTTGGGGAATGCGGCGTTCCGCGCAGGGGAAAAGCTCTACTACGACGGTGAGACGGGACGCGTTACCAACACGCGCTCTGCAGACCCCTACATCCGACGCAAATATCGCAAAGGCTGGGAATGGTGGTAGCCAGTTCAACAAAAGCACAGGGGACAGACACAGTCGCCTGTCCCCCGTGCAGAGTGGTAGTGGGCACCACTACAAGCAGATGGCATATCTCGAATGCTATCGAATGGTGGAAATGTGCCCAGCACTTGGCGTTATGGAGAGGCGAATCGTGTAGTGCTTGGGTAAGGATTAGACTTGGAAATGTTTGCAGTGCCGATCACCGCTTAGAACACAACTGCCTACTCATGTACAATCACTAATGTTCTTGAAAGCTCAATAAATGTATGGTGTTCCAAGTGCCTGATAATTATGTCAAGGTGTTGCTTGAATAGATGAAGGAGTTGTTCATTGCTAATGTTGCCCGTTGTGACAAGTAGCAAACGATAAATATTTCCGTGCAGAAGCAGGTTGTCCACGAAATCCGTGTCTTTGGTGATTATTGTCCTTTGCTCGCGCGTTGAAATTTGCTTGAGCCTGAGGTCAGTGGTACGGTTCGCCTCTGGGAGTTCAAGGGTATGAAGGGCCTCATGCCCTTGCTGTTGTAGCCAGCGCACAAGGCGATAGGGCAACTGTGCATCTACCAGGAATCGCATCGCTACATCGCCTCGACGGTCTTGAGTTGAGTGAGGCGAGCCGCATACTCCAGACATGCCAGAATATCGTCGCGCTCAAGGTCAGGATAGTCCTGAAGAATCTCGTCGATGCTCATGCCTGATGCCAGCAACTCCAGAATCGTCTGCACAGGGTAGCGTAGCCCGCGAATAACGGGTTTGCCGTGGCAGATGTTCGGATCGCGCACGATGCGCTCACTCAAACGGCGGTACGAGGCGCTCATAGGAAAATTATACCTGTTGTGCTTGAGCAGACCCCTACATCCGACGCGAATATCGCAAAGGCTGGGAATGATAGTCACCTTACAGTGCCCCATAGTCACCTTTAACAAAGGCAGGGGGCAGGCTACTGGACCTGCCCCCTGTCAGGGCTATGCTACGGAGGTCTTTACGGGAAGCATCGCTGCCAGATCAATGCCTGGTCCAGCCAGAGACCATTCGTGCACAGATAGCTCAGCCATATCTGGACGCAGTACCCTCGCGGGTCGTTAGGGTTCGGGCTGATTTTGATGGCGATGTCGTTGCGTGTTCCCGGAATGGGAACCCGAATGACACGCTGAGCGACCGCCGGCAGATTGCTTGCGATAACCTCTCCCGTGCGGGCGTCCAGCAGGTCGACATGCCAGTGTTCCATATCGGGTGAGTGCATGCGCACCAGATGGAAGCCCTCTGGGATAGATGCCCCGTTGGGTGCGAGCCCCTCCGGCAGGTAGACTGCACCTACGATGAGCCCTTCCGCAACCTGCTCCGCGCCGAACTGATGGAAGTCCGCTCGTGTGTCCCATGCGACGAATATATCGAAGAACGAGTCGATGGTGAATGGGCGGGTACTGGCGAACGCAGCACTGTTCGGATTAAAAGGCACATCGGGTGCTGCTGGGAACCTGCGTGGGAATGCCGTCGGCAAACGCATTCTCAGCGCGTTGTTCAATGCTGGAATAGTTGGGCGTGTCTGGGTGCCGAAGCAAAACAGCACTTGCAACAGGTCGGCATCATCCACCACGCCATCGCCGTTCACATCGGCGTTGAAGCACGACTCTTGAGCCGATACGGGGCTGAGCACGGCGGTAAAACACAGGGTGAGAGCCAAAACCATCCCCAGTAAGTGATGGCTCTTGTTGCGCATCGGACCTTTGTTGTCCGAAGAAACTGCGTTTTGGCGTCGATTCGTCTCGGAATCGATACGGCTCGTCCACTGTGCCTCGCGGGGCACAGGATTCGTTAGGCACTTCACGAGGTTTTTCATCGTGCCCTCTAACCTATATTATACCACAAAAAGAGGGCATGTTTCCGGCAATCTGCGAAATCTTCGGAAAAAACTCGTGGAAAGTGGCTCTTTACCCTACTATAGGGATAGAAGCAAAGCCCTTACCCAACACTGGCTCGGGGTCGGTGCCGAGCCACTCCAGCATGATGGCGTACACCCGTCGGAAGTCGAGTTGCATGCGCAGGTCGTTGTTGCTATCGAGGTGGCGCAGGTCAGGTGGGTCGCCATACAGTCCGCCCTTGAGCCGTTTGCCAACAAGGAACATCGGGGCAGCAGCACCGTGGTCGGTGCCCATGCTCCCGTTCTCGTGGACGCGCCTGCCGAACTCGGAGAACACCATCAGCATCACCTTGTCCGCCTTGCCTTGCTCTTCGAGGTCGGCATAGAAGGCGCGCACGGCGTTGGCGAACTGACTGAGCAGACGTTCGTGGGTGCGTGCTTGGCTGGCATGCGTATCAAACCCGTTCACCGAGACATAGAGGATACGCGTTTGAGGCGAAGTGGCGATTATCTGCGCAGCCTGCTGAAGTCCGCGCGCAAAGGGGTCATTAGCATACGAGACGGACGAGCGGTAGTTCTTTACCGTTTCGCGGAGGCGTTCCACTGCTTCTAAGGCGGTGCGTGTCGACTGGCGTATCACCACCGTGGGGCTGTCCATCTTCGCCCCATCCATCGAGGCAAGGGAGCGGAGCGTGTCCTCCAGCGCGGGGTCGTTGGTCATCACCTGCAAATCGCTGAGGCTGGCGAAGCATGGGACATCCGCGTTGCGTGCGTGGAGCGCTACAGGAAGCTCTTTGGTGAGGCTCACTGCCATCACAGGGTTGCGCGCCGAATCGGGCAGGGTGTCCAGATAACGACCAAGCCACCCATAACGCCCATGCCCATCGGGGTCGGCTGTCTGCCAAATCTCCATCGAGCGGAAGTGGGAGCGGTTCGGGTTCGGATACCCCACATTCTCCAGCACTGCCACGACCCGCTTCTCGTAGAGTTCCTTGAGGGGTGCCAGCGCAGGGTGGAAGCCAAGGCGGTCGTCAATCGGTATCACCTGGCTCTCAGGGATGGCGAGGGTCGGACGGGCGCGATAGTAGAGCTCCTCGCGGTACGGAATAACCGTGTTCAGCCCGTCGTTGCCCCCTGTGAGTTGGAGTACCACCAGAATATGGTCGTTCGGCAGTTTCTCCCCGCGTGCGATGCGCTTCGCATCGGCGTGGGCAATCTGCGCCAGCCATGGAGGCGTCGCCAGCCCTACCGCTACCAGCGTTAGCCCCGCCCGCAGGAACTGCCGTCGGGACATCTCTACCGCCCAAAACTCGCTGTTGGGGCGCTCGCATAACTTTGGATGCTCCTCCGCCTCGATTCTGCGCTCGTCCATCGTTCCACTCCTATTATAGCCTACACTGGTCAGCAACTGGAGGTTTCATCCTTATAGACGCTTGTGCAGGCAAACTGTTCAGGAGCAAACCACGAGATTTCCCCCTATGTCCCTTATCACGGTTCAAATCTCGATTGCAAATTGCGCACCAAGTGCGTGATTCGCAGGCATTTGAGAGTCTCATCTGGCGAGTGAACCGCTTGGTGGGTACAATTTTGTATTATGCTTCGTAGCGTTGGTATCGGCGTTGGAACTGCACTCACAGTGCTAGTGATTTATGGATGTTTCACCGCTCAGCGTAATCCTGCCCCGCAGAATGCTTCCAAATCCACTCCAACTTCCGCAAGCACGCCTTCTGCAGGTGTGCGGGGTCCGGGTGTGCCGAACTTCTGGGTGCGACCGGGCTATCGAGTTGACCTCGTAGCAGACAATATTGAAAACCCACGCTTTATGGAGTTCGATGACAAGGGCAATCTGTACCTGAGCCGTCCCCAGAAGGGCGACATCCTCACCCTGCGCAAGCGGGGCAACCGCTACGAGGTAGTCAACACCTTCGTGAGTGGCTACCCTACCGTTCACGGGATGCACTTTGCCGATGGGTGGCTCTGGTTCGCTCAGTCGGGAGCCATTCACAAGGCGCGCGATGCGAACGGCGACGGCAAAGCAGACGAGGTAGTCACCGTTATTCCCGAAGGCAAACTGCCCAAAGGGGGCGGGCACTGGTGGCGACCCATTTTAGTGACCGACCGCTACCTCTACACAGGGATTGGCGACTCAGGCAACATCAACGACGAGACCGAGACCGAACGGCAGAAAATCTGGCGGTTCAATAAAGACGGCACGGGCAAAACACTCTTCTGCTCTGGCATCCGCAACACCGAGAAACTGCGCCTTCGCCCCGGTACCGACGAAATCTGGGGGATTGACCACGGAAGCGACTGGTTCGGGCGAACGCTGGGCGAGCGCGCAGGCTTCCAACCGATAACCGATTATAACCCCCCCGATGAACTGAACCACTATCAACAGGGTAAGTTCTATGGGCATCCTTTCATCACGGGCAATAAACTGCCCCGCGTTGAGTATCAGAAGCGCCCCGATATCGTAGATCTTGCCGATAAGACCGAACTGCCTGCTTGGTCGTTCGGGGCGCACTGGGCTGCGAACAGTTTTACCTTCCTGACCAAAGACCACTTTCCAGGACACAAAGGCGATATGTTCGTAGCGTGTCGTGGCTCTTGGAACCGCACGATTCCCGATGGCTACCGTATCGAACGGGTATTATTTGATGACACTACGGGCAGACCGTTCGGCAGTCTCACGATAGTGAAGACGCTCACACCCGATTATCGGGTGTTGGCGCGCCCTGTGGATTGCGTCGAGGCACCCGATGGCTCTGTGCTTTTTACCTGTGATACAACAGGGCGCATCTACCGAATCTCATGGGTTGGAGGTACAGCGAATGCGAAAGGCGATTAGCTTGGGAACGCTTACAGCGGGATTTCTTGCGATAGCGATTGCCTTCTCTGGGGCGCGCCCCGCTTCGCTGGCGGTGGTCTCGGTGTTCGAAAATCGCTGTAGCAGTTGCCACGGCTCGGAGGGCAATCTGCTGGATAAGGATTTTGAGCAGAAATATAAAACCGAGCAGGAGCTTCGCGAAATGGTTGCCTCGATGCCTGGTGCCACCACCCTGACCGAGGCAGAACTGAAGGTTCTGGTCGCCTACTCACGCGCCATTAGCCGCCGAGAACCCTTCGTGATTTGGACACGCCAGAATAACCGCACCTTAGAAGGGGAGTTCGCACCTGCGGGTGCTACCCTTTCTGCCCAAGCCAAGCGAACTCAGCTCAAGGTGGAGCGACCTACCTCGCGTCGCTGGCGCATCCAACTGCCCGAAAATGTCAAACCGCAGGATGTGGAGATTACGATTCGGTATTCGGGCAAGCGGGTGGCGCTGAAACTCAAAGACTCGCCCCATACGCACTCGCGCTGAGCGCATAGGTAGGAATGCCCGTGCTTTTGTGGCTTGGGCGTCTCGCCCAAGTAGCATAAATATTCTCGGTAGAAGCCACTTTTGAGCAGGGAAATCGCTTTGAAGGGGGAATCTTCCCCTCTGATGACACAGCAACTCCATCTGATTGACCTCCAGTTTATGGGGTATCCGCTGGCGATAGCGGGGTACCTCCTGTTTAATGGCGAGGAAGCGGGGATTGTAGAAGTGGGACCCGCCAGCACTGTGGCGACCCTGATGCGGGCAGTGGAATCGTACGGGGTTTCGCCTGAACAGATACGCCACTTGGTGGTGACCCACATCCACTTAGACCATGCGGGCGCGCTGGGTACCCTGGTGCAACGGCTTCCGAACGCCCTCTGTTATGTCCACCCCATCGGTGCACCTCACTTGGTAGACCCGTCGCGCTTGCTTGCCAGTGCCTCCCGCCTCTACGGCGAGATGATGGAGACGCTGTGGGGTGAGGTGCTCCCCGTGCCTCAGGAGCGCGTGCATGTGCTCAATGATGGCGATACCCTGAAAGTAGCAGGATACACCCTGAGAGCCATCGACACGCCTGGACATGCACGCCACCACCACGCCTATCTGATTGAAGAGACGGGGCTTCTGATTGCAGGCGATATAGCAGGGGTACGCATGCCTGGCACGACCTATGTACGCCCTCCCACCCCGCCCCCAGAGTTGGATATTGAGGCGTGGCAGGCGAGCCTTACAAAACTGCGCGCCCTGCCCATTTGCCACCTCGCGCTCACTCACTTTGGAATCTTCGACGATGTCGCCCGCCACCTCGATGAGCTGGAGGCACGCCTGTTAGATTGGGCACAGTTCACCCGCCAACTCATCGAACAGGGCACATCGGACGCTGAACTGATGCAAGCCCTGCGCACCTACGGCAACGAGGAGATGAAGCAGTTAGGGGTAGAACCTTCCAGCTACGACCTTGGGGCAGGCTATGAACTGATTGCGCTTGGCTTCAGCCGATATTGGCGCAAAAAACTGGAGCGAGGCTAACCATGCAAGCAGAAAGCGTGCGATTCGAAAAGGTCACTAAGCGGTTCGGGCAGGTGGTAGCGGTCAATCAGTTGACCCTCCATATCCAGCCCGGCGAGTTCATGGTCATCGTGGGACCATCGGGCTGTGGCAAAACGACCGCCTTGCGCCTTTTGGCAGGCATCGAGGAGGTCACCGAAGGAGACCTCTACATCGGCGATCGTCGGGTCAACGATGTGTCGCCTCGCGACCGTGATATTGCGATGGTGTTCCAAAACTATGCGCTCTACCCTCATATGAAAGTGTACGATAATATCGCCTTCGGGCTACGGTTGCGTGAACTGCGAGGCTGGTGGTGGCAACTCACCCACTATAGCGAGGCGCGCCAGATACGCCAGCGCATCGACGAGCGCGTGCGCCAAGTGGCGCAGATGCTTGGCATCGAGGCACTCATGAACCGCCTACCGAAGGAACTATCGGGCGGACAGCGCCAGCGCGTGGCGCTCGCCCGCGCCATCGTGCGCCAGCCAAAGGTGTTCCTGATGGACGAGCCGCTGTCGAACCTCGATGCGAAACTGCGCGACCAAACCCGTGCCGAACTCAAAAAACTGCAAGAGCGGTTGGGGGTCACCACCGTCTATGTGACGCACGACCAGAAGGAAGCGATGACGCTCGGCACGCGCATCGCGGTCATGAAAGATGGCGTACTCCAGCAGGTTGGCACGCCTGAAGAGGTGTATTATGCCCCTAAGAACACCTTCGTCGCAACCTTTATCGGAACGCCCCAGATGAATCTGTTGGAACTGCCAGTAGTGGAACACGAGGGCAAGCCCGCCCTCCAACTGGGGGATACGCTTCTGCACCTCTTAGAGAAACAGATTGCCCTGTTGCGCCCTCGAATCGGGCAGAAGGTGCTGATGGGCATCCGTCCCCAGGATATGTACCCTACCTATGGTGCGCCTCCTGATGCAAGCCTCTCGGAACCCATCCCAGCGATTGTGGATGTGGTGGAACCGCAAGGCGACCGCAACGACCTGCACCTCATAGCGAACGGACATGCGCTGATCGCCCAGGTAAGTGCCCGCGTCAAAGCGCAGGAGGGCGAGCGCATCCCGATTCACCTCCACTTAGAGCATCTCCATCTGTTTGACCCTGCCACAGGGGAGACGCTTTCGGAAACCCTACCTGATACCCCTTGACTTCCCTGCAAGAGTGGGTACAATATAGTCAGATGGATTGCATGGCAGGCACACGACATTCACCTGACCGGAGTCAGCGATGGACAAGGTAGGTGTGGGGATTATTGGCGCAGGAGGAATCGCTTCCGCGCATGCGAAGGCGTACTCTCTGCTGAAATCGAAGGTCGCTCTTGTAGGCGTTGCCGATATCGATGAAGAGCGCGCCCAGAACTTTGCCTCGCGCTTCCATATCCCCATTTGGACGGCGGAGCCTGAAGATTTGCTTGCGCGCGACGACATCCAGATTATCAGCATGTGCACTCCCCACTACCTGCATGCACCGCTCACCATTCAAGCTCTGAAAGCAGGCAAGCATGTGTTGGTGGAAAAACCCATCGCCACCAGCCTTGAAGAGGCAGACCAGATGATTCGCACCGCCGAGAAAGCGAACCGTAATCTGGGGGTCGTGTTCCAGCTGCGCTTCGAGGCGGATGTGGCACGCGCCAAGCAAGTTTTGGATGCATCTGCCATAGGACAGCCCTTCTATACCGAGGTGAGCTGTCTGTGGTGGCGTCGCCCCGTCTACTACGAAGTTAGCTGGCGCGGAAAGTGGGCAACCGAGGGTGGGGGCGCTGTCATCAATCAAGCTTCGCACCATGTAGACCTGCTCCTGCACCTGATGGACATGCCCTCCGAGGTCACTGCCACTATCAATACCGTAGCACACGAGATTGAGGTAGAGGACTGGTGTCTTGCGACGATGAAGTGGGAGAATGGAATGCACGGCTCCTTCTGTGCTTCTACCGCAGCAGAGTTAGAGAGCGATTTCAGCCGACTCATGGTGTTAGGCTCCTATGGAACAATACAGATGTTTCCCTTCCGTCCCTATTCGCGTGAGGAGACACGGCTCCTGCAGATTGCCGAAATCTGTCGGCAGGTGCCCGACCAAGAACTAAGCGGGCATACTCAGCTCATCCACGATTTCGTGCATTCGGTGCTGGAGCGCAGACCTCCCCGCGTGTCAGGAACGGAAGGTCGGCAGGCACTGGAACTTATCACTGCCATCTACCAGTCCGCTTTCACGGGGGAACCTGTCTCGCTCCCCTTACCGCCAAACAGCCCCTGCTACACCACAGCAGGCAAACTGGAGATGGCGCGCCACTATGTTGCCAAACGAGTGAAGCGAACTTAGTGAGAGACGGAGGATATGCGGTATGGAATCGACGAACCAACGAGTCCGTGTGATGATTGCTGAGGATGAGGAGCTAACTCGCTTGATGGTGCGCACCCAGCTGGAACAGCTGGGGTATGAGGTTGTGGGTGAAGCCGAAACAGGGGAGGATGCGGTTCGAATTGCGCTCCAAACCCAGCCCGATGTGGCAATCTTGGATATTCGAATGCCCTCTATGGACGGAATCGAGGCGGCACGGCAGATAGTGCAACAACACCCTTGTGCTATTGTCTTCCTCACGGCTTATGCGGAGGAGGAGTTAGTGCAAAAGGCAACGACGGTTGGAGCGTACGCGTACCTGCTGAAGCCGTTCCGTAAGCAGGAACTCTCCCCTGCGATTAGCGTGGCGCTCACACGCTTCCGCGAAATGCAAGCCCGCGACCAAGAGGTGCGCGAACTCAAAGAAGCCCTGGAGACGCGCAAACTCATCGAGCGGGCGAAGGGTATCCTGATGGACCGTCTGGGGCTGAGCGAAGCGGAGGCGTTCCGACGCATCCACTTTATGGCGCGGAACCAGAACAAAACCATGAAGGAGATTGCGCAGAGCGTCATCACTGCAGCCGAGATATTGTGACGCCTTCACCTTAGACCGAGAGAAAAAAATCGCCATGCTTCCATGGGTCCTGGCCTCGGCATCGCCCCGACGGCAGGCACTCTTGCGCCTCTTTGGGCAGGAGTTCCATATTCACCCTCCAGAGATAGAGGAACCCCTGCCCTTGACTCACAGTCGTCCCGCTCAGTTAGCCAAACACCTTGCGCGCGCCAAAGCCGAGACGGTGGCTCCTCATTACCCCGACGCGCTCATTATCTCGGCAGACACTATCGTGATACTCGGCAAGCAGATATTGGGTAAGCCAAACGATGAGGAGGATGCGTTCCGCATGCTTCGCTTGCTGTCGGGGCGCACCCACACGGTGATTACCGCCCTCTGCTTGCTGGTGCGCCAAGCGGGCAATACAGTTCAGATGACCCTTGACGCCCCGCGCACTCGCGTCACCTTCCGCCCTCTTAGCGACGAGTGGATACGCTGGTATGTGCGAACAGGGGAGCCGATGGACAAGGCGGGTGCCTACGGCATTCAAGAGTATGGCGCGCTTTTGGTGGGGAAGGTGCAGGGATGCTACTTCAATGTGGTGGGGCTACCACTGGCGACCCTGTCGGCGCGGTTGGAGTCTCTGTTGGGAATGCCTCCAGTGAGAGTGTGCCCTTAAACACTTCTACCGCAGGACCTGTGAGCCACAATACGCCCTGCTCATCCCACTCTACCTCCAGCTCCCCTCCGGGCATCAGCACCTGCGCCCTGCGCGCCACCCGCCCTGTGAGATGCCCTACCACAACAACCGCACATGCGCCTGTTCCGCAAGCGAGTGTTGCGCCCACCCCGCGCTCCCAAGAGCGCACCTGTATCCTGTGAGCATCGAGCCGATAGGCTACTTGCACATTTGTCCGCTGGGGGAACAGAGGATGCGTTTCGATGGCACGCCCGATTGCTTCCAGCGGGAATGTTTCCAAAGGCTTATCCACGAATAGCACAGCGTGAGGCGTTCCCGTGTTGACCGCCGAGAGGGTAAGCGACGGATACCCTTCTACGGGAAAAGGAATATCGAGGACAGGCTCGTCGGCGGGTTCTCCAGCCATCGGTACTTCTTGGCGTGTGAGGCGGGGCGTGCCCATCTCCACCCTAATCTGGGTCGCTTCGGGGTTGAGGCGGGAGACTCGACGCATTCCAGCACCCGTCTCTATCGTGAGTGTGGACTGAGAGGGGCAGTGCCGAGTGAAGAGGTAGTGGGCGAAACAACGGATACCATTCCCACACATCTCGGCTTCTGAACCATCCGCATTAATAATCCGCATTCGATAATCTGCCATCGAGGAGGGATAGAGCAGTAGCAGTCCGTCTGCACCGACTCCGCCCCGACGGTCGCACCAGAAGGGTGCAAGGCGCACCCAATCCACCTGAAGCAGGTCTTGCGAGAGCGCGTCGATTAGAATAAAATCGTTGCCTGTACCCTGCAGTTTAGAGAAAGCAATCAATCCTGCTTTGCTCGGAAAGGGAATCGCTCTATTCTTCAAACTCGCTCTCGCCTCCGGGACGAGAAGGTCCGTAGCCCGGCACTGGTCGCGAGGGCACGATAGAGGTGATGGCGTGCTTGTAGACCAGTTGTACCGGTTTGCCCGGACTCTCCAACAGGATGGTGAACGCATCAAAGCCCCGCACAATCCCGCGTATCTGTAGTCCACCGCTGAGGTAGACCGTGACGCCAATGCCTTCCTTGCGCACCTGATTCAAAAACATATCCTGCAAATTAATCGCTTTTGGCATCGTTGTTAGCCTCCCATATCCTTAATCAGCCCAATCAACTGATGAGCAGTTGCATCCGCACCTTTAGAGCTATCGAGCCAGTGGATGCCAGGTTCTTTGCGGAACCATGTCAACTGGCGTTTGGCGAAACGACGGGTATCGCGCTTCCACAAGCGCACAGCCTCCTCCAGCGAATAGCGTCCCTCCAGATACCCAATCATTTGGCGATACCCCAGCCCTTTCAGTGCGGGCAGGTCTTTATTGTACCCGCTCTTCACTAATTTTTGTACCTCTTCGAGAAACCCTTGCGCCAGCATGAGGTCGATGCGTTCCGAAATCCGTTGGTAGAGGAGGGGGCGTGGGAGAGTAAGCCCGAATTTGAGAGCGGGCAGTTCCTGCTCTGCACGGGTTTGCCACGCGCTAATCGGTGCCCCCGTCATCTCGTACACCTCCAACGCGCGAACAATACGCACTGCATCATTTGGGTGAACCCTCTGGGCAGTAGGAGGGTCTACCTGTTTCAGACGCTCGTAGAGTGTCTCTGTACCGAGTTGTTCGCACTCGGCTTGCAAACGCGCCCGAATCTCGGAGTCATGAGGGGGGGGCGCAAGGCTGAATCCCTGCAGGAGCACCCGAATATAGAGTCCTGTACCTCCTACCACCAGCACGCGCTTGCCACGACTTTGGATATCGGCAATCGCAGACAGCGCCAGCTCTCGGAAGCGCGCGGCAGTGAACACCTCGTCGGGGTTCACCACATCGATTAGGTGGAAGCGCACCAGCGCTTGCTCTTCTGAAGTGGGTTTGGCAGTGCCAATATCGAGCCCTCGATAAACCGCTCCTGAGTCTGCTGAGATAATCTCACCGTCTAACGCCTGCGCCACCCGAATCCCGACGGCGGTCTTACCCGTCGCAGTGGGACCCAAAATCACAATCAGGGGTTGCATAGTGCTTCGAGGAGCCTCTCAAATCCAGGGTTCAGCGTTTCAAATGGCTCAGCGGAACCGAAGTAGTGTTCGGTGGCGCGCCGTTCTGCCTCTTTGAGCGCAAGGAGGGTTGTGTGTGCGAAAGCATAGAACTGCTCCTTCTCTACCTGTTCTAAAGCGCGTGCCCATTCCGATGCACGAGGGTCTTCGCCCAGTAGGGGGGTCAGCAGTTGATGGGCGACGATGAGGGTGCGCAAGCGTCCCCAGCGCGTCTGGAGGGGCTGATGGGCGTCGTCCACCCCACTCACCTGCGCCCGAACGATTTGCTCCCACTGCTTGCGAACATACTCCTCACAGGGTGGTTCATCTCCAAACGACTCCTGCCACCGCTGGGAAAGTCCGCGCATCTCGTTGAGAGCATGGCTATTGAGAAGGGCAGAGAATGCTGATTGAACCTTACGGACAAGGTGGTCGCTCTGCTGGCGTAGGCGCAGACAGACGCGCTCCACGCCAGGGGTAGCGGACTCGTCTCCTATCGGCAGATTCTGCACCCATTCCAGCAGTTGCTGGTGCCTCTGCAAGGCATAAATCGCCCTCAGAAACCGTCGAAGCCGACGATGCCAGAGCGCCACCCGTCTGGGCGGATAGCACTCTCGGAATGCCAGCAGGCACACTTGCAGGCGAAAGGCGGTCTCAGCATAGGTGTCGGGCTGACGAGCGACCGTTTCGGGAGGTGCATCCCGCAACGGCGCTGCTAACTGTTGCACAAGGTTCGCTCCATAAGCACAGTAGCCCTCTTTGCGCATCGTGGTGGTCGCTTTTTTTGCCTTGTTCATGGGAACTCCTGCTTTTTTGATAGACCCCCTGCCCCAGAACGACCGAGAGCAGAATAGGAGGTGTGGTATGGGAACTTCCAGCCGAATGTGGAATACTCATGATTAAGGAGCACTGCTAAGCGATGGAGTGGGTGGAACGATGATGGCACGTGAGTCGCTGGAACAACTCTTTCGGAGCTTGGTGGAGCGCGCCTTCGTGCTGTCCTTGCGGTGGGATGACCCGCAAGTGGTGCAGTATCTCACGCAACTACTGACCAACTTTGTGCATATGCGCAACCTCTACCGCCTCACTGACCTCAACGGGCGACCGTTGGAAGAGGTGGCGGATATGCTCTACTATGCCGATGTACGGCTGGGAGCGCAGTCGTTCTATCAGGAGCGGGAAGTGCATAAGCATATTGGCGACTTCACCCTTTTCTGGACAGGGGTCTATCCAGAGGCTCTACCCCGCTTGCGCGCCAGCCTGCGTAAAGACCACCTCATCGATTATGTGAAGCAGGGAAAGCAATCGTATTATATCGTGTCGCTGTTCGATATCGGGGAGTGGCGCGAGGAGGCACCGCTCTTTCGGAAACTCTCGGAGCATTTTGAGGTGTGCATGCAAGGGCTCTATAATGTGCGTCGCCAGTGGGAGGAGATGGAGCGCGAGAGTTTCCTTCGGTTCCAGCGTCGCCTGTTGGAGTGAGTCTCCTTCCCTATTCTTCATGAAAGACGCTAAGTGCCCATGCCCCACAGACTACACTGGGCAATTGGGGCAAAGGTGCGGCGATGCTGGGGCGACGCGCCATGCTGGCGAAGGTTTTGCAGGTGCAGGGGTGTGGCGTACCCTTTGTGCTGAGCGAAGCCGTATTGGGGGTAGAGTCTGTCCAGCTCGTTCATCAGGCGGTCGCGCACCACCTTTGCCACGATAGAGGCAGAGCTGATGGCAGGGTGAAGAGCATCTCCATCTACAACGGCTCGCTGGGGCAGGGGGAGTTCGGGAATGCAGAATCGCCCGTCCACCAACACGAGGTGCGGGGTGAAGGGAAGTTGCTCGAGGGCGCGTCGCATCGCCAACAGGCTCGCTTGCAGGATGTTTTTCTGCTCGATCTCGCGCGGGGTTGCCCAGCCGACCGCCCAAGCAACCGCTTCCTGCCGAATCTGCTCGAACAATCGCTCGCGTGCCGATTCCGAAAGCTGTTTGCTGTCGCGAAGTCCGGGCAGGTTGAACCCTTCGGGCACAAGCACCGCCCCCGCCACCACGGGACCTGCAAGCGGACCGCGCCCCACCTCATCTACGCCCGCAACCAGCACAACTCCCATCGGTATCAAGATACGCCCTCAGCAATGATTTCCCTTTCTGGTAAGCAACTACCGCCCCGCCTTCCACACAATCGCTATCCCAATCCCCGATATTCCCAAAAATATAGCTCCAAAACCAGCAGGAAGCGGTTCCGAATGAGGTATCTCTTAATAGGCGGAGGTAATCCAAATGAGGAGAACGCCTTATCGTATTGTCGGAACGATTAGTCTTCTTGGGATGGCAGGTGCTGTGATAGCGGGTGGATACTTTTTCGCCCGTTCCGAGAAGATTAACCGTAACGCACCGATTCAGCCCGTATCGTCCGAAAAGATGCTGAAGGTAGACTGGGCTAAGGGCATCCTTTCGGGAAATCTGTTCCGCCTGCCCCTTGACCCTCAAGAAAGCCTGCTCATCACCTTCACTGTTTTTGGGGAGAAGGCTACGACCGTAAGGAGTGCTACTTCGGTGTTGGGGATTGGGCTAAGTATATTGAGAAGTGGCAACAAAAAGAGTTCTTTCCCGACAGCTCCCACGCAAAGGTCATCACTTGGACTGGTGCTTTCAAAGGCGACGAGAAGAGCGAGCCGAGTATACCCATTCAGCTCACCGATGGGCAGTTTCGCTTCCACTCAAAAGCATTTCTCTCGGACAACAGAAAACCCTCGGAGATGCTGGTGCGCGTGATGCGCGTGCGCTCAGAATATCAAGACGGTCTCGCTGCTGGAAAGGTGACCGCTATTGAGTCTGCATATGCGGATGGTG
>FWWM01002032.1_pt1 | contig 57057 bp, 50 predicted proteins | sample 2228351 | NCBI WGS metagenome assembly FWWM01 (sample SAMEA103939774, study PRJEB20133) | metagenome
CGCTGGGCGTGCACTGGAACACCCTCCGCCACCGGCTGGCCCGCATGGAGGAGGTGCTGGGCGGCAGCCTGGAGGACCCCGACCTGCGGCTGCGCCTGCAGCTCGCCCTGGCCTGGGAGTCCTTCAAGTCCCCATTCGGGGGCTGAGCCGAGGTCATAGAAACCCTTATCCCACGAACGCCGCCAGTTCCTCTGAAAACCTGTCCGGCTCCTCCACCATGGGACAGTGGCCGCTGTTTTCGAACCACACCATGCGGCAGCCCCGGATGCGCGGGACCATGTACTCCGCCCACCGCGGGTCGCACACCTTGTCGTGCCGCCCGTGGAACAGGATGGTGGGGATCGCGACTCTCTCCAGCCGGTCGCGCAGGTCCTCTTCCAGCAGGGTCTTGAAGTACTTGTACGCCACGTACGCAGGGGTCTTCAGCCACAGGGACAAAAACCAGTTCTTGGTGGCCTCCATGTCGGCACGGTGGAAGTTCAACCCCGCGAAAGCAGCCATGGTGTCGGGCATGGACACACGCAGGGCCTCCAGGGAAGCGGCGGCGGTGGCCTCGTCCATCCCGAAGGGCTCGGTGGGCGTCTGCTTGAAGCGCGGCGTGGCCGCACCCACCATCACCAGCTTCGTGATGCGCCCGTCCGCGTTGAAGTCCGTGACGTACTTCAACCCGACCCCCGCCCCCATGGACCAGCCGACGAAGGTCACGTCCTGCAGGTCCAGCGCCTGCAGGAAGGCCCGCACGTCGCCGCACATCTCGTCGTAGGTGTACTCGGAGGCGGGTTTGTCCGAGTCTCCGTGCCCGCGCAGGTCTACGCACACACAGCGGTACCGCTGGTGAAGGGCAAGTACCTGGTAGTTCCAGGTGTCCACGTTGGCGGTCAGGCCCGGGACGAAGAGGATGGGCTTGCCCTGACCGCAGTCCCGGTAGTGCATCCGGATCCCGGTCTCCAGGTGAACAAACGGCATGGCGATCCCCCCTTTCGGTTTCGTTGCCAGCTGTCGGACGGAGGGCCGTGCCCCACCGTCACGCCTCGTGCACCAGGCGTCCGCCCACGTAGGTGCTGCGCACCCGGACCGTGCCCAGGTCTGCGGGGTCTACCCCGAACGGGTCGTCCGACAGGACTACGAAATCCGCCCACTTCCCGGGCTCCAGGCTGCCCAGCTCATCCTCCGCAAAAGCTGCGTAGGCTCCGCCCAGCGTGTACCACCGTAGTGCTTCCTCGAAGGTGACCGCCTCGTCCGGCGCCAGGCGCTCGCCCGAGCGGGTGCGACGGGTCAGCGCGGCGCTGATCCCCAGCAGGGGCGCGCCGTCCACCACGGGCCGGTCCGAGCTGAGGGCTACAGGAATCCCCCGCAGGCTGGCCAGCGGGTAGGTCAGCCTCAGGCGCGGCTCGCCCAGTGCAGCCCGGAACCCGTCTCCCAGTTCGTAGAGAAACCGCGGCTGGGTGACGACCACCACTCCCAGGCGGCGGATCCGCTCGATCAGGTCCCACCGCAGGACCCCGCAGTGCTCGATCCGCGGCCGGTAGCGACGCGCCTCCGGGCCCATGGTGTGCTCCACAGCGTCTAGGGCGACTTCGATGGCCCGGTCGCCGATGGCATGCATGGCCACCTGCCATCCGCCTGCGTGGGCCATCCGCACCTGTTGGAAAATCCGTCCCTCGGGCTTGACGAGGATCCCGCGGGTCCCACTCCCGTCGGCGTACGGGGCTGTTAGTGCCGCGGTCCGCCCCACCAGCGACCCGTCCACGAAGATCTTGATGGCACCGAGCCGGAGCCGCTCGTGGCCGAAGCCAGTGTGGAGGCCGAACGCGAAGTCGAACCGCTCGCCCTTCACGGTCAGCGACTCCACGTCTGGCATGAGCCAGATGCGTTGGGGAAGCACCTCCTCGCGCACCGCCTCCTGGTAGGCGCGGAACTCCTCCGGCGCGACCCACCCCGCCCAGGCGTCCTGCGCGCTGGTGATGCCTTCTGCAGCCATCCGGCGGCCCGCGGCCGCAAGGGCCTGTTTGGTCTCCTCCAGCGTGTACGGAGGCAGCACGCGCTTGATCAGCTCCTGCGCCGTCTCCTTGAGGACCCCCGTGGGTTCGCCCCGTGGGTCGCGGTCGATCACGCCGCCAGGGGGATCAGGGGTCTGCGCCGTAATGCCCGCGAGGGCCAGCGCTCTCGAGTTCGCAACTCCCATGTGGCCGGAGACGTGCAGGAGGTAGACGGGGTGCTCCGGAGAGACCGGATCTAGGTCCGTCCGGGTGGGGTGGCGGCGTTCCACGAGCTTGTTCTCGTTGTACCCTCCTCCGCGGATCCATCCTCCGGCCGCCGTACGGGCGACTCGGGCAGCCACCGCATCCACCACGTCGCGGACGCAAGATGCCTCGCGGAGGTTGACCTCCACCAGGCTCAAGCCGAAAAGCAGGACGTGGCAGTGAGCGTCGTGAAAGCCGGGCAGCACCGCACACCCCTCCAGGTCCACCACGCGGGTGCCCGGGCCGGCAAGACCTGCTACCTCCTCCTCAGTTCCGAGGGCTACAACCTTGCCGTCCCGCACCGCCATGGCCGACGCCGTAGGGTGCGCGGGGTCCAACGTCACGATCCGCCCACGGCGGAACAGCAGGTCGGCGTGCAACATGGTCCTCCCCCCAAGCGGGCCAAGCCCTGCTCCCGGTTCGCGGTTAACAAACTTGTGCGCCGGTACGCTCGGTCATGCCGTTCCACGCCGCCTGTCCTCACTCGCCGAAGAAAGGCTTAACCGTGACCCACTTTCCCCTCCTGCCCTCCACAATGGCCAGCTGACGTATCCCTGAGTGGTCCGTCCGGCTGTAGCTGAACGGCGGGCAAAGCCCTCCGCAGGTAAAACCGCGAATGGTCTCCATGGCCTCGACAAAGCGTTCGCGGGTGAGGTCGCGGCCCGCCCGCCGCAGGCCCTCCACCAACAGAGCGGCGGCGGCGTCCGAAGAAAGGCTGTAGCCGCCGGGCACTTCGGTGGGGTAAGCGGCGCGCAGGCGCTCCCGGTAGGCGGCCACGGGCGGCTCCGGCCCTTCCGGGTCCAGCAGCCACGCCCCCGCCCGCGCCCCCTCCATCAGGTCGCCCGCCAGGCGGAACATCACGGGGTCCGCCAGCACGTACGTCATCAGGTAGCGCGTCCGGATCCCCAGTCGGGCTGCCTCCCGCATGAGCGAGACTGCGGGGATGACGATGGCGTACATGAACACCAAGTCCGGATTCGCTTCCCGCAGACGGACCGCGTGGGCGGTGAAGCTGGTCTCCCCAGGCTCGTACGGGATCTCCGCCACGGGTGGCACGCCGTTCAGCCGCAAGAACTGCGCGAACCCGTCACGGCCTTCCTTTCCGTACGAGTCGTTCTGATAGAAAATCGCGACCCGCCTGGCGCGCAGGGTCTCCAATGCGTACTTGCCCATCAACCTCCCCTCGAAGAAGTAGACGGGCTGCAGGTTGAAGTAGTTCCGTTTGAACGGATGAATCCACAGGGCAGAGCCCGACGCGGGTGCCACCACGGGCACGCCACGCTCCACCAGGTAGTCCATAACGGCGGCACCGGTAGGCGTGCCCAGGGGGCGGAAGATGGCAAACACCTCGTCCCGCTCCACCAGCTTGCGGACTGCAGCCACCGTCTCAGAGGGGACGTAGCGGTCGTCCTCCACGATCAGGCGGATACGGCGCCCGTGAATTCCCCCCCGGTCGTTGACCCACCTGAAGTACGCCTCCGCTCCCCTCGCGAGCGGGATGCCGATGGTGGACACCGGGCCGGACATGGCCACAGGCATGCCCACGGTGATGGTGTTCGCGCTGACCCCCGGCACACGCTGGCCAAGGCTTGGCGCCGGGAGGAAGGCGGCCACCGCCAGGGCCACCGCCAGGGCCGCCGCAAGCTGCCGACTACCCCGAACTGTTCCCGTCCCCATGCAGCTCAACCTCCTCTCCCGTCGGTGTGTTCCTCGCCCCACCGCCTAGGTACAGCCGCTCCACCTCCGGGCTCCCCCGGAGGGCGTCCACCTTGCCACTCAACTGGACGCGGCCTGTCTGCATGACGTACGCACGGCTCGCCAGGCCCAAAGCCATGTACGCGTTCTGCTCGGCCATCAGGACGGCCACGCCTGCCGCGTTGACCTCCCGGACGATGGCGAAAATCCGCCGGACCATTTGAGGCGCCAACCCCAAGGAGGGCTCGTCCAGCAACAGGAGGGAAGGCCGGCTCATGAGCGCCCGCGCGATGGCCAGCATCTGCTGCTCCCCGCCGGACAGCGTACCCGCGGGTTGTCCGTACCGCTCCCGGAGTACCGGGAACCAGCAGAGGACCTGCTCCAGGTCGTCCCGGGCCGCGCGGCGGTCCTTCCGCAAGAAGGCTCCCATGCGCAGGTTCTCTCCCACCGTCAGGTCCGGGAACAGTTGGCGGCCCTCTGGCACGTGTGCGATGCCCGCGGCCACAACGCGGTCGGGAGGGCGGCCGTCCAGCCGCGCACCCCGAAACCAGACACGTCCCGCCCGGGGCTTGAGGAGGCCCGACACTACGCGTAGCGTGGTGGTCTTACCCGCGCCGTTGCTGCCCAGCAGCGCCACGATCTCGCCTTCCCGCACCACCATGGACACCTCCGCCAGCGCGAGGACCGGGCCGTAGCAAGCGGTCACCGATTCCAGCTCAAGCACTGGCCGCCTCCCCCAGGTATGCCTCGATGACCGCCGGGTCGTTGCGAACCTTTTCCGGCGGGCCGTCTGCTATCACCCGGCCGAAGTTCAGCACCACGATCCGCTCGCATATGTCCATTACCAGCGACATGTCGTGCTCCACCAGCAGCATGGAGCACCCGTACTCGCTGTGGATCCGCCGCAGGAGCGCTCCAAGCTCCCGGGTCTCGTGTGGGGTCAGCCCCGCCGCAGGCTCATCCAGAAGCACGAGCTTCGGTCGGGACACCAGCGCGCGGCACACGTCGACGCGCTTCCGCAGGGCCAGGGGGAGCGCCGCGACGGGTACGGCTGCTAGCTCCTCCAGTCCGAGTCGTGCCATGAGCGCACGGGCCTGCTCCCGCATCCGGCGTTCCTCCGCGCGCGCAGCGGGCAGCCGCAGGGCGTACAAAGCCGTGGGCACCCTCGTCGTGACGTGCAAGCCGACCAGCAAGTTCTCCTCCACGCTCATGGTGGCGAACACTTCGACGAGCTGAAACGTCCGCGCGATCCCAAGCCTCAGGATTTCGTGGGGGGAGGCCCGCAGGACGTCCCTCCCTCCGAAGTGGATCCTCCCCGCCACCGGTTCTACAAAGCGGCTGACCGCGTTCAACAGCGTGGTCTTCCCAGCCCCGTTGGGGCCGATGAGCCCCGCGATCTGCCCTTGCGCTACGTCGAACCCGACCCGCTCCAGCGCCACCACCCCGCCGAAGCGAACCGTCAAGTCACGGATTTCAAGGGACCACGGGCCCGACATCTTCCCGCGCCCCCTCCGCCTGCCTAACGATCCGTGGCGCCCGGCGTGACCACGCCAGCCTCTCGACCGCGCGCCACAGTCCGCCGGGCAAGAAAATCACGACCAGCACCAGGCCGAGTCCGTACGCCACCTGACGCACGTCGCGTACTTCGCTCAGGAGCTGCAGCCCTACCGTCAGCGCCAGCGCACCTGCGACGGAGCCTGGTACCGACGCGAGGCCGCCGATCACGATGATGCTCAGCAAGAAAACCGAGGCAAACAGGTTAAAGTCGAATGGGCTAATGAAGCCCACCACGTGGGCATACAGGGACCCCGCCACTCCCGCGTAGAACGCGCTGATGGCAAAGGCCATCGTCTTGTACCGCGACACGTTGATCCCTGAGGCCTGCGCCGCGGCCTCGCTATCCCGCAGGGCCACGAAAGCCCGGCCCATGGGGCTCCGAAGAACGTTTACCGCCAGGGCAGTCCCCAGCCCGAGGACCGTCAGGGCCAGGTAGTACAGCTGGACGTCCGAACTGAGCAGCCACCACCCCCAGGTCGGGCGCGCCGGCTTCAGGCCCATGTAGCCGCCCGTAACGGGCTCCCACTGGAGCAGGACCTGCGAGACCGCGGTCCCGAAGCCGAGCGTGGCGATAGCCAGGTAGGGCCCCCTGAGCCGCAGGGCAGGCACACCCAACGCCCACCCGGTCATGCCCGCGGCGAGCCCGGCCGCGGGAAGGGCTGCCCAGAAGGGCCATTTCAGTTTCAGAGTCAGGAGCGCCGAGGTGTACGCACCGATGGCCATGAACCCCGCGTGGCCGATGGAGATCTGCCCCGTGAAACCGGTGAGCAGGTTCAAGCCCACGGCGGCCACAGCCCACACGGCGCCGAGGGTGAGCACGTAGACGAAATACCCCGGTGCCATCAGCGGGAGAAGGGTGGACAAGGCCAACACCGCGAGCCCGAAACCCACCGGGCCGGACCCGAGCCTCATACGCGCTTCTCTATGCCGCCGCCGAGCAACCCCTGCGGGCGGACGGCGAGCACGAGGACGAGGACTACGAAGGCGAACGTGGCCTTGAGCTCGATGGAGACAAACGCGCCCACCACGTTCTCGATTACGCCGAGGCTGAGGCCTCCTACCACCGCACCCGGGAGACTGGTGAGGCCTCCGAGGACCGCGGCCGCAAACCCCCGGATGAGGAGATCTACCAGACGGTTCGGTTCCAGGAACAAGGCGGGCGTTGCGAGCAACCCTGCCACGGCACCCAACCCTACACCCAGTGCCCAGGCAACCCCGAAGATTCGGTCCACCGGAATGCCCACCAACCCCGCGGCAGCCGGGTTGGAGATGGTGGCGCGCATGGCAACGCCCAAGGTGGAGTACCGGAAGAACAGGTAGAAGGCGGCTGCCAGGCCAAGCCCCACCACTAGGTTGAAGACCTGGTCAAGGGGGATTGTCGCCAGGCCGAGCTCCACCGGGGGCCCCACTACTGGGTACGGTAAACTCTTGACGTCATGGCCCCAAATCATGCCGGCGACCCCGTTGAGGATCAAGGCGATCCCCAGGGTCGCCACGACGAGCCCTAGGACCGTCGCGTGGCGCTTGCGCGCCGGTCGCATGACACCCAGCTCCACCAAAACGCCCAACAGGGCCCCGGATACCAGGGCACCCACGAACGCGAGCGGGAACGGCCACCTCATCTGGACCAGCAACGTGTATCCCACAAACGTGCTGATCATGGCCATGTCCCCGTGGCCGAAGTTCACCACGTCCGTGGTCTTGTAGATGAGGACCAAGCCGAGCGCCATCAGGGCGTACAGCGCTCCGGCGCTCATCCCGCCCACAACCAAGTCGGCAACCAGTCGCATCTACCTCCCCCGTGCGGGACGCACGGGACCCCCGCGCCGGTTCCCCTCAGCTGGCTGTGCCCCCTTGACTGGCCTCCGGGTCAGCGTAGGGTGCGACCCTACTGGCCCGGAACGGCCCAGTCCTATGCTAGCGGGCAGCAGTCTAAGGTCAACGGCGCAAGGTAACACGATACAGCCGCAGGTCTTGTCACTTTATAACTATCATTCTGGCCAGGGATACGTTGTCGCCCGGCACGGACGGCCTGCTGTGATCCCGGACTCCTTCTGGGGGCGGCTCCTCTGTTTAGCCGCCCCCGAACAGGCGGGTGGGGAGCCACAGGGCGATGGGAGGGTACAGGAGCACCACGATCAGTCCTACCACCTGCAGCACCATGAACTCCAGCATCCCGCGGTAGATCTGGCTCAGCTCCCACTCGGGTACCACCGCCTTCAGGTAGTATGCCGCCATGGCCACCGGCGGGGAGAGGAAGGCCGTCTGCAGGTTTACCGCCACCAGGGTGCTGAACCACAACAGCTTGTCCGGGGTGTTCTCGATGCCCGGGACCCGGATTCCCTCCACCACCGGCACGAAGATGGGGAGGAAGATGTACACGATGGCGGGCCACTCCAGGGGCCACCCGAGGACGAAGATCACCAGCATCACAAGCACCACGATCACCATGGGGGCCACTCCGGAGTTCAAGACTTGCTCTGCGATCCACGTCCCCGTACCCAGCCGGGTGAACACCGCGCCGTACATGTTGGACGCCACCGCCAGGAACAGGATCATGCTGGAGGTGGACGCGGTGCGCACCAGGGCCTGCTGCAGGCCCCGGACGGTGAACCGGCGGTAGGCGAGGGCCAGGATCCAGGCGCCCGCGGCACCCAGGGCCGCCGCCTCCGTGGGCGTAGCCCAGCCCACGAGGATGCTACCCAGCGCGGCCAGGATGAGGGCGATGACGGGCACCATGCCCACCACCAGCTCCCGCAGGCCCTCCAGAAAGGACGCGGCCCGCTCCTCCGGGGGGACGGGCGGCGCGAGGTGGGGCCGCAGGGCGCTCTTGGCCATGGCGTACACGGTGTACAGAGTCGACAGCAGGAGACCTGGGAAGATGGCGGCGGCGAACAGCTTGACGATGGAGACGCCCACCACGGGCCCCATGGTGACCAGCATCACGCTGGGCGGGATGAGGATCCCCAGGCAGCCCGCCGCGGTGATCACGCCCGCGGAAAGACTGGGGTCGTAGCCGCTCCGCTTCATGGCAGTCCCGGCCATGATCCCCAGGAGGGTCACCGAAGCGCCGATGATGCCCGTGGCCGCGGCGAAGACGGTGCCCGTGATGAGCACGCCCAGGTACAGGGAACCCGTCAGCCGCCCCAGGATCTTCTGGAACCCGCGGAACAGCCGGTCCATGAGACCTGCTTCCTCCAGCAGGTACCCCATGAACAGGAACAGGGGAACAGCGGCCAGGGTTTCCTCCTTCATCAGCGCCCAGGCCTGGAAGGCCATGAGGTCGAACACGCGCGTCCCCATCCCCACGTAGCCGAACACCGCCGTGAGGACGATGAGGGTGAAGGCAATGGGGAACCCGCCGAAGATCCCGCACAGCAGGGCTGCCAGCAAAACGAAGCCGAGCGCTTCCGGGCTCATCCCGGCCACCTCCCCGTCCGGCGGGCGGCCCAGGCCTTGAGGAACTCCGACACCCCCTGCAGGAGCAGGAGGGCGGACCCGACGGGCAGTACGGTCCGGAAGGGGTACAGGGGAGGCCGCCAGGGGCTGGCCTCCGAGAGCTCCCGGATGACCCACGAACGGGCCGCCATCTCGGTCCCTTTCCACAGCAGAAAAGCCATGGCGGGGAAGAACACCAACAGGTACACAAGGAGGTCCACGAGGGCCTGTGTGCGCACCGGCCACCGCGCGTAGAAGAAGTCCGTGCGGATGTGCTCCTTGCGCAGGAGCGTGAAGCCGGCGGCCAGCATGAACAGGCTCCCGTAGAGCATGTAGGTGACGTCGTACGACCACAGCGTGGCGTGACCGAAAACCTTGCGGCTGATCACCTCGTAGCAGAGGGCGAACACCATGGGGACGGTCAGCCAGCTCACGAACTGTCCGAGGCGGTGGGTGAACCGGTCGATCCCGCGGCTGAGGTGCTGGACGGCCACGGGCATACTCGCCAGCGGGTCCTCCGGGTCCCGGAGGGCCACGCGCTCCCGAGCTTCCGTCAGGGTACGGTCGCCCACGCCCTGCCACCTCCTTCGCGGCCGGGCCTCCGGGCAGCTCCGAGGCCCGGCCGCGCTGTCCCCTCTACGCTCCGCTACCGCGCGACCCGGATCCCGCGCCAGTACCAGTCCGCGTATACCCGGTAGTCCGGCTCGATGTCCCGGCGGTACGGAACCACCAGCCGCGCGAAGTTCTGCTGCGACTGCCAGACTTGACGGAAGAAGGGGTCCTGGAGGAACTTCTGCACCACCTTCTTGTCCCAGGCCTCCAGGTACGCCTTGGCCACGTCGTCCGGAGTGCGGACGATGGTCACCCCGTACTTGGTCCGCAGCTCCTGCGCGGTGCGCGCGTTGTCCAGCAGGTGCCGCGCCCACAGGCGCAGGGTGGAGGCGTGGGCCGCCTCCTCCAGGATCCGCTTGAGGTCCGGGGAGAGGCCGTCCCACACTTGCTTGTTGAACATCAACTCCGCGTTCTCCCGGTACGAGTGCGCCTCCGGCGTGTGGAAGTACTTCCACACGTTGTGGAAGCCGAGCCGGATGTCGTCGTAGGGGAACGCCCACTCCGCGGCGTCGATCACCCCGCGCTCGCCCGCGGGCAGGATCTCGCCGCCCGGGAGGACCACCACGCTGACCCCGAGCTCCTTCCACACGTCGCCCGCGATTCCGGGGATGCGGTACTTCAGGCCCCGCACGTCCGCCATGGACCGGATGGGCTTCTTGAACCAGCCGAACCACTGCGGTCCCCAGTTGATGGCCGGGATGACCTTGCCGATGTTCCGCATGCGCAGGGCCTCGTTGTAGTACTGCAGGTGCAGCTCCGATCCGCCGCCGTAGAAGAACCACGCCATGACGTCGATGAAGGTCATCCCGAAGGGCCCGCCCGGGACCGTGGAGAACAGGGCGCCGGCGGGGTGCTTGCCTACATAGTACATGCCCTGGGTAACGCCCCCATCCAGCACGCCCCGGTCCACCGCGTCCGCCACCTCGAAGGCGGGGACCACCGCGCCCGGCGGGAGCGCGTCGATCCGGAGCCGTCCCGCGGACATCTCCTCCACCGCGGGCTTGTAGAACTCCGTCAGCCAGATCCAGGCCTGCGTGCCTGTGGGGTAGCTGGACTCGATTTTCAGGGTCACCGGTCGCTGTGCCCGGCCCAGGGTCTGGACGCCGATCACCGCCACCGCCAGGGCCAGGACCGCCGCGGATGCCCTCAGCAGCCACCTCTTCCCTCGCACCTCGACACCCCCTTCGTCTGCAGAGTGCTTTTTCCGTGAAGGCTGGGCTTTGCCGGTGGGCCCCGCGTCCTGCGCCACGCCGCCATTGCCGTGCGCTCAGAGCACGACCACGGCCCGCCCCACGATGGCGCCCTGGTCCAGGAGGCGGTACGCCTCGTCCGCCTGGTCCAGGGGGAACCGCCGTGTCACCAGCCGGTCCAGGCGGACCGCACCCCGTTCGGCGAGGCGCAACACCAGCGGCATGTCGGTGCGGGTCCGGGCCCCGTACGAGCCCAGGATCTGGATTTTCCGGCGGACCACCCGGGTGATCTCCACGGGCGCGGTGGCCCCCACGGGGGCGATGCCCACCATGACCGCCCGGCCGCCGTCCCGGACCGCCTCCACCGCCTGCACGAAGGTCTCCGGGCGGCCCAGGGCCTCAAAGGCCACGTCCACGCCCCGCCCGCCGGTGACTTCCCGGACCGCCTCCTGGGGCTTTGCCTCCGCGGCGTTCACCACGTGTGTGGCTCCGAGGGCCTTTGCCGCTTCCAGCTTCTCGGGCCGGACGTCCACCGCCACGATGGGGTACGCGCCGAACCCGCGCGCCAGCTCCACCAGGGCCGAACCCACCCCGCCCGTGGCGAACACCGCCACCGACTCGCCCGGCTGCAAACGCGCGGCGTTGCGGATGGCCCCAAAGGCGGTGAACACCGCGCACCCGAGCACCGCGGCCTGTTCTGCCGGCAGTCCGTCAGGGACAGGAAACACGTCCGTGGCCGGGACCACCGCGTATTCCGCGAGGCCCCCCATGGAGTACATCCACACGGGCGTCCCATCGGGCCGGAACAGCCGCGTCTGTCCGTCGTACAGGGTGCCGCGCAGGCGGTTGTACTCGAAGAACCGCTCGCAGAGGTCTTCCTCCCCGCGGACGCAGTAAAAGCACGTGCCGCAGGGCATGATGAAGGCGCACGCCACCGGCTGACCCGGCCGCACGCCCTCCACCCCGGGCCCCACCTCTTCCACCACGCCGCTGATCTCGTGGCCGAGCACGCACGGGGTGGGGAACTTCACCTCCCCCTTCATCACGTGCAGGTCTGTGTGGCAGACCCCGCACGCCCGGACCCGCACCAGCACCTCGCCTGCCTTGGGCTGCGGGTCGCGGAGCTGTTCCACCCGCAGGCCCGCACCCACCTCCGCCAGTACCGCCGCCCGCATCCCTGCCTCCTTACGGCCGCTCGGGCCAGCGCTCCACCACGACCTTCTTCTCCGTGTAGAACTCCACCGCGTCCCGGCCCTGCCCGTGCAGGTCCCCGAAGAAGCTGTCCTTCATCCCCGCGAAGGGGTAGAAGGCCATGGGGGCCGCCACCCCCACGTTGATGCCCAGGTTGCCCGCCTGCGCCTCGTACCGGAACTTCCGGGCGGCCGCCCCGCTGCGGGTGAACAGGCACGCCATGTTCCCGTACTGGCCCCGGTTCACCAGCTGGATGGCCTCCTCGATGTCCCGCACGTGCACCAGCCCCAGCACCGGCCCGAAGATCTCCGTGCGCGCCACCACCCCTTCCGGCGGCACGTCCTCCAGGACCGTGGGCCGCACGAAGAACCCCCCTTCGTAGCCGGGGACGCGCGCTCCCCGGCCGTCCACCAGGACCCTCGCGCCCTCCTCCGCGCCCTTCCCGATCAGGGCCTCGATCCGCTCCTTGCTCTCCCGCCGGATTACAGGCCCCATCTCTACGCCGGGCTCCAGCCCGTAGCCCACCCGGCGGGACGCTGCCAGGTCCGCGATGGCCTCCCGGAAGGGTTCCTTGGCCTCCCCCACCACCACCGCCAGGGAGCTCGCCAGGCACCGCTGGCCCGCGCAGCCAAACGCGGACTCCGCCACCGCCTTCGGCACCAGCTCCCAGTCCGCGTCCGGCATCACGATCACCGGGTTCTTCGCACCCCCCTGGCACTGCGCACGTTTCCCGTTCGCGGTGGCCCGGGTGTACACGTACTTCGCCACCGGGCTGGAGCCCACGAAGCTCACCGCCCGCACCAGGGGGTGGTCCAGGAGGGCGTCCACCGTCTCCTTGGCACCGTTCACCACGTTCACGACCCCCGGCGGCAGCCCCGTCCGCTCCACCAACCGCATGATCTTCTGCATGGTCAGGGGGACTTTGTCCGAGGGCTTGATGAGGATGGTGTTCCCACACGCCACCGCGTAGGGCAGAAACCAAAGCGGGATCATCCCCGGGAAGTTAAAGGGCGTGATGGCCGCCACCACCCCCAGGGGCTGCCGGTACAGGTGCTCGTCGATGCCCCGTGCGATGTCCTCGTTGTTGTAGCCCTGCATCAGGCTGGGGATCCCGCAGGCCACCTCCACGTTCTCGATTCCCCGCCGCAGCTCGCCTACCGACTCGTCGTATGTCTTGCCGCACTCCTCGGTGACCGTGCGGGCCAGGTCTTCCAGGTTCTCCTCCAGCAGCCCCTTCAGCCGGAACAGGTACTGTACGCGCTCGGGAGCCGGCGTCCTGCGCCAGTCCTGGAACGCGCGGGCCGCCAGTCGGGCTGCCTCGTCCACCTCCTGCGGACTCGTGCCCCGACCTCGGGCCAGCACCTCCCCGGTGGCCGGGTTGTACACCACCAGCTCGTCGGAACCGGAAGGCCGCTTCCACTCTCCCCCTACGCAGTTCAGGATGTCCACCTGGCCGCCCATACGGCCTCCTCGTCGTCCGGATATGCGAACAGGCTACGAGATCTTGCGGTGTTTCTAGTACCGCCCGCCTTCGGCGGTGTCAACCCCGAACGGCCGGCTGAGACGAACAATCCCGGCTCTGGAGCGCAAGACCAGGTACGGCCGCGGGGGACCGCGCGTCAGGGGGCCGGACTAGCCGCCCTTGGGACGCAGGCGGTGCGCCCGCAACGCTTCCAGCCTGCGCCGTACCTGCGCTTCCAGGCCGTGGTCGGTGGGCTCGTAGTACACGCGCCCCCGGAGCCCTTCCGGCAGGTAGTCCTGCTCCACGAAGCCCCGCGGGTCGTGGTGCGGGTAGCGGTACCCCTCCCCGTGCCCCAGCACCGCCGCCCCGGGGTAGGAGCTGTCCCGCAGGTGCCGGGGCACGGGTTCTGGCGGGCGACTCCGCAGGTCTTCCCGCACCCGGCCCAGGGCGCGGACCACCGCGTTGCTCTTGGGCGCGCAGGCGATGTACAGGGCTGCCTCCGCGAGAGGGATCTGGGCCTCCGGCATGCCCACGTACTCCACCGCCGCCGCGGCCGCGGTGGCCACCACCAGGGCCTGCGGGTCCGCCAGCCCCACGTCCTCCGCCGCGTGCACCACCATCCGCCGCGCCACAAACCGCGGGTCCTCCCCCGCCTCCAGCATGCGGACCATCCAGTACAGGGCCGCGTCGGGGTCTGATCCCCGGAGGCTCTTGATGAAGGCGGAGATGGTGTCGTAGTGCTGGTCACCCGCCCGGTCGTACCGCAGCACCGGGCGCTGCAAGGCCTCCTCCACAGCCCCCACGTCCACCCGCCGCACGCCATCTGGGCCTGGCGGGGTGGTGGTGGCCGCCACCTCCAGGGCGTTCAGGGCCACCCGCGCGTCTGCCCCGCACGCCCGCACCAGGTGCTGGAGGGCCTCCGGTGTGAGCTGCACCGAAAGCCGCCCCAGCCCCCGCTGGGCGTCCTGCACCGCGCGCTCCACAATCCGCCGGAGGTGGTCCGGGCTGAGCGGCTCCAGCTGGAGGATGCGGACCCGGGACACCAGGGTTCCGGTGAGGGCGAAGAAGGGGTTTTCCGTGGTGGCCCCCACCAAGAAGAAGGTGCCGTCCTCCACGTGGGGGAGCAGGAGGTCCTGTTGCGCCCGGTTGAACCGGTGGATCTCGTCCACGAACACCACCGTCCGCTGCCCGTGGAACCGCAGGCGGTCCGCGGCTTCCTGCGCGATCCGGCGGATGTCCGCGGCACCGGAGGTCACCGCGTTGAGGGTCTCGAAGTGGGCGCGGGCGCTGCGGGCCAGGATGCGTGCGAGGGTGGTCTTCCCCGTCCCCGGGGGACCGTACAGGACCACGGAGGCCAGCTGGCCGGATTCCACCAACCTCCGCAAAATCCGGCCAGGGCCCACCAGGTGCTCCTGACCCACAAACTCCTCCAGGGTCTGCGGCCGCATGCGCGCGGCAAGCGGCGCCGCCTCACCCGGAGGCTCGAACAGCTCCATCCCAGCCCAGCATCCCACCGGCTGGGCTGCCGGGCAAGCCGGGCCTAGCGCACGCGGACCGCGGTGGCAGGCTGCGCCAGCCCCACTTTCCAGGACACCGCCCCTTCCAAGGCTGAAGCTGCCCGCAGCAGGGTGGTCTCCCCGAAGGGGCGGGCCACCAGCTGTACGCCCAGGGGCAGGCCGCCCTCCGAGAGTCCCACGGGCACGGTGATGGCCGGGAAGCCCACGAAGGAAAACGGGCCGTTGAAGCTGGGGTCTCCCGTGGACTCCAGCCCTTTGGGGGCCGGCGCGGGGGTGGTGGGGGTGGCCAGCACGTCCACCTCGTCCAGGAGGGCGCCCAGAGCCCGCCGGCAGGCCCTGCGGACCTGCCGGGCCTGGATGTACTCAGTGGCGGGAACCCGCATGCCCTCCTCCACCAGCGCCCGGAGCTTGGGCCCGTAGTCTGCCGCCCGCTCCCCGAACCAGCGCCGGTGGTAGGCCGCCGCCTCGGACGCGAGGATGGTCCGCTGGGCCACCAGGCCTGCCTCAAACACCGCGGGCAGCCGGACCTCCCGCACCACAGCGCCCGCGGCCTCCAGGCTGCCCAGGGCCCTGCCGTACGCCTCCCGCACCTCCTGGGTGGACCGCTCGCCGAAGAACCGGTCCGGCACGCCCACCCGCAGCCCGGAGGGGGGCAGCCGGCACGCCTCGGTCCAGCGCTCCACCGGTTCCGGGGCGCAGGCGGGGTCCAGGCCGTCCGGGCCCGAGAGGACTTCCAGCAGCAGGGCAGCGTCCTCCACACGCCGCACCAGCACTCCCACGTGGTCCAGCGTCCACGCCAGAGGCACGATCCCGTGCCGGCTGATGCGGCCGTACGTGGGCTTCAGCCCCACCACCCCGCAGTACGCGGCCGGGCGCAGGATGGAACCGACGGTCTGCGTGCCGACCGCCGCGGGCACCATCCCGCACGCCACCGCTGCCGCGGACCCACTGCTGGACCCTCCCGGGGTGTGGTCCAGGTTCCACGGGTTGCGGGTGGGCCCGGGGTCCAGGAACGCGAACTCCGTGGTCACCGTCTTCCCGAGGACCACGGCCCCCGCCTGACGCAGACGCGCCACCACCGTGGCGTCGTACTCCGGGACGAATCCCTGGAGGATCCGGGATCCCGCGGAGGTTTCCGTGCCCGCGGTGTACACGATGTCCTTCACCCCCACAGGCACCCCGTGCAAGGGCCCGACCCGCTCTCCCCGGCTGAGCCGGAGGTCCAGCTGACGGGCCTCCTCCACGGCCTGCTCCCGCCTCAGCCGTGCCCACGCGTGTACCGCGGGCTCCAGGCGGTCCACGTGCTCCAGCAGGCCCTCCACCAGCTCCGCGGCGGAAACACGCCGGGAGGCCACCGCCTGGGCTGCCTCGCACACCGTGAGCTCCCACACCGCCTTCATGGAACCCTCCTCCCCGCCACAGTCTTCGCCACACCGCCGCGGCCGCAGCCCGCTAGCGGACCGCGATGTGTGCCTCCAGCAACTGGGACTCGTCCACCTCGGAAGGAGCCCCCATCATCAGGTCCACCGCACTGGCGGTCTTGGGGAACGCGATCACGTCCCGGATGGTGTCCTCGCCCGCCAGCACCATCACCAGGCGGTCGAACCCGAAGGCAATCCCGCCGTGCGGCGGGGCACCGTACTGGAAGGCCTCCAGCAGGAACCCGAACCGCTCCTGGGCCTGCTCCGGGCCGATCCCGAGCAGGCGGAACACGCGCTCCTGCAGCTCCCGGCGGTGGATCCGGATGCTGCCGCCTGCCACCTCTACCCCGTTCAGGACCAGGTCGTAGGCCTTGGCCCGCACCGAGAGCGGGTCGGACTCCAGCCGGTCCACGTCCTCGTCCACGGGCGCGGTGAAGGGGTGGTGGACCGCCACGTACCGCCCCTCCTCCGCGTCCCACTCCAGCAGGGGGAAGTCCGTCACCCACGCGTACGCGAACGTCCCTTCCTTCACGAGGCCCCGGCGGACCGCCAGGTGTTCCCGTACCCTCCCCAGGGCCCTGGACGCCAGCTCCCCGGGCCCGGCCACAAACAGCAGCAGGTCTCCCGGCCCCGCGCCGGTGGCACCGCACACCGCGTCCAGCGGGCCCTGGCCCAGCAGTTTGGCCACAGGGCCCTTCGGCCCGTCCGGGTGGAGGGCCAGGTGCAACATCCCCGGTGCGCCCGCCGCCACCGCCACCCCCACCAGCTCGTCCAGCTCCCGCCGCGAAGTCCCCGCGCCCTGCGGCACCCGCAGGCACCGCACCCCCTCCGCTTCGCGGAACAGGCGCACCTCCGTGGCCCGGGCCACCTCCGTCACGTCCTCCACGCGCAGCCCGTACCGCAGGTCCGGCTTGTCCGTGCCGTACCGCAGGAGCGCCTCCCGGTACGGCAGGCGCGGGAAGGGGACGTCCACCTCCACCCCCAGGGCTTCCCGCATCAGGTGCTGGACCAGGCGTTCCACCAGGGCCAGTACGTCCTCCCGGTCCACGAACGACATTTCCACGTCGATCTGGGTGAACTCCGGCTGTCGGTCCGCCCGCAGGTCCTCGTCCCGGAAGCACCGCGCCAGCTGGAAGTACCGCTCCACACCGGCCACCATGAGGATCTGCTTCAGCAGCTGCGGGGACTGGGGCAGCACGTAGAACTTTCCGGGGTGGAGCCGGCTGGGCACCAAAAAGTCCCGGGCGCCCTCCGGGGTAGCCCGGATCAGGTGCGGGGTCTCCACCTCCCAGAACCCCTCGCGGTCGAAGAAGTCCCGCGCCGCCTTGGCCAGGCGGTGCCGCAGCCGCAGGTTGCGCTGCATGCGGTCCCGCCTGAGGTCCAGGTAGCGGTACCGCAGCCGCACGGACTCGTCCACCTCCGCGCCGTCCGCGATCTCGAAGGGCGGGGTGCGGGAGGGGTTCAGCACCTCCAAGGTTTCCGCCCGGAGCTCCACCTCGCCCGTAGCGAGCTTCGGGTTCACCGTGTGCGGGGGACGCAGGGCTACCTGTCCCACCACCCGCACCACGTACTCGGGCCGCACCTGCTGGGCGGAAGCGTGCGCGGCCGCCTCCGGGGTGCACACCACCTGCACGATCCCCTCCCGGTCCCGCAGGTCCAGGAACACCAGCCCGCCCAGGTCCCGCCGGCGGTGCACCCACCCACACAGGGCCACCCGCTGTCCCGCGTGCGCGGGCCTCAGCTCCCCGCACCAGTGCGTCCGCATCCTGGCTCCTCCTCCACCCCTAGCGCCCGCGGCAGCTCCTGCAGCCGGACCGGCCGCTGCGCGCCGGACCGCAGGTCCCGTACCACCACGCTGCCCGCGGGCACCTCCTGCAGCCCCACCAGGACCGCCCACCGCGCCCCCGCCCGGTCCGCGGCGCGCAGCTGCGCCCGGAGGCTGCGGCCCACCAGGTCTCCCTCCGCCCGGAAGCCAGCCGCGCGCAGGCTGTCCAGCACCCGAAGCGCCTCCTCCCGCCCGGCGCCTTCCGCGCACACGTACACCTGGAGGCCACCGCGCACCTCCGGCAACAACCCCTCCGACTCCAGGACCAGCAGCACCCGCTCCAGGCCCATCCCGAACCCCACGCCGGGGGTGGGCGGCCCGCCCAGCACCTCCGCGAGCCCGTCGTACCGCCCTCCCCCGAACAGGGTGCTCTGGGCTCCCAGCTTCGGGTAGTGCACCTCCGCCGCGGTGCGGGTGTAGTAGTCGAGCCCCCGCACGATCATGGGGTCCACCTGCACGGGGATGCCCAGCACCTCCAGCCAGCGGCACACCGCCTCGAAGTGCGCGCGGCAGCCCTCGCACAGGTAGTCCAGCATCCGGGGAGCTCCCTGGGCGATCTCGCGGGTCTGCGGCACCTTGGAGTCCAGGATGCGCAGGGGGTTGGTGGCCAGCCGGCGCCGGCTGTCCTCGTCCAGGCGGTCGTAGTGCGCCTGGAAGTACTCCCGGAACACCTGCAGGTACGCGGGCCGGCAGTTGGCGTCTCCCACGCTGTTCAGGTGCACCCGCACGTCCCGCAGGCCCAGGCTCTGCAGGGTCCGCACCGCCAGGCTGAGTACGTCCACGTCCGCGGCGGGGTCAGAAGCACCCAACACCTCCGCGCCGAACTGCGTGTGCTGGCGGTAGCGCCCCGCCTGGGGGCGGTCGTAGCGGAACATCTCCGCCACGTAGTACAGCTTCACCGGCTGCGGCCAGGTGTGCATCCCGTGCTCCAGGTAGGCCCGGACCACCCCCGCGGTGCCCTCGGGCCGCAGGGAGAGGCTCCTCCCCGCGCGGTCCGCGAAGGTGTACATCTCGTGCTCCACGATGTCCGTGCCCTCCCCCACGCCCTTCCAGAACACCTCCGTGTGCTCCAGCAGGGGGGTCCGGATCTCGCGGTAGCCGAACCGGTGTGCCATCTCCCGGCAGCGGGACACCAACCACTGCCACCGCTCCGACTCGGGCGGCAGCACGTCCCGCATACCGCGGGGCGCCTGGTACCTGGACACGGCCCTCCCTCGCAGGTCTCCCTGACGACGCCGCACAAAGAAGCGCCCCGCCGCGGGGACGGAGCGCACCTTCGCGTCCTCCGAACGGACTCGTCCCGATTGTACCAAGTTGGTGGGAGGCCCGCGGGTCGTGGCAGAATCGTAGCGTGGTGTCGCGGCGGGCGGCCTGGCCTGCTCGGGGCGGCGGATCTCCCCGCCCGCCGGCCGGCACCCGGAGGCCCCGGAGTGGAGGTGAGCCTGGTGCACGCCATCATCCTCGCGGGAGGCAAGGGGGAGCGGCTACGGCCGTACACGCAGGACCGGCCCAAACCCATGGTGGAGGTCCTGGGGATCCCCATCCTCGGCTACCAGCTGGAGTGGCTGCGGAACCAGGGCGTGACGGAGGTGGTGGTGGCCTGTGGCTACCGCCACGAGGTGATCCAGGACTACTTCGACGACGGCCGCAAGTGGGGGGTGCGGATTCGGTACTCCGTGGAGCACGAGCCCCTGGGGCGCGGGGGCGCGCTCAAGCAGGCCATGGCCCTGGTGGACGGCGAGGTGTGCGTGGCCACCAACGGGGACGTCCTCACCAACGTGCCCCTGCGGGAGGTGGTGGAGCACCACCGCAGGCGGGGGTACCTGGCCACCCTGGTCCTCAGCCCCTTCGTGAGCCCCTACGGCATCGTGGACGTGGACGAGGAAGACCGGATCACCGGGTTCCACGAGAAGCCCGAGCTGCCGTACTGGATCAACGCGGGCGTGTACGTGCTGGACCTCCAGGTGCGGGACCTCCTGCCGGAGGTGGGCGACCACGAGACCACCACCTTCCCCGAACTGGCCAAGCAGGGGCGGCTGGGGGCGTACCGTTCCCGCGCCTACTGGCGCGGGGTGGACACCATCAAGGACCTTTCGGAGGTCACCAAGGAGCTGGAGCAGCGGCTGCTGTCCGCGTTCCTGTCGTAGGGAGGGCCTAGCGGGGCACGAGGCGGTACACGGCGCCCCCGTGGTCCACCACCAGGAGCTCGCCGTCCGGCTCCTCGCCGAAGGAGGAGACGCGTAGGTCGGTGCGGAGCAGCAGCGCGGCAGACCACGCGCCTCCCGCGTCCGACAGGGACCAGATCTGGCCTCCGCAGTAGTCCGCGAACACGTAGCGGCCCGCCAGCCACGGGAGCCGGTTCCCCCGGTAGACGAACCCGCCGGTCACCGCGCACGTGCCGTCCTCGTGGGTGGCGTACTCGGCGATGGGCAGTTTCAGGCCCGCGGTGGCGCAGCCGGAGGGCGGCTTGTGGCACAGGCTGCCCTCCATGACCGCCCACCCGTAGTTCCCGCCCTGCTCCACCAGGTTCACCTCCTCGCGCCGGCTCTGGCCCACGTCCCCCAAGAACAGGCGGCCGCTGAGCCGGTCGAAGGAAAACCTCCAGGGGTTGCGGAAGCCCGACGCCCACACCTCCACAGGCCCACCGTCGGGGTGCACCCGGAGCACCTTACCCAGGAGGCTGGACGGGTTCTGGGCGTTGTCGGCCGGGTCGCCCGCCCCTCCCCCGTCCCCCATGCCCACGTACAGGAACCCGTCGGGTCCGAACAGGACCAGCCCGCCGTTGTGGTTGTCGAAGGGCTGGTCCGCGGTGAACCGGACCCGTTCGCTGGCAGGGTCGGCGGTGTCCGCATCTGCGCGGAATTCGGACACGAAGGTCTTCAGCTGGCCCGCCTCCCGGCGCGTGTAGTTCACGAAGAAGCGGCGGTTGTGGTCGTAGCCCGGGTGGAAGGCCACGCTCAGCAGGCCCTTTTCGCCCCCGGCTTCCACCCGTCCGGACAGGTCCAGGAACGTCCACACGCGGCCGCCCTGCCACGCGCGGACCCTCCCGGTCTGCTCCACCACGAACATCCGGTCGCCGCTCCCGGCGAAGGCCACGTGCACCGGGAGGTCGAACCCCGAGGCCACCAGTTGCAGGCCCACCGCCGACGGGAAGCCCGTGGTCAGCGGCCCGATGCAGCCGGACCACAACGCGACCACGACCACCAGCCAGGACACCCGCACCGGCACACGCCTTACGCGGGCGGTGGAGGGAACGGCCCGCGGACGGCTTCCCACACGGCCGCGGCGGCCAGCACCCGGTCCTCCGTCCACGGGGGCCCCACCAGCTGCAGGCCCACCGGCAGTCCGTCCGCAAATCCGCAGGGGACCGACACCGCAGGCAACCCCAAGGCGTTGAAGGGGTTGGTGAACCGGGTGAGCAGGGAGCGGGTGTCGTAGCGGGCACCGCGGACCTCCGTGGTGACCTCTCCCAGGGCAGGAGCGGGCACGGGCACCGTGGGCGTGGCCAGAAGGTCCACTTCCCGCCACAGGTCCCGGCACAGCCGGCCCAGGACCCGGCGTACCCGCAAAGCCTGCGCGTAGCGCTCCCCGGGGACCACCAGCCCCACCAACAGACGGTCCCGCACGTCCTGCCCGTACGCTTCCGGTTGCCTCCGCAGGGCGTCCGCGTGCACCGTGGCCGCCTCCACCAACAGGAGCGCCGTCGCCACCGCGGAGGCCGCCTCCCAGGGGAACTCTACCGGCACGGGGCGTGCGCCCTCCTCCTGCAGGCGCTGTACCGCCAGCTGGAAGCAGGCGGCCACGCCCACGTGGGTAGCTTGCCAGTACTCGCCCCGCGGCACCCCCACGCGCAGCCCGCGCACGCCTGCGTTGAGCGCGGCCGTGTACCGGCCGGGTGTGGCGCACATGGCCTCCAGCAGCACCGCCACGTCTTCCACGCGGCGGGCCAGCGGGCCCACGTGGTCCAGGGACGGGGCCAGGGGGTAGACGCCCTCCCGCGGCACCCGCTCGTACGTGGGCTTCAGTCCCACCACCCCGCACAGGGCTGCGGGGATCCGCACGGACCCTCCCGTGTCTGTGCCCACCGAGCCGAAGGCGCAGCCCGTGGCCACCGCCACCGCGCTCCCGCCGCTGGACCCACCGGGCGACCGGGCAGGGTCCCACGGGTTGCGGGCGGGGCCGAAGTGGGGGTTTTCGTTGGACACCCCGTAGGCGAACTCGTGCAGGTGCGCGCGGCCCAGGAACACCGCGCCCGCCTCCCGCAGCCGCCGTGTGACTTCCGCGTCCTGCTCCGCGCGCACCCCCGCCCGCAGCTTGGACCCGCAGGTGAACGGCTCCCCCGCCTCCGCGATGAGGTCTTTCAGGGTGAGGGGGACCCCGAACAGCAGGCCCGCGGGCTTCCGCTGGGCCAGGCGACGCGCCTGTTCCCGGGCGCGTTCCCCGTCCAGCCACAAAAACGGGTTGAGGACGGGCTGCACGGCTTCGGCCCGCCGCAGGCACGCCTCCACCGCCTCCACGGGCGAAAGCTGACCCGCGCGGACGGCCTCCGCCACCTGCCGCAGGCCCAGGTCCAGGGGGTTTACGGCCCCTCCCACCGGAAGGCCCCCGGTTCCTCCCCGGAGGCGTCCACGGAGTCCAACGCCTCCAGCCTCCGCAGGACCGCCTGCAGCTGTTCCACGGGCAGGGGGAAGGCCTCCGCGGGGATCCCGCGCGCCCGCAGGGCCGCCCGCATCCACGCCCGCAGCTCCTCCTCGTTCAACCCCGCAGCTCCTCGGTGTCCAGCCAAATGGTCACCGGCCCGTCGTTGTGGATCTCCACCAGCATCACGGCGCCGAACACCCCTGTGCGCACCCGCAGCCCGTGGTCCCCCAACGCGCGGTTGAAGGCCTCGTACAACTTCAGGGCCTGGTCGGGCGGCGCCGCCTGCACGAAGCTGGGGCGGTTCCCCTTCCGGCAGTCCCCGTACAGGGTGAACTGGGACACGGACAGCACCTCGCCCCCGGCTTCCTGCACCGACCGGTTCAGCTTGCCCTGCTCGTCCGGGAACACGCGGAGGTGGGCTACCTTGCGTGCCAGGAACTGTGCGTGCTCCTCTGTGTCTCCGGTGCGCACGCCCAGCAGCACCACCAGCCCGGGCCCCACTTCCGCCACGGTCCGCCCGTCCACCCGGACCGCGCCGAAGCGGACCCGCTGGACCAAGGCCCTCACACGCGCTCCCGCGGACCGCCGCCCGCCCGCGCCCCCGCGGCCAGCCGGCTCAACCGCCGCGCGGCCTCCTCCAGGGTCTCCTCCCGCTTGGGGTAGGCAAACCGCACGTACGCCCGTCCCAGGGCGGGGTCGTGGAAGAAGGACGAGCCCGGGACCGTGGCCACCCCCACCTCCGCCACCAGCCGGTGGGCGAACCGCACGTCGTCTTCGGAGCTGAGCGCGGTGAAGTCTGCCATGATGTAGTACGCGCCCTTGGGGACCCTGGGCCGGAAGCCCACCTCCCGCAGGACGCCCAGCAACAGGTCCCGCTTCCGCTGGTAGCTGCGGGCCACCTCGCGGTAGTAGGTCTCGGGGAACCGCAGCGCCACCACCCCGGCCCGCTGCAGGGGCGCCGCCGCACCCACCGTGAGGAAGTCGTGGGCTTTTCGGATGGCCCCGGCCAGGGCGTCGTCCGCCACCGCGGCCCAGCCCACCCGCCACCCGGTGACGCTGTACGTCTTGCTCATGGACCCGATGGTGACCGTGCGGCCCGCCATGCCCGGGAGGGAAGCCAGGCTCACGTGGCGCGCGCCGTCGTACAGGATGTGCTCGTACACCTCGTCGGTGATGGCCAGGGCGTCGTAGTGACGGCACAGGTCCGCGATGTGCTCCAGCTCCTGCCGGGTGAACACCTTGCCGGTGGGGTTGTGGGGCGTGTTCACCACCACCGCCTTGGTGTTCCGGTTGAAGGCCCGTTCCAGCTCCCGGGGGTCGTACGGGCAGTCGGGGTGGGACAGGTCCAAGGGGACGTACCGCAGCCGTGCGCCCGACAGGGCCGCGTCCGGCCCGTAGTTCTCGTAGAAGGGCTCGAACACCACCACCTCCTCCCCCGGGTTCACGGTGGCCAGCATGGTGGCCATCATGGCTTCTGTAGCCCCGCAGGTGACGGTCAGGTGGCGGTCCGGGTCGTAGCGGACCCCGTTGTCCCGCTCCATCTTCTCCGCTAGGGCGGCCCGGAAGTCCGGTGCGCCCCAGGTGATGGCGTACTGGTTGTACCCCTCCGCCAGGGCCTGTTGGGCCGCGGCCAGCAGCTCCTGGGGCGGGTCGAAGTCGGGGAACCCCTGGGCCAGGTTCACCGCACCGTGCTGCTGCGCCAGGCGCGTCATCTCCCGGATCACGGACTCCTGGAAGACGGAGACCCGCTGCGCTGTGTAGTCCACCGTAGCCCCCTTCCCTGCGTCCTAGCCCCCCATTGTGGAGTCCCCCGGCGCCCGTGGCAACCCGCAAACGGTGGACGCGCCACGGGCAGGTGGCCGGGGGCTACACGCCCATGATGTGGTAGCCCGCGTCCACGAACAGCACCTGGCCCGTGACCCCGCGGCTGAGGGGGCTGGCCAGGAACACCGCCGCGTCGCCCACCTCGTCCTGGTCCACCGTGCGGCGCAGGGGCGCGCGCTGTCGGTACGCCTCCAGGAAGTCCGTCAGGCCCGCCACCGCGCGGGCGGAGGCGGTCCGGATGGGGCCCGCGGAGATGGCGTTCACCCGGATCCCCCGCTCGCCCAGCTCGTAGGCCAGGTACCGCACGCAGGCCTCCAGGGCCGCCTTGCACACGGCCATGACGTTGTAGTGGGGGAACACCCGCTCGCTGGCCAGGTACGTGAGGGTGAGGACAGACCCGCCTTCCGGCATCAGGGGGGCCACCGCGCGCGCGCAGGCCACCAGGGAGTAGCTGCTCACGTTCTGCGCCACCAGGTAGCCCTCCCGGCTGGTGTCCAGGAACCGCCCCCGCAGGTCCTCCGTCCGGGCGTAGGCGATGCTGTGCACCAACACGTCCACCCGCCCCACCTGCCGGCGGACTTCCTCCCGCAGGGCCTCCAGGTCCTCGTCCCGGGTGACGTCGCACCGCACCAGCACCGGGTCGCGCAGCTCCCCTGCCAGCCTGCGCACGTTCTCCTCCTCCCGCTCGCCCAGGTAGGTGAGCACGCAGCGGGCGCCCTCCCGGTGGAAGGCGCGGGCGATCCCCCAGGCGATGCTCCATCGGTTCGCCACCCCCATCACCAGCGCGCACCGATCCTCCAGCAGTCCCATGCGTTCCCTCCGACGGTGGGGTTGTACGTAGGCCGGTCTGCCGCCGGCGGCCTCACCGGCCGCCCGCACCCAGCCGTTCCACGCGGTACACGTCCGGCAGCTTGCCGATGCGCTGCAGCACCGCGGTGAGCTGCCCCACGTTGCGGATGTCCACCGTGAGGTGGATCACCCCCACCTTGTCCCGCCGCACGTGCGCGTTCACCGACAGGACGTTGGTGCGGGTGTCCGCCACCGCGCTCAGCACGTCCTTCAACAGGCCCACCCGGTCCAGGGCCTCCACCTGGATCTCCACGGGGTAGCTGCCGTCGGGAGAGGGTTCCCACTCCACCTCCAGCAGCCGCTCCCCGTGCTGCTGCAGGTACGCCAAGTTGCGGCAGTCGCGGCGGTGGATGGTGACGCCCCGGCCCCGGGTGATGTAGCCCACCACGTCGTCCCCGGGCAGCGGCATGCAGCAGCGGGCCAGGGTCATGAGCACGTTGTCCACCCCCCGGACCCGCAGCCCCCGGGCGGGCGCGGCCGCGGGCTGTGCGGGGGGCGCGGGCTCCGGTTCCGCCGCGGGGGCCGGCGGGCCGCCCAGGGCGTGCACCGCCTGCAGCAAGGTCAGGTCCCCGTTCCCCAGGGCCGCGTACAGGTCCTCCTCCGAGGCCAGTTGCAGCCGCTCGCATGCCTCCTTCAGCCGTTCCGCCCGCAGGAGGCTGCCGAGCAGCCCCAGCCGCCGGAGCTCCCGCTCCAGCATCTCCCTGCCCCGGGCGACGTTTTCCTCCCGCTGCTGCTTGCGGAACCACTGCCGGATCTTGGTGCGGGCGTTGCTGGTGACCACGAACTCCAGCCAGTCCCGGCTGGGGCCTGTGGAGGTCTTGGAGGTGAGGATCTCCACGATGTCCCCGCTGCGCAGCCGGTAGCTCAGGGGGACCAGGCGGCCGTTCACCTTCGCCCCCACGCACCGGTGCCCCACGTCCGTGTGGATGCGGTAGGCAAAGTCCACGGGCGTGGCGCCTTGCGGCAGGTCCACCACGTCCCCCTTGGGGGTGAACACGAACACCTCGTTGCGGAACAGGTCCAGCTTGACGGACCGCATGAACTCCTGGGCGTCCTGCATCTCCTGGTGCCACTCCAACAGCTGGCGCAGCCAGGACAGCTTCTCCTCGAACGCCCGGTCGCGGCTGCCCGCCTTGCCCTCCTTGTAGCGCCAGTGGGCCGCGATCCCGTACTCCGCCTCCTGGTGCATGCGGTGCGTGCGGATCTGGATCTCCAAGGGAACGCCCCGGTAGATGACGGTGGTGTGCAGGGACTGGTAGCCGCTGGGCTTGGGGTTGGCGATGTAGTCGTCGAACTCCCCCGGGATGGGACGCCACAAGGAGTGCACCACGCCCAGGGCCGCGTAGCAGTCCTTCACGTCGTCCACGATCACCCGCACCCCCAGCCGGTCGTAGATGCGGGCGATCCCCTGCCCCTGGTACTCCGGCCGCTGCATCTTCCGGTAGATGCTGTACGCGTGCTTCGGCCGGGCGGTGATGTGTGACCGCTCCACCCGGATCCCCGCCCGGTTCAGCTCCCGGTACAGCTCCTCCTGGATGGTGCGGAGGACTTCGCCCTGCTGGGCCTGGGCCTCCCGCAGGGACTCCGTGATCTCCCGGTACGCCTCCGGCTCCAGGATGGCGAAGGCCCGGTCCTCCAGCTCGTTCTGCAGCTGGCCGATCCCGAGCCGCTTGGCCAGGGGCGCGTAGATCTCCAGGGTCTCCCGGGCCTTCCGGCGCTGGTGCTCCGCGGGCATCACCCCCATGGTCCGGAGGTTGTGCAGCCGGTCGGCCAGCTTGATGAGGATGATGCGGACGTCGCTGGCCATGGCCAGGAACATCTTCCGCAGGTTCTCCGCCTGCTTCTCCTCCTGGCTCTTCCACTGGATCTTGCCCAGCTTGGTGACCCCGTCCACCAAGGTGGCGATCTCGTCCCCGAACTCCCGCCGGACCTCCTCCAGGGTCTGGGGGGTGTCCTCCGGCACGTCGTGGAGGAGCGCGGCGGCCACCGTGGTGGCGTCCATGCGGAGGTCCGCGAGGATGTGGGCCACCGCCACCGCGTGCATCACGTAGGGCTCCCCGGAACGCCGCAGCTGGCCCTGGTGCGCGCGGGCGGCGAAGGCGTACGCACGCCGCAGCAGGTCCAGGTCCGCCTGCGGCTGTACCTCCCGGACCCGCTCCAGCAGCCGCTGCACCTCGGCAGGCAGGTCCACGTCCTGCGCCGCGCCCGTCCGGATGGTCATACCCTATCCTGCACCCGATTCCACGGAGGCAGCAACCGAGCCGGAGGCCACCTGTTGCAGGACCTCCAGGGCCGCCGCGTGCAGCATCCACCGGCTGCCGGCCTCAAACGCCGCCCGGCTGCACTCCCCCTCCGCGAAACGCAGCACAGACCCCAAGTCCTTCCGGTCCTCCGCGGGCAGGAGCTCCGCCCGCCACCCGCCGAACACCCGCTCGCGGCGGGCCAGCCCCGCGGCCTCGAACACGTGCAGGGCGGCGGGCACCACCAGGGAGGGGTCCAGGCCCGTGGCGTCCCGGACCTGTTGGGCGAGGGTGGGATCGGGCCACCGGAGCTCCCCCGGACGGTCCCGCAGCAGGCGCCACACCGCGGCCAGGGTCTGCCGGGAGGGGTGCAGGCTCTCCCACTCCGCCCGTGCCCGCAGCCACTCCTCCCGGCCGTAGGCCAGCACGAGGCTGGCTTTGCCTCGGTCCAGCCCGCAGCCCGCCTGCTGGAGGAACACTTCCCGGGCGGTAGGGCTCGCCCACACGAGCCGCTGGGCCCCCTTCAGGCCCTCCGGCGCGGTACCCCCGCACACCAAGCAGTCCAGCCGGCCCTGCTGGAACAGCCGCACCACGGTCTCCCGCACCGCGGCGGGAAGTCCGGGGTGGTCGTACGCCACCCGCCCGCTTTTGCCCAGCTGGCGGGACAGCTCCACCGCGGACCGGGGGCCTGCGGCAAACACGACTGCGGGGCCCTCCCCGTCCCAGGGGTGGTCCGGGTGGGCCCTACGGTCCACCACGCGCACGGTGGTCCGCGCCTCAGGGTATCCGCACACCTCCCAGCCCGGTGCCTCCGCTTTGGGGTCCCACACCACCCACAGCGCGGGACCCGCGAAGTCCGCCAGCCCCTGGGGCAGGGAGGTGGTAGCCCAGCCGTCCAACGCCACCAGTCCCGCCTGGGCCACCAGCTCGGGACGCCGGCTCAAGTAGGTGGGGGTGGTGAACACCACGTCCACCGCCTGCGCCTCCGTGGCCTGTTCGGCTTCCTGCAGCTCGCGGGCGCCCGCAAGTCCGTGCAGGCGCGCCACCCGCAGCCCGACCCGCTGCAATGCGTCCTTCCACGCGTGCCACCTGGCCTCCGCCAACTCCACCACCGGCGAGATGTGTACCACGCTGCGGCCGCGGAGCGCGGAGGCGCTCGTGACCAGGAGGACTAGGCGGGAGCAGTCGGCCCGGGGCGCACACGCCACGCACACCTTTCCCCCCGCCAGGACCCGGTCCGCGGCGGACTGGAAGGGCTCCGGGAGGCGGTCCCCTCCCCAGAGCAACCTGCCCAACTTGTCGAGGTCCGGACCGGAGTCCGCAACTGCCGCCCGGACCCACGCGGAGCGGCCCTCCGGGCCGTCCTGCTCGACCCGCAGGTTCACGCCCAGGTGGCGCTGTCCCCCTCCGGTGACCGCGGTCACCGTGGCCCGGTACCGGGCCCCGCGATCCAGGTGGGGTGCCAGCCGCCCTGCCAGCGCGGAGCTCAGGTAGCCGACCACCGACCCGTCCCGCCGGACCACCTGGACCGCGTGGGGGTCGTGGGGGTTGTTAGGCTGCCGCCGCAGCAGGACCTCCTCCCCCGGCGCGAGCTGCGCCACCACTTCCTGCCGGCCGTCGAAGGTGACTCCCACCACTTTGGTGAAGAAGGCCGGGCGGACTTCCACGCCCCGGTAGGCACCGCCCAGGTAGTCCTCCGCGCGTTCCACCAGGCGTCGGAGCAGCGCGGCGCTGTCCGCGAGCACCTGGTCCAGCCGTAGCTCCGGGCTGCGCAGGTCCTGCAGGACCCAACGGACCTTTCCCTCCTGCCAGCGGTCGCGCTCCACGTACCCCGCCAAGTCCAGGGGGGGCAGGGTGAACGCCACCAGCTCGCCCCACCCTCCCAAACCGAAGCCCACTGCCTCCGCCACCTCACGGCCGTCCCACACGCGCAGCCACAGGTGCTCGCCCGCGTCCCAGCAGCCCACCTCCAGGGGACGCACGCCCCGTACGGCCAGCACGGGCCTGGGGTTGCCGGCGCCGCACGGTTCCAACAGCCCCAGCTCGTCCACCAGCCGCTCCGTGCAGTCCCCCAGCTGGACTTCCGCGTCCACCTCCACCGCGGGCACCAGGTGGTCGGGGGGCATCCGGCGGGCCACCGCCTCCTCGAAGCGCGCACGGAACTCCTCCAGGCGCCCCACCCTCAGCTCCAGGCCCGCGGCCTGGGCGTGTCCGCCGAAGCGCTCCAACAAGTCCGAGCAGTCCGACAACGCCTCCACGAGGTCCAGACCCGCGGCCTGGGCGTGTCCGCCGAAGCGCTCCAACAAGTCCGAGCAGTCCGACAACGCCTCCACGAGGTCCAGACCCGGCACACCCCGGGCGGAGCCGCGTGCCCGGTCCCCTTCCACCGCCAGCGCCACCGCAGGCCTGCCGAGGGACTCCCGCACCCGGGACGCCACCAGTCCCACCACGCCCGGGTGCCAGTCTGCGCCCCAGACGACCACGCCCGGCCGCTCCGCCAGCCGGTGCTCCTCCACCGCGGCCAGGGCCTGGCCCACCGCCGCAACCAGGAACTTCTGCCTCTGCGCGTTGTGCCGCTCCAGCTCCGCGCTCAACCGTTGCGCCTCCTGGGGGTCGTCGGTGAGCAGCAGCCGCAGGGCATCCCCCGCGTCCTCCACCCGCCCCGCGGCCGCCAGACGGGGCGCCAGCTTCCACGCCACGTCGTCTGCGGTGACCTCCGCCCCGAGGCCGCAGGCCGCCAGGAGCGCCCGCAGCCCAGGTAGCGGCGAGTCCGCAAGGCGTTTCAGCCCCCAGCGGACCAGTACCCGGTTGCCCTCCACCAGGGGAACCGCGTCCGCCACGGTGGCCACCGCGGCCAGCTCCAACAGGTCCCAGGTGGGCTGGGCACCCGCCAGCTCCCGGATGGCGCCCACCAGCAGCCAGCACAGGCCGGCGGCGCAGTACCCCCGGAAGGCATAAGGCCGGTGGAGGATTTTCGGGTCCACCAGGGCGTCTGCGGGCGGCAGCACGGGCGGGGGGGTGTGGTGGTCCACCACCACCACCTCCAGGCCCAGCTCCTTGGCCAGCTTCACCTCGGACAGGGCCCCCACCCCGCAGTCCACGGTCACCAGGCAGCCGGTGCCCCGCTCCGCGAGGCCGCGCACCGCCTCCGCGCTGAGCCCGTACCCCTCCCGGACCCTGTGGGGGACGTACCAGTCAGGGTCTAAGCCCAAACTCCGCAGGCCCCGCACGAGGATCGCCACCGCGCACACGCCGTCCGTGTCGAAGTCCCCGTATACCGTGACCCGCCGGCCGCCGCGGACCGCCCGCCACACCACCCTGGACGCCTCCACCAGGTCCGGGATCTCCCGGGGACGCGGGAGGGCCTGCAGGGGCGCGCGCAGGAACTCGTCCGCGGAGGCGGGGTCCACGTAGCCCCGGGAAGCCAGCACCTGGGCGGTGGTGGGCAGGAGGCCCAGAGCGCGCGCCAGGTGGTCGCGGAGGGGGTGGGCAGGCCGTACCGACCAAGGACGCAGTCCGCGGGAGGGCGCGGTCAACCGGAGGCCTCCGGCGTGTCTGCGGGACCGCCAGCTGGCCCGGCGGCCCGCAGCCGGCGCTCCAGGTGCCGGACCCGCCGCCCGAGCCACCAGTTCGCCACCGCGAGGGGCAGCCCCGCCACCACAGCCCCCGCGAACAGGGCGGCTACCAACAGGGTGGGCAGGGTGCCGTGCAGCACCGTCCACCCCACCACCCGCAGGGCGAACCGGTCGCTGGCGCCCGCGTTGCTCAACACCAGCACCACGGACAGCACCGCGAGCACGGACAGCGCGGCGGCAAACAGGCGCATGGCCCTGTCTGCAGTCTACCACCGAACAGGCGGCCGCTCCGACGGGGCTAGCTGCGGGCGCGGCGGCCGGTCCCTGCGGCCGCCCGGGCGGGTTGGGCCGCGGGCTGCGCCGCTGCCCGGCGGTTCGCCCACTCCGTCAGGTCCACCAACAGCGGGCTCGCCACCCCCACGGAGGACCACCCGCCCGTGAGCACCGCCACGGTCAGGCCCAGGGCGAAGTCCCGGACCGTGGGGCCGCCGAACAGGTACACGCTGCCGATGGCCAGCAGGGTCGTCAGGCCCGTGTTGATGGACCGCACCAGGGCCTCCAGCACGCTGCGGTTCACCAGGTCCGCAAACGGCTCCCGCGTGCGCAGCTGGAGGTTTTCCCGCACCCGGTCGAACACCACGATGGTGTCGTTGATGGAATATCCGACCACGGTGAGGAGGACCGCCACGAAGCTGCTGTCCACGGTGGCCCGGGTCAGGGCGAACACCCCCAGCACCAGCAGCAGGTCGTGCAACAGCGCCACGTCCGCGGCCACCGCGAACCGGACGGACCGGAACCGCAGGGAGACGTACACCACCTGCAACGCGAGCCCCACCGCCACGCCCAGGATGGCCACGTTGCGGAGCTCGCGGCCGATCTTGGGCCCCACGTCGTCCACGCTGAGGACCGTGAAGGGCCCCACCCGGTCCCGCAGGGCCTGTTCCACCGTCCGCCGCTCCCGGGCCTCCAGGTGACGGGTGCGGACGGAGATGTCCCCGGTCTCCTGCACCCTCTGGATCACCGCCTCCCCCAGGCCCAGGGGCTGCAGGGCGGCGCGCACCTGACCCGTGGACACCGACCGGTCTTGGAAGCGGAAGGTGATGAGGGTGCCGCCCGTGAAGTCCACGCCCCAGTTCAGCACGGGCCGGCCCAGGGCCGGCTGCACGGCCATGCTGGCCACGCTGGCCAGCACGACCCCCACCGACACGAGGTACAGCCACCGGCGGCGGGCCATGAGGTTCCAGGCCTTCACGCGGCCACCTCCGGCCGGCGCGGCAGGTCCGCCACCCGCGCCAAGCGTGTGGCCAGCCCCAGGTCCGCGCACAGCTCCACCAGCCACCGGGTGGCCACGATGGCGGTGAACATGGAGGCCAGAACCCCCAAGGCCAGGGTCACCGCGAACCCCCGGATGGGGCCCGTACCCAACCACAGCAGGGTCGCGGCACCGATGAGGGTGGTGACGTTGGAGTCCACGATGGTGGCCAGTGCCCGCCTCCAGCCCGCGGCCACCGCGGCGCGGAAGGTCTTCCCCGTCCGCAGCTCCTCCTTGAGCTTCTCGAAGATGATCACGTTCCCGTCCACCGCGATCCCCAAGCTGAGGATCACCCCCGCCACGCCGGGCAGGGTGAGGGTGGCGCCGATCAGGGAGAACAGGGCCAGCAGCAGCAGGGCGTACACGCACAGGGACACCACGGCCAGCACGCCGGGCAGGCGGTAGTACACGGCCATGAACAACACCACCGCCACCGCGGCGATCCACCCGGCCCGCAGGCTGCGGTCGATGGAGTCCCTCCCCAGGGTGGGGCCCACGGTGCGCTCCTCCACGGGCCGCACGGGCACCGGCAGGGCACCGCCCCGCAGGAGGATGGCCAGGTCCCGGGCCTCCTCCGCGGTGAAGCTCCCCTCGATGACGCCCTCTCCAGGGATCCGGGCCCGGATCACGGGGGAGGACAGGACCCGGTTGTCCAGCACGATGGTCAGGTACTCGCCGACGCTGCGGCCCGTGTGCTCTTCAAACTTCCGCGCCCCTTCGCCCGCGAACCGGAACCGGACCAGCCACTGCACCGACTGCTGGTCGAACTCCGCCCGGGCGTCCCGCAGGTCCGCTCCGGTGACCACTACCTTCTTGGGCAGCTCCACCACCTGCCCGTCCGGCATCCGCACCCGCCGGTTGTCCGGCAGCCACTCCGCGCCCCGGGGCAGGCTCTGCTGGTCGGTGTCCACGAACTCCAGCAGGGCCGTGCGGCCGATGAGCTCCTTCGCCCGCTCGGGGTCCTGCAGGCCGGGGAACTCCACCAGGATGCGGTCCTGGCCCTGCCTCTGCAGCAGCGGTTCGGCCACGCCCAAGGCGTCGATGCGGTTCTCGATGACCCGCATGGCGGCGTCCACCTTGTCCGGGGTGACCTCCACCCCGGGACGCCGTTCCGCCTCCAGCACGATGCGGGTCCCGCCCTGCAGGTCCAGTCCGAGCCGAAGGCGTGGTTGCGGGGGCTGCCAGGTAGGGGTCCACCCGTCCAGGCGGACAGGCTGGAAGACCACCTGGAAACACGCCACCACCAGGACTGCCAACGTCAGGACGCGGAACGTGTGGGATCGCACCTCAAGGCTCCTCGCATCTCCGCTGGCAGGGCCGGCGGCCGCCGGACCCGTCCCAGTATAGCAGGTGCGGTCGGCGGACTCGGTGCGCCCCTAGGCGGGCACCCGTTCCAGCACCACCGCGATGCCCTGGCCCACGCCGATGCACATGGTGGCCAGCCCGTACCGCGCCTGCCGGCGCTGCATCTCCCACGCCAGGTGCCCCAGGATCCGCGCGCCCGAGGCGCCCAGGGGGTGGCCCAGGGCGATGGCCCCGCCGTTCACGTTCACCCGCTCCAGGTCCAGCCCCAGCTCCCGCACGCAGGCCAGCACCTGGCTGGCGAACGCCTCGTTCAGCTCCACCAGGTCCAGCTGGTCCACCCGGAGGCCTGCCCGCGCCAGGGCCTTGCGCACCGCGGGGACCGGGCCGATGCCCATCACCGCGGGGTCCACGCCCGCCACGGCGGTGGCCACCACCCGGGCCATGGCCCGCAACCCCAGCTGCTGCGCGGTGCGGGCCTCCGCGAGGAGGAGGGCCGCCGCCCCGTCGTTGATCCCGGAGCTGTTTCCCGCGGTGACCGTACCGCCCTTGCGGAAGGCGGGACCGAGCCGTGCCAGCCCCTCCAGGGTGGTACCGGGCCGAGGGTGCTCGTCCCGGTCCACCACGCGGGGCTCCCCGGTTCCCTGCGGGACCACCACGGGGACGATCTCGTCCCGGAACCGGCCCTCCTCGATGGCGCGCGCCGCCCGCTGCTGGCTCAGCAGGGCGTAGCGGTCCTGCTCCTCCCGCGTAATACCGTACCGCTCGGCCACGTTCTCCGCGGTCTCGCCCATGGAGTAGGGCGGGTACCGCTCCGCCAAACGGGGGTTGGTGAACCGCCACCCGATGGTGGTGTCGTAGACCTCCAGCTTGCGGGACCACGGCTCCGCCGCCTTGGCCACCACGAAGGGCGCCCGGGTCATGCTCTCCACCCCGCCGGCGACCATCACGTCCCCGTCCCCGCACCGGATGGCGTGGTACGCGGTCACCGCGGCCTGCAGCCCGGACCCACACAGCCGGTTGACGGTCTGCCCGGGTACCTCTACGGGCAGGCCCGCCAGCAGCGCGGCCATCCGGGCCACGTTGCGGTTGTCCTCCCCCGCCTGGTTGGCGCAGCCCAGCACCACGTCCTCGATGCGGGCGGGATCGATCCCACTCCTCCGGACGAGGGCGGAGATCACATGGGCCGCCAGGTCGTCCGGCCGTACGTCCCGCAAGACGCCCCCGTACCGCCCGAAGGGGGTCCGCACCGCGTCCACGATCACCACGTCCCGCGAAGACGCCACCCGCTCACCGCCCCGTGTAGTTCGGCGGCCGCTTTTCCAAAAACGCCCGGACCCCCTCCCGGTGGTCCTCGGTGCGGCCGGCCGCCTCCTGGAGCATGGCCTCGTAGTCCAGGGCGCCGGCGAGGTCCGCGCTGAGGTTGCGCAGCAGCGCCCGCTTGGTCAGCCCGTAGGCGCGGGTGGGGCCGGAGGCCAGCCTCCCCGCCACCTCCCGGGCCTTCTGCATCAACTCCGGTCCCGGCACCACCCAGTTCACCAGGCCCAGCCGGAGCGCTTCCGGGGCGGGCACGGGCTCGGCCAGGTAGCACAGCTCGAAGGCCTTGCCCAGGCCCACCATCCTCGGCAGGAAGTAGGTAGCACCGGAATCCGGCACCAGCCCGATGCGGGTGAAGGCCTGCAGGAAGCTGGCTTCCTCGGAGGCCACCCGCAGGTCGCAGGCCAGCGCCAGGCTGCACCCCGCGCCCGCGGCCACCCCGTTCACCGCGGCCACCACGGGCTTTTCCAAAGCCAGCAGCTGGTGGATCACGGGCGCGTACCGGGTGCGGATGTGGTGCGCGTAGGCGAAGTCGCCCGCCTGCCGCTCCCGCAGGTCCTGGCCCGCACAGAAGCCGCGGCCCGCGCCTGTGAGGATCACGCTGCGGACCCCCGCCTCCCGCGCGGCCCGCCGGAGGGCGTCCAGCAGCTCCTCCGCCATCCGGTCGTTCACCGCGTTCAGCACCTCCGGCCGGTTCAGGGTGACCGTGAGCACCCCGTCCGACTCGTCCCACAACAGGGTCTGGTACGCCACAGGACCCTCCTCCTCTGGACTACCGTCCGCGGAAGACCGGTTTGCGCTTCTCCAAAAACGCCCGGACGCCCTCCTCCTTGTCCTCCGTGCCGAAGGCCAGGGCGAACAGCCGGCGCTCGTAGTCGAGCCCCACGTCCAAGGGCGTGTCCAGGGAGCGGAGCACCGCCGCCTTGGCCAGCCGCACGGCCACCGGGGCCTTGCTGGCGATCTCCCGGGCCAGGGCGTAGGCCTCGTCCAGCAGCGCCTCCTGGGGGACCACGCGGTTCACCAGGCCCCACTGGTACGCCTGCTGTGCGGAGATGTGCCGGCCCGTGAGGATCATCTCCAGCGCCCGGTGCTTGCCCACCGCGCGGGGCAGCCGCTGCGTGCCGCCCGCCCCGGGGAGGATGCCCAGGTTGATCTCGGGCTGTCCGAAGCGGGCCGTCTCCGCGGCCACGATGATGTCGCACGCCATGGCCAGCTCGCAGCCCCCGCCCAGGCAGTACCCGCTCACCGCGGCGATGAGGGGCTTGGGGAAGGCCCGGATGCGGTCCCACCGCTTGCCCCTGGGGCCCTCCAGCATCCCCACGGGGGTGACGCCCGCAAACTCGTTGATGTCCGCCCCCGCGGCGAAGGCGCGGTCGTCCCCGGTAAGCACCACCACCCGGACCTCGGGGTCCGCTTCGAACCGGTCCAGGGCCCAGCACAGCTCGTCCATGGTCTGTCCGTTCAGGGCGTTCAGCACCTGGGGCCGGTTGAGCCGGATGGTGGCCACGTGCCCGTCCACGTGGGTGAGGATGTTCTGGAACTCCATGGGCTGCCTCCCGCTTTGCGGATCTCCGTGAAGCTTCGCCACCTGTGCCCGTGGTCCCTGGCGGCCTTACGCGTGGGGCCCCGGCCCGGTGCCCACGTACCGGGACAGCCGGTCCCGCCGGGCTTCCGCCTGGGCCAACCGCTCCCGCTCCGCGCGGACCACCTCCGCGGGGGCCTTCTCGAGGAAGTCGGGGTTCCCGAGGCGCGCGCGTACCCGCTCCAGCTCCCGCTGGACCTCCTCCAGCTCCTGCCGGGCCCGGTGGGCCAGGCGGTCCGCTTGTGCCTGGTCCAAGGGGACCCACACCTCCACGGGGCCCACGAGGCCGCCCGCGGCGGGGTGCGGGCGCTGGGACTCTTCCACGAAGCGCACCCGGGCGCGGGCCAGGGCTTCCACCAGCGGCCGGTGCACCTCCAGCGCGGCCCGCAGCGGCCCTGCCACCACCTGGACCTCCACCGGCTCCTGAGGAGGCGTACGCAGGTCCGCCCGCAGGCTGCGGACTTCCCGCACCACCTGCTGCAGCAGCTCCACCTCCGCCTCCGCGGCGGGGTCCAGCCGGCTGGGGTCGGGCTCGGGCCACGGGCTCAGGACCAGGCTTTCCCCCCGGTGGGGGAGGGCCTGCCACACCGCCTCGGTGACGAAGGGCATGATGGGGTGCAGCAGCCGCAGGCCCGTCTCCAGGGTGTGCCACAGGGTGTACCGGCACGCCTCCCCGGCCTGGGGGTCTGCCAGCCGCACCTTGCTCATCTCCACGTACCAGTCGCAGAACTCGCTCCACAGGAAGTGGTACAGGGTGCGGGCCGCCTGGTCGAACTCGTACGCCTCGTACGCGGCGGTGGTGGCCTGCACGGCGCGCTGGAGGCGGCTTGCCATCCACCGCTCGGGGACGCCGTACGGGAGCCGCTCCGCTGCCGCCTGCCGGGGGTCGTAGCCGTCCAGGCTGCGCAGCACGTACCGCGCCGCGTTCCAGATCTTGTTGGCGAAGTTGCGGGTGTCCGCCACCATCTTCTCGTCGAACCGGAGGTCCTGCTGCGCCTGGGAGCAGCGCACCACGAGCCCGAACCGCAGGGCGTCCGCGCCGTACCGCTCGATGGCCTGCAGGGGGTCCACCCCCGTGCCGAGCGACTTGCTCATGCGCCGGCCCTGGAGGTCCATTACGGTGGGGTTGATGTAGACGTGCCGGAAGGGGACCTCGTCCAGGAACTCCAGGCCGAACATGATCATCCGGCACACCCACAGGAAGATGATCCCGCGGTCGGTGATGAGCACGCTGGTGGGGTAGAAGTACCGCAGGTCCTCGGTGTCGCGTGGCCAGCCCAAGGTGGCGAACGGCCACAGGGCGCTGCTGAACCACGTGTCCAGCACGTCCGGGTCCTGCCGCCACACCTGGTCCCCGCAGCCCGGGCAGCCCTCCTGCGGTGCCGTCTTGGACACCACCACGTGCCCGCACCGCGCACACCACCAGGCGGGGATGCGGTGGCCCCACCACAGCTGCCGGGAGATGCACCACGGCCGGATGTTGTCCAGCCAGTCCAGCGCCACCCGCGCCCACCGCTCGGGGAAGAACCGCACCCGGCCGCTCCGGATGGCCTCCGCGGCCCGCGCGGCCATCTCCCGGACGTCGCAGAACCACTGCTCGCTGAGCAGGGGCTCGATGACGGTGTGGCACCGGTCGCACCGACCGACCCGGGTGCGGTACGGCTCCTGCCGGACCACCAGCCCCCGCGCGGCGATGGCCGCGGCTACCCGCTCCCGCGCCTCGAACCGGTCCTGGCCCGCGAAGGGGCCCGCCTGGTCGTTCATGCGTCCGTCCTGCCCCACCACCACCAGGACCGGCAGCCCGTGGTCCTTGCCGATCTCGTAGTCCAGGGGGTCGTGGCCGGGGGTGATCTTCACCGCGCCGGTGCCGAAGTCCGGGTCCACCCGGGCGTCCGCGATCACGGGGACCACGCGGTCCACCAGGGGGACCACCACGCGTTGGCCCACCAGGTGACGGTAGCGGGGGTCGTCGGGGTGCACCGCCACCGCCACGTCCGCCAGGATGGTCTCCGGCCGCTGGGTGGCCACCACCACGCCCTCGGAGCCGTCTGCCCCGGGGTACCGGACGAACCACAGGGTGCTGGAGACCTCCTCGTGCACCACCTCCAGGTCCGAGATGGCGGTGGCGCAGCGGGGACACCAGTTGACCATGTAGTCCCGGCTGCGGTAGATGCGGCCGCGGCGGTGCAGGCGCACGAAGGCTTCCAGGACCGCGTCGTAGTAGTCCGGGTCCAGGGTGAAGACCCTGCGGTCCCAGTCGCAGGAAACCCCCAGTCGCTCTAGCTGCCCGTAGATGATCTGTCCGTACTTCTCCACCCACCGCCACACCCGCTGCTCGAACCCCTCGCGTCCCAGGTCCTCCCTCCGCAGCCCCTCCCGCGCCAGCTCCCGCTCCACCACGTTCTGGGTGGCGATCCCCGCGTGGTCGGTGCCGGGCTGGTACAGGGCGTTGCGGCCCCGCATGCGCCAGAACCGTGTCTGCACGTCCTGGAGGGTGTTGTTGAGGGCGTGGCCGATGTGCAGCTCGCCGGTGACGTTGGGCAGGGGCATCATCACCGCCCACGGGTCCTTGCGGGGGTCCGGCACGGCCCGGAAGTACCCCCGCTCCACCCACCTCCGGTACAGGTCCTGCTCTACCCGAGAGGGGTCGTACGTCTTCGGCAGCTCGTCCATGGAACGCCACACCTCCGCACGGCGGAGCGCCGCCCGTCCGAAAGGGACGGAGCGGCGCTCCGCGGTACCACCCTTCTTCCGGGCGCCAACAGCCGCGCCCGGCTCTCCGGAGCGCGGTCACGGGCGCTCGGCCGGCGGGCTCTACGAGCGGCTTCCTCCCGCGGCTTGGGGGCGACCTTCGCCGGCCTCCGGCAGGCGGCTTGCAGCCCCGGCCGCCCTCTCTGCGCCGGCGCTCCGGCTACTCCTCCCCCGCCTTGCCTTTGCCTGGATTATACGTCACCGGAGGACGAACAGCCCCAGCCCCACGGCCACCGCCGCGGACAGGGCGAAGGTGCCCGCCACCCGGAGCAGGTCCCAGCGGAGCCTCCACATCAGCTCGCCCTCGGTCTCCTGCGTCACGGGGGACGGCGCCGTACCCGCCGGCCGCAGTCGCGCGCCGCACCTGCGGCACACGATCTTCCGCTCCGGGTTGTCCGTCCCGCACCGGGGACACCGCATGTCCGCCTCCTTCACGCGGGCCGCGCCCGCCGCAGCGCCTCCACCGTCCCCGGGGGCACGTACATGCTCCCCAAGGGCGCCTTGCTGGCGGGACCTGGCCCGTGGTAGTCGCTGCCACCCGTGGCCACCAGGCCGAACCGCTCCGCCCACTCCAAGAACCTGCGGACGTCCTGCGGCGAGTGGTCCGGGTAGTACACCTCGATGCCCCGCAGGCCGCAGTCCACCAGCCGCCTCACCCGTTCCAGGTCTGCTCCCCACAGGGGGTGCGCCAGCACCGGCACCCCCTTTGCCCGCACCACGGCCTGCACCGCGTCCTCCGGGGTGAAGCGCTCCCGCTCCACGTACGCGGGCCGGCCCCGGGCCAGGTATCGGCTGAACGCCTCCTCGAAGCTGGCCACGTGCCCCGCGGCCACCAGCGCCCGTGCCACGTGTGGGCGTCCCACGGCGCCGTCCGCCTGGCGTAGGACCTCCTCCACGGTGAGGGGGACCCCCAGCTCGTTGAGGCGGCGCACCATCTCCCGCGCCCGGTCCAGCCGGCCCTGCCGCAGGCGTCGGAGGAGCTGGGCGAAGACGGGGTCGTGCCAGTCCACGAAGTACCCGAGCACGTGCACCTCCGTCCCGGGGACGTCCGCGCTGAGCTCCACCCCCGGCACCAGCTCGATCCCCCACCTCGCCCCCTCCTCCACCGCCTCCCCGACCCCGTCCACGGAGTCGTGGTCGGTCACCGCCAGCGCGGTGAGGTGTGCGCGTGCGGCTTCCCGCACGAGCGCCCGCGGCGGGAGGGTGCCGTCGGAGGCGGTGGTGTGGGTGTGCAGGTCCGCCCGCACGGCCCGGCCTCAGTCCCGCTCCTGGATGCGGCGGATGGTGGTGGCCCGGCCGGACGGGTCCGCCTCCACCAACACCGCGTTGAACTGCAGCGGCCCGGAGGCCACCTCGAACCGCACGGGGAGCTGGGTCAAGAACCGCTGGAGGATGGCGTCCCGGTCCACCCCGATGACCCCGTCCCTGGGGCCCGTCATGCCCACGTCGGTGATGTAGGCGGTCCCGCCGGGCAGCACGCGCTCGTCCGCGGTCTGCACGTGGGTGTGGGTCCCCACCACCGCGGTCACCTGTCCGTCCAGGAAGTAGCCCATGGCCACCTTCTCCGAGGTGGCCTCCGCGTGGAAGTCCACCAGGACGAAGGGGGTCAGCCGGCGCAGCCGCTCCACCTCCGCCCGCGCCACCCGGAAGGGGTCGTCCAGGGGGTCCATGAACACGCGGCCCTGCAGGTTGAGGACCGCCAGCTTCCGCCCGCCCCGGTCCAGCACGGTGCTGCCCTGTCCCGGCGCCCCCGGCGGGTAGTTGGCGGGGCGGACCACGCGCACGTCGGAGTCCAGCAGGCCGTAGGCCTCCCGCTTGGCCCAGGTGTGGTTGCCGCCCGTCAGGGCGTCCACGCCCGACCGGAACAGCTCTGCGGCGGTCTCGGGGGTCAGCCCTGCCCCGCCCGCGCTGTTCTCCGCGTTGGCCACCACGAAGTCCACCTCCAGCTCGCGCCGCAGGGCCGGCACCCACCGGGCCACAGCCCGGCGCCCGGGGCTGCCGTGCACGTCCCCCACGAACAGGATCCTCAAGAGGGCTGCTCCCGCACCCGGCGGCTGGGGGCGTAGTACACCAACACCCGCTCCCCCTCCCGGACCCCCACCACGGGGCGGTGGGGCCGGAGGCTGCGCACGTGTTCCAGCGCGTACTGCAGCACCTCCGCCCTGTCCCCGTCAGAAGCCTCCTCCCCCGCCAGCAGGTCCTGGCCGAAGGCCATCCGGGCGAGCTGGGCCACCACCCGCACCTCCTGCAGGCTGAGGTCGTCCACCGACCGCACGATCTCGAAGCGGGTGAAGTTCGGGCCCGTCTGCCAGCGCACCTCCACCCGGGGCGCAGGGCTGCCCTGCAGGTCGTGCAGCACCACCACAGAGTCCTCCAGGCGCCGGCGGAACGCCGTACGGGCCTGCGCGGGCAGCTTCCTCCCCACCAACAGGCCCAGCCGCAGGGTGCCCTGGCGGGGGTCGAAGGAGACGGAGGCGAACTGGGGGAACTCCAGGAGCAGCGCGGCCACGAAGCTCACGCTGTCGGGGAGGATGCGCACGGTCTCCGTGTACCGGGCGCCCACGGTGAGTTTCGTCCCCTCCTGCACCACGGCCTCCGGGCGCGGCGCGCGCTAGCGGGCGTACTCCACCACCCGGGTCTCCCGGAGCACGGTGACCTTGATCTGGCCCGGGTAGTCCAAGTCCTCCTCGATCTTCCGGGCCAGGTCCCGTGCCAGCCGGTACGCGGCCAGGTCGTCGATCTCCTGGGGCCGCACCACCACCCGGATCTCCCGTCCCGCCTGGATGGCGTACGCCTTCTCCACCCCGGGGAAGGAAGTGGCCAGCTGCTCCAGGGCCTGCAGCCGCTGGATGTACATCTCCACCGACTCCTTGCGGGCACCAGGCCGCGAGCCGGAGATGGCGTCCGCGGCGGCCACCAGGATGGCCTCCACGTACTTCGCCTCCTCCTCGCCGTGGTGGTACAGGATGGCGTTCAGCACCGCGGGGTGCTCGTGGTACCGGCGGGCGATGTCCAGCCCGATCTGCGTGTGGCTGCCCTGCACCTCGTGGGTCAAGGCCTTGCCGATGTCGTGGAGCAGCCCCGCCCGGCGGGCCAGGGCCACGTCCGCCCCCAGCTGGGCGGCCAGCTCGCCCGCCAACAGGGCCACCTCCACGGAGTGCTGGAGGACGTTCTGGCCGTAGGAGGTGCGGAACTTCAGCCGGCCCAGCAGCTTCACCAGGTCGGGGTGCAGCCCGTGGACTCCTGCCTCCAGGGCGGCCCGCTCGCCCTCCTGCGCGATGCGCTCTTCCAGCTCCCGCTGCGCCTTCTCCACCATCTCCTCGATGCGGGCGGGGTGGATGCGCCCGTCGGACAGCAGCTTCTCCAGGGCGATCCTGGCCACCTCGCGGCGCACGGGGTCAAAGGAGGACAGGGTGACCGCCTCGGGCGTGTCGTCGATGATGAGGTCCACCCCCGTCAGCGCCTCCAGGGCGCGGATGTTCCGGCCTTCCCGGCCGATGATGCGCCCCTTCATCTCGTCGGACGGGAGGGGGACCACGGACACGGTCACCTCCGCGGTGTGGTCCGCGGCCGTCCGCTGGATGGCCAGCGCCAGGATCTCCCGGGCGCGGCGCTCGGCCTCCTGGCGCGCCTCCCGCTCGATCTTGCGGATGCGGGCCAGGGCGTCCTCCCGCACCTCCGCCTCGACCTGCTCGAGGAGCTGGTGGCGGGCTTCCTCCGCGGTCAGGCCCGCGATGCGCTCCAGGGCCTGCCGTTGCTCGCCGATGAGCGCGGTGACCTCCTCGGCTCGCTGGGCCAGTTCCTGCTCCTGATGCTGGATCGCGCGCTCACGACGCTCGAGCTGGTCCGCCCTGCGGTCCAGGGCCTCCTCACGCTGTACCAGGCGCCGCTCCAGACGCTGGAGGTCCGCGCGCTGCTCGCGGATCTCCCGCTCCGCCTCCCGGCGGATGCGCAGCGCCTCTTCCTTCGCCTCCAGGAGGGCCTCTTTGACCTTGGACTCGGCCTCACGTCGCGCCTCTTCCAGGATCCGGCGGGCCTCCTGCTCCGCCGAACGGATCTTCGCTTCCGCGATCAGCTTCCGGAGAACGTAGCCTCCGAGGAAGGCCACCGCGCCCACCGCGCCGGCTAGCGCGGCGAACTCGATGGCGTTCGTATTCCGTCACCTCCCTGTGGGCGGTGCGTGTTCGCTTTGCGCTAGTCTACGCCCTCGCGGCACGGGGGGTCAAGAACGGCGGTTGAACAGACGTTTGCCTATCGAAACTCTGTGTGGTAAGATACAGCCACCCCGGATGGAGGAGGGAGGGACCATGAGCAGAGGGCTTACGCGGCGGCAGCGGCAGATCCTGGACTACGTGATCGAGTACACACGGCGGCGCGGCTACCCGCCCTCGGTGCGGGACATCGGCAACGCCCTGCACCTGACGAGCAGCTCCACGGTGCACAGCCACCTCAGCGCGCTGGAGAAGAAAGGATACCTGCGACGCGACCCCAGCAAGCCACGCGCCATCGAGGTCCTCAAGGACCCCACCAGCCTGCCCCACAAGCGGGTGGTCTCCCTGCCCGTGGTGGGGCGCGTGACCGCCGGTGCACCCATCCTGGCCGAGCAGAACATCGAGGACTCCTTCACCTTGCCCGAGGACTTCGTGGGCAGCGGGGAGTGCTTCCTGCTCCGCGTGCGGGGCGACTCCATGGTCGGCGCAGGCATCTTCGACGGGGACTACCTGCTGGTCCGCAGGCAGTCCCACGCCCAGGACGGGGACATCGTGGTGGCGCGGTTGGGGGAGGAGGCCACCGTCAAGCGGTTCTACCGGGAGGGCGACCGGATCCGCCTGCAGCCCGAGAACCCCACCATGGAGCCCATTTTCACGCGGGACGTGGTCATCGAGGGGAAGGCGGTCGGCCTGATCCGTAGGCTGTAGCACCCCCCGGGTGGGGCAAAGTCCGGGCGGCGTGCGCCTCTGCTTCCACCCGCCCGTACAGCGCGTGGACGTTCACCCAGTGTCCTCCCAGGTCGGTCCGCCGGGTGGTGGTGCGGGGCGGTTCCAACGGGACAAAGCCGTGGCCCGATACCAGCGCGTCCAGCTCCTCCGGCTCCAGGAGGACCATCCGCCGGGGCCGGGAGGTGGGAAGTTCGAAGACGTGCTGGGCCACGCGCCGCAGGCCCAGCCCCGCGGGGTCTGAGCGCGGGCTGAAGTGCTGCACCAGCAGGCGCCCGCCCCGCCTCAGGACCCGCGCCGTCTCCGCCAGAGCCCGGTGCCAGGTCCCCATGTCCTGTGCCTCGTGGTAGATTCCCAACGCCACCACCACGTGGAACACCTCCGCGCCGAACGGGAGGTCCTCCATGCGGGCCTGCAGGACCCTCCGGTGCGCCTCCTCCTGGCCCAGGTACGTAGCCACCCTGGCGCGGGTCCGCGCCACCATGGCCCCGGAACGGTCCACCGCCCACACGTCGAACCCCTCACGGGCCAGCCACTCGGTGTTCCGTCCCCCCGCACACCCCAAGTCCAGCACCCGGGTGTGCCGGGGGGCGTTCGCCAGAAGCTCCACCATGCGTGTGTCCGGGGGCCGCCCGGCAAACCGCTCCACCACCTCCGGCTGTTCCCAGATCTCCTCCATGGCGTCTACCGGTCCGCCTCCCGCGTGGGGGCTGGCTCCTCCGTGTCCCGGGGTGCCTGGGGCCGGAGGAGCCGGGCACGGACCAGGCCGGACACCCACTCGCGGTCGGCGGCCACCACCACCCACCGGTCGCCCCGCCAGGCCATCTCCACGCGCACCCACGGGCTGTCCGCAGGCCCCGCGGACAGGCGCACGCGGTCCGGGGAAAGCCACTGGACGTCCGCAAACCACACCACGGCGGCCAGGCTCACGGCAAACCCGCCCCACCGGGGCAGCCGGACCGGCGCGTCCGGGTGTCCTTCCGCGATGCGGCGCAGGGTACCGCGCAGCTCCTCCTCCACCTGCCGCTGCACCTGTCCCCGTACCAGTCCGAAGGCGCCGTGCAGCAACGGCCGCACCAGGGGGGACGCCACGTACCGGCTCGGGTCGCCGGCCCGGGCGGACGCCCACTCCTCCTGCAGCACCTCCACCACCGAGGCGGCCACCGCGGGCACGTCCACCCACCGCAGGGCGCCTTCTGCGTCGCCGTCCCGGAGCGCTTGCAGCATGCGGGCCGCGTGCACCTGTGGGGCGCGGCTCGCGTGCCCCGCGGCGGACACACCTGCCACCGCCAGGGCCAGGAAAGCCAACAGGGCCACCGTGAGGCGACCGGAGCCGAGCACGGGACCATGATATAATGCGCTCGCGGCGGGCCGTAGCGCAGCCTGGGAGCGCACCTGAATGGGGTTCAGGAGGTCGGCGGTTCAAATCCGCCCGGCCCGACCAACTGGCCGCCGCGGTTCCCCTCCGCGCCGCCCGGCCACTTCCTGCCGCACGGACCGCGGGCGCTGTGCGGGTGGCTGGAATTGTCCACAACAAAGTTGACAGTGTTCCGCGGGGAAACCTATAATGCCGCCGTGCAGCGGGCTGCAGGCGCGCGGGGGCTGGGGGTGGCGGTGTTCGGGCTGGGGGAGGCCGGCGCCGCGGTGGCCGAGGACCTGGTGCGGGCCGGAGTACGCGTGGCTGGGTGGGACCCACAACCAGGGCGTGCGCTGCGGGGAGTCCAGCTCGCCAGCAGCCCACAGGCGGCCGTGGCAGAGGCGGACGTGGTGCTGGTGCTCACCCCACCCCGCACCAGCCTGGAAGTCGCCCGCACCCTGTGTGAGGCCCTGCGGTCGGGCCAGGTGTACGCGGACTGCAACAGCACCTCCCCCGCGGTCAAGCGCCAGGCGGCGTCCGTGGTGGAACCCAGCGGGGCCCTGTTCGCGGACGTAGCGCTCATGGCGCCCGTGCCAGGCCGGGGCCTGCGTACCCCTGCGCTGGCCAGCGGCCCGGGCGCAGAGGTCCTGGTGGCGTGGCTGGCACCCCTCGGCATGCCCATCCGCTCCCTCGGCCCGGAGGTGGGCGTCGCTGCGGCCCGCAAGCTGGTCCGCAGCGTGTTCACCAAGGGGCTGGCGGCGGCCGCACTGGAGGCCCTCCGGGCCGCCCGCGCCATGGACTGCGAGGAGCAGGTCTACCAGGACCTGGCCACGACCCTCGCGGAGGCCGACTCCGGCCTCCTGCGCCGGCTGGTGGAGGGAAGCCGGCGGCACGCGGCGCGGCGTGTGGACGAAATGCGGGCGTGCTGCGAGATGCTGGACGAGCTGCGGGTGCCCGCGCGGGTAGCCCGCGCCAGCTTGGCCTGGCTGGAAGAGCTGGCGGAGGCGGGATGACGACGGCGCACGGGGCGCCCAGCGAGCGGGCGGTGGCCCTCGTCCGCGGTGCGTACGACCTCCACGTGCACAGCGCGCCGGACGTGCTGCCGCGCCGCGCGGACGACCTGGAGGTGGCCCGGGCGTTCGCCCGGCGCGGGCTGGCGGGGTTCGTCCTCAAGTCCCACTACTCCCCTACCGCCGGCCGGGCGTGGCTTGTGCGGCACATGGTGCCCGAGGTGGACGCCGTGGGCAGCATCTGTTTGAACGCCCCCGTGGGCGGGCTGAACCCGTTGGCGGTGGAGGTGGCCGCGCGGGAGGGAGCGCGGGTGGTGTGGCTGCCGACCGTGGACGCGGAGAACGAAAGTCCCGCGCGCCGCCCTTTCCAGGAAGCCGACAAGCGGCCGGCCTGGGCCGCCTTCCAGGAGGACCTGCGGAGGACGGGGTTCCGGTGGGAGCCCGTGCGGGTGGTAGACGGGCACGGCGAGCCCCTCCCGGAGCTCCGGGAGGTCCTGCAGGTGGTGGCGCGGCACCGGCTCGTCCTGGCTACGGGACACCTGTCCCGGGAGGAGATCTTCACGGTGGTGGAAACTGCCCGGGCCGCGGGAGTACGCTCCGTGGTGGTGACGCACCCGGACTTCCCCACCCAGCGTCTGACGGTGGACGACCAGCGACGGCTCGCCCGGGAGGGCGTGTGGCTGGAGCGCTGCTTCGGCACCGCCCACAGCGGCAAGGTCTCCTGGGAAGAGCTGGCGGAGGTGGTGAGGTCCGTGGGGGTGCGGCACTCGTTCCTGTCCAGCGACCTCGGGCAGGCCCACGGGCCGCCCGTGGAGGACGGGCTTCCCCTCATGGCGGACCGCCTCCTGGCGCTGGGGTTCCGGGACGAGGAGGTGCAGACGCTGGCCCGCAACACGGTCCGGGTCGTGCGGGAGGAGGGTTCGGAGTGACCACCGCGAAGCGCCCCAGGCCCGGCCGCGGGGAGGGCGAGGCGTACTGCTACCGGGAGCTCCGCCGGGCCATCCTGGAAGGGCGTCTGGTGCCTGGCCAGCGGTTGGTGGAAACCGAGCTGGCATCTGCCTTCGGGGTCGGACGCGCCGCGGTGCGGACCGCCCTGGCGCGGCTCGAGCAAGAAGGGGTGGTGGAGCGCTGGCCCAACCGCGGGGCGAGGGTGCGCCTGTTGAGCGAGGAGGAGGCGGTGGAGATTCTGGAGGCACGGGCCGCCCTGGAGTGCTTGGCCGCCCGGTACGCGGCGCTGCGCGCCAGGCCCGAGGACCTCCGGCAGCTGCGGCAGCTCTTGCGGGAGATGGCCACCTGCGCCCGCCGCGGCGACTCCCTCGGCTACTCCGAGTGCAACGGCCGTTTCCACCAGGCGCTGGTGCGGGCCAGCGGCCACACCACCGCGCAGCGGCTGCTGGACTCCCTGCGGGCCCAGATGGTCCGCTACCAGTACCGGACGGTGCTGGCCCCGGGCCGGCTGCCCCGTTCCTTGCAGGAGCACCAAGCCATCGTGGCCGCGGTGGCCGCGAGGGATGCGGACGCGGCGGAGGCGAGCATGCGCGCGCACCTGCAGGCGGTACTGGCCAGCCTCCGGGAGGTGGCAAGCCGGGGCCGCGCCGCGGCTTTGCCGTGAGGGGCGGGAGGGGACGGTGCGGGGACGGCGGTTGCTGGTGGTCAGTGCCCACGCGGCGGACTTCGTGTGGCGCGCGGGGGGCGCCATCGCCACCGTCACGTCTTGCGGAGGCGAAGCCCTGGTGGTCGCCCTGTCCTACGGAGAGCGGGGCGAGTCCGGAGAGTTGTGGGCGCAGCCCGGGCAGACGGTGGAGCGCGTGAAGGCCATCCGGCACGAGGAGGCCAGCCGGGCCGCGGAGGTGCTCGGCGCTTCCTTCCGGTGTCTGGACTGGGGCGACTACCCGCTGGAGGCGGGCCGGGAGGCGGTGGAGCAGCTGGCCCAGGTCATGCGGGACTGGGCTCCGGACGTGGTCCTCACCCACCCAGAGCGGGACCCCTTCAACCCGGACCACGCGGTGGCCCACCAGGCCACCGAGCGCGCGCGCCAGCTGGCTTCTGGGGCTGGCGTGGCCAGCGCGTTCCAGACGGTTCCGCCCCCGGAAGTTTTCGCGTTCGAGCCGCACCAGTCGGAGCTGTGCGGGTTCGTCCCCACCACCTTCCTGGACATCACCCCGGTGTTCGGCCTCAAACAACAGGCCATGGAGGCCATCGCGTCCCAGCGGTACCTGGTAGCCTACTACACCGCCACCGCCCAGCGCCGGGCCAACCACGCCCGCCGCGTGTCCGGGGACCGCGCCATCCAGTACGCGGAGGCGTTCCAGCGCCTCCTGCCGGAGGTGGTGAGGGAGCTGTGAGGGACGTTCCGGAGTTCGCCCGGCTGGGGGTGGCCACCGTGTACGAGGCCGCGGGCCGTACGGGGCTGGTGGAGGGCCCCTGGGTGCAGGTGGTGCCCGGAAGCCGGGCCGCGGGCTTGGCCCGCACCGTCCTGTGCGGGCAGGACGACAACCTCATGGTGCACGCGGTCATGGAGCGGGTCCAGCCCGGCGACGTCCTGGTGGTCACCATGCCCCGTCCCGCCCCCGTGGCCCTGGTGGGGGAGCTGCTGGCGGTGCAGGCCAAGGCCAGGGGGGCGGCCGCGCTGTTGGTAGACGGCGCGGTACGCGACGTGGACGAGCTGCGGGCCCTGGAGCTCCCCGTGTGGGCGCGGTTCGTGTCCGTGCGGGGCGCGGGCAAAGCCGCAGTCGGGCGGATCGACCAGCCGGTGACGGTGGGAGGCGCCACCATCCGGCCCGGGGACGTGGTGGTGCTGGACGCGGACGGCGTGGTGGTGGTGGGCGCGGACCGGGCGGCCGCGGTGCTGGAGGCGGCGCGGGCCCGCGCCGCGCGGGAGGCCGCCTTGCGGGCCCGGCTGGAGGAGGGGGCCTTGACCTACGACCTACACGGCCTGAGGGCCCAGGTGGAGGGCAGGGAGGAGGGCGGCGCGTGAAGTCCCTACCCTTCTCCGCAGGGTCCTTGAGCTTCGACGTGGCGCACCTGGCGCACGTGGAGCTCCTCACGCCGAAGCCCGAGGAGACGGTGCGCTTCTTCACCGAGGTGATGGGCCTGGTGGAGAGCGGACGGTCGGGGGAGTCCGTGTACCTGCGGGGCTGGGACGACTACGCCCACCACACCCTCAAGGTGACCGCCTCCCCCCTCCCCGGGATGGGGCACTGTGCCTTCCGGGCCAGCAGCCCGGAGGCCCTGCACCGCCGGGTGGAGGTGCTGGAGCGCTCCGGGCTGGGAGAGGGCTGGGTGGACGGGGACCTGGGCCACGGGGCCGCCTACCGCTTCCGGGACCCGGACGGACACCTCCTGGAGCTGCTGTACGAGGTCGAGTGGTACCAGCCTACCCCGCACACGAAGCCCGCGCTGAAAAACCAGGCCTCCCGGTTCCCGGCCCGGGGCTGCAACCTGCGGCGGCTGGACCACGTGAACTTCTTCGCCGCGGACGTGCGGGCCTGCCGGACGTTCTTCCAGGAGGTGTTGGGCTTCCGCCTGACGGAGGCCCTGGTGTTCGACGACGGGTCGGAGAAAGGCGCGTGGCTCACCGTGTGCAACAAGAGCTACGACCTCGCCATCACGGAGGACGCCACCGGCAGCCGCGGCCGGTTCCACCACGTCACGTACGCGGTGGACTCCCGGGAGGAGGTGCTGCGGGCCGCGGACATCTGCCTGGAACACGGTGTGTACATCGAGACGGGGCCGCACAAGCACGCCATCCAGCAGACCTTCTTCCTGTACGTGTACGAACCCGGGGGCAACCGCTTCGAGATCGCTTGCCCGGGTGCTAGGCTGGTGCTGGCCCCGGACTGGCGGCCGGTGGTGTGGAGCGAGGCGGAACGCAAGCGGGGCCAGGCCTGGGGGCTGCCCACGGTGGCCACCTTCCACACGTACGGCACGCCCCCTGTGGAGGCCCCCGCCGCCCGGTAGGGGCGCCCCGAGGGGAAAGATCCACGCGGAGGGGGGAGGGACATGAGCACGGCACCGCGCAACCTCCAGGAGGTCCTGGACTCGGTCCCCAACATCACCGACTACCTGTTCAACAACCGAGCGGGCACCCGCGTCTACCCCGTGGTGCCGCCGGAGTTCACGAACTGGCGGGACGAGCAGCGGTCGTGGCGGGAGACGGTGGCCCTGTACGACCTGTCCTACCACATGACGGACCTCTACGTGCGGGGACCCGACGCCTTCCGGCTGCTGGAGCATCTGGCCATCAACAGCTTCAAAGGGTTCGAACCCGGCCGGGCCAAGCAGCTGGTGGTGTGCGGGCCCACGGGGCACGTGATCGGGGACGGTATTCTGTTCTACCTGGACCGCGACACCTTCCAGCTGGTGGGCCGTCCGTCCGCGCACAACTGGGTCCAGTACCATGCGCAGACGGGTGGCTACCGGGTGGAGCTGGAACGGGACGAGTGGTCGGTACTGGACCCCCGCCGGCCCCGGAAGGTGTACCGCTACCAGCTGCAGGGGCCCCACGCGCCGGCCCTGCTGGAGAAGCTGAACGGGGGACCCCTGCCGGAGGTGAAGTTCTTCCACATGGGGTGGATCACCATCGCGGGCCGGCGGGTGCGCATGCTGCACCACGGCATGGCGGGGGTGGCCGGGGCGGAGCTGTTCGGTCCCTTCGAGGAGGGACCCGAGGTGAAGGCGGCCATCGTGGAGGCCGGAAAGGAGTTCGGCTTGCGGCAGGTGGGCTCGCGGGCGTACGCCACCAACGCGCTGGACTCCGGCTGGATCCCCTGCCCCCTGCCTGCCATCTACACCTCCCCCGACCTGCGCCCGTACCGGGAGTGGCTGCCGCCGAACAGCTACGAGGCCGTAGGCTCCTTGGGCGGGAGCTTCTACTCCCCCAACGTGGAGGACTACTACCTCACCCCCTGGGAGCTCGGCTACGGGCACATCCTGAAGTTCGACCACGACTTCGTCGGCCGCGAGGCCCTACAGGCCAAGGCACCCGGTCCCCACCGGCGCCGCGTGACCCTGGTGTGGAACGGAGACGACGTGGCGCACGCCTTCGGCACCCTCTTCACCAGGCCCCCGGGCCAGCAGGCTAAGTACATCGACCTCCCGGTGTCACAGTACGCCACGTGGATGTACGACAAGGTGGTGGACCGGGCGGGCCGGGTGGTGGGTGTGTCCATGTGGCCCGGGTACAGCTGGAACGACCACGCCATGCTGTCTTTGGCCATCGTGGAGGAGGCGTACAGCGCGCCCGGTACCGAGGTGGTGGTGGTCTGGGGCGAACAGGGGGGCGGTTCCCGCAAACCGAGCGTGGAGCCGCACGTCCAGACCGAGATCCGGGCCACGGTGGCCCCCGTGCCCTTCTCGGAGGCCGCGCGCCAGTACCGGGCCACGGTGGCGCGCCGCTGATGGCACCGGACCCTCCCGCGCGGGAGTCGAACCGGCTCGCCGAGCGGCTCCGCCGCGGCGGCTTCGCCCTCACCGTGGAGTCGCCGCCGCTGGCGGGCTCGCGGCCGCTCGAGGACGTCCTCGCAGACGTCCTCCGCCTCGCCCGCTGGGTGCAGGAGGACGGCCGGGTGGCCGCCCTCACGGTCTCCGACCGGGTGCGGACGGACCACGACCACGACGCCCTGCGGGTGGCCGCGCACGTGGCGGAGGCCACGGGCCAGGTCCCGCTCGTGCACTGGGCGGGCAAGGGACGCACCGCGGAGGACCTGCGCCGCGACCTAGAACGCGGGCGTGCTGCCGGGCTTTCTGCGTTCCTCCTCCTGACGGGTGACGCGCTGCGGGAGCCTCCGCCTCAGGGACCCGCCCGTTACCTGGACTCCGTGGACGCGCTCCGGATCGCGCGGGAAGAGTTCCCCACCAGCTTCCTCGCAGCTGCGGTCAACCCCTTCAAGTACCGGGAGGAGGCCCTGCTGGGCCAGTACGGGAAGGCGGCCAAGAAGGTGCGGGCCGGCGCGGACCTGCTCATGGCCCAGATTGGGTGGGACCCGGGCAAGCTGACGGAACTTGCGGCCTGGCTGCGGGCCAGGGGGCTGGCCGTCCCTGTGCTGGCCACCGTCTGGCTGGTCACCCCGAGGGTGGCAGACCGCCTCCTCCGGGGAAGCTCCCTGCCGGGCGTGTACGTGCCGCCGGACCTGCTGCGGTGCTTGGAGGCGGAAGGCAAAGCGCCGGACCGCGGCCGCAGCCGGGCGATCCGCAGGGCCGCCCTGCAGGTGGTGGGCGCGGCCCGCCTGGGCCTTTCCGGGGCCCACGTGTGCGGCGTGCACGCGCCGCAGACCCTCGCGGAGCTGCTGGAAACCGTCCAGCACTGCGAGAGGGAATGCCCGGACCTGCCTTCGTGGACCGCCGCTTGGGAAGCGGTCATGCGGCATCCGGACGGCCGGCCGGTCCGGCTGGTGCCGGAGGACGCCTTCTACCTGGGCTCCGAGCCCGCCGCGGCCGCCTCGCCCCGCGAGGTGCGCGCCTACCGGGTTCTGCAGACGGTAGACCGCTGGGTGTTCGACGGGGTGTCCCCCCTGGCCCGCGCCGTGCGCGGCTTCCTGCGCCACGTGGACGCACAGGGCGCGGCCGGCCGGACACTCGCCCGCGTGGAAGCCGCGGTCAAGGGGCCGTGGCTGGGCTGTCAACTGTGCGGCACCTGCCGGCTTCCCCACACCTTCTTCGTGTGCCCCGAGACGTGCCCGAAGGGGCTGGCGAACGGACCCTGCGGGGGGACGGACGGGAACACCTGCGAGTTCGGCCACCGCGAGTGCATCCACGCGCGCATCTACCGGCTGGCCAAGCACACGGGGCACCTGGACACGTGGGAGACCACCTGGGTCCTGCCGGTCCCGGAGGACGCGCGGGGACGGTGTTCGTGGGTCCTGCACGCGAGGGGCGAGGGGGCCCGGGCACAGACCCTGCCCGCCCCCGCTGCAGCGCGGACCGCCTCCTCGGAGGCGGAGGTGGCTACGTGAGGCCCACCACCCGGCCCTCCGCGTCCAGGTCCAACCGCTGGGCAGCGGGGTGCCTGGGGAGGCCGGGCATGGTGAGCACGTCCCCTGTGTAGACCACCACGAACCCTGCTCCCGCGGCCAAGCGCGCGTCCCGCACGGTGATCCGGAAGCCCCGCGGGCGGCCGAGCGTTTCGGGGTCGTCTGACAGGGAGTACGGCGTTTTGGCCACACACACGGCCAGGTGGGCGTACCCCAGCTCCTCGTAGCGGGCCAGCTTGGCGCGGGCGCGGGGCACCACGTCCACCCCGGAGGCCCCGTACAGCTCCGTGGCCACGGCCTCCAGCTTGCGCACGAACGGCCAGGACGGCTCGTACAGGAACCGGGGTCCGGCAGGCTCCCGGCCCGCCAGCAGACTTCCCACCACCTCCGCCAGCTCCCGTGCCCCCTCACCCCCTGCCTCCCAGCCGCGGAACACCGCCGCGGGCACCGCAAGCGCCCTGCACCCGTCCAGGACGACCCGGACCTCGTCTGGGGAGTCTCCCGGGAACCGGTTGACGGCCACCACCGGCCGCATCCCCAGCCGGCGGACGTTCTCCACGTGCTGGGCGAGGTTCGCCAGCCCGCGCTCCACCGCGCCGGGGTCTGGCTCCGGGGACCGGCCCCCCGCGCCCCCATGGGCCCGCAGGGCCCGCACGGACGCCACCACCACGGCCACGGACGGCCGCAGACCTCCTGTGCGGCACTTGATGTGCACGAACTTCTCCGCACCCAGCTCCGTGCCGAACCCCGCCTCCGTCACCACCACCTCCGCGCACTTCAACGCCAGCCGGGTCGCCACGAGGCTGCTGCACCCGTGCGCGATGTTGCCGAAGGGCCCCCCGTGCACGAAGGCGGGGGTGCCCTCCAGGGTCTGCACCAGGTTCGGGTGGAGGGCGTCCTTCAGCAGGACCGCCACCGCGCCCGCCACGCCCAGATCCGCCACCGTCACGGGGGTCCCGTCCTCGCGCTCGCCCACCACCACCCGCGCCACCCGATCCTTCAGGTCCGCCCGGTCTCGCGCCAAGCACAGCACCGCCATGATCTCCGAAGCCGCGGTGATGTCGAACCCCGTCTCCCGGGCGACGCCGTGCGCGCCGCCCCCGAGTCCCACCACCACCTGGCGCAGGGCCCGGTCGTTGGTGTCCAGCACCCGTCGCCAGGAGACGTTTTGGGGCAGCAGGCCCGGCACGGTCCGGTGGAACAGCGCGTTGTCCACCACCGCGGCCACCAGGTTGTGCGCCGAGGCCACCGCGTGCAGGTCCCCGGTGAAGTGCAGGTTCACGTCGTCCGCGGGCACCAGCTGGGCCCGGCCCCCGCCCGCACCACCCCCCTTGACCCCGAAGCACGGCCCCATGGACGGTTCCCGCAGCGCCACCACCGCCCGCCGTCCCAGCCTGCGCAGCCCGTCCGCGAGCCCGATGGCGGTGGTGGTCTTGCCCTCCCCTGCGGCGGTGGGAGTGATCCCCGTGACCAGCACCAACTGCCCGTCCGGCCGGCCCTGCAGCCGCTGCAGGGCCTCCACCCGTACCTTGGCCTTGTCCCGGCCGTACGGCAGGACCTCCGGTTCCAGCACCCCCAGCTCCTCCGCCAGCTCTTCCAACCGTCGAAGCATGCGCACCTCCCCGGAAGGACAGACGCGGCGCGTTTTTTAGGCCCGGCGGCCCACCGCGGTCCGGTACTCCCGCGCGGCTGGGGAGTACGGCACCGGCCCGGCCACGGCCCGGACCTCCTTCTGCACGTGCTGTTCCACGCTGGGCTTCCGGCAACCTCCGCGGCTCACCTAGGGCCGCCGGAGGCCGGCTGGCGCTGCCCGTGCACGGCCCGTGGGAGGCCCCCCTACCGGGCGGGGAAGGGGGTCGCGGGATACGCAAACGGCGCGGTGGCGAACTCCCGGGGCCAGATGAGCACGCTCTGGCCGTTCTGCCACTGGTGGGCGATTACGGGAACCGGGCTCGTGCCGTCCGGCCGGAACCGCACTCGGCCTGCCATGGTCATCATGTCCGTCTTCGCCATGGCGTCGCGGACGGCCCGGTGCTCCAGGCCCCCGGCCCGCTCGATGGCCGCGGCGATCACCTGCACGCAGGCCACCGCGGAACCCACGGCCACCTCCGCGGGCGTCCCGAACCGGTTCCGGTACCACGCGTTCAGGTCGTCCACGCCGGGATACTTCACCGCGTGGTGCCACCCGGGCATGGACACCCAGAAGTCCCCGTCCCTTCCCAGGGCCTGCCGGAAGGCGATGGAGTCCGCGCCGCGCAGGGCGAAGAAGGCCTTGGGGTTGAACCCGAGCTCCTTCATCTGCCGCACCATGGTGATGGCGTCCGGCGGCGTGGGAACGGCCAGCACGAGCTCCGCACCCGCCGCCCGGGCCCGCAGGATGAGGTCGCTCACATCCCGCGCTCCCACCGTGTACTCGCCCTGGTAGACCACCTGGTAGCCGAACTCCGCGGACCGGGTGACCCACAGGGCTGCCTGCTCCTTGCCCCAGTCCGTACGCTCCGCGAAGATGGCCACCCGCCGGGGACGCTGGTCTGGGGGGACGTACGCGTTGATGATGCGGTACGTCTCCACCGCGAGTTCCGGAGACTTGGGGAAGGGGCTGAACAGGTACTTGTAGGCCCGCTGGTGGATGCTCCACAACGCAAACCCCACCCCGCAGTACGGGATCTGGTTCTTCTCCGCCACCGCGGCCGCAGCCGCGTGCAGGTGACTCCCTACCCCTCCCAGGTAGGCCACGATCCCCATCTGGGCCAAGCTCTCCATGCGGCTGACGGTCTTGATGGGGTCGGACTCGTCGTCCAGGACGGTAAGTTCCAGGGGGACCCGCTGGCCGCCCAGGCGCACCCCTCCCCGTGCGTTCAGGTACTCCACCGCGAACTCGTAGCCGGCCCGGATGAACCGCCCGTTGGCGGCGAGCCCCCCGCTGAGGGGCACCACCGCTCCCAGCCGGACGGTGCGGGCAGGCGCGCCCGCGGCACCCGCCGCCAGCAGCGCACAGCCCACGGCCGCCAGCACCCAGCGCTGGGTTGCCTTCACGCCCACCACCCCCTCTGCTGTACTTGCTACCATCTGTTGACTGGATTGTCAACAAAAACGCCCACCACGCGCCGGCTCACAGTCCCGGAGGTGGTCCGTCCCTGCTTGAGGCCCCGCCGCGGGTTCCCGGCGGTCCCAGCACCCCGACCCCTTGGCGCCCCCCTGGCGTTTCCTCCCCGCCCCTCCGCGAAGCTGCCCACTC
>FWWM01002035.1_pt1 | contig 57016 bp, 46 predicted proteins | sample 2228351 | NCBI WGS metagenome assembly FWWM01 (sample SAMEA103939774, study PRJEB20133) | metagenome
ACCCTCTCTATACCACACGGGAGGCCCTTTTTATTCATGAGATTCAGCACAACTACGCACTTTTTATTTTCGGATTGGGGCTAAAAGTGTCACAAGTTGCGCAGCCGAGCAGATGTGAGACTTATGTGCGGTCGTGCGACCCATTGCACACAGACAGCAATGGGTGCCCCGGCGCCTGAGCAGCGCAGGACCCACCAGCCCTCTCTTCGGAGCTGTTTTGTGGACTTGCGGGAAGCTCAGGGGACGGGAACGAGCGAGACGGGCGAGGAAGTCCTTATGGTATGGCTGCTCTCAGTTGAAGCCACCGACGTCTGACCTCGTTTTCGGTTTTGCGCTTCTCGACTTTTATCTGCTGAGGCAAACCCAATTCCACAGCCATCCGGTAAGCGGTGTCCATCTTTTGGAATTTGATCTCGACCGGAGCGTGTCGCAGTTCCTCATCGAGCACCTGATTCACCAACTGCCAGCGCTTCATGTACTCGCGAGCTTCTTTTTTGGTGATCTTCCTCATTTCGCCGCAGCCTTCGCGCTCCGGCCCGCCCGCAGATACTTGTCCACGCCCGCGGCCATCTTGCGACCTTCGGCGATGGCCCAGACGATGAGCGAGGCGCCGCGCTTGACGTCGCCGCCGGCGAAGACGCCCTCGACGGAGGTCATGTAATTGTCGTCCACGGCCACGTTGCCGCGCGCGTCGTACTTGACGCCGAGGCCGTCGAGCAGGCCGTTCTTCACCGGGCCGGTGAAGCCCATCGCCAACAACACGAGATCGACCTCCATCTCGAATTCGGTGTCGGGGATCGGAAGAAACTTGCCGTTCTCGAAGGAGACCCGGTGCGCATGCAGCTTGGTCACGTGTCCGTTGCGGCCGGTGAACTTCGTCGTCGAGACGCTCCACTGGCGGTCGCAGCCTTCCTCATGCGCGTGCGAGGTGCGGAGTTGCATTGGCCAGAGCGGCCAGGGGGTGGACTCGGCCCGCTGCGGCGGGGGCTCCGGCAGCAATTCGAATTGATGCACCTCCGTGCAGCCCTGCCGGTGCGCGGTGCCTAAACAGTCCGACCCGGTGTCGCCGCCGCCGATGATGACGACGCGCTTACCCTTCGCGGTGATCGGCTCGTCCACTATCGCGTCGCCGGCGTTCCGCTTGTTCTGCTGGGTGAGATAGTCCATCGCGAAATGGATGCCCTTGAGCTCACGGCCGGGGACCGGCAGGTCGCGCGCCTGTTCAGCGCCCATGGCCAGACACACCGCGTCGAACCGGCGCCGCAGTTCCTCCCCGCTGATGTCCCTGCCGGCATGGACGCCGGTCTTAAACTCGACGCCTTCGGCTTTCATCTGTTCCAGCCGCCGGTCGATAACCCATTTCTCCATCTTGAAATCGGGAATCCCGTAGCGCAGCAGCCCGCCGATCCGGTCGGCCTTCTCGAAGACGGTGACACTGTGACCGGCCCGCGCCAGTTGCTGCGCCGCGGCCAGCCCGGCCGGTCCTGAGCCCACGACGGCCACGGTCTTGCCGGTACGGATCGTCGGCAGGACGGGCTGGACCCAGCCTTCGTCGAACCCCTTGTCGATGATGTTCCACTCGATGACGCGGATCGCCACCGGATCGCTGTTGATCCCCAGCACGCAGGCCGATTCGCAGGGAGCGGGACAGAGCCGGCCGGTGAACTCCGGGAAATTGTTCGTGGTGTGGAGCGCCTTGAGCGCATCCTTCCAACGCCCGCGGTGGACGAGGTCGTTCCACTCGGGAATCAGGTTGATGACCGGGCAGCCGTTGGAGCTCTGGCAGAAGGGCACCCCGCAGTCCATGCATCGCGCGCCCTGCATCTGGAGCTTGTCTTCCGGCATCGGCTCATAGAATTCCTTCCAGTCGAGCACGCGCAATTCGACCGGCCGGCGCTTGGGGCCTTCGCGAGCGTATTTCATGAAGCCTTTTGGGTCAGCCATTCGCTACTCGTATCTCGTCGTTCGTATCTCGTATCTCGTATCTCATCGCATGTCTCACGCGCGCTTCAGGAGATACGCGTCACGCATCACGTCTTCTAATGCGCCACCATTTCTTTCTCCCGATGCGCCTGTTCCTTGGCGGCCGCCGCTTTCCGTTCGGCCAGCACCCGTTTGTAGTCGATCGGCATAATCTTGACGAACTTGGGGAGCATCGCCTCCCAGGTCTCCAACACCAGCTTGGCCTTGCGGCTACCGGTGTACTTCAAATGCGATTCGATCATGCCGCGCAACAACTGCTTGTCTTCAGCGGTGACGACCCTCTCCAGCTCCACCATGCCCAGGTTGCAGCGGGACTCGAATCTGCCGTCCTCGTTCAGCACAAAGGCGATCCCGCCGGACATACCGGCCGCGAAGTTCCGCCCGGTCTTCCCCAACACCACCACGACGCCGCCGGTCATGTATTCGCACCCGTGATCGCCCGTTCCTTCGATCACCGCCCGTACGCCGCTGTTCCGGACCGCAAACCGTTCGCCAGCCGTCCCGTAGAAATAGCACTCGCCTTGGGTCGCGCCGTAGAGCGACGTGTTGCCGATCAGGATCGTCTCCTCCGGCACATAGGTGCAGCCTTTTGGCGGGTACACGATGATCTTGCCGCCGGACAGCCCCTTGCCCAGATAGTCGTTGGACTCGCCCTCCAGGATCAACGTGATGCCCCGGGAGAGGAACGCGCCGAACGACTGCCCGGCCGAGCCGGTGAACTTGATCGTGATCGTGTCGGGAGGCAGCCCCTCCAATCCGTACTTTTTCGCGATCCGGCTGGAGAGCATCGTGCCGGTCGTCCGGTTCACATTCCGGATCGGCAGATCGAGCGTGACGGTCTCGCCCCGTTCGATGGCCGGCTTGCACAGCTCGATCAACTGGTTGTCCAGCACGTTAGCCAGCCCGTGATCCTGTTTTTGCACGCAGTACCGGGCCACCTCAGGGCCCACCTCGGGCATCGTGAGAAGCGGCGTCAGGTCCAGACCTTTGGCCTTCCAATGGTCGATGGCCTTTTGGACTTTCAACTTGTCCACGCGGCCGATCATCTCGTCCATTTTGCGGAAGCCCAGCTTGGCCATGAGCTGCCGCACTTCCTCCGCTACGAAGAAGAAATAGTTGACGATGTGCTCCGGCTGGCCCGTGAATTTCTTGCGGAGCACCGGGTCCTGCGTCGCCACCCCCACCGGGCAGGTGTTCAGATGGCACTTGCGCATCATGATGCAACCTTCGACGATCAGCGGCGCCGTGGAGAAGCCGAACTCCTCCGCGCCCAATAGGGCCGCGATCACGACGTCGCGCCCGGTCTTCAACTGGCCGTCGGTTTCGACCCGGATTCGCCCGCGCAGATCGTTGAGCACCAACGTTTGATGCGTTTCGGCCAGCCCCAGTTCCCATGGAATGCCGGCATATTTAATGGAGGAGAGCGGCGACGCGCCCGTGCCTCCGGAATCGCCGCTGATCAGCACCTTGTCGGCGTGGGCCTTGGATACGCCGGCCGCGACCGTGCCGACCCCGACTTCCGCCACCAGCTTCACCGACACATCCGCCTCCGGATTCGAGTTCTTCAGGTCGAAGATCAACTGCGCCAGATCTTCGATCGAATAAATGTCGTGATGCGGCGGCGGGGAGATCAACTGGACGCCCGGCGTGGAATACCGCAGCTTGGCGATGACCTCGTCCACCTTGTGGCCGGGCAACTGCCCGCCTTCGCCGGGCTTGGCGCCCTGCGCCATCTTGATCTGCAGCTCCTTGGCGTTGACGAGATAGTGGGACGTCACGCCGAACCTGGCCGACGCCACCTGTTTGATGTAGGAGTTCTTGGAGTCGCCGTTCGGGAGCGGAACGAAGCGCTCGGGGTCTTCGCCGCCCTCGCCGGTGTTGCTCTTGGCGCCGATGCGGTTCATCGCAATGGCCAGGGTCTCGTGCGCTTCCTTGCTGATCGCGCCGAACGACATGGCCCCGGTCGTGAACCGTTTGACGATCTCCTTGGCCGGTTCCACTTCCTCCAGCGGAATCGGCTCGGGCAGGAATTTGAAGTCCAGCAGGCCGCGCAGGTTCGAGCGCCGCTTGCTCTCGTCGTTCACCAGCGCGGCGAACTCGGCGTAGGTCTTGGCATCGTTGGCGCGCGTAGCGTGCTGCAGCTTGTAAATGGTCTCCGGATTCCAGTTGTGATGCTCACCCTGCACCCGGTAATGAATCTCTCCGCCGAAGTCGAGCTGGCGGATCGGCGCCGGCTCATAGGCCAGCGCATGCCGCCGCAGGGTCTCCTCGCCGATCTCGCGGATGCCGATCCCTTCGATCCGCGAAGCCGTGCCGGTGAAGTACCGGTCGATCAGTTCGCGGTTCAGGCCGATGGCCTCGAAGATCTGCGCCCCGCAATAAGACTGCACGGTAGAGATGCCCATCTTGGAGAAAATCTTGAGCAGCCCCTTGTTGATCGCCTTGATGAACTTGCCCTCGGCCGTCTGCGCGTCCAAACCTTCCGGCAGGTAGCCGTCGCGCTCCATGTCCACGAGCGTCTCGAACACGAGATAGGGGTTGATCGTTCCCGCCCCGTAACCGATCAGACAGGCGAAGTGGTGCACGTCGCGCGGTTCGCCGGTTTCGAGAATCAGTCCGACCTCTGTCCTTGTGCACTCCCGCACCAGATGGTGATGCACCGCGGCGATGCCCAGCAGGCTGGGAATCGGCGCCCACTCTTCGTTCACACCCCGGTCACTGAGGATCAGGAACCGATAGCCTTCCTTGATCGCCTCGGACGCCTGGTGGCACAGCTCTTCCACCGCCGCACCGAGCCCGTCCGGGCCCTCGGCCACGCGGAACAGCATGCGCAAGGTCTTGCTCCGGAAATGCGGGTCCTCGAGCTCGCGGATTTTCTGGAGGTCCGCATTGGTCAGGATCGGTTGTTTGACTCGGATCCGGCGGCAGGACTCCGGATTCTCCTCCATGAGATTGGGTTTGGGCCCGATATTCGTGACCAGCGACATAACCAACTCTTCGCGGATCGGATCGATCGGCGGGTTGGTCACCTGGGCGAAGAGTTGCTTGAAGTACTTGAACAGCAGTTGCGGCCGCTCCGACAGCACGGCCAGCGGCGTGTCTGTGCCCATGGAGGAGACGGGCTCCTCGCCGGTCACCACCATCGGGGTGATGACCATTTTCAGCTCTTCCACCGTGTACCCGAACGCCTGCTGGCGCTGGCGGATCGTCGGGTGGTCCGGCTGCGGCACGTTCAGCGGTTCCGGCAGCTCGTCCAGCGAAATGCGGTATTGCGTGACCCAAGAACGGTAGGGCTTGCGGCCGACGATATCGGCCTTGATTTCTTCGTCGTCGATGATCCGTCCCTGTACCGTGTCGACCAGGAACATGCGGCCCGGCTGGAGCCGGCCTTTCTGGCGGATTTCTTTCACGTCCGCCGGCAACACGCCGGCTTCGGACGCCAGCACGACCAGGTCGTCGGTCATGACCTGATACCGGCAGGGCCGGAGGCCGTTGCGGTCCAGCGTCGCGCCGATCAGCTTGCCGTCCGTGAAGCAGACGGCCGCCGGCCCGTCCCAGGGCTCCATCATCGCCGCGTGGTATTCGTAGAACCCGCGGCGGTCCAGGTCCATGTGCGGATTGCCGACCCAAGGCTCCGGGATCAGCATCATCATCGCGTGCGGCAGCGAGCGGCCGCCCAAGACCAGGAACTCCAGCGCATTGTCCAGGCAGGCTGAGTCGCTCTGGTGCTCGTACACAATGGGAAACAGCTTCGGCATGTCCTCGCCGAACAGGTCCGACTTCAACCGGCCCTGTCTGGCCCGCATCCAGTTGACGTTGCCCTTGAGCGTGTTGATCTCGCCGTTGTGACAGATGTAGCGGTACGGATGCGCCAACGGCCAGGTGGGGAAGGTGTTCGTGCTGAAACGCGAGTGCACCAACGCCAGCGCGCTCACCACGCTGGAATCGGTCAGATCCTGGTAATACTGCGGAATCTGATGGGGCAGCAACAGGCCCTTATAAACGATTGTGTTGCTCGACAGGCTTGGGATATAGAAGTGCTCGCGACCCTGGATGGCCGATTCCCGGACCGCCTTTTCCACGCGTTTGCGGATGACGTAGAGCTTGCGCTCGAACTGGCCCTCGTTGAGGATGTCGCGCGCGATGAAAACCTGCCGGATGACCGGCTCCGTCCGGCGCGCCACCGTGCCGATCGCCTCGCTCTTCACCGGCACGTCGCGCCAGCCGAGGAACCGCGCGCGCTCCTCGGCGATCACCTTTTCGACCAACATCTCGCATGGCTTGCGCGCGGCGGCGTCGCGCGGCAGGAACACCATCCCGACGCCGTATTCGCCCGCGCCCGGCAGTTTGATCCCGACATCCGCCGCCGCCCGCCTGAGAAATTCGTGCGGCACCTGGAGCAGGATGCCGGCCCCGTCGCCCGTGCAGGGATCGCATCCCTGCGCGCCGCGATGGAAGAGATTCTCCAGGACCTGCAAGCCCTTCTGCACGATGCTGTGGGACTTCTGTCCCTTGATGTTGACGACAAACCCGATCCCGCAGGAATCTTTCTCGAATCGAGGATCGTAGAGCCCCTGCTTCGAAGGCAATCCGGGAACCATCGTCATGTGGTCTCTCACGCCTCTTCTACTAACTAAAAGGCAGGTGCTGTGCCTGTCGGTCGGACCGTTCTTGGAAGGCAGAACGCGTGCGGGCCCGTGAACGACGTAACCGTGTAATTCATTGGGAAATTGAAGCGACACCTTACTGGATGGGCCCTTCTTCTGTCAAGATTCGGTCGCGCACGAGCGCCTCTACTCGCTTGACTTTGTTTCACCCGCTGCCCTACTATCCGCCGCATGTCTCACGGACCCGTCGCCTCGACGATCCAGACGATGACCGATGTGTGGGAGGCCTATCGCGAGGAACTCCAAGGCGTCGAAGATCAGGTCCGGAAAAACCTCGACTCGAAAGTCGCGCTCGTCAACACCGTCGCCGCCCACATCCTCAGCAGCGGCGGCAAACGCATCCGCCCCCTGCTGCTCCTGCTTTCCGCCCGTCTCTGCGGCTATACGGACAAAGACGATCTGTTGCTGGGCAGCTTAGTGGAATATATCCACACCGCCACGCTGCTCCACGACGATGTCGTGGACGACGCGGACCTGCGGCGGGGGCGCCGGACGGCGCGCAAAGTCTGGGGCAACCAGATCAGCATCCTGGTCGGGGATTACCTCTATTCGAAAGCCATCTGCCAGATCGTCGAATTCCGCAGCCAGGCGATCAACGAGGTGCTCTCGGAGGCCTGCCGGAAGATGGCCGAAGGCGAGGTCCTCCAGCTTTACTACAACGGCAATCCGGCGATGCCCGAATCGGAGTACCTGCGCATCGCCGAGCATAAGACCGCCGGCCTCATGGCCGCTTCGTGCCGCATGGGCGCGATCATCGGCGGCGCGTCCGAGGAGAAACAGGAGGCCTTGTTTCGCTTCGGGCAGCACCTCGGCATCGCGTTTCAGGTGGCGGACGACACGTTGGACTATGCGGCCAACGGGGACCGTTTGGGAAAATCGCTGGGGCAGGACCTGCGGCAGGGGAAGGCGACCTTGCCGCTGCTGCACCTCCTCCAGCATTGCTCGGACGAAGACAAGCAGATGATCAAAGACCGCATGGAAACGCGGACCCTGACCGAACCGGATCTGCTGCGCATCATCGCGCTGATGCAGGAGTACGGATCGATCGCGTACGCGATGGACCGGGCCCGCGCGTTCGTGACCGCGGCGAAGCGCGATTTGGAGTTGTTCGACGATTGCCCACCCAGGCGAGCGCTGTCGGTCGTCGCCGACTACATGGTGAGCCGCGACCGGTAGCTTGGACGACAGACACACCCGCCGCCGCCGTTTCTCCATCACGTTCATCGTTCATGCGGAGTCGTCATGGCGAGCATCCTTCCGTTGCAAGGCACACTCTACAATCCGGCCGTCGTGGGCGATATTCGCGACGTCGTCGCGCCGCCGTACGACGTGATCGACGCCGCAACCCAGCGTGCGCTGTACGAGCGGCATCCCCAGAACATCGTCAGGTTGGAACTGGGACTCGACGAGCCGGGCGACGGGCCGACCTCCAACAAGTACACGCGCGCCGCGGCGTGGCTCAAGGATTGGCTGCGGACCGGCGCGCTGCGCCGCGACTCGCAACCGGCCGTGTACTACCACACCGTTGAGTACCGGATGCCGGCGGGCGACCCGGACGGTTCCATGCGGACGCTCAAAGGGTTTCTCGCGACCGCCGAACTGGAAGAGTTCGGGACCGGCCACATTTACCCGCATGAAAACACCCGCACCGCGGCCAAGACGGATCGGCTCAACCTGCTGGAAGCCTGCCGGGCCAATTTCAGCCCGATCTGGGCGCTCTATTCGGATCCGGACGGTTCGGTCATCGCCCTGCTGGAGCGAGCCGTTGAGGCCGACAAGCCGCGGATCGAGTTTCAGGATGACGCGGGTTTTCGCCAGCGCCTGTGGGCGGTCACGGATCCCGCCGTGCTCGATCAGCTCGTCGCCGCCATGAAGCCGAAGCCGTTGTTCATTGCGGACGGGCATCATCGGTACGAGACGGCGCTGACGTATCGGCGGCTTCGCCGCGAGCGGGCCGGCGCCTCCACATCCGTCGCTCGCCAGCCTTACGACAGCGTGCTGATGCTCTTCGCCGGACTGGAGGACCCCGGCCTGACCGTGCTGCCGACGCACCGCGTGCTGCGCACCGCCGTCCCGCCCGTTCAGCGCCTGCAAAGCCTGCTGGGCGAAGCGTTCGAGTTCCACGCGTTTCCCTTCACCAGCGCCGATGAACCGGCCGTCAGGCGGCGATTCCTGCAGGCGCTCCGCGAACGGGGACAGTTCGCCACGGTGTTCGGCTTTGCCAGCCGGAATGCCGGCGTCTATACGATCCTCGCGCTTCGCCCGCAGCACCGTCCTTCTACGGCCTCTCCCCGAGACCGGTTGGACGTCTCCATTCTCCAGCACCAGGTGATCGCCAAGCTCTGCCCGACGCGGCGTGAACAGGAAACCATTCTCTACACCAAAGACGACGACGAGGCGCTCGACCGGGTTCGCCAAGGGACCGGGGAGGCCGCGTTCCTGCTCAATCCGACGAAAGTCGGCGAAGTCCGGGCCGTGGCGTCCGCCGGCGAACGGATGCCGCACAAGTCGACCTATTTCTTCCCCAAGCCGCTGACCGGGCTGGTGATTAACGTGATGGAGGAACCCGTGACGCGTAACCCGTAACGCGTAAGGGGTTAGGCGCTTTCCATCTCGGGACCGAGTGCTATAAAGCTGATAGCTGACAGCTAGGAGCTATTTGCTGCTCGCTATTCGCTACAGACCGCGAAGATGAACGCCAAGATTCTCGTCGTCGACGACAACCCCGACATTCTCACGATGCTGAAAGATCGGCTGGAGTCGCTCGACTATCGCGTCGTCACGGCGGGAGACGGCGAGCGCGCGCTGGCGGCGCTCGACCAGGAGTCCCCCAATGTCGTGCTGCTCGACCTGGAATTGCCGCGCCAGTCCGGTCTAGAGGTGTTGAAGCACCTTTCCGCCACCCGCCCGGGCCTGCTCGCGGAAACTCCGATCATCATGATGACCGCGTACGGCACCATCCCGACGGCCGTCGAGGCCATGAAGTTGGGCGCCTATGATTTTCTGACCAAACCTCTGGACAAGGACCACCTGCTGATCGTCATTCGCAAGGCGCTCGACTGGGTGTCGGCGAAACGCCGGATTGCCGTGCTCGAGTCGGAGCTTCAGAGCAAGTACGCGAGAATCGTCGGCGACAGTCCCAAGATGAAATCGCTCCTCGAAGCGGCCCAGCGCGCGGCCAAGTCGGACGCCGGTATCCTGCTGTTGGGAGAGACCGGAACCGGCAAGGAGCTCTTCGCCCGCTCCATCCATTCCTGGAGCCCGCGTCAGGCCATGCCGATGGTGGCGATCAACTGCAGCGCGCTCCCGGAAGCCCTGCTGGAAAGCGAAGTGTTCGGGTACGAGAAAGGGGCGTTCACCGGCGCGGATCGTCAGAAGAAAGGGCAGATCGAGATGGCGGACGGCGGGACCGTCTTCCTCGACGAGATCGGGGACATGCCTCTCAGCCTCCAGGCCAAGCTGCTGCGCGTGTTGCAGGACCGCGAATTCCATCGTGTCGGCGGCACGCGGCTCGTCTCCGTCAATATCCGCGTGATCGCGGCGACCAACCGCGATCTGAAGCAGGCCGTCAAGGCCGGCCAGTTTCGCGAGGACCTGTATTTCCGGCTGAGCGTCATCAACCTCACCCTGCCGCCCCTGCGCGAACGAACCGAAGACATCCCCGCGCTCGCCGAGTTTTTCCTCGAACGGCATATGCGGGAGACCAAACGGCCCGGCATGAAATTCAGCCCGGCCGCGCTCGAGGCCATGAAGCGGTATGCCTGGCCCGGCAATATCCGTGAACTGGAGAACGCGATCCAGCGCGCCGTCGTGTTGAGCCCCACCGATACGATCCAACCGGAGGTGTTGGCCATGTCGTTCCAGGACACGGCCCATTCCGCCGGACACCATCCGGCGCTCGCGTATGTGCGCCTCCCCTACCACGAGTCCATGGAAGCGCACAGCCGCTTCATCATCGACCAGGCGTTGCGTGAGGCGGAAGGGAACCAGACTAAAGCGGCCGAACGACTGGGGCTGCAGCGGACGTATCTGGCGAGGCTGATCAAGCAAAAGAAGATTCGGCCGGACGATGAAGCGGAGGAGTGAGCGCGAGCCGAACGACGGCGGCCGCCGCTACCGATTCCCGCCTGTTGCCGGAACGGACGCGCACCCGGACTTCCGCGCCGCCAAGTTGATCAGCCCGGCCTCCGCGTCCCGTTCGGTCTGCGCATACCGCTCCGGCGAGCCCACATCGGACCAGTAGCCTTCCGAATCGTAGCCCAGCACCGCCTCGCCGTGCTGGATCGCCGCGACATAGGCGTCGATGATGGACGAGGCTTGACCCTTCGGCACGTCGCGCAGCAATCGGGGATGCAGGATGTGGATGCCCGCGAACATGCGCGGCTCGGTCGGGCCGGCGTCCGGCAACCCCCGTCCGGTGATCCTGACGATCCGGTGTTCCGTCCCCACTTCCACGAGTCCCCACCGTTCGGCTTCTGGATCTTTGCGCAGCACCAGCGTGGCGGCGGCCGCGCGCCGGCGGTGAAACTCGACCAGCGCGTCAAGGTCCAGCTCGAAGAGCGTGTCCCCGTTCACCACCAGGAACGGCTCCCCGGAAAAAAACGCCTCGACTTGCTTGATCCCGCCCCCAGTGCCCAAAATGACCGGCTCGCGCGAGTACGAAATCCGCAGCCCGTACCGGTCGCCGTCGCCCAACGTCTGCTCGATCATCGGCCCCAGGTGGTGCAGATTAATGACCACCTCGCGGAAGCCGTGCCGCTTCAACAACAGAAGGTTCCAGACGATGAGCGGCGTGCCGGCGACGGGCAACAACGGCTTGGGAATCGTGTTGGTCAGGGGCCGCAGGCGTGTACCCAGCCCGGCGGCGAGGATCATGGCCTTCATAGAGCCAATTAGAAATGAGGAATGAGAAATGTGGAATGGCGGGAAAACTTCTACACACCATCATTCCACATTTCTCATTCCTCATTTCTCATTATTCGGCTACTGAAGTTCCGGCACGTATGGTGTCAGATGTTTCCGCAGCGTCGCCAGCTCAGGATACTTCTCCAAATTGCGCCGCACGTAGCCCAAGACCCGAGGAATGTCGGCCAGGAATTTCGGGTTCTTCTTCACCCGGTCGATATAGACGAAGCGGCCCGCCGCCTTGAGATTCCGCTGGATGCTCGTCCAATCGAACAGCCGTTGAAACGAGCCGCGGTCGATCCAGATGTGTTTGTGTTCCGCGAGCTGCTCCACATAGTAGTCGATCAGGTCCGCGATGAGCGCCTCGTCCAGCGCAAGGTAGGCGTCGCGCAGCAGCGAGGCCAGGTCGTAGGTGGCCGGTCCCATCAGCGCGTCCTGAAAATCGAGCACTCCCAGCCGCGGACCGTCAACCATCAGATTGCGTGAATGATAGTCGCGGTGCGTAAAGACGCGCGGCAAGCCGGCCAGGAGTTCGGCGATTTTCCGAAACTCGGCCCGGATCGCCTCCCAATCGTCCGCGCACATGGGCTTCCCCCGCCGAGCCACGATCCCGTACTCCAGAAAATGATCGAATTCCCACATCAACAGCGGCAGGTCGAAGCTCCGGTGGAACGCCACGCAGGCCGGATCGGCCGGAGACGTGGCCTTCAACTGCATTCGCACCAGGATGTCGATCGCCTGCCGGTAGAACGCCGAGACCTCGGCCGGAGACGCATCCCGGCACGCCTCCGTCAGCGTGAGGTCGCCGAAATCCTCCAAATAGAGGAGGCCCGCCTCCCGGTCGTAGTAGTACAGTCCGGGCACCGGAATGCCGGCCCGTTCCAGATGGGAATGCACGTTCAGGAACGGCAACTCCGCGATCTGCGCCGACGCCCCGCTGACCGCTTCTTCCGATTGCTTGAAGGCTTCGGGCTCGGCAAGCTGCATGAGAATCAGCGACGCCGGCGGCCCGCCGCGCAACTCGACGCGAAAATAGCGACGGTTGGACGCGTCGCCGGCGAGCGGAGTGAGCGCGACGAGGTCCGCGTTGAAGGGCAGCTTGGTTCGGACGGTATACGCGACGAGATCGGGATCTGCCGGGGCGAGCGGAGTCTTCGGGGCAGCCGGATCGACCGTAGCCATCGGCAGCGCATTATACTCCGAGTCGTCGAGGATTGCGATCAGAAGGCCACGACCCATTGCATCAGTAGCGCAATGGGTATCCCGACGGAGTTTCTTTGCGGTGTCCAACCCTGTAAGATGACCGCATGCGGTACATGCACCTCGGCCGTTCGGGTCTGACGGTCAGCCGGCTCTGCCTTGGTACGATGAACTTCGGGCCGCATACCGACGAGTCTTCCAGTTTTCGGATCATGGACCGGGCGCTGGAGCTGGGGATCAACTTTTTCGACACCGCGAACGTGTACGGCGGCAAAAAAAGTGAAGGGCTGACGGAGCAGATCATCGGCCGCTGGTTCGCGCAGGGTGGCGGCCGGCGCGACAAGGTCGTGCTGGCGACCAAGGTGTACGGCCGCATGGGCGACTGGCCCAATCAATCCAAACTGTCGGCGCTGCACATCACGCGCGCCTGCGAAGACAGTTTGCGCCGGTTGCGCACGGATCACATCGACCTGTATCAGATGCACCACGTCGATCGCGAGACGCCCTGGGACGAACTCTGGCAGACGATGGAACAGCTCGTCCGCGACGGCAAGGCCATCTACATCGGGAGCAGCAACTTCGCCGGCTGGCACCTCGCGCAGGCCCAGGAAACGGCCAGGAGCCGCCGATTTCTCGGCCTGGTTTCCGAGCAGAGTCTCTACAACCTGAACCAACGGATGATCGAACTGGAGGTGATCCCGGCTTGCGAGGCCTACGGGATCGGACTCATTCCTTGGAGCCCGCTGGCGGGCGGCCTGTTGGCGGGATCGCCGCGATCGGCACGGGTCGGGCGGCGGGCCGACGAGGATGTGAAGAAAGACGCGGATCGATACCGCGCGAGACTTGAAGCCTATGAGACACTCTGTGCCGGCCTTGGTGAGCAACCGGCCGACGTCGCGATCGCCTGGCTGCTGCACCAGAAGGCGGTGACATCCCCTATTCTCGGTCCCCGGACGCTGGACCAATTGAACGGATCCATGCGGGCGCTGGACATCAGGCTGAGCGCGGAGACCCTCAAACGCCTCGACGAGATCTTTCCCGGCCCCGGCGGTCCCGCACCGGAAGCCTACGCGTGGTGACACACCCGCGGGGCTCGCGCGACGGGGTGAATGCGTGACGCACCACGCCCGTCCCGCCAGTCTCGCCTGTCTCGCGAGCCTTGCAGCTCGTCAGTCCTCGCTGAGATACCGCCAGCCGGCGACCCCGACCGTCGCACCGACGGTATCGGCGAGCCAATCCCATGCGCTCGCTTCCCGCAACGGCACAAATGCCTGGTGCACTTCGTCCGTCACCCCGTAGAGCGCCGCGACAAGGATCGCGAGCGTCAGACTGTAACGCGCTCCCCGGATTCCGGCCGCATATCGGAAGGCCCGATAGCACAACGCGCCCAACACACCGTACTCCACCAGGTGCAACGTCTTGTCTCCCAGCTCCGTCAGAAACGAGGGCAGCGTCTCTTCAGGATGCGAGACCGAAGAGAGGGCGAAGATCAGCGTCGCGTAGGCCAGCGGCGGCGCCCAGTACCAACAGAGGAACGAGAGGCGGCGGATCAGCGACCCGTTTTGAATTCCGTTCACGTGCACGGCGCCTCGCCCATGACCGTCAGCCCCGGCGCAGACGGCCGCCCAGCGGGCTTATAATCCGCGGGATTGTTTGCAACCCACCTACCCCTGTGACATACTGCGCGTGAATCTGCAAGCGCGTCCTGCGCATTCATCGCTCCATGAAAACCGTCCGGCTTTGCTTCCTCTGGCACATGCACCAGCCCTACTACACCGACCCGGTGGCCGGGTGCGCCAGCATGCCGTGGGTCCGTTTGCACGCCACCAAGGCCTATTTCGATATGGCGCACCTGCTGGACCGGTTTCCGGTCGTCAAGGCGACGTTCAATTTCACGCCCTCGTTGCTGCTCCAACTGCAGGAGATCGGCGCGGGCTCGGTGCGCGATGTGTTTCTGGACCATGCGGAACGGCCGGCGGCCGATCTGACCCCGGCCGAGAAGGCGTTTCTCATCCGGCACTTCTTCTCCGCCAACTGGGCCACGATGGTCCGCCCCTTCCCCCGGTATCATGAGCTGTTGGTCAAGCGCGGCGCGGACGTGCGCGGGCGCGATCTGGAACGGCTGGCCCGCCAGTTTTCCACGCAGGAACTGCTGGATCTTCAGGTCTGGCACAACCTGGCGTGGTTCGGATACGGCATGGTCGGTCGGTATCCGCGTCTGGCCGCGCTCCGAGCGAAGGCCCGCGGGTTCACGGAGGACGACAAGCAGGAAGTCCTCGCGTTGCAGCGGACCGCCGTGCAGGAGATCATCCCCATATACCGGCGGCTCGCCGACCGCGGCCAGATCGAATTGACGACGACCCCCTTTTACCATCCGATTCTTCCATTGATCATCGATACGGACTTTGCCCGACGTGCGCGGCCCGATCTTCCCTTGCCCGCGCGCTTCCAAGCCAAGGCGGACGCGGAGGCCCAGATCCGCCGGGCCGTCGCCTTTCACACCGCGACGTTCGGCCGGCCGCCCGCGGGGCTCTGGCCGTCGGAAGGTTCGGTCTGTCCCGAAATGCTTCCGCTGGTACGCGCAGCCGGAATCCGCTGGCTCGCCACCGATGAAGGCATCCTGGCCCGGTCGTTGGAAGCTCAGCACCATCCGTGGGATCGACACGCCGCGCTCTATCGGCCGTATCTGGTCGGACAACCGGGAGAGGAACTCACGATCGTTTTCCGCGATCGCGACCTCTCCGACGCGTTCGGGTTCGTCTATCACAAGACCACCCCGGAGTCGGCAGCGGAAGACGTCCTGCGCCGCCTCGGCGCCATCGTGCAGGACGTGCCGGCCGAATGCGCGTTGATCGCCGTGATCCTCGACGGAGAAAATCCTTGGGAGCATTACCACGACGGCGGGGAACGCTTCCTGTCGCTGTTCTACAAGGCCTTGGCCGACGGGACCCTGAACCGCGGCGGCCAGGCCCAGGTGGCCCCTTCCACCGTCAGCGAGGCGCTGTCCGCCTGTCCGCCGACAACGCGGCTCGACCATCTGCATTCGGGTTCCTGGATCAACCAGGATTACAAAATTTGGATCGGGCACCCGGAGGATAATCGCGCCTGGGATCTTCTCCGGCACACCAGGTCCCGGTTGGCCGAGGTCAGTGGAACCCTGCCGGCCGAGCAAGCGCGAACGGCCTGGGAGGAACTCTACGCGGCGGAAGGCAGCGATTGGCTCTGGTGGTACGGCGACGACTTCGAGACGGATTACAAGGTGGAATTCGACCGCCTCTTCCGTGCGCACCTGCGGAACGTCTGGACGCGCGCCGGGCTCCCGCCGCCGGAGTTGCTGACCCTGCCGATCATCGGGGACGGTGTCCGATTGGACGGGGACCAGGTCCGCCGACCGACCGGCTTGCTGAACCCCGTCATCGACGGGCTTGTAACGGATTTCTTCGAATGGCAGGGCGCGGGTTGGATCGATCCCAACCCGCCCCTCGGCGCCATGTGGAAGTCGGAGGGCCTCTTCCGCGCGATCTGGTTCGGCTTCAGCCTCGAGCAATTGTTCCTTCGGCTGGACCCGGACGAGCGCACACTGGAACGCCAAGCCGGGCTCACGGCGGAGATCCACCTGGCGCACGGCGGCCGTGCGCACAAGCTCGTCTTTTCGCTCGCCCCGGCCGGCGCCGAATCGTTCACCCTGCTGGCGACGGACGGAGGGCCTTATGTCGAGGTCGGAAACTTCCGTTCGATCCGTCGCCGCAAGATCATCGAGCTGGCCGTGCCGTTCAAGGATCTGCAGGCCGAAGCCGGGCAGGAGTGGCGGCTCAGCGTCGTCGTGACGGCGCACCGCTTGGAAGTCGCCCGCTATCCGCACCATCAACCGGCCGCGATCACGGTGCCGGATCGGGACTTTGAAGCCACGATGTGGAGAGTGTAACGGCGCTGCGCGCCGAATGTGGAATGTGGAATGAGGAATTAGGAATGCTGACTTCACGAGGTCGTGACAAGGGATATGGTTTCTCTTCAATCCCTCACAATTCCACATTCCTCATTCCTCATTCCACATTTCGCATTTCCTGGAGGAAAAATGCCTGATCTCAGACGCGATCCGATTGTCGGCCGGTGGGTCATCATTTCGACGGAGCGGCGCGCCCGGCCGCAGGATTTTCTCCGCAACCAGCCGGCGCGATCGCCGTCGACGGCGCTGTGCCCGTTTTGCCCGGGGCAGGAACGCCTGACGCCCAAAGAAATTCTGGCCTACCGCCCGCAGCCCGGCGAGCCCAATTCACCGGGGTGGACTATCCGCGTCGTACCGAACAAGTTTCCAGCGCTGCAGGTGGAAGGCGAACTGGGCCGGGAAGGGATCGGCCTGTACGACCGCATGAACGGGATCGGCGCGCACGAGGTGATCATCGAGACGCCCAATCACAAGGACAGCCTGGCCGAGATGCCGGCCAAGCGGATCGAGGATGTGCTGTGGGCCTATCGCGATCGGATCGTCGACCTCAAGAAAGACGTGCGGCTGCGATATATTCTCATTTTCAAGAACCACGGCTCGGCGGCCGGGGCGACCCTGGAGCATACGCATTCGCAACTGATTGCCCTACCGATCGTGCCGACCAGCGTCGTCAACGAAATCGAAGGATGCCGGACCCATTTCCAGCAAAAGGAACGATGCATCTATTGCGATATCCTGCGCCAGGAACTCGGCGACGGGTCCCGAATCGTCGCCGAGAATCCTGAATTTCTCTGCCTCACCCCCTTCGCCCCGCGCTTTCCGTTCGAGATGTGGATCCTCCCGAAACGGCATGCCGGCCACTTCGAGGAAAGCCAGAAAAGCCAATTCGAGTTTCTGGCGCCGATGCTGTCCGAGGCGCTGCGGCGGATGGACAAGGTCCTGGCCAAGCCGGCGTATAATTTCATTCTCCACAGCTCTCCCCAGCACGAGAAGACCGGCGACTTCTACCACTGGCATCTGGAACTCATCCCCAAGCTCACGCAGGTCGCCGGCTTCGAATGGGGCACCGGCTTCTACATCAACCCCGTCTCGCCCGAAGAATCCGCGAAGTTTCTGCGGGAAGCGGAATTGTAGAGGGGTAGCGGGGTCAGGGGGTAGCGGGATAGGGCGCTCCTCTACCCCGTTACCCGCTATCCCGCTATCTCTCGCCTCTTGCCTCGCGTCTTGTGCCGCCCGTATCATGTCCGCATGAAAGTCCAACTCAGCCATCCGGCGAGACAAGTGGAAATCAAAGGCCCCAAGCGCGTCCGCGAATTGCTGCGCGAGCTGAACCTGGTCGTGGAAGCGCACCTCGTGATCCGCGGCGACGACCTGATCACCGAGGACGAGCTGCTGGCCGACACGGACAGCGTGGAGGTGCGACCCGTCATTTCGGGTGGTTGAACAGGGTTGTTGCGTTTGTTTGGTTCATTTGGTTTGTCTTGTGCGCCAGCAACACCAAACAAACCAGATACACCAAACAAACGACCCAACTGATAGGTATGCGCTGCATCAAATGCAAAACCAAAGCAGTCATCGGGCTGCCGCGGCACAATGCGGCCTTCTGCAAGCCCTGCTTCAACGAGTTCGTCCACGAGCAGGTCGCGCGGGCGATCAAGGCCGAGCAGATGTTCGGGAAGCAGGACCGCATCCTGGTCGCCGTCTCCGGCGGCAAGGACAGCCTCGCGCTGTGGGACATTCTGCTCAAGCTCGGCTATCGCGCCGACGCGCTCTACGTCAACCTCGGTATCGGGAGCTACTCGGAGCAGTCGCAGCAGAAGGTGCAGACCTTCGCCGACACCGTCGCAGCCGTGCACGGTGCGAGGCTCCATATCCACAAGGTCGAACAGGAGGAAGGCGCGGGCATCCGCGAACTGGCCGATCTGGTTCACCGGCCGACGTGTTCGACGTGCGGGGCGATCAAACGCTACCAGTTCAACCGCGCGGCGATCGAGCAGCGCTACGATGTGATGGCCACGGGCCACAACCTCGACGACGAAGCGGCCCGGCTGCTCGGCAATGTGCTCCATTGGCAGGACGACTATTTGGACAAGCAGGGACCCAGCCTACCTGCATCGGTGGAAGGATTCGCCAAGAAGGTGAAGCCGCTCTATCGTTTGGCCGAGCGCGAGATCGCCGCCTATGCGGTGCTGAACAAGATCGAGTACATCGTCGAGGAATGCCCGATGGCCAAGGGCTCCAAAATGCTCCTCTACAAGGACGTGCTGAACCGGCTGGAGACGGAATCTCCCGGCACGAAACAGCGATTCTATTGGGGCTTCCTGGAGCGGCAAGCGAAGCAGCAGCCGGCGGCGGCTTCCATGACCGAAAAAGACCGGGCCTCGCTCCATCCCTGCTCGAGCTGCGGCCAGCCCACGACGGCCGAGATCTGCTCCTATTGCAAGATGATGGCGCGCGCGAAAGTCAGCAAATAGCGAACAGCCGATGGCTGACAGCGGGTAGCAAAAAGAAAAGATCTCCGGGCTGCTCGCTGTTGCTATTGGCTGCCTGCTCACCACTTGAATAGGACCGCGCAACCTCGTAAGCTGCTGTCAGAATAGCCAACAGCGGGCAGCCAATAACCATCAACTTTCCCCCCACCCTTCCCTCCTCCTTTTTCAAGGGGGAGGGTCTCGGGGAGGGAGTGATTCAGTGATCGTTCATTCGCGTCGATGAAAGCGGACAGTGATACTTCGGCATTTGCCCGATCACTCATTCACTAATCACTCAATCACGACTTTTTCTCTTCGCGGCTGAGAATGGCCACGGTTCAACGAGATTATTACGAAGTGCTCGGTGTGCCGCGCACGGCCACGCAAGACGACATCAAGAGGGCCTACCGCCGGCTCGCGCGCCAGTACCATCCCGACTTGCACAGCGGCGGCCGCAAGGCGGAGATGGAGAGAAAATTCAAAGAACTGAACGAGGCGCATGAGATCCTCTCCGATCCGGACAAGCGCAAGAAATACGACCGGTACGGTCACAACTGGGAGCAGGCGGAAGCCTATGAAAAGGCCAGGCAGGAGGCGCGAACGCGCGCCGGAACGGGACCGGGGTTCTCGTTCGGCGACGCCGAGGCATTCAGCGACATCTTCGAGACATTTTTCGGCCGGCGGGGGCGCGGCGCAGGCACGGCGGGCGGATTCGCGGTCCAGGGCGAGGACCTGGAAACCGACGTCCATCTCTCGCTCCGCGAAGTTCTGACCGGCGTCACGCGGCGGCTCACGCTGTCGGAGACGGTCCCGTGCTCCGTGTGCGGCGGAACGGGGATGGCGCGGGGACAGCCCTGTCCGACCTGCCTGGGCTCCGGCGCGCGACGGGAGACGCGCACCATCGAAGTGAGAATTCCGGCCGGCGTGCAGGAGGGCACGAGGGTGCGCGTGGCGGGGAAGGGGCATCCTGGCGTGAACGGCGGCAAGCCGGGCGACCTCTACCTGCGGGTCCACATCGCCGCCGACGGCGTCTTTCGAAAACAGGGCAGCGACGTGCACGTGGCGCTTCCCGTATGGCCGTGGGAAGCGGCGTTGGGGGCGGAGGTGTTGGCGCCGACCCTGACGGAGCCGGTCAAGGTCAAAGTCCCGCCCGGCAGCAAGGCCGGTGCGAAGCTCCGGCTCAAAGGCAAAGGCCTCCCCACCGCGTCGGGCGGCCATGGCGATCTGTTTTTGACGCTGCAGGTCGTAATGCCGCCGGCGCTGACCGAAGAAGAGCGCAAACTGTACGAGCAACTCGGCCGATTCCCGCATCCCGATCCGCGCGCGGACCTGCTCGCGGCTGCGCGCCGCGGATGATCGTCCCGGTTCGCGTTCATCCTGCTGACGGGCGACGGCGAACCGCTCGGCGCACAGGCGAACGACGGTCACTCAACACAAGGAGGGTGTGATGAACAGATTCGCGGTCACTGTCTTCTCGATGGGCTTGACAACTCTGGCTCTAGTGGCGTTCAGCTTGCAGCCCGCGTGGGCCGATCCGCCAGCCGACAAACACGGCAGGGACGGCTACGGCAAAGAAGGCTACGGCGGCCACGGTATGGGGATGGGCATGATGCTGCACGGCGGCACCTCCCACCTCATCCGCCACCTCTTGAGGCACCAGAAGGACATCGGGCTGAACGACGAGCAGGTCGGCAAGCTCAAGGAGTTGCAGCTCAACCTGGACAAGACCCGCATCAAGAGCGAGGCGGACATTCAGATCGCGGAGCGCGAACTGCGGGCCTTGGTCGAAGACGACAAGTCCGACCTCGGCGCCATCGAGGCCAAGCTGAAGCAAAGCGAGGAGCTGCAAGTCGGGCTTCGCCTGGCCGCCATCAAGGCCCGCCGCGAGGCGCTCGGGCTGTTGACGCCCGAGCAACGGGAAAAGGAAAAGGGCATCCATGAAAAAATGATGCGAGAGCATAAGAGCGCCGGCCGCGGTCACGGGAGCCCCAAGGGGGAGCCCAAGAAGGACGACGGAAAGAAAAACTGATCATCCGACAGGAGGTGAATCATGCGCAGGTTCGGCATTGTTGCGGTGACCGTCATAGGCTCGACGCTGGCGCTGAGCGCGCCGGCCTGGAGCGATGAAAAGGGCAAGAAGGACAAAGAGGAGGCCAAGGTCTCGGAACTTGTGAAAGACGCCAAGGTCACCATCGACCAGGCGATCAAGACGGCCTCGGAGAAGGTGCAGGGCACGGTGGTCGAGGCCGAATTGGAAAAGAAACACGGCAAGACCGTATGGGAGGTGGAGATTGTCGGTCCTGATAACAAAGTCACCGAAGTCCATATCGACGCCGCAACGGGCGATGTGATCGATACCGAAGAGAAGAAGGAAGAGAAGAAAGGCGAGAAGAAGAAAGGCAAAGAGAAGGGCAAATAATGGGGCCGACCTGGCGACGGGGCTTGCGCCGCGCAAGCGGCGCAAGCCTGTACTCAGGCGACCTTGCGGAGCCGGTTGCGAGTGATCTTGGAATCGGAAACTGACGCCCGCCGCTTCTCCTGCCAGAGTGAAATCCCGGCACCGACGCAAAAGATGACAAAGACCAGCCCTGCCACGACCGCGGAGAAGGCATCCGCTTCCGACGGCCACTCCGCCGCCCATGCCGGCGACGGGACGAACCCTACGGCCGCTGCTAACGGGAAGAACGCGTATCGGGCGGTGTCGTCGCGCATCGAGCCGTCCTTCTCTCGATTGTTTTCAATAACCTGGTTCGGATGAAAATCAAGCCGCCGGCCGGCGCCGGTCGTTCGGAGGGCGCCGTTGTCTATGGCCATTCAAGTTTTCCATGCCCGCGTTGAACAAGTGCGGGACCTGACCCACGATGTACGGGAACTGGTTCTCCGCCTGCTCGACCCGCCCAAGATCGACTTCAAGGCGGGACAGTTCGTGTCGTTCGAGGTCATGCATCCGAGGCTGCACCGGCCGGTGACGCGTCCTTACTCGATCGTCTCTCCGCCAAGCCGACCCGAGTTCATCACGCTCCTGTTCAACCTGGTTCCCGGCGGTCCCGGCTCCACCTACCTCTTCAGCCTGCGCACGGGCGACGAGACGCGGTTCAAAGGCCCGGCCGGCGCGTTTTACGTGCGGGACGATCCGGCCAGGGATCTGCTCTTCGTCGCGACCGGGACTGGCATCGCGCCGTTCCGTTCCATGATCGAGGACCGGCTCGAACGCGGCTTCGAGCGGCGCATTACCCTCTACTGGGGGCTGCGGAGCGAGCGCGACGTGTACTACCAGAATGAATTGGACCCGCTGGCAAAGCGGCACCCGAATTTCGCCTTCGTCATCACGCTGTCCCGTCCGCAGGCGCAATGGACCGGCGAGATCGGGCGTGTGACGAAGCTCGTGGAGGAACGCGTGACCTCGGTGAAGAACTTGGCGGTGTACCTTTGCGGCAACAGCGGCATGATCGCGGACGTCTCCGCCCTTGTCAACAAGAAGGGCCTCTGCCCGATCTACCGCGAGAAGTATTACGACGACACCGGCGAGCCGGATGATTAGGTACGGCGCGGCCGGTTGACCCCTTTCGTCCAATTGTGAGAAATTGCCTGCCGCGTAACTCGTCGTCCGTGAAGCGTGCAGCGCAAGACCGATACGAGCGACGCTTTACCGGGACCCATTGCTCCAAGAAGGCAATGGGTGCCCCGCTTCACGTTGTCCAGGTTGAGGAGAACATGACCAACTCCCTGCAGAGAAAAAGCCACGATCTCCTCCAAGGTCCCGGCCGAGCCCCGGCTCGGGCGATGCTGAAAGCCGTGGGGTTCACCGATGACGATTTGTCCCGCCCGCTGGTCGGCGTCGCCAACACCTGGATCGAGGTGATGCCCTGCAATTACCATCTGCGCCGGCTGTCCGAACGGGTGAAGGCCGGCATCCGCGCGGCCGGCGGGACGCCGATCGAATACAACACCATCGCGATCTCGGACGGGATCTCCATGGGCACGGAGGGGATGAAAGCGTCGCTCATCAGCCGCGAGGTCATCGCCGACTCGGTGGAATTAGTCGCGCGCGGACACCTCTTCGACGCGGTCGTGGCCCTGTCCGGGTGCGACAAGACCATCCCCGGCACGGTGATGGCGCTGGCCCGATTGGATCTGCCGTCGCTGATGCTCTACGGCGGCTCGATCATGCCCGGCACGTTCCAGGGTCGCGCCGTGACGATTCAGGACGTGTTCGAGGCGGTGGGCAAGCACGCGGCCCACAAGATGACCGACGCCGAGCTGAAAGAGCTGGAAGACCGTGCCTGTCCCGGTCCCGGCGCCTGCGGCGGCCAATTCACGGCCAACACCATGGCGATCGCCTTCGAGTTTCTCGGCATCTCGCCGATGGGCTGGAACGGCGTGCCGGCGATGGACCCGCGCAAGGACGACGTGGCCTTTGCATGCGGCAAGCTGGTGATGGAGTTGCTGAAACAGGACCTCCGCCCACGCCGGATCATCACCCGCAAATCCTTGGCGAACGCGATCGCGGCCGTCGCCACAACGGGCGGGTCGACCAACGCGGTGCTGCATCTGTTGGCGGTGGCGCGGGAAGCGGGTGTGCGGCTCACCCTCGACGACTTCGACAAGATCAACCGGAAAGTGCCGCTGCTCGCCGATCTCAAGCCGGGCGGCCGGTTCATGGCCGCCGATCTCTATGCCGCGGGCGGGACGACGCTGGTTGCCAAGCGGTTGCTGGATGCGGGCCTGCTGCACCCCGACCAACCGACCGTGACCGGCCGCACGATCGGGGAAGAAGCCCGACAGGCGAAGGAAACGCCGGGGCAAGAGGTCGTGAGGCCCCTCTCGAACCCGATCAAACCGACCGGCGGACTGGTCATTCTCAAAGGCAATCTGGCGCCGGAGGGCTGCGTGGTGAAAGTCGCGGGACACTCGATGCTGACGTTCCGAGGGCCGGCCAAGGTCTTCGATCGCGAGGAAGACGCCTTCGCCGCGGTGAAAGCCTGCCAGATCAAGGCCGGGGACGCGGTGGTGATTCGGTATGAAGGCCCGGCGGGCGGGCCTGGCATGCGCGAGATGCTGGGCGTGACCGCCGCCATTGTGGGGGAAGGGCTCGGCGACTCCGTGGCACTCCTCACCGACGGCCGTTTTTCCGGTGCCACCCACGGCTTGATGGCCGGCCACGTCTCACCGGAAGCCGTCAAAGGGGGTCCCATCGCCGCTGTAAAAAACGGCGACATGATCGTCTTCGACATTCCAAAGCGCCGGCTGGACGTCGAACTCACCAAGAAGGAAATTCAGGCCCGCCTGAAGAAAGTGAAACACCCGGCGCCTCGCCACACCACCGGCGTGATGGCCAAATACGCGCGGCACGTCTCGTCGGCGTCGGAAGGCGCGGTGACGAGCTAACCCTGCACGAGGCGGGGGAAACGTGAGGATTCCCCCGCCGCCCAGTGCATCAGTCTCCTGTTCCCGGGCAGGTCGCGGACGGCCAAGGACCTATTTCGCCGGCAAGTTCAAGTACAGCACGACGGGAATCAGGATGGCGCTGATCCACGTCAGCCATTTTTTATGGAAGATGTCGTAGATGCCGTAGATCAGGACCGCCGCAATGGCGGAGTAGTACAGGATCGCGTTGCCTCTGGAATACCCGCTGACTCCTTCGGCAAACGCCATGACGGGTGTGAAGAGCAGAAACAGAAGGGACAAGAACCCGACCATCCGCTTCATGGGCAACCTCCTTGTTTGCTTTTTCTCTCTCCGCAAAAGAAAAGCGCCCATGAGGCTACACAGTTCTCCCCACGGGCGCTCGCTGACGGCGTCGTGTTTCGCGCAGCGTTTGGAATATCTTTCCGAACTTACCTACCCCGGTCCCATTTCAGGCCTCCGGGCCGCACACTAATATTATGTTGACTCTTTCCAGCCGCTGTTGTCAACCGCCGGAGATTGACCGATGATCATCTTCTTTCGGGAAGCACCTCTCCATGCAGGCCGGGCACAGGCCTCCGTTGAAGCGGATGTATGAATGGTCCGTGATGAATGTCTCCAGATCCCACCAATTGCCTTCTTCGTCCGGCACCTTCTTGCACCAGGCACAGAGGTTGATGACTCCCTTCGCCCGGCTCAGATGCTCGTCGATGACCCGTTCCTGTTCCGAGCGGGCGGGCACACGCGCGTCCCGAAACACCACTACCGCACCGATGACGACGCCGGCGTCATCCACGACAGGGGCGGCGCGGCCTTCGATCGGTCGTTTCCGATAGTCTCTGGTCACGAGCGTGACCTCGGACAGATCAACGATCCGGCATTCTTCCATCGCAGTCGTGGCCGGATCGTCGATCTCGTGCATCTGCCCCTGTTCCTCGATGCACAGGATCGCCCGGAGGCCGGCGCCCAAGGCCTCTTTCTGAGTCCATCCGGTGAGCGCCTCCGCGGCGGGACTCATGTAAGTGAGACGTCCGCCGCGGCTGGTGGTCAACACGGCGTCACCCATCACACGCACGGTGGTCGCCAGCCAGCGCAGGCTTTCGCGCAGGCCCCGTTCCGACTGGCTCCGATAAAGCGCGATCTCGATGCTCGTTCGCAGTTCGTGCGGCTGATAGGGCTTGAGCATGTAGCCGGCCGGGGCCGTCGTTTTGGCCCGTTCGAGGGTCTGGTCGTCGGCGAAGGCCGTCAGGTAGATGACCGGCACGTTCAGCCGGTCTTTGAGATGCTGAGCGGTCTCGACGCCGTCCATCTTGCCCTTCAACACGATGTCCATCACGAGGAGATCGGGCCGCGTCTCCGCCGCTTTCCGGATCGCCTCCTCTCCGGACGACGCCGTGGCCGGCACCTCGTACCCCAGCCGCTGGAGACTGAGATGGATGTCCCTCGCCACGATCGGCTCATCTTCCACCACCAGAATTCTCGCCTGTTCCATAACATCCCTCACATGCGTTCCTAATAATTCAGGGTCCGGAACCTGATCCGCCACTCCGTGCCTTTGCCGCTTTGCAATTCGACGGTCCCTTCCAACTTTTCCGCCAACAGACCGACCAGCTCGAGCCCCAACGAGTCCGGGTTCCGCAAGACCCCGTCCTTCGGCAATCCGGTCCCGTCGTCGCTGACCCGCAGGGTGTACGTGTCATCCAGGTTGGCGACCAGGTCGACCTGAATATGCCCCTGCCTGCCGGGCTGAAACGCGTGCTTCAGGCAGTTGGCGACGAGCTCGTCGACGATCAGGCCGCAGGTCATGCCCGTATCAAGGTCGAACTCCACGTTTTCGACGTTGAGGTCGAGGACAATCTGGCGGGGATCCACGCCGTACGAACGGAAGAGGTGCCCGGTCAGCGTCCGGGTATAATCGCCCATTTTGATCTGCGAGAGGTCCTGCGAGCGATGCAAGGTTTCGTGCAGCAGGGCGATGGACGTGATGCGCGTCTGGCATTCCTTGAACAATTGCGCAATCTGCTGATCCTTGATGCTGGCCGATTACAGGTTGAGCAGACTGGAGATCACCTGCAGGTTGTTCTTGACGCGGTGATGCACCTCCCGCAGGAGGCTTTCTTTCTCCTTCAGCGCCTTCCGGAGCTGGTCCTCCATCTCTTTGCGTTCCGTCAGATCCATGCAAGACCCGATGAATCCGGCAAACGTGCCGTCCGCTTCGAAGAGCGGAATGCCCGTATCCAGGACCCAGCGGTACTGTCCGTCCGCCCGGCGCAGGCGATACTCCATCGTGAACGGTTGCTCGGTCTGGAAGGCGGACAGATAGGTGTCCAGACAGCGCCGCATATCGCTCGGGTGGACGCCGCTGACCCAGGCATCCCCCAATTCCTGCTCCAGCGTCCGCCCGGTAAATTCGAGCCACCGCTTGTTGACGAAGGTGCACTGGGTGTCCGGTCCGGCCATCCACACCATCACCGGCGCGGTGTCCGCCATCATATAGAAACGGGCTTCGCTCTCGCGCAACGCCGCCTCGATCCGCTTCCGCTCCGTGATATCGCGAGCGATGGAGGACACGCCGACGATCCGGCCGTCGGCGTCCTTGACCGGGGAAATCGTGAGCGACACGTCGATCTTCTTTCCGTCTTTCCGTCTTTCCTTCGTTGTACCGTCTCGAAATTGCGCACATGTTCGCCACGACGGATGCGTTCGAGCATGGCCGGGATTTCATCGGGACGATTCGGAGGACACAGCAGCGAGATGGGCCGACCGATGACCTCTTCGGCTTGATACCCATAGATCCGTTCCGCCCCGGCGTTCCAGCTTCGGATGATCCCGTCCGGAGTCTTTCCGATGATCGCGTCGTCGGACGACTTGACGATCTCAGCCAACTTCAACAACGCTTCCTGGCGCATCGCGTCCAGTTCCTTGTTGGCTTGTTCGAGTTCGGCGGTGCGCTCGGCGATCTGGCGTTCGATTCCCTCGTAGACCCACCGGAGTTCTTCTTCGCTGTGCTGACGCCGGACACACAGCACGGTCGTGGTTCACACCGCCAAAAGCGCCAGACTGCGATTGCAGAGCACCACCCAATACGGCACCACTGAGGGTCCTTCTACGAAGGCGTCGGCGAGGGTGAGGACCGAGGCGATGACGGCCACCAGCGGCGTCGCGCGGCGTGACCGGATCCACGAGGAAGTCAGGACCGGGACGACGTAGAGGACCGCCGCCTGAAGGCCCAGCGGCAACCAGTAGTCCATGGCCCAGATGGCGCCGATCAGCGTGATCGTCACGCCGATGATAGGGAAATCGGGTGGCAGGATCGCCATGGATATCGGATTGAGCAAGAGTTATGCCTTCGAAAAAAAATCATGTGCTTATATGACGTCATCACTGGGGAGCCTTCTCTTCCCTCCACGAAGAATCAAGAGGACGCGGTGTGGGAGATCGAACCGGAATCCGACCCATGTCTACCGGAGAAAAGTCTGTAGGATCGCCTATCTTGAGAATTGTTGACACGCGGCGGAGTCAACAAGACCGGGGCCTGCCCGTCGGAACTCGGATGACGCCGATCGGAAGGCAACCAGGGAAGTGCGTCGCACAGGCAAGCTGCCTCGGCCTGTAGCGATGACCCTGCATCACCGTTCCGCTTTGAACGATGTTGGGCATATCCATGAACTCTTCACAAGAAAGCCCGACCGGCAGGATGAAAGACTCACTGGGTATTTCCCCAGTTTCTTCGATCGCCCCATCGGGATAAGGAGTGGGAGATGCAGGAGCAGGAGGCGGCATTCACGAAGCCGTTCCCACAGTCGGTTCTTGCGCCGATGACCTTGTCATCGACCGCGATTTCTCAGGTTCTATCGCCGGGCAGATAGCTGAAGTGTCCGCGCGTCTCCGGCAGACTCATCCCTCGGCCGGGAGGCCGGACTCCAACCGTTCCCCGGGGAAGGTCCTGGTTTTCTTTGTTATGAGAACGAGGGAGCGCAGACTGAAGAAGGAAGCCCGGTGAAGCCCTGATGTGCCGGACGAACAGATCCTGATCAGGCCTGGTGAAAAGTGAACAGGGCAATCCTTATCGCCCGCCCAGCTTGCCCCGCATTTCCTTGATCATTTCCTCCAGATCGGCCTCGGCGCGACTCCGCTCACTGATGAGCCGGTCCAGATTGTACGGTCGAGGCGGGACTCCGGTTTGCGGCGCCGACTGAGCGGAAGGCGGAGAAGATGGAGAGACGGCCTTGGGAGCAGCGGACGGGGTCGCGGGCCGGACCGGTCGCCCACCGGGCGGAGGGAAGGAACGCCCACCGGGTATGTCCGGGGCGTCGGACGGAGCCAGCACTTGTTGCAGCCCAATTCCCTGCTCGCGCAGCCACCGCTTCGCCACATTGGACTTGAGCGAGAAACTGATGCTGGTGATCGGCAGCCCATCCGGCGCGACGCGCGCGATCGCCGTATTGACCCCGATCATGCGGCCGGAGACGTCCAACAACGGGCCGCCGGAGTTGCCCCGGTTTAGTCCCGTTTCCGTCTGAAATACGGACTTGCCCTTGGTGCCTTGAAAATTCTCGAATTCCGCGCTGATGGTGCCGGTCGTCAAGGTCCAGAGCCCGCCCTGTTCAGGATGCCCGATCGCCACGACCCGATCGCCGATCTCGGTCCCGTCGGAGTCGCTCAGTTCGAGTACCGGCAAGGGTCCGGATGTCCCCTCGAGCTTGAGCAGCGCCAGGTCCAGCGGTTGCGAGAAGGCCACTACACGCGCCTTGACTCCTCGCGACAAATCCGCCTTCGGATCGCCGGTCACCCGGTCCGGCTTCAGATAGACCGTCAAGCGGGGATAGGGCTTGCCTGTCGATTCTTCGATCACGACATGGGCGTTCGTCAACACAAGCCCGTCCTGTTGGATGATGGAACCGGTGCCGCCGCTGCCTCGTCGGCCGGCGTTGGAATGGCCCATGACCATCACGACAGCCGGCGAACGCTGTTCGTAAATTTCGCGCGGCGTCAGTTCGGCCGGGAGGCCGATCCCCGGCCATAGCGCGAGGCCGGCCGCGACGGCGATCGGTGGTAGTGTCGGCTTCATCCGCGCCTCTTCAGTTTGTCCTCGCGAGATACGACGGGCGCCAGGCTCTGATGATAGTATAAAACGGCTCATCGAACGAAGCCAGCCGCCCCTGACTCTATTGGGGTGAACCACGGCACGACTCAGTGCCGGCGATAAAACTCCATGATGGTCTGCACGACGTACGAGAGTTGGTCGTCGGTCAATTCCGCGTAGATGGGGAGCGACAACACTTCCTCGGACGCCCGTTCGGAGACCGGGAACGCGCCTTTGTGGTAACCAAGGTCCCTGTAGCAGTTCTGGAGGTGCATCGGCAGGGGATAATAGACTTCGGTCCCGACACCCTTGTCTTTGAGATAGGCGCGCAGTTCGTCGCGTTTCTGCGCGCGAATCGTGAACTGGTTGAAGACGTGGAAGTTGCCGGCCTGCGTCTTGGGCAGCCGCACGCGCTCGTCGAGGCCCGCCTCCGTGAATAATTGCGCGTAGCGAGCGGCATTCCGCCGCCGTCCCTCGGTCCACTGATCCAGATACTTGAGCTTGACCAGCAGGACGGCCGCCTGCAGCGCGTCCAGCCGACTGTTGATCCCGACCGCCTCGTGCAGATACCGGACTTTGCTGCCGTGCACCCGAAGCATCGCGATTAATTCGGCGAGGCCTTTGTCGTTGGTCGTGACCATGCCTCCGTCTCCGAAGCCGCCGAGATTTTTCGAGGGGAAAAAGCTGAAGCAGCCGGTGTCCCCGAACGAGCCGGCCCGCACGTTGTGACGCGCGGCCCCGATGGCCTGGCAGGCGTCTTCGATGACTCGAAGCCCACGCCGCCTGGCGATCCCGTTGATCGCCTCCATGTCCGCGCACTGCCCGAACAGATGCACCGGAATGATCGCCTTGGTCCGGGGCGTGATCGCTTTCTCGATCAAATCGGGATCCATGTTGAAGGTCTCGGCTCCGATGTCCACGAAGACCGGCTTGGCACCGAGCCGGGAAATTGCCCCCGCCGTCGCGAAAAAGGTGAAGGGCACGGTGATCACTTCGTCGCCGGCCTTGACGCCCAGCGCCGTCAACGAGAGCAGGAGGGCGTCGCTGCCGGACGCCACACCGACTGCGTGGGCGCTCCCGACGTACTTGGCCAACGCCTGCTCCAGTGCGGCGACCCGAGGGCCCAGCACGAACCCCTGTTCATCGCACGTGGCTTCGATCGCCCCCATGATCTCCGATCGAATCGACCGATACTGCGCCTTCAGGTCCAACAAGGGAACGTTCACGGTTTCCTCCTCACGAAAGCAGGGTTCCGAGTCGTGTCGTTCTGCGCCTCGACGCCGCACGACCATGAGCCGGGCAGCAGCCGTCCATACAGGGCTTCATATTGCCTGACCATCTCGTGAATCTCAAATTCTTGCGGGAGCGGATCTCGGCGGACCCGGATCCTGGACCGTCGCTCGGCGTCGTCCAGGACACGGCAGACTCGTTGCGCCAATCCGTCCACATCTCCAGCGCGGCACAACCATCCGTGTTCACCCTCGACGATCGCCTCTTCCGAGCCTCCCACCCGCGTCGCCACCACGGGCAGGCCGCTGGCCCGCGCTTCCAAGAGCACGCGGGGCAACCCCTCCCAATGGGACGTCAGCAGGAACACATCCAGCACCTGCATCAAAGCCGGAACGTCCCGCCTCCAGCCGAGCAGCCGCAGGCGCTCCTGCAAGCCGGCTTTGCGGATCGCCGCCTCAACCGGCTCCCGCAACTCGCCGTCTCCGACCAGCACGAAGCGGACCGAGGGAAGCCGCCGGCAGACCCGCGCCGCGACCGCGACAAAGTCCTGCGGCGCCTTCTGCGGCTTCAGGCAGGCGACGGTGCCGACCAGCAACTCCCCGTCTCGGACGCCCACCTCGGCGCGCAGACGGTGTCGCTGCGAATCGGACAGCGCGATGGAGAACGGTCGAGGGTCGATGCCCGGACGGACCAGCGACACCCGCTCCCGTGTAAACAACCCCCATCGCAGTCCCTGCTCGATGTCCGCCTTGGACACCGCCACCCAGTGCGTCGTCACCCGGCCGGTGAATCGCTCCAGGCCGACCAGCATCTTCCGCAGCCAGGCCGGTTGCCGCGGCGTGACGCCGTATCCATGAACGGTGTGCACGACGACCGGGACCCGCGCGAACCACGCCGCCCAGCGGCCGAGAACTCCAGCTTTGGAACTGTGAGTATGGACGATGGTGGGACGGAGCTTCCGGAACAGCCGCACGAGTTGGATCAGAGCGAGCAGGTCGTGCAACGGCCGGATCTCCCGGCGGAGCGGGGGCAGCACCTGCACGTCAACGCCGGACAAGGCCTTCGCCTCCGCGGTGAGCAGGCCGTCGGGCCCCGTCACCAACGCCGGCCTGAATCGCGCGCGATCGAGATGCGAGACCGTGAACAACGCGACTTCCTGGGCTCCGCCCAGTTCCAGCTTCGTGATGACATGGGCGACGGTGATCGGCGTCATCTGCTCTGGTTTGTCTGGTTTGTTTGGTTTGTCTGGTTTGTTTGGTTAGTTTGGTTCAACCGGACCAACGCGATCAACCGAACGAACCAGACACACTCGGAAGGCCGGACAGCCGCACGCTACTGACGCGAAAGACGCTCTGCGAGAGCCTTGCCTTGGGCGATCGCATCTTCCATGGAGGTATGTTCCCATCGCCCGTACCGGCCGATGGAATGGATACCGCGCAGCTCCAGCTCTCGTAGAATGGCCGGCAGCGTCTTCGCCCGATTCCGGTCGAACAGGACATAGGCGTAGTAAATATCTTTCACGTCCGCGACGATGATCTCGTCGTCTTTCCGGAAGACGCCGGCTCGCTCCATGCCTTGGCGAACCATGTCGAGCAACCGCGCGGGCGGCACCATTTCGCTTGGGCGATGGGAGATCTCGACATAGAGCGAACTCGTGCCGGGCCGCCCCAAGGCCGGCGCAAAGTTCATCGGAAAGCCGGCCCGATAGAACGGATACTCGGGTTCGGGAAAGTAGATCCAGTGCTTGTCGGATACCCGTTCCCGCGCGACGCCCAGGTTGACCGTGTACACCGACACCCACCGCAACCCGGCTGCGGCTTCCTTGATGTCCCGCGGCAGATCGACGCAGCGGCGCACCAGTTCAGGAAGCGGAATGGTCGAAACCAGGGCCTCGTACTCTTCGATTCTGATTCCCTGACGCCCGTCGCGGAAGACGGCCTGTCGCCGCGCCGTCTCGATTTCGACCAATTCCGTGTCATAGGCGATCTCGCGGACGGCGGGCAGGAAGGACTGCGGCAAGACATTGATCCCGCCTGCCGAGGGATACAGAAACGTCGGGTTGTATCCGAATGCCTTCTCCTTGATGCCGAGGGCGCCGTTGATCACATCCTTCAGCTCCGGTTTCGGCACCAGCCACGACACCCAGTCGGACGTGAGCTCATCCAACGGCACCTGCCACAACTTTTCATTGAACGGGATCATGAAATGCTTCGCCATGCCCTCCCCGAGATTTTCCAGAATCCACGCCTTGAAGGATCGTTCTTCTGGCGGGCCGGGCGGAGCCGGATCGGTCAAGGTCGCAATGAAACCAAGCAGGCATTCCCGGATCACCTCCGCAGGAAGTCCATAGGTGTTCACCTGGAACGGGTACTCGGTATAGGTCCGGTGAGAGTAGATGAAGGCGCGTCGGGTATGCTTCTCCAGGCGGCCGTCGAGCAACCGCTCTACCAGCGCCTTGATCTCCGGCCGGCGGAAGTGGAGCAGGTGGCCGGTCATGTCGAAGGTAAAGCCGTCCTTGTGATACGACCGGCAGAGCCCTCCCGCTTCTTTCTCCCTTTCAAAGACCCGGTACGGCAGATCCCGCAGATGATACGCGGTGCTGAGGCCGGCCAAGCCGGCGCCGACGATGAGGATCATCCGGACGTCCTTCTCTCCGGTTGTCCGGCCGGTACAGGTCCCTGAAGGCCGACTCTTTTTCCGCTTCCTACGTTCATGCGCGTGAGCGCATAGGCGGCGATGCCCAGCGACATCAGCGTCAGCACGCTAAAGACCAGCGCCAGGTCCTGCGGCACCGACATGACCAGCAGGCCGATGCCGCCCAGGGCCGCGGCCGCGACATAGCTGATCATCACGACCTGCGGAACCGACAACCCCCATTGCCTGAGCCGGATCGCCATGTGGTCGGGACTGCCTAGGAAGATGGGCAGTCCCCTGAGGAATCGAATGTACATGACGAACAGGGTGTCGAAGATGGGCACGCCGAGAATCATCAACGGAGTCAACAGCGAGATCGAATGGCCGCCGGTGTATTGGCCGATCATGCACAACGCGCCGAGCATCAGCCCGATGAACATCGCGCCCGCGTCACCCATGTAAATCGTCGCCGGATGCCAGTTGTACCGCAGGAATCCCAACAGACTGCCGATCAACGCCGCCAGCAGAAAGGCGATCGTCTGGTCGCCATTGAGCAACGCGATCGCGCAAAGAAAGGTCGCGCTGATCACGCCCACGCCGGCGGAAAGCCCGTCCATGATGTCCAGCAGATTGAAGGCGTTGATGATCCCGATCATCCACACCACGGTCAACGCCAAGTCGAGCCACTCCGGCAACGCGGCGATCTCGATGCGGATCCCGCTCTTGATCAGGACGAAGACGGCGAGCAACTGCCCGGCCAGTTTCGTGCGCGGTGAGAGCACGCCGAAGTCGTCCACCAAGCCGAGCATCATCACGAGCGTCCCCGCCAAGACGATGCCGAGCACGTCTTGACGGAACTCGAAGGTGAAGGCGAGGCTGATTAAGAACGACAGGTACATGGCGAGACCGCCCAGATAGGGCACGGGCTCGCGTTGATGTTTCAGGCGGCCGTCCGGACTGTCCATGATCCCGTATTTCAGCGCCGCACGGCGCGCCAATGGCACGCCGTACAACGACAAACCGAAGGCCAGCATCAAGGTGAACCCCAGCAGGGTCATCGCCTCGCCGTCCTCACACTCGCCGATCCGCCATTATGACACCGGCGTGCCGCTCGGCCCGCCTGCCGGGCCGACATGAAGCCGTTCGAGATAGGCGCGATAGCGCTCCTCCGAATGCTGCTCACTCACACGACGCCGCGCCGCTTCGCCCATTCGACGCCGCCGGTCAGGGTCCCGCAACAATGACACGACCGCTTCGGCGACCGAAGCCGCCTCCGGCTTAACCCGGACGCCGGTCGCCTCGTCCACCAGGCGCCAGGTCAACCCCACATCCGTCGCGACGCAGGCCAGGCCTGAGGCCATGGCCTCGAGCAGACTTTGCGACGGATAGTTGTCCTGCCGTTGCAGCGAGACAAACACCGCACCCTTGGCCAGCACGGGCGCGATGTCGGCTTGGAATCCCAGGGTGAGGACGGCTTGCAGATCGAACCGCCTCGCCGCCGCTTCAACCTGGCCCGCCAGCGGCCCGTCGCCCAGCAGAAAGAAGCGCGCCTCCGGTGCCTCCCGCCGGATCAGGGACGCCGCTTCGACGAACAGCAACGGGTTTTTATCTTCGATCAGACGTCCCGTGAAGATCACCCAGGGCTCCTTCACCGGGGCCGGCCGGAAACGGTCGAGCGCGACCATACTGCCCGGTGAGACCGCGATTTTCTGCGGCGCAACTCCGCGCCAGATCAAATCCTCGCGCACCTGAACGGTCAAGGCGTCGACCCGCGTACAACGCGACAAGGCTGCTCGATAGAGCGGCAAGGCCTTAGGCGTGCCCACGTAGGCAGTCAGATCGGGATTGGTGATCGACACTACAAAGCGATGCCCCGGCCGCACGATCATCAGCGGCAACACCACGTATGCTCCGCCGAGCGCCAGGTGAAACAAGCGCGGGCTTGCGAAGCCGTACCGCCCAAGGAACCAGAGCGCCATCAGCGGATAGTCCACTTTGGAGAGCCAAAATCGCAAGCCGGCGCCGATCCGCCGGAGCCGATCCGCCATCCATCCGCACGGCTCCGCCAAGGTACGGATGCGCGGCTCCCGACCGGTCACCACGCCGCCTGCGACGAGCTTCTCCCAGAGACTTCCGTTGACGATCAGTTCCGTCTCCGCATCCTCCGCCGCCAGGCGGGCGAACAGGCGGCCCAACCGGCGTTCGGTGCCGCCGATGCCGGTGTTGTTGATCAGCACGAGGGTGCGACGCATGAGGGGACATCCAGGAATTCACGGCACCAGAGTTCCACGTTGAGCCAACGCCAGAGCACGAATCCGAGGTTCTTGCGCCCCGCCTGGTGCGCGTCGAACTCGCGCCGCACCGCATCGAGATTAAGATACCCGCGCGAACGCGTCCGCGCGTCGAACAGGATGTCTTGGGCCATTTCCCGCAAGGACGTTCTGAACCACTCATCTTCGGGCGTGACAAATCCGAGTTTATCCGTCCGCCATCGCACCGGGTCGGGAAGGATCCCGTCCATCGCTTGACGCAGCAGCACTTTGGTCCATCCCTCGTGAAGTTTGAGATCGGACGGCAGCGCAAAGGCATACTCCACCAAACGGTGATCCAGAAAAGGCAGGCGGGGCTCGATGCCGAACGCCATAGCGTTACGGTCCTCACAATGGAGCAACGCGCGCAGCCCATTCCGTTCGACCACCCGCCGCTGCATAGCTCGCAGATGGGCCCCCTCCGGCTGATCCCCCTCGCCTTCCTCTTTCCAGCGTCGACGAAACTCCGGGGCTAGCCAGGCTGCGCTGCCCGTCATCAGCGGCCGAACCCTCTGCACCACGATGTGTGGAAGCAGCGCGCGAGCGAAATTCGCCACCGCCTGAGGCGGCAACGCCCCGTACCGTTGCCGGTAGGCTCGCCACTCCTCCCGAAATCGCCTCCACCGGCCTTGAACCAGGAGATCGGCGAACAACGCGCCGAAGAACCCGTGATATCCGGCTAAAATCTCGTCCGCGCCTTGTCCGTCCAGGAGCACCCGGATTCCGTGCTGGGCGGCCAGACGCATGACGGTCCATTGAGCGAACACACTGGTCGATCCGAACGGCTCATCCTGCTGCCGAACCACCCGCCTGAGCGTCTCGATCAACTCCTTCGGATCGGGAAAGGCATAGTGGGGCTCCACGCCGGTCCGTTCCACCACGAATCGGATGAAGCGACGCTCGTCGTATGCGGGATCCTCGAAACACGAGGAAAAGGTCTTCTGCCGCGCGCCGATGAGGTGAGGCGGGACACCCGCATCCTTCAGCAGCAACTCGTTGGCCACGCAGACGATCGACGATGAATCCAGCCCTCCGCTCAGGCAACTTCCGACCGGCACGTCGCAACGCAGTCGCAGACGAACGGCGTCATGAAAGAGATGACGGAACCGCTCGACATCATCCGCCCGCGCGCTTCGCGGCGTGCCATCGGACTCCGGCAAGCGCCAGTATCGATGCGTCGTCAACTGCCCTTCGCCGACGATCAGATAATGCGCCGGCGGCAGTTGCCGCACGTCCTCGAAGAACGTGCTCTCGGCATAGTCCAGGTACGCGCCGTCGAGAAAGGCATACACCGCCCGGTGATTCGGCTTGGGTCGACCGATGAACGGGAGGAGCCCCTTGATCTCGGATGCGAAGGCGAATCGCATTCCGTCCCAGACATAATAGAAGGGTTTCTCGCCGAACCGGTCGCGGGCGCAGAACAGTCGGCCTTTCGAGGCATCCCACAACGCAAAGGCGAACATGCCGTTGAAGCGCTTGAGACAGGCCGAACCCCATTCCCGATAGGCCGCGAGCAGAACCTCCGTGTCGGATTGCGAACGGAACCGATAGCCCAGGCTCTTCAGTTCAGCGCGCAGTTCAAGGTAGTTGTAAATCTCTCCGTTATAGGTGATCCAGCAAAGCCCATCATCGGTCGCCATCGGCTGGTGTCCGCCCTCGGAGAGATCGACGACCGCCAACCGGCGATGCCCGAGGCCAATGTGATACCGGTGGTCTCCGAGGCTCGACAGCGCGACGGACGACCCTTTGACGAGATACGGCTGCTCGCGTCCCGAAGCGGACAGCAACACATAGCCTTCGCCGTCAGGACCGCGATGCGCCTGTTGCTCGATCATACGTCCAAGCAACAGTGGCTCAACCGGTCTGTCCGTTACGTGGAACATGCCCGCTATGGCGCACATGACGAATCGATTCGCACCTCCGCTCGCCCGGTCGCTGCGACCAGGTTCGCATAGAGCCCTTCCATTTTCGACATTTCCCGGTTTTGATCGGCGATCTCGACCGCCGTTGCGCGGTTCCTGGTTGAGACCTTCGCCCTGAAACCGGCGTCCGACAACACGCGGACAAGGGCGTCGGCCAGGCTGCCCTCGTCCTCATCCACGAAACATCCGTTTTCACAATCGCGGATTACTTCCGCATACTGCGGGAGCCGGTTGAGGACCGGCACGGCGCCGCAGGCCATCGTCTCGATCAACGTGTTCGGCATGCCGTCAGAATTGGGCACCATGACGACCGCGTCCGCCAGATTCAGCCACCGCGGCATGTCTTCATAGGGGATGGCACCGACGAACTTCACCCGCTCCAGGACTCCGAGCTCCGCCGCCAGCCGTTGCAAACCTCGGACATAGACGTGATCGGCAAACTGCTCAGTAATGACCAGTACGGAGCCAGGCACCTGCTCGCAGACCTTCGGGAGGGCCCGGATCACGCGGGCGTGGTTGTAAAATGGCTGCGCGAGCCGGGGGCTCAAGATAACGCGCTGCTGCTCTCCGATCTTCCACCGTTCCCGAATAATGCGTACATCAAGGCCCGGCTTGAAGCGTTCCGCATCAACTCCCCATCCGATTCTAACCAGCGCACGGACCTCGGGCACCAGCTCACGGACCTTCGCTTCCATATACGCCGAATGGGTCGTCACCAAGTCGGCCCTTCTCAATAACCGGCGGGTCAGCATCCGGCTGTACCATTCTTTGAACGCCCCCTGCTCCTCCAGAATGTCGCTGCCCCAGGGTGTCACGACGTAAGGATGAACTGGCCACAGTCCAAGTCCCCAGGCCAATCCTCGCAGGTAATGAACGTGCACGATATCCGGCTTGAGTCGTCGAAGCATCTGCAGTAGCCGGACGGCCGAAACCAGCCTCCCAACTTTGCGCGGTACTCCCGTGGCTTCGATATTGACCTGCCGGAAGCCTCTAATGAGATGTGGCTCAGCTGGCTCGACCGTCACGACGGTGGCTTCATGGCCTCGATGCGCAAACCATTCCACCCACCTGCGAAGATTCACGGAGGCGGCCGGGCCGACAAAGCACAGCCGAAGCGGTGTCATGGGCGTGTGCCTCAGTTCAGTTCTCAGCCGCCAGCGGGCAGACCAGCCGTCTCAACAACAGCTTGAATTCCGATACTGACTTCATGAGATCGTGATGTTCCCGTGCATAGGCCTCAGCACGCCGTCCTAACTCTCGCCGCTGCTCGTCGTCCGCGCAGAGCGCACGGGCTGAAGACAGCAGGCTCTCGAAGCAGCCGGCGGCGCAGAGGCCGATCCGCTGTTCGCTCAACAAGCGGTCGGGATCGACTTTCCAGGACAGAATCGGAACGCCGTGCATCGCCGCTTGAACGAAGGTATTGGGGAAGCCTTCGTACTCGGACGTGTTGATGAACAACTTGGCTGCGGCAAAGTGGCGGTCCACATCGTGGAGCGGCACATCCTCATGCCACGACACATTGGGCAGCCGAGCCGCGCGCTCGCGGACGCGCCGCCATAACTCGTCATGCGTCCGATCCCGCATGCCGACCATCACACAGCGCTCCGCCGGAAGCCGCTCCGCCAGGTCCAGGAACATCAGCGGCTGTTTTAGCGGATGGACACGCCCGACCCATAAGACGGTCGATGGTTCCTGTGCCGCACCAAGCCGCGCCGTGTGGCCTGTGCGGATCAGCGCTCCAGCCCGCCGATAGCGGCCCGCTAACGCCTCCTGCTGATCGCGCGTCCGGCAGATCACCTCATCAGCCAACCGAACGCCAAGCGGATGGAGCCATGCCAGCGGGCCCTCCACCTTGCCGAACAGCTCATTCATATCAGCCATGGAGGCGACGACCCAGACGAAGCGCCGGCCCAGCCATCGGCAGATGAGCGCATAGGCGCCCACCTCGACTCCAGCTCCTGCGTGTACGTAGACATCCGCGTCAATCGTTCGAAACTGCTCACGCATATCGCAGAAGGCCGACCAGTAGACTCTCAACCCTCTCAGCCAACCCTGCCAGCCCGAGACGCGCCCAAGACCGCGGCGCCTGAAAAGGGTCAGCGCGTCCCGCCGCTCCACGCCGGGCTCATCATCCACTGTGGTCAGGACCGACACGCGGAAGGCCTGATCCGCCGACAACTCGCGCGCCATGAGAAAGGTTTGGACCTCCGCTCCTCCGAACGGCAGGCCACTGTCGGGTTGATACAACCCGTATCCCAATGGCGAGACAAAACAGACCCTGATCGGCTGCTGCAGGCCTCGGGCCGCGTCGATCCCAGCCTCGGTCGTCTGTTCTTTTCCCGGCAATTCCAGCGTCAACACGCGCCACCTAATTCGGCAATCCCGCCGTGAAGATCGTCTTCAACACCGCTTCCACGCGTCGGGCGTAGGTGTGTTCATTCATCACGTAGTCATAGGTGCGCTCGACCATGGCTTCGCGGTAGCTCCGATCCTTGAATCGACGGATCGCCTCCTCGACGTTCGACAGATCCTTCTTGATCCCGATGTAATGCTCGTCCGCCTTGAGAATGCCGTTGTACTCGCCCTCGAGAAGCATCTGGCAGGTTTTAGTGCCGATCGGTTCAAAATGCCGCGAGGAGACAGCCTTGCCGAAGACCGGATTCGAGTAATGGCGAAAGAACCGCTCAAACACTTCCTCAAAAGTCGCCTGAGGACGGGCCTTCATGTATTCGATCACCGCCTGCCTTGTGCGATCATCCCGCTCCAGATAGTAGGTCCCCGACTCCGCGCCCACTACGCCCTTGCAGGAATTCAGGAAGGCGCACCATCGATCGCGGGGATAGCGGACGAACGCGATATCCTTCACCAATCCCAACTGTTCGGCCCGTTCGTCGAAATACCGGAGGATCACCGCGCGTTCGACGTCACCGAGCGCATATGGTTGCGCGTATAGGTCTCCTCGAAAGCCGATATCGATCGGACGCGGTTGGTCTTTCGGCCGGTATACCTTGGGGTTTAAAGCCTGAGGGGCCGGCAAGACCGTGGAATGCGTACAGTCTGCATAGAGCCATTGAGCCGATCTGAGCGGCAACTGACTGGCGATATAGTCGGCGGCCGCCGACTTGGCGAAGCCGATCTTTTCCGCCATGTTGTGATACTCGTTGCCGAAAAAGATCAGCAACTTTCCGCGCCGGTCTTGAAAGTGCTCTATGGCAGCGCGAAGCAGCGCCAGATGGTCCCAGGCGGCGGAATGGAGAACGATGCTGAACGGATACGTTTTCAATTTTCGCAGCCCCGCCCGATACTCCAGCAGGTTGTTGATGTTGCACCATTCGATATCGAGCAGCGACGACTCAGCAAACGCCTCCTTCCAATCGATCACATATGACAAGACCCGAAATTCTTCGTTGAGCATGGCGCGGATGAAACGTGAGCGATGCCACCGCGCGGAGACACGCTCCGGCGTAATATTGAAGAAACCGGCAACTGTGTCGGCGACAACACTCTTCCAGTGGGTTTCGCCCTTGGCGTAAAATCCGATCGCTCTGATGCGGTCCTTCATCCCACACCATGGCTCACGGCCGGACTTCTCCGATCCCCGCTCAATTCTCCGTGCAAGTTACTCGCACTTCACCAGGTCGGCATGCTTGCGCACGCACGCTTCGATGAATGGCAACGTTCTCCTGGTCCAAGCGATCGTCTTCCGCAATCCCTCATCGAGTCCCACGCAGGCTTCGAACCCCAGTATCCTTTTTGCCTTGTCCGTGCTACCCAATCGCCTGCCTGAATGGTCCCATTTCCGCCTGGGCAGGAATTCCAATGGTGCCTGATTGCCGGTCATCCGGTTAATTCTGGCGGCCAATTCCAGGATCGTCGTCTCGACGCCGCACGCAAGGTTGTACACATCTCCAGGTAACCCGACCGTCGCACAGAGCAGCAGCCCCCGGATGATGTCGTCCACATAGATGAAATCCCGACTGGCCTTGCCTTCGTTTTCCACTTTGAGGGGCAGTCCCTTCAGCGCCCGGTAGATGAAAGTCGGGACCACGTTCCGCCAGACGGTCGCCGGCGTTCCCCGCCACACCCCCGCGCCAAGAATCTCGCCCGGACCGTAGACGTTCTGAAATCGAGCCCGAACCGTCGGGATCCCGCACTGACGCCAGTAGTATACGGAGTAGAATTCACCCACCACTTTCGAGATCTGATAAGGACTGTCCAGTTCTAATGGAACCGGCCCGTCTTCTTTGACCGGCTCGGCATGCTCAAAGGTATGCGGCGCAAGCGTGCATCCAGAGGCCGCGTATACAACTTTCCTAATCCGCCGAAATCCCTTGATATGCTCATACAGCCGCAGCGTCGTGAGCAGGTTGTGCTCGTGGTCCGCCAGAGGATTCGCGATGGAATTCTGATTCCCGTGGAAGGTCGCAAGGTGGAACACGTAATCGAACTCATCCTTGATCAGCCCCAGCACAGCCGCATCGGCGATGGAGCCTTCGACAAAACGAACCCGAGGATCGTTCGGCACATTGGCCCGTTCCGCAGACAGCAGATTGTCCACGATGACGGCGGATGCGCAGCCGTCGGCAAGCGCGCGCCGGACCAGGTTGCTCCCGACAAAGCCGGCTCCCCCGACAACCAGTACCCGCCGACCCTCGAGACGTCCTGTTGATCTGGCTTTCGCCGTTTCTCGATCCATGCTCACTTCTTCTCATCCAGAGGCTTGAGATGGGTAAACGTCTGCTGGATGCCGAACTTTTTGTACCACTCGATCGCCGCCGCGACCCCGGCTTCCAGAGGCGTACGGGCCTTCCAACCGAAATCGTGCTCCGTCTTCGACGGATCCAGCAAAATCGTGTAGACGTCGTCGGGATTCCTCGGTTTCACCTCGACCTCTCTCTCAAGTGTGATACCCAATGCCTTTGTGGTCGCGTCGAACAGCTCTTTGATCGAAACGTCGGAGCCGGACGAAATATGATAGACGCCGCTCTCGCCTCTCCCGTCGACGGCCCTGGCGACCACTTCCACCAGATCGTCGATGTAGATAAAGTCCCGCCTGGTATCCATCACGAAGCAGGGCTTCTGATGCGTCAGCCTGTGATAAAAGGTCGGCAGCGGCCCGCTGAGATTGCGCGGTCCATATGCGTTGGCCAAGCGGAACGACAGATAACCCAGTCCGCTCAGCATAACGTACTGCTCACCGCCAGTCTTGCTGATCGCGTAGCTGCTGCCTTCAGGGCGGAGGGGATGCGCGAGCGTGATCGGCTGTTCGACAGGTTTCAAGCCGTAGCACAGCGCGGTTTGGAAATAGATGAACCGTCTGACCTTGCATCGTTTCGCCGCCTGCACGATGTTGGCCGTCCCAACTACGTTCGTCAGCGCATCCTCCGCCCAATTCTCCGGGTCCTTGTAAGAGGCTGCCGCATGGACGACGATGTCCGGCCTGAAATCCCCACAGATCTTATCCACCAGCTTGGCGTCGGCGATGGTACCTTCCACCACCGTGAGGCGAGGATGGGCCGCCAGGTTGTCGCGCCGGCCGGTGGCGTAGTTATCGATCACCAGCACCTCGCCGCCACGGGCAAGCAAGCGATCTGCCACATGCGATCCGATAAACCCCGCCCCCCCGGTGATCAACACCTTCATCGCCGAACCTCCGTATGGATCAATTGCCTGAACGAGGCCGCTCGATCGTGAAAGGCCTGCTGCCATAGTTCCAATGACAGCAGGCCCCAGATTTTGCGTCCGTACTTGGGCTCCTTCCCCAAACCCTCTAGAACCTTCCGGTTATCCACCAGTTCACGCGTCTGTGCGCTCCGAGAGGACAACACATCTCTCACGAAGTCCCGTACGGCGCCGGGCTGGGTCAACCACTCCTGCAACGGCACCGGGAAACCCATCTTGTCCCGCCGATTCAGAATCGACTCCGGCAGGATCTGCTGCATGGCGTTTTTCAGAACATGCTTCATGCGCCCGTTCTTGAACTTCACGTCCGCAGGAATCGTCGCCGCCAACTCCACCAGCGGATGGTCGAGAAACGGCACGCGCGACTCCAACCCGTGCGCCATGCTCATCCGGTCCTCCACGTGCAGCAGGGCGGGCAGCAATGTCTTGAAATCGAAGTGCGTCATACAGTCGAAGTAGGATTCCTTTCGCACGTTGCTCCCCCGGAAAATTCTGGTGAACGCGTCGAACGGCGAATACTGTGCGATCGCCGTCCAGTTGATCTCGTCGCCTAAATCCCGGGCCCGGTTGACGAGCCGGAAGTAGCGACGGTCGAGGTCTTCGAACAGGCCCTTGCGCCAAAATTCCTGGAGCAGCGGCTTGTACTCACGCAGCGTAGAGAGGTTCGGAATGATCGATTCATAGGTGACGATGAAGTTGCCGTTGTGCATCGTGCCGTCGATCGCCGCCTTGATGCATTGCTCGAAATAGGCGATCAAATACCGAGCGTACCCGCCGAAGATTTCGTCCCCACCTTGCCCGCCCAAGACTACCTTCCGGTGCCGGCTCGCCAATTGCGCAACCATGTACTGCGGGAACGCGCCCGGGCCTGCCACGGGAACGTCTAAATGATAGATCACCTTCGGCATCTGCTCGGCGAAATCCCTCGCGCCGATCTCGATCTCGACCAATTCAAACCCGTGCCATTTGGCAAGCTCGCGGGCATAGTGGCTCTCGTCGTAGGACGGACCCAGCGAAAACTTGCCGGTGAAAGTTTTGAACCCGTCGCCCTGCCGGCGGCCCGCGAGGGACGCGACGATGCTGGAGTCCATCCCGCCGCTCAGATAGGCGCCGACGGGCACATCGCTCCGCAGATGATAGGCCACTGACTCCTCCATCAGCGCGCGGATTCGTTCCTCGAAATATTTTGCCGTGTGATCGAAATCGAGTTCGTAGTAGACCTCCCAATACCGTCCGGTCTCGACCGTGCCGTTTTGGGCGATCAGGAAATGCCCCGGCAGCAGATCCTGCACATCCTTAAAGAGGGTCTTGCCGGCCAGGCAGAACTGGAACGTCAGATATTCTTTGAACGCCTCCAAGTTCGTGGCCACGTCCGGCAGGAACGGTAGCAACGCCTTGATTTCAGAAGCCAGATACAAGATTCCGTCAACAACGATGTAATAGAGCGGCTTGATACCAAACCGGTCGCGGGCGCAGAAGAGGAGCTGCCGAGCTTCGTCCCATAGAGCGAATGCGAACATTCCACGAAAATGGTTGACGCAATCGGTCCCCCATTTGCGATAGGCGTGGAGGATGACCTCCGTATCAGAGTCAGTCGTGAATTGCTCTTCTCCCAGTTCCTGCCGCAGCTCTAAGTAATTGTAGATTTCCCCGTTATACGTGACCCAATTGCCGCCAGCATCCCGCATCGGTTGGCGACCGGAGGTCAGACCGATAATGCTGAGACGGCGGTGGCCGAACCCGATAAAGCCCTTTGGGTGTTCCCATACTCCCTCGCCGTCCGGTCCCCGGTGTCGCTGTAGATCGTTCATGACAGCGAGAGCACGGCCAAGCTGAGGCAATCGATCTCTAACCAGGTCCATAATGCCGCTGATCCCACACATGATTACGTTCTTTGTCTCGTTCGCTACAACTGGCCTTCCTCACCGGCCGAGCAATGAAAATAGCAATTCTTTGGCAGGCCTAGGTACGTTCTTGATAACCTTGACGAATCCTTCGAAGACATGAAGATCATCGTCTCCTACACAAACAGGAATACTGAGAAGGCCACAAAGCGTGTACCGCGCCATCCCGCCAATTTCGGTGTGATCCCACACTATAGTTTTAACGCGGCCATTATTTACTGCATCATCCATCGTCACCCATAGGCGATCCCCCTCATCATTCGCCTCGTACAGCCCGCCAGCTTGGCTCTTGAATAGCACATGTCCTCTGGCCGGATCGAAGGCAACCGATACTCGGAACCTGGGCAGACTCGGTGGTCGACCAGTGCGCGCTTGGCCCAGCACAGCGAGCTTCAACACATCCCTGAGCAGATCGTGGATCATCTGAGCCTTCAACAAAGCTACAGAGGTGACCGCGGCACGAAGTACGGTACGTCCAGCAGGGGATCGGAACAGTAGGCCGAGGGCGATGGCAGCCTTAATACAATCCATGGGCACTTTTATAATAGGACGAAGACACGCCTGAATCCGGTAGCGGGCCACTGCGGCTGGCCGTTCCAGTCGTGACAGGTAGTAGCCCACCTTGATCAATCGCCCGTGCGGCTCACCCCACTCGGCGAGTACCTGATCAAACTCCTTGGCAAACGCCCGCTGTGAATATCGCTCCGACGCGACGAGATCCTTATATGTCTGCTCCGTCATATCGCGAAGGAATGAGAGGTCTCGTATCCGCGCCACAACCTCAGCCATATTGGAAAAATCTTTTGCCAACGGGATGTAATGGACCCAAGGTTGCACCATGCCTGAATATTCCCCCGGAAACAGGACCATAGCAGTCTTCAGCGCAGCCGCCTCAAAGATTCTGGGCGATACCGCCGTCACTCGAGCATTGCCCTCGTACGGAGCGAGGATTGCCCGATGCACCTGAAAGAAGTCGGCCTTCGGGTTTTCGGCCAGGTAGGCTTTGGTTCTGCGCTCGATCGAACCATCGAAGTCCGTGATGCTCGCACCGCTCTCAGTCCCAAGTGTCGCCTTGCAGGACATGAGAAAATGATTCCACCGCTGACCATAGATCCTGTCCTCCTCGGCCCACTTGATATCGCAGCGCAGTCCATACCGATCGGCACGGGCCAGTACCCCTTGTCCTATCCAAACCTTTTCTTGAGCAAGTTCTCCTAACCAGTAGGGCAACGTCCTTCCACGGTAGCCGATATCGATTGGCCTCGCCGTGAGCGGCGGCACCTGCAATCTTGCCAGGTGCTCAGGCACATAGCCAGCACGAGTGGGCAGAATGACCACTCCTGGCAACCGATCTTCTGAGTAAATCTTCCTGATCTCTGAGGGTGGCACCAGCGTGAACAGCACATGAATCCCTAAATACCGCACCGTCGCTGTGATCTCATCCACCCAGCGATATTCATCCTGAATGAATTGAACCTTGAGCCCCCGGAAGCGTCGGATCTTGTCACGCAAATCAGGTGAGAGGTAGTGATCCGAAATAATGATCAGTGAATAATGGAGCACAACGACGTCAAATTCGTCGAGGTCGAGATACCGGCTCCGAGTAACCCCTAGAGGGTTGAAGATCCGGACGTCATGATCAGAGAAAGTCGTGATGGCAGCAATATGGTCGAGGACAGTACTGGCATGGCAGCGACGATCGTCACAGAGAAGCAAAACCGACAGCTTGCGACGGCCCAACGCGCGCGATCGCGGAGATTCCGCAAAAGTGCTGCAATCTCTTTGTGGCGACAAACCGATCATGATGATACATGCGTTCTACTGTGCGGACAGGGACACCGGCCTGACCACCGCCCAGCGTACCGGATGCCGGACAAGCCCAAGATTCACAGCAATCCCTCGAGGTTGGTGCACCACGAAGGTCTGCGGTGGGTGCCAGAGGGCCACGTGCTGCGGGCTCGCTGAGTCCTTAAGATCCAGGACAGGATAGATTCCCACAGCGATTGCGTACTCACCTGTTCCCAGCAGCAGAGGATCGAAGCTGACCTCCAGTGCTCCCTCCCCCTGCACAAGATCGAGCCGAGTCTCATCGAGCGACGAAATCGCATTACACACTGTCACTCCGTCTGTACGATAGACAACTACAGAGACGACCGCATCCGTCAATACAACTTGCGAGATATACCGGATATGGATAATTAGATGATCACCGCTCTGGAATTCCCGTACCCGGCTTCGAGTACCGTCCATGAACTCGACTGACTCGATTCGCACGGCTTCCTGGATACGCAACGCTTGGGCTGGGCACAGATCCACGCCAGAGATCGAGATACCGGCTCGGGAACGCCGGTCCTGTTCCTGTTGAATCGCCTGCGTATAGGCCATAATGACCTCGAGCGGATGACCATCTGCGGCAACCCGTCCCTGATCCAGCCAGATGCAGCGCTTGCAAAGGCGAAGGATCGTCTCATGATCATGAGACACGAGAATCGTAGTCCTTCCTTCCTGCTGGAAGCGGCGGAACCTGTCCAGGCACTTTCTGAAGAAATACACGTCACCCACACCCAAGACTTCATCGATCACCTGGATGTCGGCAGGGACGCAAGTCGCAACTGAAAAGGCCAGACGCATATACATCCCGGTGGAATAAGTCCGCACAGGCTGCTGCAGAAATTCTCCCAGTTCGGCAAATTCAACAATCTGGTCATACAGTTTCTCCATCGTACGGCGATCTAGACCTAGATACAGCCCGCTAGCATAGATATTCTCCGCTCCAGTCAGGTCCGGATGAAAGCCGGTTCCCAACTCCAGGAGGGCCGATGCCCGGCCATAAAGCACGATGTTGCCCTTCGTTGGAGTACTCGTGCCAGCTAACAGCTTAAGCAGCGTGCTCTTTCCCGCTCCATTTCGTCCAATGATCCCGACCGTGTCCCCCCGTTCGACATCGAACGACACATTCTGTAGCGCCCAATGTTCCTCAGAGTGGCGCGATCGGCCGGCCGCCCGCAGGCCGAGAAAGTCCAGTAACCGATAGGAATACCTGTGGTACAGCTTATACGCCTTACTGACATTCTGGATTGAAACTGCGAGGTCTCCCATCACACGAAATCCGGTAGCACTCGGCGGAGCCGCATAAAGTAGAGATAACCGGCCTCTAGGACGAGAACGGTCAAAGCTGCAAAGAGCGTCATCGACCACACATCCGGCACGTGGTTCAAAAATATCGCCTCCCTGTACCACTGAATAAGGTACGCTAGAGGGTTCAAACGCATGACTGGTTCCAGCCCGGCCGGTACCATTTCTCTGGTGTAGGCGATGGGCGACACAAACATTAGTAACACGATTCCAAGTCCGACTATTTGCGTAATGTCGCGGTAGAGAATGTTCACGCACGACAGGAACCAGACCAATCCGATCGTCAACAGAGTCTGCATGAGCAGAAGAACCGGGATGATCAGCACTGCCACGCCTAGCATTCCCTTGAATCCGATCGTCACCAGGAGCAGCCCCGTGCTGCACAGTTGCCCGACCAGTCCTGTGCAGACCGATGTCACGGGGATGAGTTCCATCGGGAACAGCCGACTTTTCATCAGATTTCGTTGTGCTAGCACAGAACTCGTTCCAGACGTGACTCCCTCTGAGAACCCGATCCATGGTAGGAGCCCACAAGCCACCAACAGTCCATACTCCAGAGCAGAAAGATCAGCGATAGGTTTCACTCTAAGGACCGCCCCGAAGACGAACACATAACTGGCCAGTACGAACGTAGGAGCTAGCAGGACCCACAACAACCCGAATCGGGAACCGGCGTGGCGGACCTTGAAATCCAGGGAGACGAGATTCCAGATCAGCCAGCGATAGCGTACAAATAAGTAAAGGCAACTCATATAGACTTCTCTGCCACGGTGCGAACAAACACTTCCAGAATTCGCTCAGCAGCGTGGCCGTCACCCAAGTGGATACCGGCTTGGGTCGGCTGCTTAGCGAAAAAGCTCTGCACGGCGGCCACAATTCGGTCAGGATCGGTACCGGCTAGACAGTTCCATCCGGATTCAACGGTTTCCTCCCATTCAGTTTCGCGACGAAACGTCACGCAGGGGACTCCCAACCAGAACGCCTCCTTCTGGATACCTCCCGAGTCGGTCAGGATCACCCGAGCGTCGCGTTGTAGTGCTAGCATCTCCAAATACGACACCGGCGGGATGGCGTAGACCGTCTTTGGTAAGCGGGTAAGTCCTATCCGTTCCAAAGCCGCCTTGGTCCGGGGATGGAGCGGCCAGACCACAAAAATGCCGAGCTGCCCTAGCGCATCGACGATGTTCGAAAGACACTCCGGCCGATCAGTGGTTTCGGCACGATGGACTGTCGCCAAGGCGTAGTCACCTCGGTGAACGCCCAGTCCGGCTTGCAGTTCACCCGCATGGTCAATTCTTGCAAGATAATATCGGAGAGAATCGAACATCACGTCGCCGACCTGATGGACGCCTGTAACGATACCCTCGCAGCTTAAGTTCTTGACGGCTCGAGCTGTCGGACAGAACAAGAGGGCGGAAAGATGATCTGTAAGCACTCGGTTGGTCTCTTCCGGCATCGACCTGTTATAGCTGCGGAGCCCAGCTTCCACATGGGCGATCGACAATCCAAGTTTGCTCGCCGCCAATGCACCGGCTAGCGTTGAATTAGTATCACCGTACACCAGTACCCAGTGAGGTCGCTCCCGTTGCATCACTGGTTCAAGCGCTTCTAACATCCGACCCGTCTGTCGCCCATGAGGTCCCGATCCTATTCCCAGATAATAATCCGGAGTCGGTATACCTAACTCCCTGAAAAAGATCGACGACATCTCATCATCGTAATGCTGGCCAGTATGGACAACAACTTCGTGAATCTGATCGTCATACCGACGATGTTCATTGAACACCTGGATAGCACGGGATATAACTGCCGCTTTGATAAACTGCGGTCGTGCGCCGACGACCGTGAGGAGTTTCATATGCGTGGCCTCTTCACTCAATAAACCTCTTCATCGCCTAAAAGTCTCTTCTCTGGAATACCGTGCAGGCTGCCGTAAGGAGCAATGCGGTGTAGAGCAAACCGTACAAAGACGCTGTCGCCTGATAGGAGATCGACACTACTGTGCCCATCGCAGCTTGCCCTTTCACGTTGAGCATTTCCAAATTCGGGCAGATGTAATACAGTCCGGTCATGATCGACTTCAGCGCTTCGCTTTGGGTCTTCTCGGCGATCCCCTTAAGATCGGTGGTCAAATGGCCGATCACGTAGAATGCCACCGTCATGATGGCGCTCAGCGTTGAGGAGCTGAAGGTGGAGAAGAATAGGGCTAACGCGGTCACCAGCAACAATTCGACGAAGATCAACTCGACCGCCTGTACCAGCGATAGGTGAACCGGCGCATGATTCATCAACAGCGTGACAATAAAGACCGCCAGCATGATCAGCACGTTGACCAGCAGCGTGACTATTAAGCCAAAGTACTTGCCCAACAGGAATTGCACTCGGCTGATCGGCCTTGCCATGATGGTATAGACGGTGCGGCGCTCGATTTCTTTGCTCACTAGTCCGATGCCGACGAACACGGCGATCAACACTCCCACCAGATTGATGGCGGCAAGTCCCATATCGGTCACGACCTTTTTCTGCTCCGCGATCGTGAGCTCTCCCAGCAGTACCGACGCACCGATCAACAAGAGCGCAAAAAACAGCAGGTTGTATAGAATCTTGTCGCGCAAGTTCTCGCGAAAGGTATTGAATGCGATCACGATGACGCTCCGCATGATCGTTCCTCGCTAAGGACTATTCTTCGATCTTCATACCGGTTTGTGACAGAAAGAGATCCTCGAGAGAACCCTTCTGCGGAATGACGGAGATCAACCGCCCGCCATGTCGCCGGATTCCTGTTAGTACCTCTTCCAGCCGATCCGGAACAGGCAGCGCAATGAGACACTGCCGCCCTCTGGTCAGGACCCGCGCTGCATCCGGCGCCACCAAGGATACCTGGTCGGGCGCCAATCCTTCGCAGACGATCTCTACGGAGCGGGTATTCCCGCTCACCAACTCGTCAACCCGACCGCTGGCGAGCAACTTCCCTTTGACGACGATGCCGACGCGATCACAGATCATCTCGACGTCCGGAATGATGTGGGTGCTGAAGAACACGGTCTTCCCTTGGTCCCGCAAACTCAGGATCACATCACGAACTTGCTTGCGTCCGATGGGGTCCAAGCCAGACATCGGCTCATCGAGAATGATCAGCTCGGGATCATGAATAATGGCCTGGGCCAGCCCTATCCGCTGCAACATGCCTTTCGAAAATTTCCGGAGCTGTCTGGTCCTCGCTTGGGTCAATCCAACCAATTCGAGCAAGTCGGTCACTCGGTGATCAAGCTCAGTACTTCCAAGCCCTGCGAGATGTCCGTAAAACGCAAGGAACTCTTCCGCCGTCAGATAATCGTAAAAATAGGGTGACTCCGGAAGGAAACCGACTCGCCGACGGGTCTCGACATCGCCGGCCGGTTTGCCCAAGACTTCGGCTTTCCCGCTCGTCGCCCGCATGAGTCCTAGAAGAATCTTTAGCGTAGTGGTCTTGCCAGCACCATTAGGGCCCAGGAATCCATAGATCTCTCCCCGGCTCACCGAGAGTGAAAGGCCGGCGAGCGCCGTAATCGGTGTCTGCCAGGGCCAGTTCGGCTTGAAGGACTTCGTCAAGTCTTCGACAAGGATGACATCCACGTTCTGACCTCACACATGTCGGAGGCGCCTAGTTGGTCACTAGCCAGCCTGACGCGATTCTGTTGCCTCCTGGCTTCCCCTTGACGCAGGTTGGCAGCTCACGTGGCGATGCACACGTAACCGTTCCCGTAGGCCTGGACTCGAGACGGTTCCAGTGGCCGAATGGAACTGGTACGTTCCACCGAAAGGATCCGGCGGCAGCTCGGCAATAATGCCTGCCGTGACCAAGTCGGCAAGTTTCTGCGGCAGCTTGTGATTGCGGGATTGGTAGCGACGGACCGCGTCCTCGAGAAACCGGATGTCCCGTTCCGCGAGGACTTCTTTCATCCGCTGCGCCAGCGCTTCGCGCATCCGTTCGTCATTGGTCTGCTGATAGAACCGCTGGAGGAATTCGAGGGCGGCGTCCGGATCCCCGCTTTCGACCGTCATACGCGCAGCGAGCCGAGGAAGATACTCCGGTGCGCCAGGCAGGATGGACGCCTGACGGAAGTAGAGAGCAGCGTTCACCGGATCGCAAAGTTCATAAAAATAGTCGTAGCCGATTGTAAAGGGGAGTTGCCACACTTCCGGATTGTGCTCCATACCCTTTTTCAGCAAGGCAATGCTCTCCTTCACTAACCCGGCCCACACGCCCAGGACCGTGCCTGTCGCCTGATAGGCCATGACAAATTTGGGATCGAGATCCGTTAACACATCTGCTGCGTGAAACGCCCATTGATAGTCGGATCTGGTCGCGTCCCTCCCGCCAAAATGTTGGATGGCCTTAAGCCAAATGAGATCGGCCACAATCTGCCGATATCCCAACACGGCCACCTTTAGATACTCGCCTTTCGGCAGGTACGAGAGCTCCGCGGCCCTGATCTCTGCCGGTCGTTGGCGCTCCATCATTACCAACGCTGCCATAGATGCCGCGCTGAGACCAACGATTAAGCACACGGCGAGCATCTCGTGCACGAAGGACTGGTACCCAGCCCAACTCATGACGGCTCCGTCTTCGCTTGTCCTAACTGCATGGCCAAAGAGGCGACGTCCGCCTTGAGATATCGTTCTTCAAGTGCATCTTTCACCCATCCCCGATACTGCTGAAGGCGATCACGAATTTCCCGATACTCTCGCAACGCCGAAGCTCTGGCTTCAGCCCGTTCAGATTTGAGATAAAGTCGAACCAGCCATTCGCGCCCTGGCAGAAAATTCGGCTCCAGCTCAACTGCCTCACGGACACGCTGCTCGGCTGTGTCACGATCACCCAAAGCCAGATACAGTCGCCCCAGTTCCAAACGATTGAAGGCCGAGTAGGGCTCCAATTCCAGGGCTCGCTCATAAGCCTGCACTGCGCTCTGCAGCCAGGACAGCCTCAGATCCGGTGACTCGGACGCGAGCTGAGAGGATGCCATCGAGGCGCGCACGAATCCCAGCAACGCGAAGAGACGTCCATCAATGGGATTTCGCTCGATAGCCGCTCTGAGTTCGTCTATCGCTGCCTCGGCGGCCGCCCTATCCCCGCTCTTCTGGAAAATCCGGAAATAGACAGCCGCCAGAGAATTGTGATACAGGGCCTTGCCTGGATCGAGCGCGATCGCCATTTGATATTTGGCGATTGCTTGTTCCACTTGTTCTGCCGCTTGGGCGCGCAACCCCGCTTCATATGCTACCCACGCAAGCCCTAGGCGCACGAATCCGGATGCAAGGATGGTGACCACTACGAACCCCGCGAGAGCCCAGACCCACTTCGTCTTCACAGGGATTACTTTCGTTCGTTCCTCATGGCGCCTGGACAGTCGCTCGGCCACCAAGATGATCGCTACGAACAGGGTCAAGAGAATTGCGATGGCCGGCTCATGCAGGTTGGAGTCTACGGCGGCATGAACGAGGATTCCCACCGTCGCGCTGGTAACACCTACAATCACTCCTCGCTGCCATCGGCGCAGGCGGAGTCGCAGCGCCGATACGGCGGTTTGTCCGACTCTGGCGATACCCCAACAAAACACCATGACGCTCGCAACTCCGAGCTCCACCCCCATCTGCAGGTATTCACTATGAGGTGTCTGCGCAATCTTTCCATATCGAGCGATTTGACCTTCAACCGGGAATGCATATCGGGGATAGACATACTGATAAAGTCCCAGCCCGACACCGAACGGGTGATCAACCATCATGCGAGCGGATTGCTTCCACATGTCGATGCGAGTATAGGCAACCGGATTCATCGTGTGCTCAGCTATCACTCTGGTTCGCAAGGGATTGGGAATCACAAGCCCGATGACTACAATCATCAATAGAACAACGAGCCCACGGCGGCCGAAGCGAACTCCTGTCGCCACCGACACGCCGACTAGGAGGCCCAAGACCGCCCCGCGCGAGCCGGTCCAAACAATCGCGGGAAGCAAAAGACAAAGCGCCGCAATGCTTGCGAGTATTTCGGTCAGCGACGCATAGCTTATACGCCTCGCAGGCCATGACGAACACAGCAGCTCTTTTCGTAGGCTTCCGGCTCTATCAACCCAAGGCATTCCAACTCTTGCATAGCACAGAACGCCGACCATAACCGTCACAACGGCTGCAAGATAGCCCGCGAGAAAATTGGGATTAAAGAACGTGCCCGTGGGTCGAAGCGCGCTAAACCAGCCGCTTTGGATAAACGCCAAAGCGGCTTCCATGGCTCCGATCCCGACGACGACGGCAAGCAGTTTCACGACATGATCCCATTCAGTCACGAAAAACACAATCAAATAGAGCAGCGCCGCATAGGTGAATAAGACAACCATCCACTGCACAGTTTGATGCTTGTAAGGAGATAGTCCAACCGAAAGGAATGCAAGGGTCAGATAACACAGAACCGGTTGGTTGATCCGTAGTGGATTCAATAAGAAGAAACTCCGCCGAATTCCCTGCACCAGATAGACCGCAGCCAACAGGAGCACCGCCAGGCGAATGATCATCGCCGCAAGGTGCGTGGTACCGCCTTCCAGCAAGGGAGCAAAGAGAAGAAGGCCGATAAGAGGGACGAGCCGGGCGGGGGTGCGAGGCAGAAATACCTTCTTAGATCTGAGTGTAGGACCTGACCAAATTGCTGTCCTATTGCCAGACACGGTAGACAAAAAAGACGATCTCGCACATTCGATGGCGTCAACAGTCTTGCGAAAAGACGGGCGGGGAGAGCATCTTGCCCGCCCCGCCCGGAACTTCCTCAAGCCGACGGCGTTACGTCGTCACGTCGTCGGTGTCGCCATTCTGCAGATTCTGCTTGATGTCGTTCACGTGCCACTGATCGACTTGAGGGTCGTTATCCAGATTTCCGGTGGCTGTGGCAGTGAATCCAGGAACTGCCCCCATTGCTGTAGCGTCGAAGTTCCTCGCTGGGACCACTGTGTTCTCTGGCGTCTGGTTACCGATACCGGGATTGATCAAATCGTTATTAACCGTTCCTGTTGAGGCTCCACCGGTAGGAGCCGCGGCACCACTCCGATAGGTGTACCGGTTCGACGCACCAGCCAGCGCAAACCCGATCTGGCCAAAGTTCCCGTACGCGGAATTCTCCCCGTAATAGGAAGTTTGCGCAACAAAGACGCCGCCCAAGTTGGTCTTTGCTTCCGACTGGCGCGACTTGGCCTGATATCGAAGGAAGTTAGGGATCGCGATGGCCGCCAAGATCCCGATAATGGCCACCACGATCATCAGTTCGATGAGAGTGAAACCCTTTTGACTGCGTATTGCTTTGAACATCTGTTCTCCTCCTTTTAGTGTGGTTCGACTACCGATGTTTTCTTTTCCCTACACTATGCACTTGCTCTTTTCGATTCGATCAAAACCTCGCCGTCAATTTGGGTCAAGAGTTAAGCACGTTTCGTGCCGAGCAGCACTGAGCTTAGGATCGTCGAAACAGGTTTTTTTATACATACTTCCATGGGCCGATTCTCAAGATCGTCTGAGTAATCTATCGACTGCGTTCCATTTTTAAGCTCACAACAGTCAAGTTTTGTCATTTGGAAAAGGATCTGTTACCCCGCCAAATCGTCGGTGTCAGGGTTCTGTAAGTTCTGCTTGATGTCATTCACGTGCCACTGGTCGATTTGAGGATCGTTATCCAGATTCGAAGTGGCTGTGGCAGTGAACCCAGGAACTGCCCCGGCTGCTGTGGCATCGTAATTCCTCGCCGCAACCACTGTGTTTTCCGGTGCCTGATTGCCTACCCCCGGATTGATCAGGTCGTTCCCTGCGGTACCGGTTGAAGCACCGCCAGCAGGTCCGGCTGCACCAGTCCTATATGTGTAGCGATTCGTGGCTGCTGCGACAGCAAAGCCGATTTGTCCGAAGCTTCCAAAATATGAATTTTCACCATAATATGTTGTTTCGGCCACGAAGATCCCGCCCAAATTGGTTTTTGCTTCAGTCTGACGGCTTTTTGCCTGATATCGCATAAAGTTCGGGATCGCAATGGCAGAAACTATACCGAGCACCGCAACCACAATCATCAGCTCGATCAGAGTAAATCCTTTCTGATTTCGTGCAAATTCCATCATCATCAGACCCCGATTTGCCTAGGAGTGGCTAACCGGTGTAGGCAGAGACCATGCCAAGAAGTATCTTTTGCCTAAGCCTACAGAGAATTCGTTGAAAGGAAAGGTTTTTTTGAAATTGCACAATGTGGAAGGTCATTAGCCCCCATAGATTGACAGCGTGTTTAGCACATGGAACGACAAAAAATGGCAGGAGAAAATGGACAGTATTCTCAGGAGAGAAGGGTGTTCTGGTGAGGGAACTGGGGCTGGCTGATGAAATTGACCTGAATCGAAATGGATACAGGTTGTATCCGAATTGCTTAGCCGTGTACCGCTCCTGATTTCTTGGACACTGTTACAGCCGTATTGGACCCGACCTCTGGGTCGGGTCGCTCGGCGATCGTCGGTCCTGGGGCTTCTGC
>FWWM01002044.1_pt1 | contig 56821 bp, 54 predicted proteins | sample 2228351 | NCBI WGS metagenome assembly FWWM01 (sample SAMEA103939774, study PRJEB20133) | metagenome
CGAAAAACTGTCGTTTAGTAAGCCGTTTACGGAGAGGGGGCAAGGGGGTGAGGTACACTCCCCTCGCCCACAGCGTGGGAGAGGGGCAGGGGGGGAGGGCTAAAACCAATGGAAAACTCTGGCGTTCATCCCCAAAGTGAATTGGCAGGTTGTACCCCTGTTTGGCTTACCCACCCCTCCTTCATCCTACGATTTTCCCATTCCCTCGCAAAATTACCAGTTTTTGCCCCTCCTGGCAGGAACTTCGCCAAAAATATGCTATAATAGGGGCGAGGCTCAAAGCGCCCGCTGTATCTCTTATTTGCCCTGTGTCTGGTCTGCATCTTGGCAGGCTCTGGCGAGAATACGATTTCTCGCCACGCTGTGGGTGAGAGGCTCTCACCCCTCATCATAGAAGGAGGTAATGCGATGAAGCGAACACTGAAATGGAGCGCACTGACCTGCGCAATAGTGCTTGGAACGAGCGTCTACGCTCAGGTGATTGACGGGTCTCGGGATGCCCTGTATGGCGCCCCATTTGTGATTCAGGACACCCCGACTGGTTTTGGCGACAGCAATCTTGGTCAGGTCGATTACGCCAACGGCTCGGAACTGAATGCGGCGTACGCCTATGTGGACATGCCGAACTCGACCCTGTATCTGTTCTTCGCAGGCAATCTCGAATCGAACTTCAATAAACTCCATATCTTTTTCGACACGGTGTCTGGCGGACAGAACACCCTACCGAATACCAATCCTGGAGTCGATTTCAACATTCTCAACAACATGGCAGGCTTAACCTTCGACTCGGACTTCTCGGCTGACTATTGGATTAATGTGACGAACGGTGGAACCACCCACGCTATCTTCGCAAACTGGGCGCAATTAGGTGTAGCGGGCAACTATCTCGGCACTACCACCGCCGCTTCCGACGGCACGCTCACTGGGGGTACGAACCCCGACAATATCCGCGTCACGCTCAACAACAGCAACACGGGGGGCGTCACCAGTTCGACAGCAGACCCAACAGCGGCGGGTGCGGTGAACACAGGAGTCGAGCTCGCTATCCCGTTCTCTGCGATTGGAATCACGGGTGTCACCACCATCAAAGTCAGCGCGTTCATCACCTCGCCGAGTGGAGACTTTGTGTCGAACCAAGTGCTTGGCGGTATCGGTGGAGGAAACAACTTGGGCGGTCCGGGTGGTGTCAACTTCGCCAACATCGATGGCAACCAGTATTTCACTGTCGTAGTGCCTGAGCCTGCGAGCCTGATAGCGCTCGGTGCGGGGCTTGCAGGGCTGATGGGTCTACGCCGACGACGCCAAGCCTAACAACCCAACCTCATCACTTACACCTCCCACCCCGACGACCCCTCTGCGGAGAGCCAGAGGGGTCGTTGCATTTCGAGGTAGACTCTGCCGAGCCGATGCAAGCGGAAGAGTACGCCCGAATGTTTCAGCACGAGAGCGACTACTGGTGGTTCGTCGGACGCCGACGACTCGTGCTGGAACTGCTGAATCAGTATCTGCCTGCCCCACCGCAACCGATTCTGGACGCAGGGTGTGGCACGGGCGCAATGTTGTGCGACCTGCAAGCCCTCGGTCCGGTGGTGGGGTTGGACATAGAGAGTCAGGCGTTGGCGTTGGCGCGCACGCGGGGCGATTTTCCGCTCGTGCAAGCACGCTTGGAAGCACTCCCCTTCCAAAGCGAGCAGTTCCAGCTCGTCACTGCGCTCGATGTGCTGGAACATCTGCCCGACGAACGCCCTGCCCTTCAGGAGATTCGGCGCGTGCTTCGCCCTGACGGGGTGCTGATTGCGACTGTGCCCGCCTATTCGTGGCTCTGGAGCCGACACGATGTCGCCCTGCACCACTACCGACGCTACACGGCGCGTAGGCTCCGAACCCGACTGCAAGAGGCGGGCTTTGAAGTGTTGAAACTCTCCTACTCGGTGAGCCTGCTGTTCCTGCCGATTGCGCTTTTTCGGTGGCTGGACAAGTTCAAGCGGGGCACACCTTCGGCAACCGTCGTGCCAGTGCCTCCGTGGCTCAATCGTGCGCTCACCCAGTTGCAGACTTGGGAGGCGCGCCTGATTCGTCGGGTGAACCTGCCGTTTGGCGTGAGTCTGGTAGTGGTGGCTAAAAGAACCCCGTAATTTTACTGGATTTGGATAATTGCTTGATTTCGATGTCCGGTTTTGCGCCGTTTTGGAGTATAATTGGGTGGAGTGTAATTTGCGCTCCTAAATCTAACCATAGGAGGCTTGAGATGCTCAATCAACTGAAAGGTGCTTTTGCAATAGGCACAGCGACGATTGCACTGTTGATGAACGCAGTGCCTGCTCATGCAGTTAGCGTAGATGTACGGATGTCGGCAGACGACTGGTTCGACCTGTACTACGGCGACCCTTCAGGCAGTTCCCTTACCTTCGTTGGAGGAGGAACTTCCTGGACATACGTTGGCAGCTACTCCTTCACTGCGCCCGCTGGAAACTACCTCTATGTGTTCGCAAAGGACGTCGCTGCGTCGGTTTGGGGGCTTGGAGGCTATGTCCGATTCAATGGCGGCACTTGGAACGCGATTGTTCCGGGAGCAGGCTGGGAAGCCGTTTACATCGGAAACAATCTGCCTATGCCCGACTCAGCTCAAATGAGCGCATACATCAGCAACGCAAACGCTAATAACCTATGGACTGCTGCCGTATGGGGTACCGCATACTCCGGACATGGAATGCCAAGTTCTTATGGAAGCGGTCTCCCATATTCTGGCAATATTTGGCAGAACAATTCGGCAGGCGGTCAAGCAGCCTACGACGCTATCCTGTTCCGCTACCAAGTGGTGCCCGAGCCAGCGAGTATGATTGCTCTGGGGAGTGGATTGGTGAGCCTGTTGGCACTCCGCCGTCGCCGAAAGTAAAACGGCGCGTCCAAACCCTTGAGAGACAGCCCCGCCCCACTTCGGGCAGGGGCTGTTCGCTTTTGGGGTATCCTAACCCAACTTTCCTGTCGATACCGATGAGAGTGCCGTAGAGGAATGAGGCGAAATCGCGCCCCCATCCGTCACCCTGATCGAAGCGAAGGGTCTCGATTTGGGGCGCTTTTTGAGATTCTTCGCCTTCGGCTCAGAATGACGAAAGATGGGGCACTCAGAATGACGAAAGACGGGGCACTCAGAATGACGAAAGATGGGGCACTCAGAATGACAGAGAGGGGCAACAGGAAAGTTGGGGTATCCTAAGGGTATGCCTCGCCGTCATCCGCTGTCGCCGTTGCTCTTTCTGGTGCGCAATCCGGGTCGGAGCCTGCCCCTGACTTTGGTGCTGGCACTCGCCGTGCTGACGATTGCAAGTGTGGTCGCCCTGCTGAACTCGATCGACCGCACGATTCTCAAAATCTACGACTACAACCGCTACTTCGCCGCGATTACCCCGCGCGGTTCGGACAAACTGAAGCCTGAGTTGATGGAACGGGTGGAGAACGCGCCTTATCTTGGCACAACCTACGAGACAGTAGTCTGCTTTATGAACGCTGATACGATTGTGGGCAAGATGCCGTTCGTGATTTTCGGGATGCGCCAGGAGGATATGCGACCGCTGATGGAGCGCGCTCGGCTCCAGTTGGGCAAGGGTCGCCTGCCTGAGAAGGGCGAGGCGGGGGTCACCCTGTCGGAACCGCTGATGCGCAACAAGAAACTGCAACTCGGCGATGTGGTGCTGTCGCCCCTGATTCCCGACCAGTACGCGCCCGTGCCCGTGAAAGTGGTGGGCGTGCTGAAGGGAGAGACTTGGCTTGCAATCGGCTCCTACGAGTTCATTCGGGACAAGTTCTTCCCGCCCACACGCAACCTGCTGATTTTCGCAGAGGACCCGCGCCACCAGCCGAAGTTAGATGACTGGCTCCGCGAGAACCTTCGGGGCGAGCAAGCGCGCGTTTGGACTTATGCCGAACTGCAAGAGGAAACCCACCGCGCCTTTCGCAATCTCTACTTCATCACGGGGATTGTGGTGGTGGTGGTCTCGCTGATGCTGGCGACGATGACGGGGCTACTGGCGAATATCTACTTCCAGCAACGGCTTGTGGAGTTCGGGCTACTGCAGGCGATTGGCTACACTCGGCGCGAACTGCTGATGCGCGTCTCGCTGGAGACGATTACGGTGGTGCTGGCGGGCTGGGTGCTGGGCGTGCTGGTGACGATGGGCGTGCTACTCTGGGCGAAGGTGAATATCATGGAACCGCGCGGACTCTACTTAGAGCCGTTCGACCCGATTGCCTATCGGTATACCCTACCCGTGCCGATTATGGTGCTGGCGTTTGCACTCATCACGATTGGCTGGCGGTTGCGCACCTTTGACCCTGTGGCGATTGTGGAGCGGAGAATCGTGTGAAAGCGCTTACACCACCTGCTCCTGCTGTAAATCGGGGCACATGAGCGCGCTTGCTAACGCCCGAACACACGAATCGATCCCGATTACACCAATCAACTCGGTGTTGGCGATGTCGGTTCCGAACAATTGGGCAAGGGCGCGCACATAGTGTGTCACCTGCACCAAATCGGTCGTGTCGGGCTGAGTGATATTGAGCGAAACTTGGGCAATCTGGCGTGAGGGGAGCCACAGCCCCAGCGCGCGTACCCCTTTCAAGAGGGGGTTCGTATCGCGTTCAGCACGAATGCGTTTTGCAATCGCTTTCGCAATCTCAACATCGGGGTCGCGCAGGTTCAGGTTGAAGGCAATCAGGGGGTCGCGCACGCCCATCACGGTTGCGCCCGCCGTTGGGTGAAGCCGTGCCGAACCGAAATCGGGACGCCTCACGCCCTCCAACCGCTTGCCCACCCATGCTTCGAACCCGCCCTTGCGCAGGGTCGGCAGGTCGCGGATGCGTCCTTCCCGCGCAGAGTGTTCGTAGAGATAGACGGGCACTTTCAACTCTTGTGCGAAACGGCGCGCCACACGAACCGAGAACGCCACCGCCTCTTCACGGCTCAATCCCTCCAACGGCACGAACGGCACCACATCGACCGCCCCGATTCGGGGATGTGCGCCTTCGTGTTGGCGAAGGTCGATTCGCTCCACTGCCACATGCCCCCCACTCAGCACCGCGCGCGCCACTTGGCGCGGAGAGCCCGAAAACGCCAGCACCATTCGGTTGTGGTCGTAGTCCCACGAGAGATGGTGGAGTTGGACGCCTGCCGAGCGCACCGCCTCAGCAATCTGGTGAATCGTGTCGGTATTGCGTCCTTCCGAGAAGTTCGGGATGCACAGAATCCGCTTCGGCACGGGAGCGATTATACCGAGCGTGGGGAGGCTTACGGCTCTGGGCGTTCCCACTCGGCGAGGTGCATCTGCACTTCGGCATCGGCGAGCTTGACGACGGTGTGCTCGTCGCTGTTGCGCAGTTCTTCCAGCAGGGCATCGATCTTTTCGGGGGTGAGCCGTCGGCAGTAGATGTCGCCCACCTGCATCACAGGGGCGTCTCCACAGTTGTTCAGACATTCCACCTCCGCCAGCGTGAACATTCCGTCGGGCGTGGTCTCGCCGAGCTGGATACCCAACTTCTCTTGGAGATACTCCAGAATGCGATACGCGCCACAAATCATACAGGTCAGATTCGTGCAAACCTCCAGCATATATTTGCCGACGGGCACTTTGTTGTACATCGTGTAGAAGGTGGCGACGCCCTCCACTTCGGCATAAGAGCGCTGGAGGCGATAGGCGACTTCGGCAATCGCATCGGCAGTCAGATGTCCTCCATACTCGCGCTGGGCAATCCAGAGCGCTGGCAGGAGTGCCGACTTTTTGTCGGGATAGTGGGTCAGCAGTGCTTCTAACTCCTTCACCGCCTTCTCGGAGAAGCGTAGGTTCAGCTCCTCAGGGCGTGGCGGGCGCGGACGCTCGGTGATTCGGATTATGCCGTCCATCGCCCCTAATTATACTCCAGTGGCTTGGGCGTCTGAGGGTGTTCGAAAAATCCATTCGTAGCACGGGCATCCTGCCCATCAGCCAAATCGTAGCACGGGCGTCTCGCCCGTGAGATTCTTCGCTTCGCTCAGAATGACACCCCCCACTGTCGCCCTGAGTGAAGCGAAGGGTCTGAGATGGCTCGCTTCGCTCGGAATGACAGGGTGCGAGCTGTTTGAACCGAGCACCCCCATCGCAGGGGATTCTACCCCCTGTGCTGTATGGGCAAGATGCCCAAGCCACTTTTTTCGAACACCCTCTGGGCGTCTTGCTTATTTTGCTGATGGGCAGGATGCCCAAGCTACTGATGTGTAGGATGCTCATGCCCCAAGCCTGTTCCCTACATCAGCCCTCTACATCGAAATGGTGAGACGAATTGTTGTGGGGCGTTTCGTAATGCTCTCCTGCACGCTTCTGTTGGGTCTCCTGTTCCAAGTCTAGGAGCAGGGCGCGCTGTTTGCGTCGGAGCAGTTGCTGGCACCGCTCGTCCGCCTCCATCGCGCGCCGAAGCGCAGGAAGCCACTGCGGTTCGGGTTCCAGACGCTCCATCATTTGCAAGGCTTCCTCGCGCCGTTGCAGGAGTTGCGTCACCGCATCCCACTCGTCCTCCTCGATCGCCTCCTCCAAGCAGAGGGTAAGGAGCCAGAACTCGTGGAGCAGGCTCTCGACCATACGACTAGCCATTTAAGCTCACCCTGACCATCGGTGCGGGCGTGGGCACAGGCACTTCCGACTGATTCGCGATTGTGTCCCAAGCCTCGCGTAGTTCGCTGAGCAGATGAATCACATGCTCAGTGCGTTCGACGCTGTCCTGAATATTCGCCTCCACAAGTTGATTGTACATATAGGTATAGAGGCGGAACAGGTTCTCGGCGATTTCGCCGCCCTTCTCGAAGTCGAGGCTACTGATGAGCTCTGCCAGAATTTTCTGGGCACGCTGATATTTCAGGTTCTTGGTCTCGTAATCTCGATTCTGGATGGCGTGGAGCGCCTCGTGCAGGAAGCGAATCGCCCCATCGTAGAGCATCACCACCAAACGGACTGGGCTGGCGGTTTCTACCGCCGTCTCTAAATATCGGTTCGTACCGTTTCCAGCGCCATACATGCGTTTTTATCCTCCGAGTTTAGCGTCGTTGCGAGTTGCTGAATGCCGAAGCTTGCTGAATCGTCGCTGCCATCGCCGAGAGCCGTGCGCCCTGCGCTTGGAGTTGGCTCACCATCCGCTCCATCCGCGCAAACTGCTCACGAAGCATTAGTTGGCGTCGGCTCACCTCTTGGCGAATCGATTCCATCTGCTCGTCGATCGCTTTCATCTGTTCGTCGAGCGTGTCGCGCGCCAGTTTGAGGTCTCCGTTGACGATATCCGTCACTTGACGGGCGAACAGGCGCACACGGTCGGCGACGCCCCGCGTGAAGTGAACCACTCCGTAGGTGCCTGGTGTGGTGGCGTCCACGCGAAGCTGAAGTCCTGCAGTGTTGGGATTGTCTGCGTTGCCCGTGAGGAACTGCCCACGCCCTGTCGCAGGTTCGCCGTTAATCGTGCCTGCCACATCGAGTCCTTCTGCATCGATGCCCGCCGTGCCAATGCCAGAGTTATTGGAACCCGCTTCGAGGTTCGACACCACGCGGAAGTTCGCAGCCGAACCGTAGTTCTTCGCCTGAATCACCAATCGCCCATTCTCGTCTACGCTGGCAGTGACCAGGTTGCGCAAGCGAGAATCGTTGTTGATGCGGTTGACAATATCGTTAACCGTGCTACCGGGCGGGATTTGGAGGTTGTAGCTCTGGTTCCCGAACAGCTGCCCACTGAAGGTGAGGGTTTCGGTCTCCGTGCTGGCGGAGGTCTGGGCGACACCAGCGACCGCCGTTGCGCGGGTTGCCACCTGCGTTATCACCACCTCGTAGCCCCCTACGGACGAGGGGCGTGTCGAGTCGGTAGAGGAAACAAAGCTAATCGCATCGTTTGTGGTGCGTCCGTTCGCCGTGAAGAGTTCAATCACACCCTGCAAGTTCTCGTTCAGTTGGCGGTTCAATATACTGTCGTTCAGTGTGAGTTTGCCATCCTCTCCTAATTGGACGCCAATTTGTGCCAGCACGCGCAAATCGCCTTGCAGGTTCGGCACCACATCGATGATTCGCTGAATCAGCCCATCGCGAATGTTGCCTATTGTGACATCGCCAAACAACGGTCCTGAGCGCAGGGTATCGCGGTCAAGCGAGGCGTTCTGCTTCAGAAAGTCCACCAGACTATTGAAGGCGTTAATGAAGTTGTTGACCGTGTTGCGAGTGGCTTCGATATCATGCGAGAGGGTCAAAGTGGCACGCTTGGGGTTGTCGGCGTCGGCACTGTGCAAGGTAATCGTAGTACCTTGAATAGCGTCATCAATCGTGTTTCGGCTGCGTCGGAACTGGAACCCGTCGATAGTGAACTCGGCATCCTGCGCCTGCACCAGCTCCTGCTGATATTGATTCTGCAGAATGCCCAAGTTGGTCAGGATGTTGTTGTCGTCCACGAAGGTCGGCACGCCGTCCGTGCCCGTGATTTTAAGCTGCTGGAAGGTGGTGCCGTTGACCGTTGTGGTCTCGATAGAGGCGCTGACCCCTGGAATGCCTGCCGAGTTTATCTTGTCCACAATCGTGGCGAGGCTGTCGGTGGCGAGGTCGATGTTCACTCCAACGCCATTAATCTGAACCGTTCCACTGGGGGCAGACTGGAGGTTCAGCACCTGGGCGACTGGAGTGCCACTATCACGGAAACGCATCGAGAAAGCAGAGTTCTCACGCTGTTCTCGAATAAATTGGTCGTAGGAGACTAACTTGAGCGAGGGCACTAAGATGAGGTTCCCCCCCACCTCCGCCAGTTGAATGCGGTTGTTGGCGCCCGTCTCGTTTGCTGTAAGGGTCATATAGACCTGCCCCCCATCGGCGTTCAGAATCGAGGCGGTGACCCCTGCGTTCGCCGCATTAATCTTATTAGCAACGGTGGTGAGCGTGTCGTTGGCGTTGATGGTGATGACCTTGCCATTGACCATAATCTGCCCGCTCACGCCAAGTTCGGCAGTAGCAGAGGAGTGTGCCCCACTCACAATCTTGTGTGCCTGAGCCAATCGGCTGACGCGGATGTCGTAAGTGCCTGGTAGGGCGTTGGTGGAACCCGTGATGGTGGCAACACTTGAGTCGCTGGAGTTGGCGCGCACAATCGTGAAGGCACTGCGCGTGCCGAGTGCGCCCGCCGCGGTCTGGAGGTTGCTCACCAAGCCACGAAACTGGTCAAACGCGCTCATGCGCGTCTGCAGTTCCGTCTTGCGCACCATCAGCCTCTGCAGTGGACGTGCCTGCAGTTCCGACAGCTTCTGGATAATCGCCTCGCTGTCGATACCCGTTGCCAAACCCGAAAAGTTAATCCCTGTCAGATTGCCCCCTATCATCGTTTACACCTCCCGGCGTTCCGTCTCTCAACAGCGCATCCGTGCCACAGCCTGAGGGCGAGTCTTATCCTTTGAGCGATTATCGGCAGGACGCTTCAGGAACTGGACTCTCAATTTTGCGGGTCTTGTGCCGATAATAGGGCGTGATGATTGCCGTGTTATTGGGATGTCTGCTTGGGATGGCACCCACACGGCTTATGGAGGAGCCAATACGAATACAGATTGCGCCCACAGTGGAGGTGCGCTCGGAGCGGTTGAAGCTGGGCGAGGTCGCCCAAATCAGAGGGGGCACCGAGAGCATACGGGCGCAGTTGGAATCGATCGAGTTAGGTGCGTCGCCCCTGCCGGGCCAGACGCGCCTCTTCACCCGCCAACAGCTCCTCATCCGCCTGCGCCAACATCGCATTGCGCCCGAAACCGTACAGATTGAGATGCCCGACACGATTCGCATCACCCGCACAGGTCAGGCAGTGGAAGTGAGCGCAGTCGAAAAGTTCGCCCGTGAGCAGGTGTCGGCGCTCACAGGGCACGACCTCAGCGAATGGCGTTTAGAAAACCCACCGCGCCCCACCGCCCTGCCCGAAGGTGAAATCGAGTGGCAAATCGCAAGCACACCGCGTATTCACACCACCACTGCCGTTGTGGAGGTGGTCGCGCGGGTCGATGGGCAAGTGCGTGGACAGTACCTGCTTCGATTCCGCGCTCCTGCACGCGCCCGTCAAGTGCTGGTGCGAACGGGCGATACGGTGCAAGTGTCCATACGCGCCGAGTCGGTCGTGCTGGAGGTACGGGGGCAGGCGCGCGCTTCGGGAGCGGAAGGCGAAGTGATCCCCGTGTACATTTCTGAGACACAACGAACCCTGCGCGCCCGCGTGGTGGAGCAGGGACGCGTGGAGGTAAGGCTATGAAAGTGCAGATTATTGCGATTGGACTGGTGCTTGGAGCGGGTTTGGCGAGCGCGCTGGGCGAGACACAAGACCCCAGCCCAGCCCTGCCCGAGCCTCTCCCCAAGAGTGAACCGATTGTTTTGGAGCCTGCGCCCGGCTCGCTATGGAACGACCGTGCAGGTTCCCTCTTTGACGATTTTAAGGCGCGACGCGTGGGCGACCTGCTCACGATTGTGGTCAACGAGAGCACAACCGCCAACGCCCGCGCCAACACCTCTGTCCAAAAAAGCGAGTCCGCCTCCACAACGGCAGGGATTGGTCCGCTGTTAAAAATCTTCTGGCCCGAACTGGGCGCATCGGGTTCCACCCAGCTCAATACGCAGGGCAACACAGGACGCACGGGCACACTGGTTACCCGAATCACTGTGCAGGTGGTGGAGACCTTCCCCAACGGCATACTGAAAATCGAAGGGCGACGCACCCTTAAAATCAACGAGGAGACCCAAACCGTGGTGCTGACGGGGCTGGTGCGCATACAGGATATCCGCGCCGATAACACCATTCCCTCCACGCTGATAGCGAACGCCGAGATTAGTTTCGAGGGGAAGGGCATCGTCGGCGGACGCCAACGCGAGGGTATCCTGACCCGCCTGTTCAAAGTGATTTTCTGAGGTGAGATGATGAGACACGCCATCCTGCTGATACTCAGTCTCCTGATTGCACTGTTGGGGTTCGCCCAGAACACCACGAGCGCGCCCAGCGTGCGCCTGAAGGACATCGCTCAGGTTCGGGGCGTGCGTTCGAACCAACTCATCGGCTACGGTATCGTGGTCGGCTTGGAAGGCACGGGCGATAGCCCCACCGCACTCTTCACCGTGCAGTCGATTGCGAATATGCTGGAGCGAATGGGTATCACCGTTCCGCCCAACACCATCCGTGCGAAAAATGTGGCGGGCGTGATTGTCACAGCGGAACTGCCCCCCTTCGCGCGCACTGGCAACACCATCGATGTGCTGGTCTCCAGCATCGGCGATGCGCGCTCGCTTCAGGGCGGAACCCTGCTGATGACCCCCCTGCGTGGTGCTGACGGGCAGGTCTATGCGGTTGCGCAGGGACCTATTTCTATCGGGGGATTCAACTTCTCGGCGGGGGGCGGGCGTGTCCAGCGCAACCACACGACGGTCGGGCGCGTGCCGAACGGCGCGCTCATCGAGCGGGAAGTGCCCTCCCAATTCCTCACCAGCGATAACTCGGTGGTCGTCCAGCTCAATAAGCCCGACTTCACCACCGCCGCGCGCGTGGTGAACAGCATCCGAGCCAGCTTCCCTTCATTGCAGGTGCGCGCCTTAGACCCCAGCACGATACGGATTGCGCTTGACCCCGATGGTTTGATTGACCCTGTGCTACTGGTGGCGCAGTTGGAGACGGTGTCGATTATTCCCGACACGGTGGCGCGGGTGGTGGTCAACGAGCGCACAGGCACGGTGGTGGTGAATGGTGATGTGCGAATCGCACCCGTCGCTGTGGCTCACGGAGGGATTACCGTGCGCGTCCAAACCGTTTTCGATGTGTCCCAACCGCCCCCCTTCAGTGAAGGTCAGACAACGGTCGTGCCCCAAACGCAGGTCGATGCCGAACAAGACCCCGCTAAGATGGTCTATCTGAAAGAAGGCGCATCGGTCGAGTCGTTGGTGAAGGCACTGAACGCACTGGGAGTCACCCCGCGCGACCTGATTGCCATCTTGCAGGCACTCAAGTCGGCAGGCGCGCTCCACGCTGAAATCGAGGTGCAATAATGCCACTGAAACCGATTGCAACTGTGAACCGAACAGTTCTGGGCGAGGTGCAGGAGACGGCACATCCCAACCCTACGCCCAAGAACGCCGAACTGTACCGCGCTTGCCAGCAGTTCGAATCGCTCTTTGTGCTTCAACTCTGGCGTGCAATGCAACGCACTCTGCCCAACCAGCCGAAAACGCTCAATTACACCGAGATGTTCGACCTCCATTTTGCCGACCATTTAGCTCAGAACGGGCGATTCGGCTTGGCAGAGCAGTTGTATCGGCAGTTGACGGGGGTGTTGCCGAATGGGGGGAGTGGGGATTTAGCCCTCACCCACCCCAACCCTCCCTCTCCCGAAGCTTCGGGAGAGGGAGGGAGCCAGACTCCCCTCTCCCACAGCACGAGAGAGGGGCAGGGGGTGAGGGCTGAGAACCTCACCCCCCCGTCCCCCCTCTCCGCAAGCAGAGAGGGGGCAGACCCGATGCGTCATTCTGAGCGAAGCGAAGAATCTCAGACCCTTCGCTCCGCTCAGGGTGACGAGAAAAGAAAAGCGGAGAGGGGGCAAGGGGGTGAGGTTTACGCCCCTCTCCCGCTGGGAGAGGAGTTTGGAGGTGAGGGCTAATCAAGACGCGCACGGGCGAGACGCCCGTGCTACGAAGCGAGAAGATATGAGCATGAAGGCTAAACCGATAGGAGACCGACGATGAAAAACCAACGCGAAATCTTGACGGCGTGGATACGCGAGGGCGAACGGCTCGTGCCTCTGCTCTCGGCGTGGTGCAACGCGCTCATTCGGCGCGACACGAAAGCCATCGAGTTGGCGCAGGAACGTCTACAACCCGCGCTAAGCCGAATGGAACCCCTGCGGGGTGCGCTCCAACCACCGATAGACCCCGCCCTCACCGAGACCGAACTCTATCAGCACGCGCTCAAAGTGGCTCAGGAGATCGATAATCTCCTGCAGACCGCCTACGAGGTGATTTTGAACGAGTTGGACTATACGCACGGGCTGATGGCGATGTTGGCGCGCACTGCAGAACCCGAACACTACGCGCCTACCGTCGCCACTCCCAACAACACGAACCTGCTGATGAACGCTGAGGTGTAGCGATGAGCTCTTTTTATGGCATCGAGTTGGGCACACGCGCCCTCCGAGCCTTCCAGATAGGGCTGGAGGTCACGGGGCACAATGTGGCGAATGTGAACACGCCCGGCTTCAGCCGTCGGCGCGTGCAGTTCGCCAATACCCCTGAGTTTGCCATCAATCCACGCCTGCGTATCGGCAGTGGCGTGATGGTGCAGATGGTGGAGCGGATGCGCGAGATGATGCTCGAACAGCGCATCAACACCCAGACCGCCGATTTCGCCCGACTCGATACCTTGGCGCGCTCCCTCCAACAGATTCAATCGGCGTTCAACGAGCCGAGCGAGTTCGGCATCAACGCTCGGCTGAACGCCTTCTTCAACGCTTTTGAAGAACTCGCCACCCGCCCCGACAGCCTTGCCTCGCGCCAAAGTGTGTTGCAAAGCGCGTCGGCACTAGTGGGGACTATACGAAGCCTCTACGATAGCCTCAACACCTTAGAGAGCCAAGCGCTTACCCAAGCCGAGTCGGTCATCAGCGAAGCAAACGAGTTAGCGAGCCAACTCGCACGGCTCAACGAGCGCATTCGCAGTGCCCAATCCACAGGGGCAGAAGCGGGCGATCTGCTCGACCAGCGCGACCGCCTGATGAGCCAACTGAGCGAGCTGGTCGGCGCACGCGCCCACTATACCAGCGATGGCGCAATGATGGTCTTCGTGGATGGACATACGATGGTTCAAGATGGCGCATCGTTCCCCTTGCCAAATGCCCTCGACATCGCCAACCGCTCGCTGACGAACACCCCCGTCGACATTCGCATTCAGAGCGGTGCCCTGCGTGGATTGATGGACACAATTGCCAATCTGCAGAGTTATCGGGCAGACCTCAACCTCTTCACGAACACCCTCATTACTCAGGTGAATGCAATCCATAGCACAGGTTTCAGCCTTAATAACACCACTGGTCTGCTCTTCTTTGATGGAACCGACGCCAGCGATATTGCCCTGCACAGCGATGTGAGCGACCCTGCGAACATCGCCGCATCCAGCCTCATCAACACGCCGGGCAATAATGGTGTCGCCTTGGCGTTGGCAAACCTGCGCAATCAACCCCAGGGCGCGCTGGGAGGCGAGAGCCTTACCCAGTTCTACCGAAGCCTTGTGGGACGCGTAGGAAACGACGCTCAAGTCTACAGAAATCGTGCGGAAACGCAACAATTAAGTGTGGAGCATCTGCACCACTTGCGCGAGTCGATTTCGGGCGTATCGCTCGATGAAGAGGCGGCGAAACTCGTGCAGTACCAACGCAGTTATCAAGCCGCTGCGCGGATGGTGAGCGCCTACGACTCGCTCCTACAAGATGTGTTGCAGTTTGTGGCTCCGAGATAGGTGAGATAGCGGATGCGAATCAGTACCTCGCTCCAGTTTGGGCGCATACAGAAGGCGATTGAGCGGAGCACCGACCAGCTCAGTCTCTGGCAACAGCGCGTCAGCACAGGGCGCAGGGTGAACCAGCCCCTCGATGACCCTGTCGGCACGGTTCACGCGCTCGCTATCCGCCAACAACTCCAACAGATTGAGCAGTACGGGCGCAACATCCGCGAGGCGAAACTGTTCTTGCAGTCCACCGAGCAGGCGTTCGCTGACATCGGTGAGGTGTTGAACCAAGCGCGCCAGATTGTCACCCAAGCGGCGAACGATACCCTCCAGCCCGAAGCGCGCGAAGCACTCTTTCAGCAGGTGCGTAAACTCCAAGAGCGACTGATGCAAATCGGCAATCAGCGCGTCGACTCCGACCGCTATCTTTTCAGCGGGCAGTTGGTGTTCACTCAGCCCTTCACGCTGAGCGGAACTACCCTGAACTATCAGGGCGACGGTCTGCCGATGGCGGTGCCGATTGCAAACAACCATACGATTGTGATGAACTTCTCAGGCGCACGAATCGCCGACCTCTACAATCGCCTTGACCAAGTCGCCATCAACATCCAGACGGCGAATGTGGCAGACCTCTCCATCAACGATTTGAATGACATCGAGCAGTTCCAGTCCGAGTTTCAGCGGTATCGGGGCGAAGTCGGTGTGCGCCTGCGCGAAATCGAGACCTACACCTATCTCCACCAGTCGCGCCACGACCAGCTCACGGGCAACCTCGCCGACATTGAAGAGGTGGACTTGGCAGACGCCATCAGCCAACTGCGCCAATCTGAACTGAGCTATCAAGCATCGCTTCAGGTCTTTACACGCGTTCAGAGCGTGAACCTTTTTGACTTCCTGCGTGGAGGTTAGACGATGGAACTTGAAACGACCCGATTCGGTACAATTAAGGTAGAAGAGGACAACATCATCACCTTTCCAGAGGGTCTGGTAGGGCTGAGCCAGTATAAGCGGTTTGTCCTCATCCCTCACGGGGAGGAGACCCCGTTTTGCTGGCTTCAGTCGGTCGATGAGCCGTCATTTGCACTCTTGGTCATTGATCCCTGGTTCTTCCGTCCTGATTACGAGGTGGTGTTGTCGGACTCTGATGCGGAACGGTTGCAGATGCAAGAGGAGACTCCGAAGGCGGTGTTTGCCACGGTGACGATACCACCAGGCAGACCGGAGTTGATGACCGCCAATCTGCTCGCTCCGCTGGTGCTGAACCTATCGGCACGCTGTGGTTGGCAGGTGATTTTAGATGACGAGCGCTATCAGACGCGCCACCCGATATTGGAAGAGATGGTCAAATACGCAACCGCTCAGCAGGTGGCGTAGTTTCGTTCGACGCCAGGGAGGGCAATCGCTATGTTAGTACTCACTCGGAAGGTTAATCAGAGCATTATGATTGGGGACGAGATCGAGGTCGTCGTGCTGGAGGTGCGCGGGGAACAGGTGCGCCTCGGCATCAAGGCACCGCGCAATGTCACCGTCCACCGACGCGAAATCTACGAGGCAATCCAGAAAGAGAACCTGATGTCGGCGCAGGCACAACCGGAGGATGTGCCCCCTGCCCCCAAGAAAGCCGAGTCGGTCAAATCGGCTTCGTAGGTTCCCCTATTCCAACTGCCACGCTCGCTGAACTCCGTGCGCGTCCAGAAGGGCTTGGTACTCGCCGAGTAGGCGCGCCTTGCCATACACGGCGTGTGGCTCTGTCTGACGCTCCAAGCAGAACGCTAAAAGCACTCCCACCGCCTCGCCGATGTTCCACTCCACAGGGTGGAGACGGTAGCATCCGTTCGTGATGTGGGTCGTGCCGATATTTTTGCACGCAGGAAGCAGGTTGCGCACGCGTATCGGTATCAGCGCGCCGAGCGGGATTTGGAACGGGAGGGCATCGATATCGAGGTAGTTGTCGCCCCCTGTGCTGGGGTGGAGGTCAATCCGATAGTGACCTACCCCAACACTATCGGGAAACGGTTCGGCAAGGGTCGCATTCGGTCGGCACTCTGTGCTGAGATGTTGCTCGCAGACCGTGAATTGCGCTCGGATACGGCGCGATTCGCGTATGTAGGGTGCTTTCGCCAATCCGTCCGATGTGCCCATGATGTCGGGGCGCAGGCGCAGTCCAGGATAGCCGACACCACCATCAGGGCGCGGGGCTTCGGTCTGAAGCCAGTAGAGCAGGCTTAGGGAGAGTTGCCGTGCAGAGTGGAGGGGGTTCTGATCCCCACTGCCCACTGCCGACTGCCCACTGCCCTCATATTCCCCACTCCTCATTCCCCACTCCCTACTCCCCTCAAAAATCGGCATCAAAAAATAGTCGTTCTGGGGCCAGTTCACAATCGTCACCGCTTCGGGTGCAAGGTGAGGTTCATAATAACTCGGCTCCACAATCTGCCGATAGCGGAACAGGCTGAAGGTGCCGTCCTCACCAAACAGGCTCATTCGGCGGGGCTGGAGCGTGATAGGATGCACATCGACCCAGCCCAACAGCGGACCGTACCAAAACGGCGGTTGATAGGTGCGCCAGAACTCGTACTGTTCGGGCTTCTCGATCGTGTGGTCGCCCTCGGGGTCGTAGCCAAGCGCCATACACCAAGTGATGGCTTGCATATTATTCGGCTCGGCTTGGGGCTTGGCGTGGGGTTCGCCTGTCTCGCTCTGTGCCTCTGCGCCCGTCACATACTCCACCCCCGCCAGAGGAAGCAGTTCGCCCGTCTCGGTAGCGTCCACGATGTAGTCCGCATAGATAATCTCCTGCTCGCCTGTGTCCAAGTTCAGAAACTGCACGGCGCTTACGAAGTCGCCCTCGCAGAGTGCGCCAATCGGCTTGCGTCGGTAGCGCACCTCCAGCCAGCCTGCCATCTGGGGATAGGCGAGCATTGCGTTCAGCACCGCCACACCGACCTTCGGCTCGTGGCACAGTCGGCTGACCAAGCCCCCACCGGGGTTCAGAAACGGCTCTTGGCGGAAGGTCTCTCGAAGAGGGTAGTAGGTTCGGTAGTAGTGGCGCACGGCGTCCCGATAGGCGCGGTAGCGTCGTGTACAGCCCTGCTCCTCAATCCACCGATGCTCGTCGGGGGGCACCGCTTGTGAAGTGAGTTGCCCGCCTAGCCAGTCGGTCTCTTCGGTCAGGATGGTCGGGATTCGGTGCGCACTGAGTGCCATTGCACAGGCACAGCCTCCCGTGCCACCGCCCACGATGAGAACTCGCGTGTATGCCTCTTTCATCAGGCGGGATTGTACCCACAGCAGGGAAAAAAACAGGTATTATCGAACACAGGAGCGAATGGTCGAGCTAAGGAAGGTCAGCGTGGATTATGGCGAGCACCACGCTTTGCATCAGGTCGATTTGGTGGTGGAGCGTGGCGAGTTCGTCTTCTTGGTGGGCACGACGGGCGCGGGCAAGAGCACTCTGCTGAAACTGCTCTACGGCGCGCTGAAGCCGACCGAAGGGCGTATCTGGGTGCTGGGGATGGAGGTGAACCACCTCAAGCCCCGTGAAATCCCCACTCTGCGTCGTCAACTCGGCATTATCCCCCAAGACTATCCCCTGCTTCCGCGCAAGACCGTCTGGGAGAATATCGCCTACGTACTCAGCGCCATCGGCTACAACGAGAGTGCAGTGCGCCAGCGCGTGGCTCAGGTGCTGGCACGGGTGGGCATGAGCGAGCGCGCCCGCTACTACCCAGAGCAACTTTCGGGTGGAGAGGCACAACGAGTCGCCATCGCCCGCGCTATCGCCAACCGCCCGCCCCTGCTGATTGCCGACGAGCCAACTGCTAACTTAGACCCCGAAACGAGCTGGGAGATTATTGACCTGCTGTTGCAAATCAACCTGCGTGGGACGACCGTGATTGTGTCCACTCACAACCGAGCGATTGTCGACCGCGCCCGCCAACGCGTGGTCGCATTAGACCGTGGGCGCATTATCAGCGATGTGCCTTATGCAGGCTACCCAGTCGAGCTGGACCGTCTCTACCCACCCTTACCGCTATGATGGCACGGATTGGATTTCTCTGGAACGAAACTTGGCAAGCCCTGAGGCGCAATCCCTTGCTTCAGGTCGCTTCTATCTCGACCGCCTGTGTGGCGTTGATTTTAGTGGGCGTGGTGGGGATGACCCTCTACAAGCTGGACGCCGTCGCCCAGATGTTGCCCAAGCAGTTCGAGACTGAGGTCTTCCTGAAGTTTTCCGCTACGCGCGAACAAGCATTAGCCCTCAAAGAGAAGATTTCTGCGATGCCCGAAGTGGCGCGGGTGGTGCTGATACCCCGTGAGCAGGCGTGGGAAGAGGAAAAGGCACGGCTTGCAGACGAAATCAACCTCAAAGACCTGCCGAACCCCCTACCCGATAAGTTGATTGTAGCGACCCATGACCCCGAACAGCTTCCTGCCGTTGCCGAGCGCATCCGCCAAGAGCCAACCGTAGACGAAGTGATTGACCAGCGTGAGACCCTTCGGCAGGTGTTGGCGACGGCGCGCTTGGTGCGAATGGTTGGGCTGAGTGCTATCAGCCTACTCCTGCTTTCGGCAATCCTGCTCATCTACAACACGGTGCGCCTCACCATCTATTCTCGCCAGCGCGAAGTGCGGGTGATGGCGTTGGTTGGCGCGTCGCTCTTCACGATGCGCACCCCCTTCATCTTGGAAGGGATGATTCAGGGCGGGTTGGGTGGCTTGATTGGGGCAGGGCTGGTGTTGCTCGGTGCAGGGCTGATTTCGGACTACACCTTACAACTTTGGCCCTTCCTGAGAGACCTCCCTCCAGGCTTGCCCCCGACCCTCCTGCTCATCTCACTTCCGACCTTAGGCGCGCTGATTGGTGGGCTGTGCGCGTGGTGGGCAGTTCAGCGATTTGTGCGCGTGTAGTGTGTGGCTTGGGCATCTTGCCCATTATGCACAAAGTAGCTTGGGCATCTTGCCCATTATGCACAAAGTGGCTTAGGCATCTTGTCCATTTCGCACACGGACGGGACGCCCGTGCTACTATGCAGGAACCTTCGCTCGATTCACGAAACTCGATAGTGTTATGAAACAGGACATCTGCTGGTGGACGGTCGCAGGGCGTGTGGAGCCGAGACGGCTCATCACCGAGGCGAAGCGCATGGGCTATGAAGGCTTTGAACTCGTGCCCGAACCGATGTGGGATATGGTCAAAGAGGCAGGCATGACGATTGTCACGCACGGCGGACACGGCACGATTGAGAACGGCATGAACGACCCGCGCAACCACAGCCGTATCGAAGATGAACTCAAGGCGAACATCGATAAGGCGGTCAAGTACGAGATTCCAATCCTCATTTGCTTCTCTGGCAATCGGCGTGGGCGTCCTGACGAGGAGGGCATCGAGCATACCGTTGCGTGCCTCAAGCGTGTAGCACCTTATGCCGAGCAGAAGGGGGTCACCCTCGCCCTCGAAATCCTCAACAGCAAAGTAGACCACCGCGACTATCAGTTCGACAAGATGAGTTGGGGACTGCGCGTGGTGGAGCTGGTCAACTCGCCCCGAGTGAAGATTCTGTACGACATCTATCACGCCCAGGTCATGGAGGGCGACATCATCCGCACCATCCGCACCCATCACGATAAGATTGCGCATTACCACACCGCAGGCAACCCTGGACGCAACGAAATCGACGAGAGCCAAGAGCTCTACTACCCTGCGATTATGCGCGCCATCAAAGAGACGGGCTACAAGGGCTTCATCGGGCAGGAGTTCGTGCCGAAGGGCGACCCACTCGTGGCACTCAAGCGGGCGTTCGAGATTTGCGCAGTGTGAGGAACCCGACAACAATACGCCCACTTGATACGAATCAGGTATAACCTTCGCCGATGAGTCAGCTCGACATTCGGTGGTTAGACCCGTCGGCAGTCATCATCGAGCGCGTGCCGAACAGCCAGCAGGTGCGTATCGTGTTGCCCAACGGCGAGGTCTATGACGATGTGCAGTTCGCACGCGCCTTCCCCTTCTCAGACCCCAACCGCTATATCAGTGTCTTGCGCCGTGAGGAAAAAGATAAGTTCGTCGAGGTTGGGATGTTCCGCTCATTGGACGGGATGCCACCCACTTCGCGCCAAGTGCTGGATGAAGAGCTGGAGCGACGCTATTTCACGCCCATCATCGAACGAGTGATTTCGCTCACCGAAGAGTACGGACAACTTCGCTGGGAGGTAGAGACCGACCGCGGGCATCGCGTCTTCTATGTGCGCAACTGGCGCGATAATGTTCACGAACTGTCACCCGTGCGCTACCTGATTGTGGCGGTGGACGGTAGTCGGTACGAAATTCGCGACCTGAACGCGCTCGACAGCAAGAGCCGAGCCGAACTCTATCGGCTGACATAGCCTCCAGCAGGTACAATATCGGGCGATATGGAACCGAAGGAGCGAGCGACCCTACTGCTGGAAATCGGCACGGAGGAGATGCCTGCAGGCTTTATGCGCGAGACCTTAGACCAGCTCGCCGAGCGTATCACTCAGACCCTCAACGAAGCGCGCCTTGAGTTCGGCACCGTACGCACGCTCGGCACGCCACGACGCCTGATTGCGTTGGTCGACTCGGTGGCACAACGCCAAACGCCTGAAGAGCGCACGGTACGCGGTCCTGCCAAGCGCGCCTGCTTCGATGCGCAAGGGAATCCCACCCAAGCCCTGCTTGGTTTCGCACGCTCGCGCGGGGTCTCGGTGGAACAGGTGCAGTTCGTGGAGACCCCACAAGGGGAATATGCCCAAGTGCGCGAATTTGACGAGGGACGCCCCGCAACCCAAGTGCTTGCAGAAGCCCTGCCCGAACTGATTCGCTCGATGACCTTCGCCAAAACCCTGCGTTGGGGCGCACGCCAGATGCGATTCGGGCGACCGATCCGCTGGATTGTGGCTCTGCTGGGCGAGGAGGTCATCCCATTCGATATAGAAGGCATTCGTTCCGACCGCTATAGCCGAGGGCATCGCTTCAAAGCGCCCCAGCCGTTCGAGGTGCGCTCGCCCGAAGCGTTCCTTGACCAGCTCCGCTCATTGCATGTGCTGGCAGACCCTGCCGAGCGCGCCGAGATTATCCAACGGGAAGCACATCGCCTCGCCGAGAGTATTGGCGCACGCCCGATGATCGAGCCAGACCTGCTGGAAGAGAATGTGTTTCTGGTGGAGGAACCCCACCTGCTTCGGGGCAGTTTCCCCGAATCGTTTTTGCGCCTGCCTGCGCCCGTGCTCATCTCGGCGATGAAGAAACACGAAAAATTCTTCCCCCTGCTGAACTCAGAAGGCGCGCTGTTGCCCGGCTTTATCTCGGTTTACAACAACGGCGACCCCGATAAGGTGCGCGAGGGCAACGAGTGGGTGCTGGTGGCGCGCTTCAACGATGCGGGCTTCTTCTACGACGAAGACCTGAAGCAGACGCTGGAGGCGTTTGTGCCCTCACTGGGACGCATCCTGTTCCAGCAAAAACTGGGAACCCTGCTGGACAAGGTGAACCGCCTAAAACGGCTCTCCGAACGGTTGGCACGCGCGCTGGACTGGGACGATACCCAAACCCAGACCCTGCTCCGCTCGGCAGAACTGTGCAAGGCGGACTTGGCGACCCAGATGGTGATGGAGTTCCCTGACCTACAGGGAGTCATCGGGCGTGAGTATGCGCTCAAAGCGGGCGAACCGCAAGAAGTTGCCGACGCCATCGCCGAGCATTATGAACCACGCCACGCAGGCGACCCACTCCCCAAAAGCCAAGTCGGGCGCGCATTAGCCGTGTTAGACCGAATCGATACGCTGGTGGGCTATGTCGGGCTGGGCTATATGCCCAAAGGCTCATCTGACCCATTCGGACTGAGGCGCGCCAGCACTGCCCTGATTGAGATTCTTGCTGAAGAACCCGACTACCCCACCCTCGCCGAGCTGGTGCAGGCAGGGCACGACGAGTACCGCGAGCAGAAGGTGATGCTCAAGCCCCTGCCCGCCCTGCAGACCGACCTGCGTGGGCTGTTCTATGCACGCTTGGAAGCCTACTTGGAGGAAAGGGGCGTGCGGTACGACCTGATTCGTGCCACACTCGGCGCAGGCTGGGACGATTCGGTTCACGGTTTCGTCCAGCGCGCCCTGCTCCTTCAGAGCCTTGCCGAGACACCCGATTTCAAGCAAGTCACTCTCACCGCCACGCGCCCTGCGAACATCCTGAGCGCGGCGGAGAAGAAGGGTATCCGCGCCGTCGCCAACCTGCAGGAGGTGGATAGCACACTCTTCGAACACGAGGCGGAACACGAACTCTACTCTGCGCTCCAGAGCGCCACTGCACGGATGGAAGCACTCTACTACAAGCACGCCTATCCCGCCCTGTATGAGGAGTTGAAGGCGATTGATGCACCTGTGAACCGCTTGTTCGACAGCGTGATGGTGATGACCGAGGATGAACGCTTGCGCCAGAACCGCTTGAACCTGCTGGCGTGCGCCAATCGCCTCTACCTATCGCTGGCGGACTTTACTCAGGTCGTGCAGGAGTAGGTCTTAACTCGAACCGCTCCAGTTCGTTATAGCGCGAACCTTTGGGCGTGAGTTCGCTCAACATCAGACTGATGTGGGCGGTATGGTCTTCACCCTGAAGGGTGCGCCCGATTGCTTCTGCCGTGCGCTGGAACCTGAGCAGGAACTCACTATCCCGATGGCGTGCTATCTGCTCGCTTTTGAGGCGGGCGAAGGTGATGTGCGGGTGGAACGGCTTGCCACTCGGCTCGTCCGAGAGTTCCGCCTCCAGCAGGCGCGCCAGTCGGCTCAGCGGTTGCACTCCTTCCTGAACCCCTGCCCACAACACGCTCGGACGGTTCCAGTTCGGGAACACGCCCAGACCCTGCACGCTCCAGTCGAACGGCGCAACCTGCTGGCTCACACGCTCGATTGCCGAGTGGATTTCGGGCAGGTGTGCCTCTTCTTGCTCGCCCAGAAACAACAAGGTGATGTGGAAGTTCTCTGGCGCAACCCATCGCAGGCTGGGGTGGCTCAACTCACGCTGAAGACGCTGTTGCGCCTTCGCCAGCGCGTGCATCAAGTCTGGTGAAATCAAGACCGCAACAAAGAGTCGCATCCGCCATCGCGCAAGCCCCTATAAAGGAGCCAGAGAGCATATTGTGTCGAGCGCCATTTGATTGTCTTTCGGTCGCCGATGAACTGCTGACGGCGCACGATGGTCGCCTTCGAATCGCACACCGCTACATAGACCAGCCCCACGGGTTTTTCGGGCGTGCCTCCACCCGGTCCGGCGATTCCTGTGATACCGACACCCCAGTCGCTGTTCAGGTGGTGGCGCACCCCTTCCGCCATCGCGCGGGCGGTCTCCTCGCTCACCGCACCGACCGTCGCCAGCACTTCGGCGGGCACGCTCAACTCGGCTTGCTTCAGGGCGTTGCTGTAAGCAATCACCCCACCGAGAAAGACCTCCGAACTGCCCGCCACATCGGTGATTCGGTTGCCCAGCAGTCCCCCCGTACACGATTCGGCGACGGCGACCGTTTGGTGCTTCTGCACCAACAGTTCTACCACCGCCTGCTCCAGCGTGGTTTCGTCCGTGCCGAAGATATAGTAGCCCAGCCGTTCGCGCACTTGGCGCTCCATCTGGGCTATCATCTGCTCGGCGTCGGCGGGGGTGTCGGCACGGGCGGTGATTCGGAAGTGAACCTCGCCCAATTTCGCCAGTGGCGCAATCGTCGGGTTTGTGCTGGGCAGGAGGTCTTGCAGTTGCGCTTCAGCGTCCGATTCGCCAATCCCACACAACCTCAGCACGCGCGAGCGTATCACGCGCCCCCCAGTGAAGGCTCCCAGCGCGGGCAACACATAGTCGCGCACCATCGGGATAAACTCGTTGGGCGGACCAGGCAGGGCGAACACGGTCTTTCCGTTCTTCTCAGCGTGCAGTCCGGGCGCAGTGCCGTTCGGGTTGGGGATGGGTTTGGCGCAGGGCGGGCGCATCGCTTGGCGCAGTTGGCGCGGAGTCGCCTCACGCCCGCGCTCTTCGAAGAACCGTCGGATACGCTCCGCCTGCTCCTCGTCCAATATCAGCGTCTCGCCCAGCACTTGGGCAATCGCCTCGCGCGTGAGGTCGTCGTCGGTCGGACCGAGACCGCCAATCGTGATGACCACATCGGCACGTTGGAGCGACTCTGAAAGTGCCGAAACCAACCGCTCCAGATTGTCGCCCACCGTGGCGCGCCGATAGAGGCTGACCCCAATCTCGGCAAGGCGCGCCGAGAGGTACGACGCATTCGTGTCCACTATCTGACCGAGAAGCAGTTCGGTGCCGACCGAGACGATTTCGCAGGTCATGGTCAGAAGTCCAGCGTGCGCGAGACCACCACAGGGAACTGCTCGGAGTAGGCGATGTTGAACCCTCCAAGCCCCAGCCCAGCGGTGAAGCCCGTTCGGGATGCGTAGCCTGCTCGGAGGGCGAAGCGCCCCACTCGTTGCTCGACCCCAGTGCGCACCTCACCACGCCCTGCATTATTGCCGATGTCGATTAGGTCTAACACGAACAGCGTGCCCGTCTCCAAGTCCACCGCCACACCGAGGTGGTAAGTGCGCACGAACGGCTTGAAGCGGAATACTGTGCCGTCACGGTCGGTCGCCTCGAAGTGCACATTCGGTTCGATGAAGTTCTCGACTACCGCTGCAATCGTGTAGTTCGCATCGCCAGCAGGTCGCCAGATGAAGCCGAGGTCAACGGCGGTCGAACTGCGTTCGAGGTAGTTGCGTCCCTGTAGTTCGGGCGCACGCACCCCTGCACTCCCTTGCAATTGGGCACCTTCTGCAAAGTAGTGGGTGTAGTAGAACTGCAGGAATCGGAGTTTTGCGCCAACCGCCAGTTCGCCATCGTCCGCCGTGAATCGGACACCCGCCATCACATCGGGCAGGCTAAATACGCCCACTGCGATGAGCGCGCCCCGCGCATCGCTCGGGATGTTTGCAGGATTGCCATCAGTGCGCGCCCAGTTGCGCAAAGACTCGTTCGGCAAGAGGCGCGCATCGATCAGTCCACCGACGGTGATCCCGAACCCATTCGCAAACAGTCCCAAATCGCCCGTGAGCACCAGTTGGGTGTCTCGGCGAGCGAACTTGCGGAGCAAGGTAGCGGTATTGTCCAAATCGGCAACGCTCCCTGTGCCAACATCCAGGTCATCGATCAGGGTTCGGAGCGATGCTCCCCGTACAGAGGTATCGAAGCTACCCGCGCCAAGCCGAAAGTTTTTAATGTAGGCAACTGCAGCGGGGTTCAGCGACGCCTGATTCGCAGGACGGCGTAGGACTGCGATACCCGCCCCGCCCATCCCAGCGCTGGCGGAACCGCTGAACGAAATGTCGCTCCAACCCGTCATCAGCAAACAGCCTATCAGCAACAGCCCAGTGATTCGCATCGTGGGCGTTTTGTTCATCGTATATGCCCTGTTTCCTGCCGATTTGTGCTACAATAGTAGCGAGGGTCAACGATGAAGCGTCTGGTCGTGTGGTTCGGGTTGCCGTTGATAGTGGTCGTCTCGTTGGGGTTCTATCGCCCAGAGTCCCCGCCGAATGCTTCGCTCCCGCTGGGGGTCGTGTTCGGCTCCGAGATAAACGGCTATCTCACCCCCTGCGGATGCTCTAAGCCGATGGTGGGCGGTATCCCTCGTCGGGGCACTCTGCTCAACCAACTTGCCAAAGAGTACCAGCTCATCAAACTGGAGAACGGCGACCTTACCAAAGCCCAAAACCGCCAAGACGAACTCAAAGCCGAAACGCTCATCGAAATGCTCAATCAGATGGGCTACGATGCGCTCAATCTCGGACGATATGACTATCAGTTAGGGCTGGACTACCTCCAGAGCCTACAAGCACAATTCAACGGCACGATTCTGAGTGGCAATGTGAAGGGGAACGGAAACCCAGTTTTCGCCCCTTTTACCCTGCTTGAGAAGCGCCACGAGGGGCGCGCTGTGAAAGTGCTGGTGGTCGGGCTTCTCTCCGACCGATTTGCCGATGCGGTTCGCCAGCGCAACCCCCAACTTCAGGTGGTCTCGCCTTTGAGTGCGCTTGACGAACTGCGCCCCCAGATAGAGACGCAGGGCAACCTGCGCATTCTGCTATTCTATGGGAGCGCGCAGGAAGCGGAGACGATTGCCCAATCGCACCCTTATTTCCATATGATTGTCTATGCGAACGGGGGCGACGGTCCCTTGCCCACTCGCACGGTTGGCAACACACGCCTTGTGTTTGCTGGCAACGATGCGAAGTTCGTGGGGCTGGCTAAAGTGGGCGGTGAACCGCTCGGCATCACGCAGGTGGAACACACGCGCCTCACCGAAGATTTCCAAGATGACCCTGCCATAATGCAGATTAAGCTCGGCTACCTTGCACGCGTGGAAGCGGAAGACCTACTCGGAATGGTTCCACGACGCCCCACACTCACGGGCGACCAGTTCGCAGGGAGCCGTGCCTGTATGCCCTGCCACTCGGAAGACTATCGCATCTGGCAACGCACCGCCCACGCCAAAGCGATGCAAACCCTCATCGACGAAAAGCACGACAAAGACCCCGAATGTGTGGTGTGCCATGTGGTGGGTTTGGAGTTCGAAAGCGGGTTCAAAAGTATGGAGAAGACGCCCCAACTCAAGGATGTCGGCTGTGAGAGTTGCCACGGACCCGCCCGACGCCATGTGTTAGACCCCCAGAACAACCGTCTCGGCAAGGCGGGTTCCGAATCGTGTATGTCGTGCCATGTGCCAGCGCACAGCCCCGGCTTCGATTTCGAGACTTACTGGAAGAAGATTGAGCACGGCTTCAAGAAGGAGGAGTAGCGCGTTTTTATGCACTCCTGACCAAGATGGTCTCTGGCTCCACTTCAGTGAGTGTTGGTGGAGTGGGCAGGCGCACGATGAAGGTTGTACCCTGCCCCTCCTCCGACTGGACTTCTATACTGCCGTGATGTTTCTGCACGGCACGCCAAACCAGCATCAAGCCAATCCCCGTTCCACTCTGCTTGGTGCTGATGGCTTGCTGGAAGAGGCTCTCCCGCACTGAGTCGGGCATTCCTGGTCCGGTATCACGAACCGTCAGCACCGTCTGCCCATCCTCTTCACGCCAGTCGAAGATGACCTTGCGCGTGCCGTCCCAATCTTTCAGCACTTGGATGGCGTTCAGGGTAAGATTGAGATAGAGTTGCATGAGGTAGCGTCTGTCGGCTTGGATCGCGAGATTGAGAGGCAGGCGATTTTCCAGTTGCACTGGCGGACTCAATAGATGTGCCCCCGAAAGTCGCTGAACTTCGTGTACAATCTCAGCGGGATGAACCCATTCGTAGTGGGCTTCGCCTTCCTCTTTGGTCATCGCTAACAAGTCCATCAGGTACTCATGCGCTCGGCGGGTTGTGAGGCTAATGTTCTGGAAGTAGTCAGCAGGGTCAAAATCGGGGTCGCGCCTGAGTCGCCGAACGCCCACATCCGCCAGCGACTGAACCGTATTGAAATAGTTTTTGAGGTCGTGCACAATCCCCCGAACAATCTGCCCGATTGTGCTGAGCCGTTCCTGTTCAATCATCTGACGATAGGCTTGCTGAATCTGCTCGTTCGCCTCCTCCAGTTCACTGTTGAGGCGATAGATTTCAGCATTGAGGCGCACCGAGAGCGCAAGCGCAATCACAAAGTAGGCATAGTTCCATGTCGGTACAAAAGTAAGCCAGCCATAGTAGACCGCCATATCCACCACAATCAGCGGAACCACCAGAGCCAGTGTACCAGCAAGAATCCTGTCGTACAGATTCATTCGCCCCCATCGCAACAGCGCACGAATGTAAGTGAACAGAAACGACGAGAGGTAGAGAACCGAGATAACTTGCCCCACGACAGTACTCTCAAATCGCAGATAGTAGCCGTTGAGCAGAGGCATGTAGAGCGCGCTGTGAGACGATGCGAGAATAGCACCAGATGGTGTCAGCAAGAACACCAACACCGTTAGCCCCGCTAAGATGCGTCCTAACGGTTTGATTCCTAAGTTCAGGAGCTCGTTGAGAATACATACAAAAAGCGTCGCACAGACCGTCGAGGCGAGGAACTGCCCCACTGCGAACCCATAACTATAGGGCGTGGGCAGGCTATCGGGGCGGTACAGTTGCTGGTCGCAGAAGCTAAAGAGGAGGCAACTCACCAAAAAACCGACCAGCCTCCAGTTCAGCCCGCGCTGAGGTGAGAGGAACGCTTGCAGGGTATGGTGGATAATCAGATACCCGTACAGCCCCACACTCAGCCACAGCACCGCTTGTGTCCATCCATTCACAGGAGTCTCCCAAAATATGGCTTCATAGAGGTTGTTCCACATCAAATCGCCATTTTGAGCGTGGAAATGGATATGCTCACTCAGTGGGAGTGGGTATTCTGGATTGTACTGTGTTTGGGTTAGGATACAGCTTTTAGGCTACAGGATAGCGGCACGCGCGATTGTGATTTGAATCACTGAAAAATTTTTCGTGGTAGGGGTATTAAATTGGAAGCCAATAAGGAGGTGAACTATGAACCTACCTGAACTATCCTATGTTCAGTACTGGCTGGTCTATAACGCCTTTTCGTTCACCATTGCTGTGATGGTAGCGTCGGGCATCTTCTTCTTGCTTGCCCGAAGCTATGTCGCCCCGAAGTATCACATCGCGCTCTATCTCTCCGCGTTAGTCGTATTCATCGCAGGCTACCACTACTTCCGAATCTTCGAAAGTTGGGGGCTTGCCTACACGCTCAACGAAGCGACAGGCAACTATGTCCCCAGTGGGAAGCCCTTCAATGACTTCTACCGCTACGCGGACTGGCTTATCACGGTACCGTTGCTGCTGACTGAGCTCATCTATGTGATGGCGCTCCCTCGCGCTAAGGCGAATAGCCTGATTACGCGTCTGGTCATCGCATCGGTGATTATGTTGATTACAGGCTATCCCGGAGAGATCGCGCGCGATGATATCACAACCCGTATGATTTGGTTCGTCCCCAGCACGCTGGCGTTCATCTACATCCTGTATGTGCTGGTGACGGAGCTGAACCGTGTGGTCGCTGAGGCAAAGTTCTCCGAGGCGGTCAACCGACGCATTATGGCGGCGCGTAACCTGACCGTGGTGACCTGGCTGTTCTACCCGATTGCTTATCTTGTGCCTGTGTTCGGCATTTCGGGAGCAACGGCAGAGGTGGTTGTCCAGATTGGTTATAGCATTGCCGACCTGACCGCGAAGGCACTGTTTGGCGTGATGCTCTACCTGATTGCCCGCGAGAAGACGCTGGCTGAAGAGCCAGAGTTCGCTCGCACTGCCGTGACCTCATAAAAATCGCTCGATAGCCCCCTCCGATGAGGGGGCTATCTTACAGGGGGTGCGTACCTATGCGAAAAAACGGCTTTACATTAATTGAACTATTGGTGGTCATTGCGATTATCGCGATTTTGGCTGCCATCCTGTTCCCTGTGTTTGCGCAGGCTCGTGAGCGTGCTCGCTCGGCAACCTGCTTGAGCAACCTCAAGCAGACCGCGCTGGCGACCAAGATGTATGTGCAAGACTACGACGAGACCTTCCCCGTCAACCTGTACCTTACTTTCCCTGCGGGCAGTCCACCTTGCGTGTTCTCGTTCTACCAGGCGATTTATCCCTACCAGAAAAGTCCTGATGTGTGGCTGTGTCCCTCTAACCCCCAAGCGGTCGATATTCAGCTGGCATTTCAATTGATTGGGCTACCTCCTATCTGCCAACCTGCCCTGAAGTTTTACAGCTACAACTTCAACTTCGGGCTGGTGGACTTCGGCGTGGACAATAACCTGTTTCCTGGCACAGGGCGCGCTGTAAAGCGACTGGCACAGATTGAGTACCCTGTGGAGACTGCGCTCCTCTACGACGGCTCGCTCGTAGGTCAGGGCGGTCCGTTCAGGCTGTTTGACACCCCGATTGAAGGACGCCACTTCGAATCGGGCAATGTCAGCTATGTGGACGGTCATACGAAGGTTGTGCGACTCCGCCGAATGGTGGACGCTTCGGGGCGATGGCTCTTCGGGCGCAGTCTGGACAATCGGCTGAATGTGTATGGCTGGCTGGTGTCTGATGGCGGTCCGTACAACGGGCGCTATCAACTGCGCGGGATCCCAACACGCCAAGCCGATGGCTCGTGGCGACTGCTTGATGAATGAACGCTGAAGGGGCAGACAGTGTCGGTCTGCCCCTTACTCGAACAACGGTGCAATCCTCAACTCAAACTCAGGGAGGACAGGTTCACCTGCGAGAAGTTCGTTTGCTTTGAACTGCTGGGGCGACTGACCCTGCCGATAGACTGTAACTGTCCTTAGGGAAGGGTTTACCACCCAAACTAACAGCACTCCTGCCGAGAGCCACTCGGAGACCTTGTCGTCAATGAAGGCGGTTGTATCGTTTGGGGAGACCACTTCCACCACTAAATCGGGCACGACTCGGGCGAACCCGACTTCCCGTGTGGCAGGGACGCGCTCTTGCCGAATGAAGGCGATGTCGGGCGCACGCACGCTATCCCCACGCTCGGCATGGATTACGAAACCTGTCTCAGCCGAGAGCAGAATCCCTAATTGCCTTGGGAATAGATGCATCGCCAGATAGCCGTGAAGCCTCCCTGCTACCTCACCGTGTTCGAATTCTGCTGGCATTGTTGAGTGAACCTCGCCCCGAATCAGTTCAGCGTTCTTGCCGAGATATTCGCGCTCGAACTGTTCTACGCTCATTTTTGTCGGCAGTACCTTTGCCATAGCCTAAATATACCCTGCAAAGCTGCTTCAAGCGATAAGAGCTTCCCTTGTTTGCCCATCTAAGAGTTTCCGCGTACCCCCTGCAGATACTCCTGAAGTCGGGCATATTCTTCGGGTTGAATTTTGTTGCCATTCGCATCGGTGCAGTAGAAGCTCAGCACGGAGCGTCCAGCCCACTGCCCCAATCGTGCGCTGTGGATGTTCCAGCGCAGGCGTGAGAGCGCGTAAGACGCCCGATAGAGCGCGCCTGCATCGGGACGCGTGTGCAGATCGATAACCGTATAGGCGTCGGAGGCGGTCTCGCTAATCTGCAACTGGCTCACTTGGAGGGGGATGTCAGGGTCTTTCTGGTGCTGGCGCAGGATTTCCGCCACCGACTGCTCCCCGCTGAGCACTTTGCGCAGTGCCTTCTCTAACACCGCGCACTGATTGACCGTGAGCGGACGCTGGCGCACCGTGATCCAGAGCGTGTCGAGCGCAACGCGCGGTTCGTCCTCACGGGTCAGCACGCGCGCACTACTCACCTCCACATCGTAGGCATAGAGCACGCCCGTAATCTTGCTTAGCAAGCCTGGTTCGGGGTCATCGTAGGTACAGATTGTCAGCTCGGTATGGGGCTGGTCGGGCGCGTTCAGGAACTCGACCACGGGTCCCTCGCCCGCCCGTACCCGCTCTACATAGAGAATGTGCAGGCTAATCTGGTCAGGCGGAGTGTTGAGCAAGTAGCCCGACGGCATCTGGGCGATATGTTGCTCGATTTTCTCTTCGGGCAAGGGGTGCTGAGCGAGCGCGCGCATCAGCCGTTTGCGTGCTGCGCCGAGCGCGACAGTCGGCTCCATCTCGGCACCTTCCTCCAGCGCACGCAGAGCGCGTCGGTAGAGTTCTTTTAGGAAGCTGGCTTGGGCGGGCGTCCAAATTCGTTCGCCTACCGCCTGCGTGTCGGCACAAGTAAGCAGATAGAGTTGTGTCAGGCGTTCGGGCGTGTTCACGATGCGGGTGAACTCGCGAATGGTTTCAGGCAGTTGCAGGTCGCGCTGGCGTGCGGTCTGCGCCATCAGCAGGTGGTGGTACACCAGAAAGACGACCTCGGCGCGCGCCTCCTCGTCCCAGCCAATTGCTTGGAGCAACGCCTCCGCCATCTCCGCTCCGACCTCCGAGTGGGAGCGACTAGCGTCCAGTTTGCCCACATCGTGCAAGAGCATCGCCATATACAGCACTTCGGGGCGTTCCACCTGCTCCATCAGGCTATGCCACTGGTGGTGGGTGTCGTGTGTGAACTGGTCTAAGAGCCGAATCGCTTGCAGGGTATGCTCGCCCACCGTGAACTCGTGGGTGGGGTCGCCCGCAGGCAGGTGCATCACACCGTGCAAGGCGGGCAGTGCCCACTCCAATACGCCCAGCCGTGCCATCGGAGCCAGCACGCGGTAGACCTCGCCCGGTCGGCTTAGAATCTCGCTGAAGCATATCCCCACTTGGGTGGGGTCAGGTGCAGGCGCATTCTGGATGACCGACTCGATACGCGCCTCAATCGGGGGACTCAGGTTCAGGTGGTACTTCTGCGCTATCTGGAACACCCACAGGCACCATTCGGGCGACTCGCGCTCTAAGGCGGGCGCGGGCACAATCTCCAAGTTCACGCTGTCCAGCCCAATCCCCAGCACGAGCGGGGCACGCACGAGCCTTTCGATGGCGCGCTGGGTCAGCCGAGCGTGTGTGTCCAATGTCTGGCTCACCTGTCGCGCAAACTCGGTTCGGGCGAGACCGAGCCACTCGGCAATCTGCTCTTGGCTGGCAAGGGTCAGGTGGTCGCGTGGCGATTGAGTGCATGCGTGCAGGAGCGCACGGTAGTGTTGGAGTTCGAGCGTGGCGTTCTCCAGTGCGTTCGCTTCGCTTTCGGTTAGGATTCCCTCCCCTATCAAGGTCGGTCGCACCTGCTCATGCGTGGTGCCGAAGCGCGCTTGGGTCATCCAGTTGAGTGTATGGCGGTCGCGCAGTCCCCCAATCCCCTCCTTTAGGTGGGGTTCCATTCGCAAGATACCCTCGCCCTGCTTTGCTCGGCGCGCTTGATACTCTTGATAGCGTTCCAGCACGAAGCCCGTTGGGTCTAAGTACCGCCAGAAGGTCTCCGAGAACTCTTTTGCCAGCGCTGGGCTGCCCACCACAGGGCGCATATCCAGCAGTCCCGTGCGTGTTTTGTCGTCGAGTGCTTCGCAGTCCTCTATCAGTCGGTAAGCATAGCCCACCTTGAGCTTCGTATCGGAATAGAAGGCGGACATCAGCGCGTGATAGAGATGCTTCACCATCCGTTCGATGAACGGGTCGTGGTCGCTCAGAGGCACGAAGGTCAGGTCGATATCCGAAAAGGGTGCGAGTTCGCGTCGCCCATAGCCTCCTGTTGCGATAATCACCAGCGGGTTGGGCGTGCTAGAAGGCGCTTCTTGGCTCGCTTGTTGATACGCCCATTCGTAGAGCCGAATCAGCACGCCGTCAATTAGGTCGGTATAGGCGTGCATCCACTTGTCGATGGGGGTGTTGGGCAAGCGTTCCAGCAGGCGCGCCCGCTCTTGTGAAAAGCCTTGCAGAACTGCTTCAGGTGCATCGAGCGACGACCGTTGGGTCATGCCCCGATTCTACCTAAGGCTGTTTGAAAAAGTGGCTTGGGCATCTTGCCCATAAGCACATGGGCGAGACGCCCGTGCTACGAGCGTGGCACAGACATTCGTGTCTGTGCCTTTCACACAGGCAGGAATGCCTATGCCACTCTATGGGCAGGATGCCCGTGCCACGAGAACATTCCCCATCCCTCGGCAAAGTAGGGACAGCACGCTTAGGTGTTCGCTTCCCCACCCGGAATACCCGACAGGTCGCAGGGCAGGCTGTAGGTATCGACCTCGCGATTGCCCTCGAACGAGCGTCCTGGAATCTTGCCGTTGCGGGCGTACCACTTGGCGTGCCCATCCGCAAAGTTGATGTTGAAGCCGTTCTTGTGGCGGGGCGAGCCAGGGAAAGTAGACCAGTGAAAGATGAGTTGCGGTCGGCACTCAATCGGTTCCACGCGCCCCTCTGGAATGTTGGGGTTGGGATGCTTGTAAATCGAATCGTAGAACATCACGGTATGCACAGGGTCTTGAAGCGATGCCAACGGCACAACGGGGTCATTCTCAAATAGCCCAGGCGGAAGCGACGGGTCCTGAAACAGAGCGAAGTTATAGGCATAAGACGCATAGCGGTAAATCCCTGCAGTGCGCAATCCGATAAGGCTCATCAGGTAGGGCCAGTCCATCGCCGTGCGGTTCGAAGGGCACTGGACGATGTCCGCGTTCTTCATATAGGGGTGAACCGCGTCGAACACGGTGAACACACGGTCATTGGTGCCAGGTAAAAGGATACGGTTGTCCATACTGTAGACACTTTGAGGGAACACCTCGTCGTAGTCTTGCACATAGGCGAGCGTGGCAAGCGCAAATTGGCGCAAGTTGCTCAAACAACTGGAACTGCGCGCCGCCTCACGCGCTTGGGCGAACACGGGGAACAGTATCGCCGCCAGAATGGCGATAATTGCGATTACAACCAACAGCTCTATCAAGGTAAACCCTTTCTTTTGCATGGCGCACCTCAGCAGTAGGATACACCCTGAAGTGTTAAGGGGAAGTTATAAACTGCTTCCCCACTCGCCAGCCGTGCCAGCCATCGAACAGGAGCAGGAACGCGCCTTGAATGACCACCGCCCAGCCAAAGCCCACCAGCATCGGGTTGCTTGTGTCCCAGCGCGCCAAGCCGACCCCCACGGCGATATAAAGGATGTCCAACCCAAAGTTTATCCAGAGCAGTTTGTGCAGGTGGCGCGCCCAGCCCAGAACGGTCGGCGTATCGGCGTTCTGGCGTGCTTTCTGACTCACACCGCGCAGGGCGAACAAGGCAATCAAAGCGTTAATCACCGCCCACGCCAGCGTCATTCCCCCGAAGTGGAAAATAAGCGGGCGGTCGCTCGGCATCAGCGCCACGCCCACCCCCGCACAAAGCGCAGACCAGCCCAGCAACTGCTTCATCATCCGCGATTGGTAGCGCAAGAAGTTGTTCACAGTAAGGTTATACCTGCCCTACGCCTTAGCGAATATCCTTAGATGTTGCCCTCAGAGCCAGTGTTGTTGGGGCTTACTGCACGACACCATTTGAAAGAAAAGAAAACGGGCGCATACGGGGGTGCGCCCCTACTCAACCGCTTTGCCTGTAGGGGCAGACCCCCGTGTCTGCCCTGCTAAATAGAAGCCTAACTCAGGCACGAGTTCAAAAAACTGTCATGTAGTAAGGTTGTTGGGGTGAGGAATCCACTCATGAGGCAATCTTTCGAGGACTACCTTATCCAGCTCAACCACTCGGCTGGCATCGTTGTAAACCTCGATTCCAACAAGGTTGCCTTGCGCGTCAAGGTCCAACACCACTCCTTCCCGAATCTCCTCCGAATACTCGATCGGGCAACTGCGCAGCTTTATGTAAAGGCTATCGGTCTCTGGGTAGTAGGTGATTCTCATTCTATCTCAGTTTACCTATTTCGTTGTAGCCGAGAGCAAGACGCTCTCCGTAACCTGTCAGCGAACATACCAACAGGTACACTACAATAGATGATTATCGACATCAGCCTGAGTTTGAGAGTGCCAATGCCGACCTATCCGGGCGATGCGGAGTTCGCTTTGGAACCGATGTTGCGCATCGCGGAGGGTAAAGTGTGCAATCTCTCACGCCTGCAGATGGGCACTCATACGGGCACGCATGTGGACGCCCCGTGGCACTTCAACGACGAAGGCAAGCGCATTGATGAAGTGCCCCTCGCTCGGCTCATCGGGCGAGCGTGGGTCGCCGACCTGCGCGGGCACACTGAAATCAGTGCCCAAGCCTTAGAGCGCGCCCAGATACCCCCCACCACCACGCGCCTGCTCCTGCGCACCGACAACAGCGAACTCTGGAGCCAGAACCAGTTTGCGGAACACTATGTCGCGCTCACGCCCGACGCAGGCAAGTGGCTGGTGGAACACTGCATCGATGTGGTCGGGCTGGACTATCTCTCGGTGGAGCGGTTCGGCACACCCAAGCCTGAAGTCCACCTGACACTGTGTGGCGCTGGCGTAATCATCATCGAAGGGCTGAACCTGAGCGAGGTGGAAGAGGGCGAATACGAACTGCTCTGTATGCCCCTGAAGATAGCAGGCGCGGATGGCGCACCCGCGCGGGTAGCACTCCGCACACTGTAAGAGTCGCGCAGGCTCTCTCAGCGGTCAATCTCGCCCAGCACGATGTCGATACTGCCAATCAAGGCGACCATATCAGCAATCAGTCGCCCGACCGCCATCTTCTCCAGCGCTTGCAGGTTCATAAAGCTGGGCGCGCGGGTATGCATTCGGTAGGGGCGGTTCGTGCCGTCGCTCACGAAATAGAAGCCCAACTCACCCTTCGGCGACTCGATTGGCACATACGCCTCCCCCACAGGCGGACGGAACCCCTCCGTGTGAATCTTGAACCAGTGGATGAGCGACTCCATTGAGGTATCAATCTGTTCGCGCGGTGGGGGCACCACTTTCAGGTCGCTGGTGTTGATGGGTCCGTCAGGCAAGCCGTCGATTGCTTGCTGGAGTATCTTGAGGCTCTCGCGCATCTCTGCCATCCGCACGAGGTAGCGGTCGTACACATCGCCGTGCTTGCCGACGGGGATATTGAAATCGAACTGCTCGTACCCGCTGTAGGGGTTGCTCTTGCGAATGTCCCACGCAAGCCCTGTGGCGCGAATTGTTGGACCACTCACGCCCAACGCAAAGCACTCTTCGGTGGTCAGCGTGCCGATACCGATTGTGCGCTCGCGCCAGATTGGGTTATTGCTGAGCAAGCCTTCGATATCATCAATCGCCTTCGGCAGTTCCTTGAGCAGTTGGCGCAGGCGGTCTTCGAACCCGTCTGGCATATCGCCCCGCAACCCGCCAGGGCATATCCAACTGGGCATCATCCGCACGCCCGACATCATCTCGAACAGGTCAAGGATTTTCTCGCGCTCGCGGAAGGCGTAGAAGAAGATGGTCATCGCGCCCAAGTCCATCGCGTGCGTGCCAATCCAAACCAAGTGGCTCGCAAGGCGCGATAGCTCGGCTAAAATCACGCGCAAGTATTGCCCGCGTGGGGGGATTTCACAGCCCAGAATCTTCTCGATAGAGAGCGAGAACGCAAGGTTATTATTGTTCGCCGAGAGATAGTCCATTCGGTCGGTCATCGGCAGGGCTTTGTGGTAGGTGAGGTACTCGGCTTCTTTCTCCATTCCTGTATGCAGGTAGCCGATGACGCATTCAGCTTTGACGATACGCTCCCCGTCCAGCTCACACACCACGCGCAGAACGCCGTGCGTGCTGGGATGTTGGGGACCCATATTGATAATCATCGTGCCTTCTTCGGTGCGCTCTACATTCGTGGCGACCGCTTGGGAGGGGATGAACGCCTTGCTCATAGTAGCAGAATTATACCTGCCAGAGGAGGTATCTTCTATTCGATGCGGAGCGATACGATTTCAGCGATAGCGACGCCGATGGGGGAGGGCGCGATTGGGATTGTACGCCTGAGTGGTCCGAACGCCTTCGAGATTGCGGAGCGCATCTTCCAACGCGCCCGCTCGGAGCCGATTCAGAGCCACCACATCTACTACGGCAAACTCACTGACCCCGACACGGGCGAGGTGTTAGACCACGCCCTGATGTTGCCCTTCCGCGCGCCCCACAGCTACACAGGCGACGATGTGATCGAGTTCAGTTGCCACGGCAGTCCCTATCTGTTGAACCGCATAGTATCACTCACTTGGCGGTTGGGGGCACGCCCCGCCGAGCCAGGCGAGTTCACTCAGCGCGCCTTCCTAAACGGCAAGCTGGACTTGGCGCAAGCCGAATCGGTCGCCGACCTTATCCGAGCGCATACCGAAGCGCAACATCGCTCGGCAATCGCCCTGCACGAGGGTAACCTTTCCAAAGCCATCCGTCGTCTGTCAGACCGCCTGATGGGGCTGTTGGCACAGGTGGAGGCGGTCATCGATTTCGCTGAGGAGATTGGCGAACTGGACAGCGAGTCGCTTTCAGAGGCTATCGGCGCGATTCAAGCGGAGATGGAGACACTTCTAAAAACTGCCCAACAGGGCAAGCTCCTACGCGAGGGCGTGCGCACTGCAATTGTGGGACGCCCGAATGTGGGCAAATCGTCCCTACTGAACCGCCTGCTCGGTGAGGAGCGGGCGATTGTGACCCCAATCGCAGGCACGACGCGCGATACGCTGGAAGAGACCGCCCGAATCGGGGGTGTGCCCTTCGTGATAATCGACACGGCGGGGCTGCGCCAAAGCGATGACCTGGTAGAGCAGATTGGGATAGAGCGCACGCGCCGTGCAGTAGAGAGTGCAGACTTGATTTTGGTCGTGTTGGACGCCAGCGAGGGCTTGACTGACGCCGACCGCGCCATTCTTGCCCAACTGCCCCCCGACCGCCCCTGCCTTTGGGTGTGGAACAAGGTGGATTTGTGTGAGGGGAGTGGGGTATCTAACCTCACCCACCCATCCCCCCTCTTCGCAAGCGACCCTCCCCGTCATTCCGAGCGAAGCGAGGAATCTCAGACCCTTCACTCCGCTCAAGGTGACGAGAAGAATAGAGCTCAGGGCGACGAGCAAAGCCAAACGGAGAGGGGGCAAGGGGGTGAGGTTTACCTCTCCGCCCTCACCGGCGTCGGCATTCCCGAACTGAACCAAGCGATGCTTCAAGCAGTGCAACTACATAACCTTCAGACCGAATCGCCCCTGCTCACCCATGAACGCCACGCCGAAGCGGTTCGGCGCGCCCTCTCTGCGCTCCAGTCTGCTCAAGAGGGGCTTCAGCAAGGGCTACCGCCCGACCTAATCGCGGTTGACCTACGCACCGCTTGGCTGGCTCTGGGCGAAATCACGGGCGAAACGCTCGACTCCGAACTCGTGAACCGTATCTTCCGCGACTTCTGCATCGGCAAGTAGGTACAATCTTGCCCATGCGTTATGGACGCACGCTGGGCGCACTGCTTGGGATATGGATGATGATGAGCACCGCAACCACAGTCGACACCGAGTTTCGAGGGTTTTGGGTAGACGGCTTCAACGAAGGGTTCCACACGCCAGAGCAAGTCGACGCCCTGCTTCGGCGGGTGCGCGAGGCGAAGATGAACGCCGTAATTGTGCAAATGCGCAAGCGCGGGGACGCCCACTACTTCTCTCCGCTCGAACCGTTCGCCACCAGCCAACAACACGGGTTCGACGCCTTAGCCTATCTCATCGAGAAGGCACACAACGGCACGCCACGCATCGAAGTCCATGTCTGGATGAACTGCCACCCGATTTGGCCCGGAAGCAGTTGGCCCCCCGACCCGATGCATATCCTCAACCGATACCCCGAAATCCAGACTGAGAATATCAAGGGCGAGCGTATCACCCCTGTCGGTTATGGGATGGATTGGGGGCACCCGCTCAGCAACGAATGGTTCGCACGGGTCGCACTCGATATCGTCCGTCGCTACGATGTGGACGGGATTCATTTTGACTATATCCGCTACACTGGTGAAGAGTGGGGCTATAATCCTGTCAGTATCGAGCGGTTCAATCGCCACCACAATCGCAACGGCAAACCCGAACCGCGCGACCCGCTCTGGAAGCAGTGGCGTCGCGACCAAGTGTCGGCGGTCGTGCGCAAGGTCTACACTCAAGTGATGGCTATCAAGCCCCATGTAAAGGTTTCCGCCGCGCTCATCACTTGGGGCGACGGTCCCAAAGACACTGCCGACTGGGTCAATCGTTCCGCCTACAACAGTGTGTTCCAAGATTGGCGTGGCTGGCTGGAGGAGGGTATCTTGGATATGGCAATCCCGATGGTCTACTACAACCACACTAACCCGCGCCACTCCGAGTTCTATCAGAACTGGATACGCTTTCTCAAAGACCACCAGTACGGTCGGCACGGTATTGTGGGCATCGGCAACTATCTCAACAGTTTCGAGAACACCCAACTCCAAATCGACTTGGCGATGCGACCTTCCCTGCAGGGCAACCGAGTGGTGGGTGTGAATTTCTTCTCCTACGCTGCGACGAGTGGAGTCGGCACGGAAGAGGGCGCGCGCGTGCTTCATGAAGAGTCGTTCTATCAGATGTTGGGCGAGCGGTTTGGCGAGTGGTGTCCTACCCCGCCGATGGCTTGGAAGCGCACGCCCACCACAGGACACCTTGTCGGATTTCTGCTAAGCGCGGATGACCTGCGCCCGCTGGATGGGGCAACGGTCGAACTCTATCGGGACGGGACGCTCTTCCGAACTGCGACCGCTGATGGCACGGGCTACTACGCATTCGCCAACCTTCCAGAAGGCACTTACCGTATGGTGTTTCGCGCACAGGGCGTTCCCACCGAGAGTATCGAGAGCATTCGCATCACCCCCGGCTTCGTCACGGCACACCACCGCGTGATGGGCAACGGCTCAGCGGTGCGCCTGAACCGATTGGCGAGCCTGAATGACTTGCCCGATGGCACTCAAGTCCTGCTGGTCGGCAAAGAGGTTGCAGAAGACTGCCTTGCGCCGAATCAACCCCTGACGGTGCGCGACCCGCTGAGTGGGGTCACGGTCTCCGTTCAGCAGGGTGCGTTTCGACTCCCGTGGCAAAGGGGCGATCGTGTTGCGCTAATCGGCACGGTGCGTGTCCAGCCCGACGGCACGCGCCAGATTATTGATGCGAAAGCATACTGGCTGGGCGTTCAGTAGGCTTAGCGAATGAGGCGCACCAAGAGCTCGTCCTGATCGGGAGTGCGCACGCATTCGCCAATCCAGCGCGACTGCCCGAAGATGACCGTCTCGTGGATTTCGACGGGCAGTTCGTAGCCCATCACGGCACGCGCTTCCTGCCAGAGGGTGCGTGCGGTGCGAGCCGTGTACCAGCGAGGCACAATCATCGCCACGCTCAGGCGCAGGTAGGGCTTGCCCTCCGAGTCCTTCATCACGCGCACACGGAGAGGGACATCGATTTGGCGGTAGCGAGCGGTGAACTGGCGCACGAACTGCTCCAGCCTCTCGTCTGGATTAGACGGTAGGTCTGCACTAACTCCTTCCAGTGAAGGGGTTGTGTAATAGAGTTCACTGTAGAGAACTTCGTCGGCGCGCGCTTGTTCACGGCTGAGCCACCCGAAGATGCCCACAACACCCAACAGCAAAATCCCGTACGGGATTAGACGGTAGAGTTTCATAAGCCACTCCTTAATACGCTTTCACTATACCCTATCCTACCGCTTGATTGCACGCCCAGCTCTCAACTATCCAAACCGCTCCCGCTGGGAGAGGGACTGGGGGTGAGGGCTGAAGGAGAAGCACGCCGACGAGGCAACCGTGCTACAGAAAGACAGAAGTCGGAGTGAGGGCTGTTAGGACGCCCGTGCTACAAATCGAACAGCCCCGTTCTCACTTCCCTTTTGAGTGCTTGGGGTTGGCGTCCACGATGACCCCGTCGAAGATGGCGACATTCGACTTCACGCGACAGTCACTGCCGACCACACAGCGCACAAGCATCGTGTCGCGCATCACCGTCGCCCCTTCCCATAGGATGCTCTCTTGGACGACTGCGCCCTCTTCTACAACGCAGTTCTCGCCAATCACGCAGTTTTCCAGCACGCGTGCACCCGACTCGATGCGCGTGCCAGAGCCAATCAGCACAGGGTAGCCAATCTCGGCGTCGGGCGCAATCTCGACATTCTCGCCTATCCAGACATATTTGCGCCGTTCGGGATAGGGCATCTGCAGGTTCACGCGCCTGCCCAGTGCGTCCCAGTGCGCCTGCTGATAGGTCTTCAGGTTGCCCACATCCTTCCAGTAGCTGGAGGTCAGGAAACCGTATAGGGGCAGTTTGCGCTCAATCAGCAGGGGAAGCAGGTTCTTGCCGAAGCCGTAGGGTACGCCTTTCGGGATGAGCTCGAACACTTCGGGTTCCAGCAGGTAAATGCCGATGTTCGCTGCGTTGGAGAAAATCATCTCGCCCTTCGGCTTCTCCAAGAATCGGGTGATGCGCCCCCGCTCGTTCAGCAAGGCGATTCCATACTCGGAGGGGTCTTCCACCAGTGAGAGTGCAATCGTGCAGAGTGCTTTTTTGTCTTTATGGAACTTCACCAGGCGCGACAGGTCTAAGTCGGTCAAGTCGTCGCCCCCGATGACGATGAAGGTGTCATCGAAGAACGATTCGCACCGCTTCACACTGCCCGCGTCGCCCCAGAGTTGCTCCTCTTCCGAGTAGTGGATTTTGACGCCCCACTTCGAGCCGTCGCCGAAATAGTTTTTGATCTGGTCGCCCAAGTAGTGCAGGTTCACCATAATCTCGGTGAAGCCGTGCTGTTTGAGCAGGTTGACCAGATGTTCCATCACGGGGCGATTGACAATCGGCACGAGCGGTTTGGGTACGGCTCGTGTGAGTGGGTCGAGCCGTGACCCCACGCCCGCTGCGAGTATCATCGCTTTCATCCCACTGCGACCTCCGCTCGATTGAATTCGGAAACGCCCTGTGCCACCAGCGCAATCTGGTCTTCGGTCAGCTCGGAGTGAACTGGAAGCGAGAGCACCTCCTGCGCGGCGCGCTCGGCGTTGGGGCAATCGCCCTCCCGATAGCCCAAGAAGCGGTATGCAGGCTGAAGGTGAAGCGGGAGCGGATAGTAGACCGCGCTCTCGACACCCAGCGACTTCAGATGTTCACGCAGGGCGTCCCTTTGGGGATGGCGTATCGTGAACTGGTGGTACACATGGTAGTTGTAGGGCAATACCACGGGCAGTTGCAGGGGCGTGTCCGCCAACAGGGTGCGATAGAGCGTTGCGTGATAGCGCCGACGCTCTGTCCACTCGTGTAGGTGGCGCAGTTTCGCTCGCAAAATCACCGCCTGAATCTCGTCGAGTCGGCTGGTATAGCCGATGTCTTCGTAGTAATAGCCTCCGTTCATTCCGTGAACGCGCAGGCTCCGAATCTTATAGGCAATCTGCTCATCGTGAGTGAGCACCATTCCACCATCCCCTGCGCCCCCGATGTTCTTGGTGGGGAAGAAGCTCAGGGTTGCCACATCGGCATAGGCTCCGATCGGTTGATTGTGGTGATAGGCTCCGACAGCCTGCGCTGCGTCCTCGATGAGCCACAGTCCGTAGCGGTTGGCAATCTCACGGAAGGTGCGCATCTCCGCCGATTGACCGTACAGGTCAACGGGCATAATTGCACGCGTGCGCGGGGTAATCGCCGACTCCACGAGATTGGGGTCTAAGTTGAAGGTATCGGGGTCAATATCCACAAAGACAGGCGTTGCACCAACCTGCACAATCACCTCGATAGTGGAGACGAAGGTGAACGGTGTGGTGATAACCTCGTCGCCAGGTCCGACGCCGAGTGCGCGCAGGGCGAGTTTCAGCGCATCGGTTCCAGAGTTGACGCCGATGGCGTGGCGCACCGCACAGATTTCGGCAATCTCCTGCTCAAGGGCGCTCACATGCTCACCCAGCACATAGCGCCCGCTCTCCAGTACCTCGATGAGTAAAGGCTCGACCTCCTGTCGGATTCGGCGGTACTGGCTTCCTAAGTCTGCCATCCTGACTTGCAAAGTGTTTCGTCCTCCTTGTTATCCGTTCGGTGTGACGGTACTATAGGCACGGATGACCGTCCCTGCGCCCAACACTGCGTTCTGCAGTTGGACATGGGGTTCGACGATGACCTCGTCGTCTAAGATACAGTTTTCGAGTCGGCATCCGTCGCCAATTTGGACGCGCTCACCCAGCACGCAGCCGTTGAGCAGGCTTTCACTCCCGACGGTGCTGTTCGCGCCCACTACAGTATACCCGCTTAATTTGACTCCCGATTCGATAGAAGCGTTCAGTCCTATCAGACAGCCTGCCTCGATTTCGGCATCGGGTTGGATGTCGGCGCGTCCATCGAGCCAATAGCCCGCTTCGGTGCAGTGTCCACCCGGCTTCAGTGCCGTGCGCACCTCGCCACTCAGTAGGGCACGCGTCGCTCGTAGGTACTGTGCAGGGCGACCGATGTCGAGCCAAAAGCCTATTCCTTCCGAGCCGTACACAGGAACGCCCTCCGCCAAGATTTGGGGGTAGAACTCGCGCTCGATGGAACAGGGGCGCAGGGGAATTCGGCTCAGCGTTTCGGGTTCGATAATGTAGATTCCTGCGTTGATAAAATCTTCGCCTTCCATCGGCTCCCCTCGGTCGGCGGCGCGTTTCTGCTCTTCGCTCGGTTCCAGAAACGCCAGCACGCGCCCTGTCTCATCGACCTGAATCACGCCATACGGGTGGGGGCGCCGAACTCGGTAGAGCGTGAGCGTGACCTGTGCTTTCCGTTCGTGGTGGGTGCGCACAATCGCGCCGATATCGAAGTCGGTCAGGATGTCGCCGTTGAACACGATGGCGCGCATTGGGGGCAAGCCCTCGACGGCGTTGCGAATCGCGCCTGCTGTGCCGAGCGGTTCGTTCTCGACGGCGTAGCGCATTCGTACCCCGTATCGGCTCCCGTCGCCAAAGTGCGCCTCGATTCGGTCGGCAAGGTAGTTCGTGGCGAACACAATCTCATCCGCGCCTGCAGAACGCAGTTGCGCCACTTGGTACTCTAAGAAGGCGCGGTTCGCCACAGGCATCAGGGGCTTAGGACGACGCAGAGTCAGCGGTCTCAGGCGCGTACCGAAACCGCCTGCAATAATCACGCCACGCACAGAATACCCTCCATAACAAGGAAATTGTACCTATTGTTGGATGTTACATTCCCAGCACATGGTAGCCCGCGTCGATGTGGATGACCTCGCCCGTAATCCCGCGCCCCATCTCGCTGAAAAGGAATACGGCGGTATCGCCTACCTCGTAAGGGTCGGTATCGCGCTTGTAGGGGGCGCGCTCGCGCACATACTCCATCATCGAAGTGAAGCCCCGTATCCCGCGTGCGGCGAGCGTGCTGACAGGACCGGGCGAAAGCGCATTCACTCGAATCTGTCGCTCACCAAGTTCGTATGCCAGATAGCGCACGCTGGCTTCCAGCGCCGCCTTCGCCACGCCCATCACATTGTAGCCTGGCACGACCCGCTCACTGCCGAGGTAGGTCAGCGTAATCACCGAAGCCCCATCGGCAAGGATTGGCTCCAAGTGGCGCACCGCCGTCACGAAACTGTAGACGCTGGTCTCCATCGCTATCTTGAAGCCTTCGCGTGAAGTGTCCAGAAAGCGACCTGCTAACTCTTCACGCAAGGCATAGGCAACACAGTGCGCCACAAAATCGACTCGCCCCCACCGCTCTTTGAGCAGTTCGACCAGTTTAGCTATCTCTTCATCGTTGTTCAGGTCGCACTGGGCGGTGATAGCGTCGGGTAGTTCGCTGGCTAAGTGGTTCACTTTATCGGCGAATCTCTCATTTTGGTAAGTAATCGCTAAGGTAGCGCGGTGTTCTGCACAGCGCTGGGCGATTTTCCAAGCGAGGCTATGCTGGTTCGCCACGCCAAAGATAACGCCCCTCTTGCCATTAAGCATCGTTTCCTCCACCATTCTGCCCCAATTCTACCCGACAGGGGCTATCGTGGCTTGGGTAGGGTGATGGAAGGGGGCTGAATATAGAACGGCACCAGTTGGAAGGGGTGGACAGTTTCACCCGCTTGGAGTTTCATCATACCGACTCGCCCCACACCCTCAACAGGGGGCGACTCGATCACCACCCAGTGCGCACCGAGAAGCGGTTCCAGCCACTCTTTTGCGCGCGCCGTGCCGATGATTTGGGGTCTCTGCCCACTGCCCACTGCCCACTGCCAACTCTCCAACTCCTCACGCACGACCATCGCAGGCTCCGAGAGTGGGGTTGGCAGCTGGTGGGCGTGGGGCAATAGCCACTGCAGATAGAGCGCGTCGCGCCGTGCGTTCAGTGCAACCAGTGTGGGTACTTCGGCAGGCATCACTGTCCCGCACGCCTCAAACGCACGCACCGCCACAAGCGGTTTCTGAAGTGCATGCGCCCAACTCTTGGCTATCATCACCCCGATTTTGAGACCTGTGAACGCGCCCGGACCGACATCCACAGCGAAGGCGTCCACCTGTGCCAACTCCAGCCCTGCTTGTTGCAGTGCCCACTCGGTGGCTTTCAGCAGGGTTCCCGACAAGTTCATTCCGTGCTGAACTTGAATGCTTGCAAGGCACTCGCCCCCTCTCATCAGGGCGACCCCACAGTGCGTGCTGGTGCTCTCAAGCGCAAGGAGAATCATCAGAGCCGATTATACCGACTTCGATAGTGTCGACCAGCGTTATAAAGCGTCTATAAAGGAACTTAACTCTCCTGCCATGCTAATGTTATGCCTCAGGGAAGACGTGTAAATACCCGCCAGTCACCCTGATTGAAGCGAGGGTGTTGATTTCATTACCTCAGAATGACAAGCGAGGGCAACAGGAAAGTTGGGGCACATTACTCACCTGACCAACGATGGTCAAGGCGAGATTCACAAAAATTTATTGCGAATTCAGCAGGAATTTTTCCTGAGCCACCCAATCAAACATCTGGGTGAGCTATAATGGTGCGGATCGGAAAAAATTCACGCGAATACTGGGTACAATGGATAAGCAAGTTCGCTCATGTATCAATATCTGATGCGGAAGATATAGTCTCTGAAACGATTCTATATTTTATTGAGTCTTTTAATAAAGAATGTGTTTATTACACAGAACAGAAAATCGAGAATTATCTCGATAACCTCGATCCTGCCCTATTCAAAAGAGCCCTATATCATCGCGCACTAAATCTTAAACGATCTCAAGCTCGTCAACATATGGTGTTAGTGCGCTTAGGCGAATTATACATTCAAGAAGAACCTATAGAAGAAAAGATAATTCTAAAGATTCAGTATCAAGAATTGATTAACTCGTTCCCAGAAGAGTCGCGGCGTATTGCTGAAAGAGTATTGTTAGGGTTTTCTTGGTCAGAGATATCAGCAGAAGAGGGCATCTCAGTAAGTGCGGCTAAAATGCGCTTCGCTCGTGGAGTATCAGCTGTACGGCGAAAGTACGGCGTGAACTGTGACGATTTATTATCCAGCGGTGTTAAAAATGTGGTTGGCGCCAATACTCTGACGAGCGATGCCAACAATCCGAACACAGATCAGGAGGTGCATGATGCAGATGAAAAAGTTCCTAGGAGTAGAGTGCGGGCTAACGCTTCTGGCACTGGCAAACCTGATGTTACTCCCCCAAAGCCTTGCCGAAATAAACGAAATTCGGGGGGGGGGTAGAGATTAGTGCTCAACTTCCAGAAGGCATAGGGCAGCATACGTGCTCATCAAACATTGTAGACTTGTCCCCTGACTCGGTTAGGAGTGTTCTGAGCCGATATCGACTCGATGACATTTCTTCCATAGACGACGGACCTTTACCTGCCGATGACTGCTGTCGGTTTGAGAGAGATGAACACTGCATTCGCAAATACTTCTGCAGAACGACATACGACTGCGGTCGCATCTTTCAGAGACATCGATGGTATACCCGCTTGGAATGTGAGCGAAAGTGCAATGGACGCATCTACTACACTTGCACCGAATGGGTACCAACGATAGAGGGACAGGATGATGTGTGCTGCCAGTGGAGTAAGGGCTACAGTCTGCCATCCTGCAGGAGTGTAGAGCCCAACCCTGTATACTGCGAGGTAGCAGAGGTTGAAGTACGGTAGCAGAACGACACAGGTTGTAAGTCATAAGTGGGGAGCCCTAATGAACAGACTTGATACTGCCAGCGGATTAGTATTAGGTTGGGGATTGACTATCTTTTCCCTATTCCTTTTTTGCTATTTTGCTCGGCTGGTTGTATGGCTCCCCACCGCCTATCTCATGGCTTATGTGGGGCTTTTAGAAGATGTAGAGCCGTGGATGCCCCCTACTATAGGTTTCATATGGCAATATAGTGCAGTCTTGATAGTACCTGTTGGAATCATAGGTGGCACACTGCTTTACCTGCGACATCCCACCCACGGAACGCAACCCAAATCCCTGTTTCATCGATACTTGTGGGTCTTAAGTGGACTATCGTGTGGGACTGTTTTATTAGTGGGGCTTTTGTACAGCGTAAGCAACCTTGGTGACATCGGTAGAGAAGTGGTGTTCGCTTTACGAGATTTTATTTGGATTAGCGCAGGATTGTGGTTCGCATATGCGATCTACCCTTATGCCTATACATTCGTGAGGAGGTATTTTGACTGATGCGTACAGCGGGAATTAAGTTGATAGAATTGGTCGTTGTTCTGCTTATTATCTTATTGCTGGCAAACATTGTGTTTGTTTTAGCCTCAGAGGTGCGCAAGCGAGCATATGAGGCGCCTTGCATGGCAAACTTACGTCAAATCTATATCGCTTGGCGCAACTATGTGGACGACCATAACGAAGCAATACCAACAGAGTTTTACAAAATACACCCTTATTTGAAATCAACTGAGGTACTTAAATGTCCAAGGGATACTTTTGGAGGCGTTGCAATGGCAAGTACCCGCCAGTGGAGTACGCCAGTCTCGTATTTCTATCTCCCTTCTGACGAAGAGTTTCGCACTCAGATTCAGCAAGCAGACCCCAATCACGGGATTCTGTACTGTGTACTTCATGGACGGTCTCGGATTACGACCGAGGCGTTAAGCAGAGAATCTCCCGCTTATTTAACCTCTGGCATTGTACTACGCTTACGCCGAGACGGCTCCATACAACGCGCGAATGTTCATTCGGTATGTTATCAGGATGCCGATGGCGGTGTTGCAAGGATTCGCCACCCCTGGCATTTACTGACAGATGAGCGCCCGTGTCCAACTGAACTCTGTCGGTATTCGCCTGAGCAGGAGATACCTTGTCCTTTCAGCTTCTTTTGATTGAATCTCTTCAAAAAGCAGAGCTGTACAGCTGATAGCGCGGTGCGTTTTTCGATTTTATGAGCCGTCTCGTACACCGAGCGCTTCCAACACTTTCGATTTCATCTCTTGACCGACTTCTCGGTAGACTGATAGCAGTTCTTGATAAGTGCTTTTTTAAAGGCTTCCTCCAGATGAAGACCGATTCGAAAAACTCAGTGCCTCTCAACCCTGTTCGGCGGTTCACATGGCGTTCGACAACACCGACCACCTCCACACCTAACCGCTCGCCAATCGCTGGATAGAGCTGGTGCCGATCGTTGGCGACCACGATAAGATAGCCCCCTGAACGCATCGAGTTTAGCGCGTTCTGAAAGACTTGAACGATTCCCTCCACATAAGTTTGGCGTGCCCGTGCAGATACGCCCTCACTGGCGGAACCGATTTCTTGCGCGCTGAGGTCCTGAAGTCCCAACAGGGCGTAAGCGTAAGCATGTTGGGCGTGATAGTCTATCAGCCCCACATAGGGTGGGCTGGTGATGACTCCGTCGATATCAGGGAACGGAACGGTTCGGCTATCGGCGTGAAAAACTTCCACACGCGCATCTGTGCGCACCTGAGCGAACTCACTGACACGCCTGATAGTATCGTGGCTGTAGCGCACCAGAAACTTCATCGCCTCAGTAGTCGGTTCGCATATTCGGCGATGTTTGTGGCACCAGTAGGGTTCCCTCTGAGGCACTTTGGGGAAGTCCAGCTCGTAGTGGGGAGTCATTCGCGCCGAGCGCGCCGAGCGACAGAGTATCACGCGCAGCAGGTCTTTGTACTCGTAATCCCCTCGTTCCACGATGTCTCGGTAGGTTAGCAGTTCGCGCAAGGCTTGGGGAGCATACCATGTATTGAGATAGGCGTTATGCTCCTGATAGTCGTGTGGAGCGTACTCGACCGAGCGTTCGAAAAGCAGTTCCAACTGATGGCTCTGAGTCTCTACTGCCCTGCGCGTGCGTTCCAGCACATCCAACACTTCACGGCGCATGCGCACAAGGTCATAGCGAGCCGTCTTCGCACGACAAATAAGCACATTGAATGCCGAAATATCGCAACCGACGCAATGAATGCCCAACTCGTTCGCCTGCACCAGTGTCGTGCCTGACCCCACGAACGGGTCTAACACCGTCTGACGGGGCGCAAAAAATTTGCGTAGGAAGACCTCCACCAGCTGGGGAATGTACTTGCCCAAGTAGGGGTGCAGGCGGTGGACATGCTTGGTGCGAACCCGCTCAGGCAGGTCGCGCTCCGTCCAGTTCAGGTTGAGCGCCTCCAGCGGAGTGTCGGGGTTCACACTCGCAGGGTCGATAGGTTGATAGCCTACCTCGTAGATGCCCACGCGCCGTTCTGCGTTGGTTAACATCGCCTATTCCCTGGATTCCTCCACCTTCTTCACGGCGTGCCCACCGAACGCCTTGCGCAGCTGTGCCAAGAAGCGATACGCATAGCCCTCAGGGTCTTGACTGCGGAACCGTTCGTGCAGGGCGAGCGTGATGAGCGGGGCGGGACAGCCAAGTTCAATCGCCTCTTGTGCTGTCCAGCGCCCTTCTCCAGAATCAGCGACATAGGGCGCGGTGTCCTTCAGCTCGGCATCCTCTTTCAGAAAGCCCGCTATCAGTTCCAGAAGCCAGCTGCGCACGACCGTGCCATAGCACCAAGCGTCGGCGACCTTCGCAAGGTCAATCTGGAACTCGCTCTTGCGTCGCATCAGTTCGAAGCCTTCGGCATACGCCTGCATCATGCCGTACTCGATGCCATTATGCACCATCTTGGCAAAGTGCCCTGCGCCCACAGGTCCCACATGTACCCAGCCTTTGTCGGGCGCAGGCGCCAAGTCGCGCAGGAGCGGTTCGATTCGGGCGACCACTTCGGGCGACCCACCGACCATCAGCCCGTATCCGTTCTCCAGTCCCCACACTCCGCCCGACACGCCCACATCGGCGAACTGGATTCCGCGCTCGGCGAGCCGTTCCGCATAGCGCATCGAATCTTTGTAGTAGCTGTTCGCGCCGTTCACCACCAAATCCCCTGCGCGGAGCCGCTCCGCGAACTGGAAAATCGCCTGCTCGGTCGGTTCGCCAGCGGGGTACATAAACCATACGATTCGGGGTGGTGTCAGTGCCGAGACGACCGCTTCAGGTGTATAGGCAGGGGTGATGCCATAAGGCACATACTCGTCGACTGTGGCGCGCGTGCGTGAGTAGCCAACCACCTTGTGCCCTCGCGCCACCAATCGGCGCGCCATATTGCCTCCCATTCGCCCTAAGCCAATCAGTGCCAGTTCCATATCAGCAGATTGTACCTCGCTCAGGTATCCTCTACTTGCTATGAAGGTGGGTTCACTGGGCGAAACGACGATTGTGATTTTCGGGGCGACGGGCGACCTGGCGCGTCATCTGCTCATTCCAGCGCTGTTTCGGCTCTGTCGGGCGGGCGTGCTTCCCGATGCAGTGCGAATCCTGCTCTATGCGCGCCGACCCTACACGCTGGAGACTTACCTGAACGAGATTGAAGCCGAGTTAGCAGGTCAGGGCAAGCCAACCGCCGAGTGGACACGCTTCGCCAAGCGGTTTGTGGACTATGTGCAGGGCGGATTAGACCGAGAAGGCATCGCCCAACTGCACGACCACCTTCACGGCAACGCTATTTTCTACCTTGCGCTCCCGCCGGGCGTGTTCGCCACCGCCGCCGAACAGTTAGCCGAGCTGAATCTGCACGACGAATCGCACGGCTACCGACGGCTGGTCATCGAAAAACCGTTCGGCTACGACTTGGAGAGCGCACGCCAGTTGGATGAGCAGGTGCGTGCCCACTGGCGCGAAGAGCAGATTTTCCGAATCGACCACTATCTCGGCAAGGAGACGGTGCAGAACATTTTGGTCTTCCGCTTTGCGAACCTGCTGATGGAACCGCTCTGGAACCGCTACCATGTGGAACATGTGCAGATTACGGCGGCGGAGAGTTCGGGCTTGGAAGGGCGCGGGGGCTACTATGACCAAGCGGGCGCCCTGCGCGATATGATTCAGAACCACCTCATCCAACTGTTTACGCTCACGGCGATGGAACCGCCCTCCAGCCTCGTGTCGGACGACCTGCGCACAGAGAAGGTGAAAGTGCTGAAGAGTGTGCGTCCGATTCCACGCCATTCGGTGAACGCTTTTGCGGTGCGCGCCCAATACACGCGTGGGATGGTGAATGGCGAGCAGGTACCGGGCTACTTGGAAGAAGAAGGCATCCCGCCCCACTCTACTACCGAAACTTACGCTGCGGTCAAGCTCTATGTAGACAACTGGCGTTGGCGGGGTGTACCGTTCTACTTGCGCACGGGCAAACGCTTGCGTGCCGACTACAGCGAGATTGCAGTGCAGTTCAAGACGCCTCCGCTCCACCTGTTTCGGGAGACCCCGCTCGACCGACTGGAGCCGAACTGGTGCATTTTTGAGATGAAGCCTGCCGAAGCCATCTATCTGGTGGCGCAGGCGAAGAAGTTGGGGTTGGAGTTGACCCCGCGCACGCTGGTTCTGCGCGCCCCCTACCGCGAACCAGGCACTGAAGGGTTCGACGCCTATGCCACCCTCCTGCTCGATGTGTTGGAAGGCAACCGCCAGCACTTCTTGCGGTTTGACGAAGTGGAGTGGGCGTGGCGTGTGTTAGACCCGATTCTGAAGGCGTGGCAGAGCGACGATAGCCCACTTGCAACCTACCCTGCTGGCTCGGATGGTCCTGCCGAAGCAAGTCGCATTTTGGATTCGGAGACTCATCGGTGGCGTCCGTTGTGTTCGCTTTGGTCGGGAGATTAACTCACCGTCGCCAAAGCAAATCGATGTCGGAACCGCTCCACTGCCTCACGCAGATGCTGGTTCTCAGGGCGGGATAAGTCTGGGTCTTGCTCCAGCAATCGGAACGCCTCTTGGCGCGCCACCTCCAGCAAGCGCATATCTTTCACCAAGTCTGCCACGCGGAACGAAGGCATCCCACTCTGGCGCGTGCCGTAGATTTCGCCCGGACCACGAATGCGCAAGTCTTCCTCGGCGATGATGAAGCCGTTCGTGGTCTGGGTCATCACCTCCATCCGACGCTGACCCTCCTCCGCCTTCGGGTTCGCCACTAAGATACAATACGACTGATGCTCACTACGCCCGACACGCCCCCTCAGCTGGTGGAGCTGTGCCAAGCCGAAGCGGTCGGCGTCTTCAATCACAATCACCGCAGCGTTTGGCACATCGACCCCAACCTCTATCACGGTGGTAGAGACTAGAATGTGCATCTCGCCCCTGCGAAACGCCTCCATCACCTCCTCTTTCTCAACAGGTTTCATCCGCCCGTGCAGAAGCCCCACTTTCAGGTCGGGGAACACATCTTTCTGTAAGTGTTCTGCCATCTCCTCGGCGGCGCGCACCTGCAACTTGTCCGATTCCTCAATCAGCGGGCAGATGATATAGGCTTGGCGTCCCTGCTCGATGAGTTTACGCACGCCTTCATAAACCTTGATACGCTCTTCAGGCGTCTTCCAGTGGGTCTTGACCGGCTTGCGTCCGGGCGGAAGTTCGTCAATAATCGACACATCGAGTTCGCCATATAGGGTGAGCGTGAGCGTGCGGGGGATGGGTGTGGCGGTCATCACCAGCAGATGGGGCGAAATCCCCTTGTCGCGAAGCGCTGCACGCTGAAGCACACCGAACCGATGTTGCTCGTCAATCACTGCCAGCCCCAGCCGTGCGAACTCCACGCCCTCCTGAATCAGCGCGTGCGTGCCGACCGCCACCATTCCCTTGCCCGAAGCGATGCGTTCTCGCGCCTCGTTGCGCTGGCGCTGGGTGAGCCGACCCACCAAGAGCTCCACGCTAATCCCAAGCGGTTGGAATAAACGATGCAGATTGATGTAGTGCTGTTCGGCAAGGATTTCGGTGGGCGCCATAATCGCCGACTGATAGTGGTTATCGACCGCAGCGAGAATGGCAGACGCAGCGACAATCGTCTTTCCTGAGCCGACATCCCCTTGCAAAAGCCTATTCATCGGATGGGGGCGCGCCATATCGTCCCAGATTTCGCGTATCACCCGCTTCTGAGCGTTGGTCAGCTCAAACGGCACGATACGGTGGATTTGTTCCATCAAGCGGTCGGCATCGATATGCATCGCAATCCCGCGCTCTTGGCGGGTCTGCTGGCGTTGGAGTCCGACCCCGATTTGCATCAGGAAGAACTCCTCGAACACGAGCCGTTGGCGTGCTGGCTCAATCTGGTCTGCACTATCGGGAAAGTGGATTTGGCGCAGAGCATCGGACAATCTCATCAAACCCACTCGGCGCACCACACTGGGGGGAAGCACATCGGGCATCTGGTCTGCCACTTGGAGCGCGTTGTACACAATCTGGCGCATCCGCTTCTGGCGTATCCCCTCTGTGAGCGGATAGATAGGTACGATTCGGTTCATCCCCAGCAGGTCGTTCGGGTCGTCGTCCGAGCCTAACTCTTCCCACTCAGGCGATTCGATTTGCAGTCCCCAGCCCGACTCCTTCACCGTGCCGTAGACCACTATTTTCTTATTGCGCAGTTTGAGCAGGGTGTCTTTCATGTAGGGCTGGTTGAACCAGATGAGTTCGAGCATTCCAGAGCCGTCGTCAAGGAACGCTTTGGTGAGGGTCATGTGGGGTCGGGGGCGCAGGTTATCGGCTGTGACGAGCGTGCCCATAAAAGTTGCGGGTTCACCCACGCGGGCGTGGGCAATCTTGCGGAACTGGGTTCGGTCTTCATAGCGCCGTGGCAGGTGGAACAGCAGGTCGCCGACCGTGTAGATGTCCAGTTTCGCCAGCACTTGGGCGACCTTGTCGCCGACCCCTCTTAGAAACCGCACCTCCGTTTCGGGCGTCAGCCCCCTTGCTCTCTGCGCCATGATAGACAAGAGTATACCTATCGATTCTCCATTTTTCCCCGAAATTCCCCCCAAAATTCGCCAAATTCCCGCCATAGACCTTGACAATGTCATATGACAGTGTGGTATAATAGGGGCACCATGGCGGAGATAAAACACGCGCCTTGGACCATCCAAGAGCTGGTGAAGCGAGTGGAGCAGGCGTTGCAGGCAGACTACGCTGGGCAGCTGAACCGACGCGTGCGCGACCTGCCCAGCCTGCGCACCATTCGGCTCTACACCACTCTGGGGTTGCTCGACCGACCGTACCTACAGGGGCGCACAGGCTACTACGGTACGCGCCACCTGATGCAGTTGGTCGCTATCAAACGGCTTCAGGCGGAGGGACTGTCGCTGGCGGAGATACAAGAACGCCTGCTGGGGCTGACCGATTCGGCACTTGCGGAAATTGCCCGAGTTCCCCTCGCCCTACTTTCTGCTGAAGTGACCGAAGCAGAAACTCCTAACGGCACATCTCGACGCCAAACCGCCTTCTGGAAGCTGACGCCCGCCGTGCGCGAGGCAACCACTACGACGGAACGCCCCCCTGCCCCCGTTCGGCATTGGCAGAGCATCGAGCTCACCGAAGGCGTCCACCTGCTCATCGAGTCGGAGCAACCCCTAAGCAAGGAGGCGGTGGAAGCACTCCAAGAGTCTGCCCGCCCACTCCTGCGCACCCTTCAACGCCTGCGCGCAAGGCGCAACGAATCAGACATGGAGGCAGAACAATGACACAACTCAAACTGAAAAGGTTAGAGACATTCAAGATGCTCCAGTCCCAGAACGGGCTGGGCGCGCTGTCGACCCCGCAGGGCAACCTGCCCCTGAAACGCGTCGAGGTTCATACCCGCATCGCAGGCGTGATTGCCCATATCACCCTGAAACAGACCTTCAAGAACACGCTGAGGATACCGCTGGAAGCGACCTACATCTTCCCGCTCCCGATGCGCGCAGGCGTTCATCGGTTCACGATGGAGGTCGGCGGGCGCATCATCGAGGGCGTTCTCCAAGAGCGAGAACAGGCACGACGCGAGTACGAGCACGCACTCCAACAGGGACACCGCGCATCCATCGCCGAAGAGGAGCGTCCGAATGTGTTTACGATTCGTGTGGGCAACATTATGCCCAGCGAAGAGGCGCACATCACGCTCGAAATGGCGATGCCCCTTGAGGTGCAAGATGGCGAAGTGACCTATCAGTTCCCCTTGGTGGTTGCCCCGCGCTACATTCCGGGCATTCCGCTGGATGGCGACTCGGTGGGCGATGGCGTCGTGCCCGACACCGACGAAGTGCCCGATGCGTCGCGTATCACCCCGCCCGTGCTGTTGCCTGGTTTCCCGAACCCCGTGCAACTTGCCTTGACCGTCGAGATCGACCCCTGCGGAACCACCCTACACGACTTGCGCTGTAGCCTGCACAAGAACGCCACGCTCACCGAAACGGACGGCGTTTATCGGATTGAGCTTCAGCCTGGTGAACGGCTCAATCGTGACTTCATTCTGCGCTATCGGATTGCTGAGGAGCATCTGAAGGCGTTTGCAGTTCTCTCGCCCGATGAGCACGACCCCGAAGCAGGCACGCTCATGACGGTCATCAACGCCCCACGCGTGGACACAACCCTAACCACCCCGCGCGACATCGTAGTCGTGTTAGACCGTTCGGGCAGTATGGACGGCTGGAAGATGGAGTGC
>FWWM01002053.1_pt1 | contig 56713 bp, 63 predicted proteins | sample 2228351 | NCBI WGS metagenome assembly FWWM01 (sample SAMEA103939774, study PRJEB20133) | metagenome
GCACGTCGTATCTCACTATATAGATCACGGAAAGAAAAGCGGAAATGACGTCGTTTGTCCCATATGCAACTCAAAGGTAAAGAGCCAGCAGTATAGACATCACGTAAGGCAACACTTCGCCGTTAAGAGAGAGCGGAGTTATATATGCGGCATATGCGGCAGAAGTTTCATATCAATACGATCACTCATTGTACACATAATGAAGGCGCACGAGTAATGGATTTAACTGTTTTTTTCCTCCTAATTTGGCCGCCGTATGTGGCCAACGGCTCAGCCGTCTTCGCCTCACGGCTCAAATGGCGCCACCCAGTGGATTTTGGGAGGAATTTTATAGACGGTAGGAGGATATTCGGAGACGGGAAGACTTATGAGGGCGTCGCCATAGGCATAGCGACTGGGACAGTGCTTGGCTACTTTCCCAACCTTGTATATCACGTAATTGGCGTTTTTGACGCGTTTGTGCTATCCGCTTCCGCCGTGTTGGGCGATCTCATAGGCGCTTTTATAAAACGAAGGCTGTGCATGCCCAGGGGGCATCCGGCGTTTCCCTTAGATCAGCTAGACTTTTTACTCACTGCGTTTCTCGTCTATAGCCTCTTCAGGGAAATTCCGGTTGTCTATGTTTTAGCGGCTGTGGTGATAACGCCGGTTATTCACCGCGCAACAAACTACGTCGCTTACTTGCTTAAGTTAAAGAAGGAGCCATGGTAATTATTTATTAACCCGCTTTAACGTCCAACTATGCACATCGTCATAGGCGATAGGTCAACAGTGGCGCTTTTCAAACTAATGGGATTTGAGGGGAAGACTATAGAGGATCCTGCAGAGGCGCTTAACTTTATAAAGAAAAGCCTCGATACATATGACGCTATTTTTATAACGTCGAAAATCGCCAAGACTATTAGGAGAGACCTCGATGAGATCAGGATGAGAAATCCGCGCAAACTGTTGGTCGAGGTGCCTAGCGTTGAAGAGGGGATGGAGCGGGAGGTTAACTATTTACAGATTGTGAGACAAGTACTGGGAGGATAATCTATTAAAACTGTTGAGTTAAGGGCGGCGTGTCGCTCTTTGAGGACTTGATACGGGCTAAAATAGCCGAGCTTGAGGAGTTGAAGAAAAACTTGCTTGTAGATATTGAGACTAGGATTAGGCGTGAGGCTTATGCGTTGCTCAATAAATTCACTGGGCAAATTACAAGTGTTGAAAGCGAGGTGACTCTGGAGCGCGAACGTATTATTTACGAGGCCCTTGTGAACTCCAGGAGGAAAATTGCTGAGACGTATGAAAACCTGTTGAAAGATTTGATAGACGCCGTGTACAGCGAGATAGACAAAATCAGGGGGACAGAGAGATATGTAAAATTCCTTACTTTTCTCATACAAAACGCGATTAATTATATACAGTCTCGGGATGTTATTATATACACGTCGCCTAAGGATAGAGGCGTAGTTGAGGCTATTGCCAGAAGCCTTGGCATAACTGGTTTAATAAGTGAGAGGGATATGAGAGGCGGTGTGGTAGTGACCTCCCGCGACGGCAGCGTCACAGTGGACTACTCGCTGGAAACTATTGTGGCCAATAAGCTAGAAGAATTAAAACACCTCCTGTACCTTGGGATACAATGAGCGGAAAAATTGAATACATCTCAGGCCCAGTCGTAAAGGCGGAGCTCCCAGGCGCTAGGCTGTATGAGCTCGTCTTTGTGGGCGAGATTAAATTATTTGGCGAAGTCGTGAGAATACAGGGCGAGAAGGCCTTTATCCAAGTCTATGAGGACACCACTGGTTTAAAGCCCGGCGAGCCCGTGGAGAGGACTGGGGAGCCCCTTAGCGCTTGGCTGGGCCCGACAATAATCGGCAAGATTTACGACGGAGTCCAGCGGCCGCTGAGAAATATCGAGGAGATTTCTAAAAACCCATTTATAGCCCGCGGCATTGGTTACGACAAGGCTCCGCCGCTCGACTTAAAGGCCGAGTTTGACTTCAAGCCGGCAGTCAAGCCCGGAGAGGAGGTGTATCCCGGAGACGTGCTCGGCTCAGTCAAAGAGACGGAGCTGATGACGCACTACATCTTATATCCGCCTCTTCCCGAACACGCCCCTGGGGTTGTCGAGTGGATCGCCGACGGGAAGTACAAAGTTGACGACGTAATTGCCAGGGTTAAAACAAAGCGTGGGGTAGTGGAGGTGAAAATGTGGCATAAATGGCCGGTGAGGAGGCCGAGGCCGTTTAAAGAGAAGCTCCCCCCAGTAGAGCCGCTCATAACAGGCGTGCGGACTGTGGACACTATGTTCCCCATCGCCAAGGGCGGCACCGCGGCGGTTCCCGGCCCCTTCGGCTCAGGCAAAACCGTCATGATCAGGACCTTGTCCATGTTTGCCCAAAGCAGATTTATAATCCCGGTGCTCTGCGGTGAGAGGGGCAACGAGGCGGCCGATGCCTTGCAGGGGCTTTTAAAATTAAAAGACCCCTCCACGGGGAGGCCGCTTCTGGAACGTACGACAATTATCGTTAACACCTCTAATATGCCGGTCGCCGCTAGGGAGGCATCGGTTTACATGGGGACTACCCTGGGCGAATACTTCCGCGATCAGGGCTACGATGTGTTAGTCCTGGCGGATTCCACTTCGCGCTGGGCTGAGGCCATGCGCGAAGTGGCGCTCCGCATCGGCGAGATGCCCTCAGAGGAGGGGTATCCGGCGTATCTCCCCACTAGGCTGGCGGAGTTTTACGAGAGGGCAGGGCGCGTTGTATTGTACGGTAGCAAGGAGAGAGTTGGATCTCTCACAATTGCCGCCTCTGTCAGCCCGCCTGGAGGCGACTTCACAGAGCCCGTGACTTCGAACACGCTCCGCTTCATAGGCGCCTTCTGGCCGCTGTCCCCCAGACTGGCCTACAGCCGCCACTACCCGGCTATTGACTGGCTAGTGGCGTTTTCTAGATATGTGGACACGGTAGAGGTGTGGTGGTCTAAAAACGTGTCGCCTGAGTGGAGGAGGATTAGAGATGCGCTTCAATCTATCCTTGTGAAAGAGGCAGAGTTGCAAGAAATTGTGAGAATTCTGGGCACTGAGGCCCTCAGCGAATATGAAAAGCATATTCTAAACGTAGCGTTTATGATTAGAGAGGGGTTCTTAAAACAAGACGCCTACAACCCAGTGGACACCCCGTCGGCGCCAATTAAACAATTCCTACTAATGAAGGCCATATACACGTATTATGAAGAGGGGCTAAAGGCAATTGAGTCCGGAGTGCCCGCCTCTGTTTTAAGAGAACTGGAAACTGTCAAGCGGCTACCGAGGCTGAGAATGGAAGTGACTAACGACGTGGCAAAGGAGGAGCTCACTAAATTTATCGAAAGCCTTGTAGCAGAGATCAGGGCAACTACAAACAGAAGGGGATAATTCCTATTTTTTCAGAACAACCCAATGTCTTTTGGGCGCGAATATTTATAAACTAAGACCGGCCGGCTGTCGTGTCGAGGATAAGCCTTGGAGTTAAAGAAGTTACGGTTATCCCACGGGAAGAGGCCAAAGAGCTTCTCAAAAGGATGAAGCTCAGGCCCTGGCAGTTGCCCTGGATAAGGGCCAGCGACCCGTTGGCGCAAAAGGCTGGGGCTAAGCCTGGGGATGTGCTCAAAATAGTTAGAGAGTCGCCGACAGCAGGCGAGGCTGTGGTCTACCGCTTAGTGGTGCCCGGGTAGTTAAATTTTTTATACCACTACCTCCAGTGGGGCAATGGTAGATCTACTTCCGTTGCCAGTGGTATCATCCCCGTCAGATGGGGAGTTTCCTACGCGGGATGATCGGTGGGCCTTAGTGGAGAGGTTTATTAAAGACAAGGGCCTTGCCAATCACCAGATTAAGTCTTTTAACGACTTTCTAGATAAGAAACTGCCGAAAATTGTGGAGGATTTTAAAGTAGTTGAGACTGAGATTAAGGGGCTTAAGCTAGTTCTGGAAAAGATTGAGGTGGGGTGGCCTAGGATAAAGGAAAGCGACGGCTCTGAGTCTTTAATTTACCCAATGGAGGCGAGACTTCGCAACGCCACTTATTCGGCGCCTCTCTACCTAACTGCGACTTTATACGTTGACGACGAGCCCTATGCCACGGAGACGTTTTACATCGGTGAGTTGCCCATAATGGTTAAGTCAAAGCGTTGTAATTTAACTAGGCTGAGACCCAGCGAGTATGCCAAGAGGTTTGAAGACCCGCAGGACTTCGGCGGCTATTTCATTATTAACGGGAGCGAAAGGGTTATAATTTCACAAGAGGATTTAGTCGCCGACCGGCCTATTTATGATAAGGGCGACAAGCCCTCAGTGAGGTTCTTGGCTAAGACTATCTCCACGGGCATAGGGTATAGAAGCACATTGACTGTAGAGCTGAATAAAGACGGCGTGATTTACGCCACTCTCTCGGCAATGCCTGTGAAAATACCCTTCCCCATCTATATGAAGGCCTTGGGCTTGGAGACTGATGAAGACGTGGTAAAGGCGGTGTCAGACGACCCGGAAATCCAGAAGGAGCTTCTCCCCTCCCTTATAGCGGCCAATCAAATAGCTATCACGAGGGAGGACGCGTTGGATTATATCGGCGGGAAAGTGGCCGTGGGACAGCCAAGGCCTGTGAGAATTGAGCGGGCTTTGCAGTTGCTCGATAGGTACTTCCTGCCGCATCTAGGCACTACAGTTCCTGACGAGAAGAAGCAACAAGAGATTAGGCTGAAAAAGGCGTTAATGTTAGGCCAGATTGTAAAGGGGCTTGTGGAGCTTCACCTCGGCAGGAGGAAGCCTGACGACAAAGACCACGTCGGCAATAAGAGAGTGAGGCTTGTGGGCGACTTAATGACTCAGCTGTTCCGCACCGTGTTGAAACAATTCCTCCAAGAGCTGAAGAGCCAGTTGGAGAAATATTACGCAAGGGGGAGGATACCGCATATACAGACTATTGTGAGGCCAGATATTATTACCGAGCGCGTGAGGCAAGCCCTGGCCACAGGTAACTGGGTCGGCGGCAAGACTGGGGTTTCGCAGATATTAGACCGCACTAACTACCTCTCCACCCTTAGCTATTTAAGGAGAGTGGTCTCCTCGCTCTCAAGAACCCAGCCCCATTTCGAGGCGCGCGACTTGCACCCAACTCAGTGGGGCAGGCTCTGCGCAGTCGAGACGCCTGAGGGCCAAAACGTGGGGCTTGTGAAAAACTTAGCGCTTTTGGCCGAAATTACCACGGGCGTTGACGAGGGAGAAGTTGAGCATATGCTTTACAACATGGGCGTAATCCCCATACTAAAGGCCAGGGAAGAGGGGGTCTCTGGCGCCGAGGTTTACTTAAACGGGAGGCTTATAGGCGTGCACCCCAACCCCGAAGAGCTGGCCAAAACAGTAAGAGGATTGAGGAGGCAGGGCAAAATAAGCGACGAGATCAACATCGCCGTTATAAACGGAACAGTTTACGTCAATTGCGACGGAGGTCGAATTAGAAGGCCCCTCCTTGTCGTTGAAAACGGCAAGTTGAAATTGACAAGAGAAATTGTAGAAAAGGTGAAGCGCGGTGATTTGACTTGGGACGATCTAGTTAAAATGGGGGTTGTGGAGTATTTAGACGCAGACGAGGAGGAAAACGCCCACATCGCCACAGATCCCCGGGGCAATCTCACTAACTACACACATGTAGAGATTATACCCTCTTCAATACTAGGCGCCATCGCCTCTATTATACCCTACATAGAGCACAACCAATCCCCGCGCAATCAATACGAGGCCGCTATGGCGAAGCAGTCCCTAGGCCTCCCCCAGTCTAACTTCTTGTATAAGTTAGACTCCAGGGGCCACATGTTATACTACCCAGAGAGGCCCATAGTTACTACGCGGGGGCTAGAGCTAATAGGTTATTCGAAAAGGCCGGCTGGCCAAAACGCAGTAGTTGCATTGCTGACGTACACAGGGTATAACATAGAGGACGCGGTGATATTAAACAAGGCGTCAGTGGAACGGGGCATGTTCCGCTCTGTATTTTATCGCACTTACGAGACAGAAGAACAGAAATATCCAGGCGGCGAAGAGGACAGAATAGAAATACCTGACAGCTCCGTTAAGGGGTATAGAGGCCCGGAGGCTTACAGCCACTTAGATGAAGACGGCATTGCGCCGCCAGAGGTGTACGTGAGTAGCAACGAGGTGCTTATAGGCAAGACGTCGCCGCCGAGGTTCTACACCACTCTTGAAGCAGAGCGTATTTTAAAAGAAAGGCGCGACGCCTCAGTCGCCGTTAGGCGCGGCGAAAAGGGCATAGTGGACAAGGTCATAATCACCGAGTCGCCTGAAGGCAATAAGTTAGTAAAAGTAAGGCTGAGAGAGCTCAGAGTGCCCGAGCTCGGCGATAAGTTCGCGTCTAGACACGGCCAGAAGGGAGTGGTGGGCATGTTGCTCAGGCAAGAGGATATGCCCTTCACCGAGGACGGAATAGTCCCCGACATTATAGTCAACCCACACGCGTTGCCTTCGCGCATGACTGTGGCCCAGCTATTAGAAAGCATTGCTGGCAAATTAGGCGCATCTACCGGGCAACTCATAGACGCCACGCCTTTCGAGGGAGTCAAAGAGGAGGATTTAAGAAAGCTTTTGTTAAAACTGGGGTACAAGTGGGACGGCAAAGAAGTAATGTACAGCGGGATAACAGGAGAGAGGTTAGTCGCAGACATCTTTATTGGCATAGTCTACTACCAGAAACTACACCACATGGTCGCCGACAAAATACACGCAAGAGCCAGAGGGCCTGTGCAGATATTGACAAGACAGCCCACCGAGGGCAGGTCGCGCGAAGGAGGCCTTAGATTAGGAGAAATGGAGCGCGACGTGCTTATCGCCCACGGGGCCTCGGCCCTGTTGTATGAAAGATTGGTGGAGTCAAGCGATAAGTATGTAATGTACGTCTGTGAGCTCTGCGGGCTCCCCGCCTATTTAGACGCCAAGTCTAATAAGCCGAAGTGTCCAATACACGGCGACACAGGCCAGTTCGCCAAAGTGGTGGTCCCCTACGCCTTCAAACTACTGCTACAAGAGCTGATAGCCCTCGGCATATATCCCAAGCTGGAGCTCTCAGAAGTATTAGAATAATCGCCCGTGGCACTAGCTTTATTATAAGTCCGCTTTGTGTAAAGATTGGAAACTTTTTAAATGGGTCTGTGTGTATCGCCGTGTCATTAAGGGAGGAATTTGACGCCATACCTAAAAAGGTAATTAAGTCTATTAAGTTCGGCGTCCTCAGCCCCGAAATGATTAGGAAGTACAGCGTTATGGAAGTGACGACCTCGGAAGTATATGACGAAGGCGGCTTGCCTGTGCGTGGGGGTATTGCGGATAGAAGGCTGGGAGTCGCCGAGCCGGGCTCGCGGTGTGAGACCTGTGGGCAGACTCACGACGTGTGTCCCGGCCATTTTGGCCACATTGAGCTGGTGAAGCCGGTAATACACGTCGGCTTTGCCCGTATAATATACGACGTCTTGAGGGCCACGTGCCCCAACTGCGGGCGTATAATGTTGCGAGACGAGGAGATTGAGAGGTATAGGGAGAGGCTTAACAAGCTTAAGGCGAGGTGGAGGCTCTTGGCCTTGAATCTACACGAAAAAATTAGGAAGAAGGCCACGGAGCGTATGACTTGCCCCCACTGTGGTTATAAGAGGAATAAGGTTAGATTTGAGCGGCCGTATTACTTCTATGAGGAGACTGAGAGCGGCGCCTTGGTGAAGCTAGACCCCGAGGTGTTGAGGGAAAGGCTTAGTAAAGTTCCAAGTGAGGATTTAGAGCTACTCGGCATAAATCCCTCAGTGGCCAGGCCGGAGTGGGCGATTTTGAAAGTCCTCCCAGTCCCGCCTCCGCACGTGAGGCCTTCTATTCAGCTCGAAACCGGCATTAGGTCGGAGGACGACTTAACGCATAAACTCGTGGATATTATCCGGATGAATGAAAAGTTAAAAATAGCTATTGAAACCGGCGCGCCTACTAATGTCGTGGACAATTTGTGGGAATTGTTACAATACCATGTGGCTACGTATTTTGACAACGAGTTACCCGGCATCCCTGTGGCTAAGCACAGAGGGGGGAGGCCTCTGAAGGGAATAGCCCAAAGGCTTAAGGGGAAGGAGGGGCGGTTTAGGGGGTCTCTCTCAGGCAAGCGCGTTAACTTCTCGGCCCGCACTGTTATAAGCCCCGATCCTCACATTAGTATAAACGAAGTCGGCGTGCCTTACGACATCGCCAAGGTGCTGACTGTGCCTGAGAGAGTGACTGCGTGGAATGTCGACGTGCTGAGAGAATACGTCATTAGAGGCCCGGAGAGTTGGCCGGGGGCCAATTACGTCGTGACGCCCGAGGGCCGGAGAATAGATCTGCGCTACGTGAAGGACAGAAAGGCACTTGCGGAGAGGCTTGCGCCGGGTTGGATAGTGGAGAGGCATTTAATTGACGGCGATATAGTCTTATTCAACAGACAGCCCAGTTTGCACAGAGTCTCAATGATGGGACACTTAGTCAAGGTGTTGCCCGGGAGGACTTTTAGACTGCACTTGGCCGTCTGTCCGCCTTATAATGCCGATTTTGACGGCGACGAGATGAACTTACACGTTCCGCAGACGGAGGAGGCAAGGGCGGAGGCCAGGGCGTTGATGTTAGTGGAGAAACACATCATTACTCCGCGTTATGGAGGCGCCATAATTGGCGCGCGGCAGGATTACATCATAGGCGCCTATCTCCTCTCGCACAAGTCCACGTTCCTCACTAAGAAAGAAGTCGCGTTCCTACTAGGGGCTGGCAAATCGCAAGAAGATCCCCCCGAGCCGGCCATTCTCCACCCCGTGGAGCTCTGGACGGGGAAGCAGATAATATCTCACTTCTTGCCTAAGGATTTAAACTGGGTCCAGCCTACGGCGTTTAAATCAAAATGTCAAAACGCCTATACGTGCCCCACGGATGAGTGGATTATAGTAATTAACGGCAATTTGGTAAAGGGAGTTTTGGACAAAAAGTCCATAGGCGCCGAGCAAGTGGACTCCCTTTGGCATAGAATTGCCCGCGACTATTCACCCGAGGTGGCAAGAAGGTGGCTCGACTCATCTCTGCGGCTATTCTTGAGATTCCTCGACTTGCGCGGGTTCACCTTCGGCATGGACTCAATATATATCCCGCCGGAGGCATATAGGGAAATTGACAATATAATTAAGGCGAGTTTAGAAAAGGTAGATAAGCTAATCGATGATTTTAGAAGCGGCCATCTTGAGGCAATGCCGGGCTTTACCGTTGAGGAGACCTTTGAGAACAAGGTCACGGAGATATTGTCAAAAGTCCGTGAAGATGCCGCAGTTGTGGTCGAGAAGTATATTGATAAAAACTCTGAGGGTTATTTAATGGCTAAAACGGGGGCCAGAGGAAGCATTGTTAACATCGTCCAAATGGTGGCTACTCTCGGCCAGCAGACAATCAGAGGTGAGAGAATTAGGAGAGGCTTTAGAACTAGGACGTTGCCGCACTTCCCCGTTGGCGACATAGGGGCTTTCTCAGGCGGTTTTGTGAGGAACTGTTTTAGATGTGGTTTGACGCCAGTGGAGTACTTCTTCCACGCGGCCGCGGGCAGAGATGGATTAATAGACACAGCGGTGCGTACTGCTCAGTCCGGCTATATGCAGAGGCGGCTTATTAACGCGCTACAAGACGTTTATGTGGCATACGACGGCACTGTGAGATTTGGCGGGGCTATGTTATTGCAGTATCTATACGGAGAAGATGGGGTTGATGTAAGCCGTTCAGACCACGGGAAAGTGGTTGATATAAAGTCCTTGAAGATGTGGATAAGATGATTTCTAGGGAGGAATTACTCTCAAAACTCTCGCAAGTGTTGCCGCAACCGTTGTACAAAGAGGTAGAAGAGGCAGTTAGAGATCTCGACGACGAGAAAGCACTACGTCTTGTATACCGGGTTTTAAAGCTATACGTCACCTCGCTTATAGATCCAGGCGAGGCTATAGGCATCGTTACGGCGCAGTCCATAGGCGAACCCGGCACTCAAATGATCCTCCGCTCTTTCCACTACGCTGGCCTGAGGGAGTTCTCCATGGCCAGAGGCCTTCCTAGGCTAATAGAGGTGGTAGACGCCAGGAGAACTCCGTCAACGCCTCTTATGTATGTTTATTTAAAACCGCCTTATAACAAGAGCAGAGAGGCCGCGGAATCTGTCGCGAAAAAGATTCAACAAGTCACGCTTGAAACGCTCGCCAAGGAAGTGGATGTGGATTACGTGGCTGGCACTGTGACGATAACACTAGATCAAGAGCAGTTGAAATACCGCGGGTTAACCCTAAAAGATGTGGAGAAAATAGTCGCAAAGGCAAAGGGCAAAGACGTGGCCATTTCCATGCGCGGATATACTATTACTGCCTCTCTCACGACTCCCGACATTCTTAAGATTAGGAAAATTAAAGATAAAATATTACAAATTAAAATCTCCGGCATTAAGGGGGTAAGGAAAGTGGTATTGCAGTACGATTCGAAAAACGACGAGTGGTATATAGTCACCGAGGGGACTAATCTAGAGGCCGTCCTCCAGCTTGAAGAAGTCGACCCGACGCGGACATATAGCAACGATTTACATGAAGTAGAAGAGGTGTTGGGAATCGAGGCGACGAGGGCCCTAGTGGCCCAGGAGATAAAACGTGTATTAGAAGAACAGGGCTTAGACGTCGACATTAGACATATGTATTTAGTTGCTGACGCCATGACTTGGTCGGGTAGGTTGAGGCCTATAGGCCGTCACGGAGTTGTTGGCAGTAAAGAGTCGCCGTTAGCCCGCGCTGCTTTTGAAGTAACTGTGAAGACTCTCATAGAGGCTTCTGTTAGAGGAGAGGATGAGCTATTCAAAGGCGTTGTTGAGAGCATAATTGCGGGCAAGTACGTTCCAATTGGCACAGGCATCGTGAGGCTTTTAATGCAGTTCTAAACGCATAAATCTTTTTAAAGCTTTATTTCACCTGGGCAAACGTGATTGATATAAGCAGAGAGCTCCAAGTCGCCATTAATACCGGCAAGGTGGTAATAGGCTTTGAAGAAACTAAAAAGGCCTTATTAACCGGCGCTCCGAAATTAATAATACTAGCGGCGAACGCCCCCAAATGGGCGAGAGATGATATAGAATATTATGCCAAACTCGCCGGCGTTCCTATATTTGTTTTCCCAGGTTCTAGTATTGAGCTGGGCGCTGCCGCGAAGAGGCCCCATAAAATTATGGCGCTGGCCGTTATAGACGCTGGTCAGAGCGAGATATTAAAGCTCGCGGAGCAGCATGCCTGACATACGGCTAACTGAGGAGGAAATTAGATACGCAACGCTTTTTGAAAGCATTACTGGCGTGACTCCAATTGACGTTGTTATAGATCCCGAGTATTCTCGAATAATTTACGTGGTTCAGAAAAACCAAGCGGCTATTGCGGTGGGGAAAGGCGGTTCCAACGTGAAGATGTTGAGGCAAATAGTAGGAAAAGATGTCGAGGTTGTGGAGGCCGGGGACACGCCTGAGGAATTAATTAAAAACAGCCTCTATCCTGCGAAGGTGATTATGGTTAAAGTCACTAAGGCGCCCTCCGGGGCTAAAGTGGCGATAACAACCGTGGCGCCGGAGGACAAGGGGGTGGCAATAGGCAAAAACGGCAGGAACATTGCCAGGGCTAAGCTACTGGCGAAGAGATATTACGACATAGAGAAGATAATCCTAGCCTAGGCGTTGTAAAATTTATTAACTATTAGTTGTCAGAGGGATGTGCCCGGTAAGAAGTCGCCATATGGATTGTTCGCAGGCGGTAAGCTGAAAAGGAAACGGCAGAAGTTCAGATGGAACGACGTGACGTACAAGCGCAAAATGCTGGGCCTCGTTGAGAAATACGACCCTCTTGAGGGCGCCCCAATGGCCCGGGGCATTGTGCTGGAGAAGGTGGGGGTGGAGGCGAGAAAGCCCAACGCGGCAGTTAGAAAGTGTGTAAGAGTCCAGTTGGTTAAAAACGGGAAAGTGGTAACGGCGTTTGTCCCTCTAGACGGTAGCCTTAACTACATCAACGAACACGATGAAGTGGTTATTGAGCGTATAGGCGGACCTGAGGGTAGAACTCTCGGCGATATACCCGGCGTAAGGTTTAAAGTAATTAAAGTAAACGGCGTCTCGCTCTGGGCCATTTGGCGGGGCAAGAAGCAGAAGCCTACAAGGTAATGGCTAGGGCTACAGTTGTAGAACGAGGCGAGTATTTTCTTAAGGCCGTTGTTGAAGGCGTCCCGCCGTCGCTTGTTAATTCCCTAAGGCGGGTAATAATATCAGAGCTTCCCGTCATGGCCATAGACAATGTAGTCGTTGTAAATAACACGTCAGTAATGTACGATGAAATGCTCGCCCACAGGCTTGGTTTAATCCCCTTGACAACGCCTTTACAATCGCTTCCTCCATATGAAGACTGCGTCTCTGGGCTTGCGGATCCCTCAGAGTGTAGCACTAGGTTAACGTTACAAGTCACCGCTGAGGGCGATACAACAATTTACTCCGGAGATTTGGCATCTGATAGACCCGATGTAGTCCCTGTATATAAAGATATACCAATTGTTAAACTTGTGAAGGGGCAGAGCATAGTCCTTGAGGCGTATGCAAAACTAGGCGTTGCCAAAGATCACGCGAAGTGGCAGGCGGCAACGGCGAGTTATTACTATTATCCCAAAGTAGTAGTTAAGAGTGAAAATTGTCGTGAAATGTGTAAAGAAATATGTAGACAGCTTGAGAATCCCATTGAATGTTCTTTTAATAAAGCGTGGACTTGTAAAGATTTATGTAAAGAAGGTCTTGAGGTTACGTGGGATAAGAATAAGTACGTTTTCTGGGTGGAGTCCTTTGGGAATTATGACGTTAACACAGCGTTAAGAGAGGCGTTTAGAATTCTAAAGAGGAAATTCGCCGTTTTTGCCGAGGAGCTATTTAGGAGGGCCTCCGTCGAGACAAAAGTTTAAATATAGATTAACTCGGAGTGACGGTATGCCTCCTAATCCAACAGGCCCGACAAATAGTCAATTGAGGATGTTAGCCAGATTTTTGAGAAAGGCAGCTAGGGCCAACTCCGCCAGTATATGGCGGGTAGTAGCTGAGTTTGTTGAAAAGCCGAGGAGGCAGAGAGTTATTGTAAATGTGGGTAAGTTGAATAGAGTGGCTAAGGAGGGCGATGTAGTCGTCGTGCCCGGTAAACTCCTCGCCGGAGGTCAGTTAAATAAAAAAATTATTGTCGCCGCGGTGAAGATATCTCCAAAGGCTGCCCGGAAAGTAATAGAAGCCGGAGGCGAGGTGCTCACTATTCCAGAGTTAGTACGTAAATACCCAAGGGGGAGTGGAGTTAGAATAGTGATATGAACGTTGTAAAGAGGCCTCTAGATATATCTCAACTGCCAGATGCAGGTGAGGTAATAGTTGATGCGGAGGGGCACGTCGCGGGGAGACTAGCTACTTATATCGCTAAGGCGTTACTTGAGAGGCCGAATTTAAGAATAGTTGTAGTAAACGCCGAAAAGCTCGTGATAACTGGAGATGAGAAAATGGTGATTGAGTGGTTTAAGAGAAAAATAAGCGAGTGGCGTACGCATTATAACCCAGAGAAGGCGGGCCCTAAGGTGCCGAGGAGGCCCGATAGAGTATTTAAGAGAATTGTACGAGGCATGTTGCCCAAGAAGAGCGAGACTGGCCGCTCTGCGTTGAAGAGACTGCGAGTATATATGTCAATTCCCATTGAAATAATGCAAAGAAAGCGGTTAGTGTTATATGAAGTGCCCGAGGCAAAGCTGAGGTTAAGGCCGTTGCTTCAGTACACAACTCTTGAGGAAGTTTGGCGCAGTATTGACCCTGAAGCCTGGGAGAAGTGGAGAAGAGCCGTGGAGGTGTGGGGCAAAAAATTAAAACAAGTTGCTAGCGGATAGCCATGTCGATTAAAGTGCCCAGCGCCGAGGTATTACAAGAGACCCCAAGGGTAGTGATATCTGTGGGCAAGAAAAAGACCGCAGTGGCCAGGGCCATAATTAAGCCGGGAATTGGGCGGGTGAGAATCAACGGCTATCCCTTAGAGCTCTGGCCAATTGAAATGGCCAGGATTAAGATGAGCGAGCCTCTAATATTGGCGGGGGAGCTTGCGAAAAAAGTCGACATAGATGTAAATGTTTCTGGCGGCGGTTATATGGGCCAGGCCGTGGCTGTTAGAATCGCCATGGCGAGGGGGCTAGTGGCGTTTTTCCAAAGCCAGGAGCTCAAAGAGCTTTATGAGCGCTATGATCCATATATGTTAAAAGGCGATCCGCGCCGTACTGAGCCTAAGAAGCCTGGTATAAAACACGCAAGAAGCAAGAGGCAGAAGGCTTATAGATGATTATACCAATTCGCTGTTTTACTTGCGGAAAACCCTTGGGCCACCTCTACGCCGTTTTTAAGCGGAGGGTACTCGCTGGAGAGCATCCCGGAAGAGTTCTAGACGACCTTGGCGTCACGAGGTATTGTTGTAGAAGAACGCTTATGGCGCATGTCGAATGGATAGATGACGTCTTGTTATACGAGCGGCGTAGTTGAGCAAGACAGTAGGGGTTAAATTTTATATATTGCCCAATACGGCCTTGGACATGTCGAAGGCGCAACAAGTGAAACTGCCCTCTCCAATTAAGGTATTGACAAAAATGCTTAACAAGGAAATTATAGCAAGGCTTAAAGGCGGCGTCGCAGTAAAGGGGGTTTTAACTGCCTACGACGGCTGTATGAACCTCGTGCTCAACGATGCAGCTGAGTTAGACAAATCGGGAGAGCCGAAAACGCGATATGGGCGTATAGTAATTAGAGGTTCTCAAGTGATATACGTATCGACGAGCGAAGTGACGCCATGATAGTAGTAGGCAAAGTTGATAAAACCCCCGTCGCTAAGAGATTAGTTGAAATCGTTGAAAGAAAGGGTCAGGGCCATCCTGACTATATTGCAGACGGCGTTGCCGAATGGGTTAGTAAATATCTCTCTAAGTACTACCTAGAACGCTTTGGGGTGATTCTACACCATAATGTTGATAAGACTCTTGTAGTTGGAGGACAAGCCTCGCCGCGTTTTGGAGGCGGGGAGATCTTACAGCCTATATACATCCTGGTATCTGGAAGGGCTACTTACGAAGTGAGGACTAAAGAGGGAGTTGTCAAAATCCCGCTGGGGCCTATAGTAATGCAGGCGGCCAGAGACTGGATTAAAAACCACTTCCGCTATTTAGATCCCGATGTACATGTTGTTATAGATTACAGAATTGGCCAGGGCTCTGCGGATTTAGTTGGTATTTACGACTTGGGAGTGAGGGGCATACCCCTCGCCAACGACACTTCGGTTGGAGTTGGCTACGCGCCTCTCACTCCTCTAGAGGAGTTAGTATATAAGACTGAACGATTGCTTAACTCTAGAGACTTCAAGGCCAAGTATCCAGAAGTTGGCGAAGACGTTAAAGTAATGGGCGTGAGAGTGGGCAAAGAGGTGAAGTTAACTATTGCAACCGCGATGATAAGTAGGTTAGTCAAGGACAAGAGCCACTACCTCTCTGTTAAAGACGATGTTAAGAAGGCGGTTGAGGACCTCGCCTCGAAGATAGCGCCTGAGTATAGCGTAGAAGTTACAATTAACGCCGCGGATAAGCCTGAACACGGCATATTTTACCTTACGGTCACTGGGACATCTGCAGAACACGGCGATGACGGTATGACGGGAAGAGGCAATAGGGCTAATGGGCTTATAACGCCTATGAGGTCAATGTCGCTGGAAGCCGCCGCTGGCAAAAACCCAGTGAGCCATGTTGGGAAGATTTACAACGTAGTGGCGCAAAAAATCGCCGATAGAATATATAAAGAAGCTAAAGATGTAATTGAGGTATATGTAGAAATTGTTTCGCAAATAGGAAAGCCTATAAATGAACCCAAGATACTTAATATAGAAATTATAAAAGATGGCGAACTCACGGGAGAGGTTAAAAACGAAGTTGAGGCTATAGCCAAAGAAGAGCTTGGCAGGATAACGCAAGTCACAGATTTGATACTGAGGGGAGAAGTCTCGCTGTATTAAACGCCGCCTAGCATACGTCTATACTGTTGAACTATTTTTTTCAAATCGAGATCCTTTTGGCTGTCCATGTGGCGTTTGATCTCTTCGGTTAACTCCCTTACTGCGTCAAAGTCTATTACAAAAAATTCGCCGAGTTGCAACTTGGCCACTTGTTTAAGCGGGACTCCCATTGTTCCTCTGGCTACAGCCTCTTGCACAGTATCTATATTTTTACAAATGATTCCGACGCTTTCGCCTCCTTTACACTCTACTAATTCTGACAAATGCAGTAATTTGTACTTACTGCCGTAATTTGTTAAAATTTCTAAAAATGTTTTTTTCAACATCTCTATTTCTGTCTCCTTTTCCATTATTGCTACTGTTAAGGTATTAATTCTATTTTGCAACTCTCTGTATTTCAAGTCGCGCCACTTGCTGTCTTCAAGAGATCTCTTTAACTGGGCGCATTCAGACCTCAGCGCCTCAAGCTCTTTTTGCAACTGCATATTTTCATACTCAAGCGCTTTTATCCGAGTTGTGAAGCTTTCATCTCTTCCACCGCAAGGCTTCTCCACTGTCACGTATACAACTTTTACCTCCTTCTCCTCCCGTTTTTTCAAAGCCTCAGAGACGGCTTGCGCTATAGAATAGCCGCGTACAATTAGAGCCTTTGCGTATTCAACTTGGTCAAATTTGAGTATGCTACCGAACTCTTTCTCCAGTTTCTCAAATTTCGGCTTGAATTCTTGGTAGGCCCTATAGGCCGCGGCCAGGGCGTCTCTCTCGTGGCTTGTACCAGCTTTCCACTTAGTTTTTTCAAGTATTTGGGCTTTTTCTTCAGACGATAAATCGCGGCTAGGCGTGTACAGCACAGCCCCGCACATAGCCGCCAGCCGCTTTACAAACTCCGGCGCCTCCGCGACGTCTGTTGCGATAACCACCGGCACCCCCCATTGGTGTGCGTACCTTAGGACATCGCCCCGTGAAAAACCCCTGCGCGCTGTTGTATCTAACACCTCCCCATCCAGCGTCAACACGGCAATGCCAGTTACTATCCCTGGGTCGACGCCTACTATTAAAAACCTCTCGCGCGCCGGGACTCCGCCCCCTCTCGCCGGGGCGGAGTAAATTGTCACAGCTATGTCTATGCTACGCATAGGCTTTACGTATTTCCTAACGACTTCTCTATTGGCGTAAACCACAAACTTAGCGGATGTCACTTCGCCGGATTCCTCTTTGAGAAACAAATCGTAATCAAGCTTTGCTTCTTTTAGCTTCTCCTCTATTTTTGAAGCTATTGTTTTTATTCTATGAGTTACATTCCTCATAAATCTGTTCCTGCTCATTCCGCCAGGCGTAGTTGAAATCTTCCGGTGGACAAGTATTATAGTCTCCTCCTCGAATAGTTTAGCAGGAGTGCCAACTCCGCGGCTGGCTAACATTGCGAGATATGTAGCCGTTTCGATGGGGTCAAGATGTCCCCTATCTACTCCAAAATACCTTCTAACCAACTCCTCAGTTTTTAGATAGCCCTCAGCCCCCCGCGTGACTTCAATTACGTTAACTGAATACGGCAATTTGCCCAATATGCGTATAATACCCCTCCCGTGTTGGAATAACTCGCTTAAATTGTCAACTGCCAGCGTGTCGATTTTATACTTCTTGAATAAGTGTACAATATTCCGCGCCTTCTCAACCCCCCGTTCTACAAATACGCCGTTGTCAAATACTGCAAAGGCGAGAGAGCCATCAGGCGTTACGTCGACGCCCAGAATAGCCACAAGTTATAGAAAAGTAGTTTTATTAATTTCTAAGAGGAATTTCCCACCGCTATCCTCAGCCTCTCTTGCCGTCTTTAATAACTCATCAACGGGAATCTCGACTTGATACCTCTTGAAAAACTTCGCAATATTATTTAAATCGCGTTGGAGATGAAGCTCATAGTTATTATAGCCCAAAGGCACCCACTGCGGCCAGTCAATGACATAACTCCTATTCCCTACGATAATATTATACGGGGAAAGGTCTCCATGGACTATTCCCAGCCTTAAAGCCACGCCTAGCGTTAAAATCACGTCGTCTGCTATTTTTTTAAAATCGCCTTGTGAAAGCCTATAGAGCTCCACGCCCTCAACATAGCCCATCACTACCACATGTCTATTATACGTCAAGGGCTCGGGCACTAAGCCGCCGCCCTCAAAAACACGTTGGAGGGCAAAAAACTCGGCTAGTGCTGACAGTCTTGTTTCAAAAACTTCAGCCAAGTGTTTATACCTCGCCACTTTTGATCTGAAAGGCTCTTCATATCTAAACGCCGAGACGCCGCCTCTGTGGAATTTTATAGCCACTTTATAGCCAGAGGGCGTCTCCCCGGCATACACCACAGACTCTTTGCCAATACCTATAGGCGTGGGAGATATTTTAACTACTTTTCGCTGCACGCGCAAGGTGTGTAGCGCCAAGACGTCATATCCCAGCGCCGTGATTTTCCATCCCTTGTACGGAGCTAAATTTCTTCTTAAAAACCCGTAATAGTGGAGACGTCTTATGCTGTCTAACACCTCCTCTCTCCTATACCTCGCCCACTTCGTTATCAACTCCTCAGGCACAAATTCATATCTCCTGTGTCCAACTTCAATTACTCTCAGAACTCTGAGATCCCTCTTAGAAAGCTCGTGATATGCCCGTACAAGGCTCTTAATCACTAATATAAATAGTCATGTGAATATATAAAATATGAGGAGAGTAGTGACTCTAGTATCTAAGGAACAGGCAGAGGTAGGCCACCGCTTTCGCGTATTCAGCATACCAGAAGAGTGTAAAGACTGCAGGCTCTACCCCGTGTGTATGGGAAGGCTGGCGCCGGGAAGGAGTTATAAAGTCGTCGAAGTGAGGCCTTCAATGGGCCAGCGGTGTAAGATTACAGACGGCGAAATGGTCCCGGTTGTGGTGGAAGAAGCGCCGGTGATTGGCCTGCTACCTCTCAATAAAGCTCTTGAGGGCGTAGTGGTGACTTTCGAAGAGGAGTGCGCCGGGTGTGAGGGGTGTCCCAGCGATGTGGTCAAGAAAGGCGAAAAGATCAAAGTGGTTAAAATCGTAGGGAGGAAGAGGTGCAGAGGTAGGGAATTCGCTATCGTTGAGTTCTACGTCGTATCACCGCCTTCACCCTCAGGATCAAGTATCTCAGCGACTTCTCAAGGCCCTTCTCGCGCGCCTCCTTCACGACGTCTTTTAAAATAGACTTGGCCTCGGCGATCTTACCCTCGAGGGCTAACCTCTCTGCCTCTCTTAGACGAGTTATCAACTTTGCGGCAGTTGCGTACACCTCCTCAGCCATGAGGCGGTAAAAGATCACTCTTTAAATGTTTTAAGTGGGCTTAATTTACCCGTCTGTGGATAGAGTGGCCCTGTATATCAAAAACCTCGAAGAGGCTCTTGATAGCCTAGTACTGAGGGATGGCTCATACAAACATATAGTCGATCTCGCAAAGGCGTACTTAAAAGACTCCAAGTATTATTACTCCACTGGCGATAGGGAGACTGCCCTAGCTACAGTTTCCTATGCCGAGGGCCTACTGGATGCGCTAAAACTCATGGGCGTCGCTGATTTTAAGTGGAAAAAGCCCAGTGAAATAAAGAATGTAAAGAGAGTAATGGTCGCCGGCACGTTTGAAATTATCCACCCAGGCCATTTAGAATATCTTAAAAAGGCGTGGAACATGGGATACGTCATAGCTGTTGTCTCCTCCGATGAAAACGCCGAGAGGGCTAAAAAGAGGAAGATAATTATCCCTCAACAACAACGGGCTGAGGTATTAGCCTCACTTTACTACGTCCATGACGTTGTTCTAGGGCGCCCAGGCAATATTTTTGATATTTTCCACTCTGTAAAGCCCGATATAGTATTGTTAGGACCTAACCAAGGCGTGTCTGAAAGCGTGGTAAGAGAAGAGGCGAAAAAACGCGGCGTCGAGGTCGAGGTGATCAGACTGGAGAATTTAAAAAACTGCGAGCTGTGTAGCACGACTAAAATTATTGAAAAAATTCTCTCCACGTTTAATGCCGCCAATAAATATTGAGGCCGCCAGGCGGATCCAAGAGCGCTTAGCTCGACAAGTGACGTATGCGCCGCTACCTCCAGTTGAGACTGTTGCTGGACTTGACGTGGCGTACTCCGGCAGTTTGGCCTTCGGCGCCGCCGTTGTGGTAAAGAGGACGACGCTTGAAGTTGTGGAAACTGCGTGTTCCGTGTCGAGAATTGTAGTGCCTTATGTCCCCACATTCTTGGCGTTTCGAGAGCTCACTCCAATGCTGAGGGCTTATATAAAACTCAAGAGTAAGCCCGACGTAATTCTCGTGGACGGTCACGGCGTGGCCCACCCCAGGAGATTCGGCATTGCCTCACACATTGGGGTGGTCTTAAAAAAGCCCACTATCGGCGTTGCGAAATCAAGGCTATACGGAGAAGAAGTCGGAGATAAGCTTGTGGATCCCGCTACTGGCGAGGTGCTCGCCCTCATAATAAAATGCGGTGGGAAAAAGTACGTCTCTGTGGGATCTTACGCCACTCTTGATGAGGCCGCGGGGCTAGTTGCGCAACTGTGTAAAAGCGGAGATGTATATCCGCTAAGGTTAGCACATGAACTTGCAAATAAATTAAAAAAAGCCCATTTACCTGACGACAAGGACAGGGACTCTTGCCCTTGAAACAACGGCTTGCGACGCAGAGCCTAATACTAAACACTGTATAGCAGACAGCCCGCGGGAGCCCATTACTATTAAGTCCACTTCTTACTCCTCGGCGTAGTTCAATATCTCAGTAGCCGGGGTCCCCGATCTAACAGCTATATCATCGACGTTAACGCCCTTAGACTTTAAGGCATTGGCGGCCTCCTGGGCAATTTTCTTGGCCTTTTCGAGTGAGACCTGAGAGGGATCTGTGGAGACTGTTATCACATACACCGAGGCCCCTAAGGCCTTCGCAAGAGCTGAGGCGCGCTCCACTGCCTTTTTGGCGTGATCAGAGCCGTCGTGTGCCACTAGGATTTTTTGTACATGTTTTGAAAAACACATGGGTTTTATTACTTTCCTCCCGCCCCTAGCACCAGTAAACCTCTAATAAAGTACCTCCCCAGCGCTATGAATAACAGCAAAGGCGGAAGTGAGGCCAGCAATGCCGCTGAGAACATTTCGTTGTACAGATTCCCAGATTGACCCACGTAACTGAAGACTTTAAGCGTTATGTGGTTGTTATACGACCTGGAGAGCACCAGAGGTATGAAGAAGTTATTCCAACCGTTGATTGCAAGGTATGTCGCCGTGGACGTGAAAGCCGGCCCTAAAAGCGGCAGTACTGCCTTGGAGAATATAGTGAGCTCCCCTGCGCCGTCTATTTCGGCGGCCTCTACCACGGCACGCGGAAGCGCCGTGATGAATATTAACATCATTAACGTGGCAAATGGTGTGAAAAATATGAGCAAGCCCAAGGCTATGCCATACAGAGTGTCAAATAGGCCGATTTGAGACATAAAACGCGCTAAGGGGACAGCTGCCGATTGGTACGGCAAGTACGTGGCAATAGCCACAAATATCAATAACACATCTTTTAACTTCGACGTAGCTCTCCATAACGCATAGGCGCCCAACGCTCCAACAAACGTGGCAATTAGAGCTGTTGGGAAGACCACAAGCGCCGTGTTTAACAAAACCGGGGCGAGCTCGCCGCTTATCTTAACGAGTGTTGATAAATCAATAGAAGAGGGAGTAAAAACGGGAGTCGTTAACACCTCAGACAGCGGCTTCAACGCGCCGACTACGAGGACGTATAGCGGGAGCGCCCAGACAGCGCCTACAATTACAATTAATAAATGTACAGCGAATTTCATCTGATCCACTTCTTTAAGCTAAGAAGCGAGTACGGAATCACAATGATTGCCGAAATAGCGATTATAACTACAGCAGTAGCGCTGGCCACAGCGATATAAATAGCTGTGAACTTCATAAATGTGTACATAACTAACGTCATGACATTAGGATTTAGAAAAAGTATAGAATATGGTAAATCAAACATTTGAATTGAGAATAATGTAAAGAATATTGTCGAAATTATTAAACTCTGTCTTGATTGCGGTATAACCACTTTAAGCATTGTGTACAACCTGCTGGCTCCATCTATCTGTGCGGATTCTAGCTGAGCTTTGTCGATATTGTAAAACATGGCGAGGTAGAATAGCGTGGCCAGACCAGAATATGCCCAGACGGAGACTAAGGAAATACTCCAGAAAGCGTTATCCCCCTGGAGTGGATTGCCAAAATATTTACCCACTCCCCTATCGACATCTAGAAGCCACCTCCATATTATGCCAGAGACAACTAGTGATAAAGAGAGGGGGTATATAAAATACGCCGTGAGGATATTTCTCGCGCGGGCGCTATTTATGTTGTATATCAACGATGCCACCAAAAGGCCCACTAGATTTCCCGCTCCTACTAATACAACAATCCAGAGTAGAGTTTTAAATAAGGCTGTTTGGAAAAGGGGATCTGTAAATAACTGTAAATATGTTGATAACCCTACAAATTCATAATTAGGTTTTAATACTGAATAATCAGTAAATGAGTAATATAAATTCCACAATATAAAAGTGTATAAAAAAGCTGTTAATAAAAAAAGAGGGATTGAAAAAAGTATTAAGCTTATTCTCATTTGACCCAAGGCGGCTGATATCCGCCAAAGGGCTTTCCAGGGGCGCCCATGTACCAAGTATCTTTCCACAAGGAGCGCTGCGTGGCCAGCGCCTTTGCAAGTGCGTCGTACCACAAGTCAGCCCTACCCGTCTGCACAAGCACTATAGACTGTTGCATAAGCGATTGCCACACGTCTGAAAACAGCGCGCCGTGTGTGAGACTGAGGACATAAGACTTCGCGTTTCTATACTCTTCCACTTCCCACCTCTGAATAGCCGTGGGGTATATTGAGGGATCTATATTCTTGTATACCGCAATAGATCCCTTTAATGGGTTGAATATAGACTGCCCCTCCGGACTTGCGAAGTATTTAACAAACTGAATGCCTAAATCTGTAACAGGCCCCCCGGCGGGCACCGCAACCGAGTCTATGACGAGATTATACACGCCCTGCGTGCCGGGAAACGGCGCCACTATAATATTACAGTCAGGAGTAATAGAGGTATGCGGACACATCTTTACTTGGGGATATACGTTGTATATTAGGCCTACAACCCAGTCGCCATCCACATGAGCGAGGCCTTTGCCGGCCACTAAATCTGCCACAGCGCCTGTCCAGTCCAGCGCGGGCCAGTTAGTTGGGAAGGTTTTTGACAGCGTTAAGAAAATCTCAGTCGCCTGTCTCAACGATGGGTCATCAGCAGGGAGCGTGCCGTACATAAACATTATAAATTTCTGAGGCCCCGCAACCGCTAAAAATACCTGCTCCCAGAGGTGAAGTATTGTGAATTGATCGGCGCCGGCCTGGAGGAGACAGGGTATTCCAGCTGAAGAGGCCTTGTTGCATAACGACAGTAAGTCATCAAGCGTTTTCGGCACAGAGCCCCCCAGCTTGTCCAGAACCTGTCTGTTGATGAAAATGAGATTCGCGCGGTGTATGTTCACCGGCAGAGCGTATATTTTCCATTCAGCGAACAAGCAGAAAGCACCTCGGAAGCTTGAACCGTCATGTCTATCTCCTTGGCTACTTGGCTAAGCTCTACAAAACTCCCCTCGCCCTTAGGCGCCACATATATATAACTTAACATCTCAGGCCCGCAGTGCACTTGAAAAGCAGCCGGGGGACTGCCCGCCTGCATTAATGCCAGAATTGCAAACTTGGCATTTACGCCAGCACCGCCAGGTACTGCGGTTTTCTCAACTTGTATACCCGTCTTTTTCGTGAAATTGCCGATTACAGCATCAATAGCAAATCTCTCTAGGCCGGCCCACCACGTGTAAAACGTTATCTTTCTAGGCCCTGGGGCGGCTGTTGGAGTAGGCTGTGTCGTTGTTTGTTGCGGTTGGGACATAGTTCCTAGGAAATACGCAATTGCAGCCACGACAACTAACGCTATTATAATCGCTACCAATTGGGTAGACCTCATGTTAACAGAGTATGTTTTAGTTTAAATGCATTTACCTATTTATCTACTTCTATATTGTATATAGGCGTGTATTCATATTTTATAGTATATAGAATTGTCAAATCTACACAATTCATTGGACAAGCGCACAATTTATATCAGACAGATATATTTTGCCTAATCGCCATTCCAAACCACAGTACGTAAAAGGGGAAAGGCGCCGGGGGTGGGATTTGAACCCACGCCCCCTGGACGGGGACGGGATCTCGAGTCCCGCGCCTTGGGCCGCTCGGCCACCCCGGCAAATTTTCACAACACCTCAGTTTTAAAACTTTCCCCGACGTATCCTAGCGGCGCTTAAAACCGATATATCATTTAATCTCCCAGCCAGCCAAGTCGCTGAACTTCTGCTCCGGGGCGCAGTAGCCGTGAGTACAGACAGGTGAGGCCGACTTACAATAGGCGGAGAGCGCCTTTCTGAGTGAGCAGAGATCAGCGATTTTACACACGCCCCCCACCACGATGACGTTCTCAGGCTTTAAGTCGCCGTGATAGAGCCCGCAGCCGTGGAGATAGCGGTGGCCCTCAGCCACGTGCACCAAAGCTTTTCAAGATCTCTTTGGGAATAGCCCGCCCAGAGGCCTCTGGATTGCCAGAGAGCCCAGTCATAGAGCAAAAACCCCCTCAACTCGGGAGAGGCCTTTAACAGGAGGATGACTGGAGTGGACAAGGGATTTGATCATTTCCACCGGGCGTTGCGCCACTCCCCGGGAGAAGAAGGGGGGGGGGATGGGGAGGCGACGATCTTAGCCGCAACTCCTCCTTATGCGTAACGGTAGACGTAGAAGAAGGGATCAGCCCCCACGTAGACGTAGTTGGAAAGGCAGTTTCTTGGCGTTTACGTCAGCCCCCATTTCAATGAGAAGTTTAGCCACGTTGAGATAACCGCTCTATGCGGCTAAGCGCAACGTTTTTAATATCGCCTCCTATAACGGCTCCTCGCTTATATCCATAAGCATAAAAGCTGGGCTTTTTTACCCTTTCAAACGGCCTCTACGAGATGGTTTTTAAGCGTTTAAACGTTGGATCTGGGCGTATTAAAGTTAAGCGTCAGCATTTAGCTGTTGCGAGGCAATGGACAGCGCTTGTAAGCCCCCCGCTTTGCTTTGTCAAGCGGCGTCGCACCTTCGTCATCTTTAGCACACGGATCCGCGCCGTGTTCTAAAAGCGACTTAACGATTTTGACATGGCGGCCTTAGGTAGCGTCGTGTTATCGCGTCTATTCTTCACGTCCGTGTGCTTAGATTCAAATAGGCGTGCGCCGGTGGAACATCGTAAATTCGCCTATTTCACGTCTGTAGATCCTAGTCGACGTGCTTAAAAGGAGCACAAAGGCATCGGCTATAAGCTGCTCAAGTGGTATGCCGAAGTGAATGAGAGAGCGACATTATTACAAAGCGTTAAACAGCGCCCAGACACCCCGGCTATTCCCCCATTGTGTTATAAAGTTTACCCCGAATGCTATATTGTTAAGCGGCTTTGGGGGGCTAAATTTTATATACTATTTCGTTGACTGGCCCTTATGTCAATTAGGGGGGCGAAGTTCCACGGGCCGACTCCGCCTTCAGACACGACTACAAACTGGGTGCTGGCGCCGCTGGAAAGAGGCGTCGTATTTGCGTGTCCTAATTGTGGGAAAACTACTATTATAAGAAGCGCAAGGTCGAGGAAGTTAGGCGTGACCTACCGTTGCCCTGAGTGCGGCTTCGTGGGGCCTTGATACTCTTTGGGGGATAAGTTTTATAAATGTATATTGTTGCTGGGGGTCATGTCGGCTGAGGTAGCACTTGTATACAGAGTCCTCCCAGACAGCGCCGAGGTGAATATTGAGAAGTTAAAAAACGACGTTATTAATAAGTTGGCGCCTAAATACAAGGTGGATAAGGTGGAGGTCGAAGAAATTGGGTTTGGCATTAAAGCCTTGAGGTTATATATCAGAATGCCGGAGTCAGATGAGTATAGTTCCGACGAGATAGAGGAGTTGTTGAGATCAGTAGAGGGAGTGGGCGGCTACGAACTGGAATATTTCTCCAGGCTGAGTTTTTGATATCAAGTTTTTATACCTAGATCGGTTCTGTTATCCGTGTCTGACTGGATTGAGCTAAGAGTCCAGGAGAGTAAGGCCCGTGACGCCAACAGGCCGGTGGTTAGAATTGACCCTGAGGTTATGGAAAGGGCCGGAATTGTTGTTGGAGACGTGGTGGAGGTTGTGGGAAGGAGGAGGACTGCGGCTAAGGTCTGGAACGGCCTCCCTGAGGATAGGGGGAAAGGCGTTATTAGAATGAACAGTATTTTGCGTAAAAATGCAGACGTTTCGCTTAATGAGACTGTAAAAGTAAGAAGGGTGGAGCCTAAGCCCGCGGCTTTTGTAAAACTAGCCCCAGTCTCTATGACTATAGCCGTCGACGCCAATTTCTTACAGTACATAAAACAAAGGCTTAGGGAATACGTACTCGTTGAGGGCGACATGTTACAAATTCACGTCCTCAGCCAGCCCCTGACTTTTCAAGTAGTACAAACTAAGCCATCTAACACCGTGTTAATTATTACAGAGGACACGCAAATTCAGATTTTCGAAAAGCCGGTATCTGGAGTTAAAATCCCGCATGTGACTTGGGAGGATATTGGCGATTTAGAAGACGCCAAGCAGAAAATTAGAGAGCTTGTGGAGCTCCCCTTGCGCCATCCCGAGTTGTTTAAACATTTAGGCATTGAGCCTCCCAAGGGAATTCTCCTCATTGGCCCTCCGGGGACTGGGAAGACTCTCTTGGCCAAGGCCGTTGCCAATGAGGCCAATGCCTATTTCGTCGCCATAAACGGCCCCGAGATTATGTCTAAATACTACGGCGAATCTGAGGCAAGGCTGAGGGAGATATTTGAAGAGGCTAAGAAAAACGCCCCGGCGATAATTTTCATAGACGAAATAGACGCCATAGCCCCAAAGAGAGAGGAAGTGACTGGGGAGGTGGAGAAGAGAGTAGTGGCCCAGCTACTTACGCTAATGGACGGGCTACAAGAAAGAGGACAAGTGATAGTCATAGGCGCCACCAACCGCCCAGACGCAGTAGACCCGGCGTTGAGAAGGCCGGGGAGATTCGACAGAGAAATTTGGATTAACCCGCCTGACTTCAAGGGGAGGTATGAAATTCTCTTAATACACACCCGTAACATGCCCCTGGCTCCTGACGTAGATTTGAGAAAACTGGCCGAGATGACCCACGGCTTCTCCGGGGCTGATCTGGCCGCCCTGGCTAGAGAGGCCGCCATGTCGGCGTTGCGGAGGGCGATACAAAGCGGCTTAATTGACTTGAACCAGCCGTCTATACCTCCTGAGGTGTTTGAGAAAATTAAGGTGACAATGGCCGATTTCACAAGCGCGCTTAGGGAGATAGTCCCCTCTGCGTTGAGAGAAATACACATAGAGGTTCCTCGGGTCCGCTGGGAGGACGTCGGAGGCTTAGAAAACGTAAAGCAAGAGTTGAGAGAAGCCGTGGAGTGGCCTTTGAAATATCCAGACAAGTTTAAGAAATTTGGACTGAGGCCTCCCAAGGGCATATTGCTCTTCGGGCCTCCCGGCACTGGGAAGACCCTCTTGGCGAAGGCCGTGGCCACTGAGTCAGGCGCCAATTTCATTGCGGTAAGAGGCCCGGAGATATTCTCTAAATGGGTCGGCGAGTCTGAGAAAATGGTGAGGGAGATTTTTAGAAAGGCGCGTATGGCGGCGCCGGCGGTGGTGTTTATAGACGAAATAGATGCCTTAGCCACTGCGAGAGGGCTTGGCGGCGACTCGCTTGTAACAGAACGCGTCGTGGCGCAGTTGCTCGCCGAAATGGACGGCATAAAGGCGCTTGAAAACGTGGTGGTAATCGCCGCAACAAATAGACCTGATCTTGTAGACCCGGCGTTGCTGAGGCCCGGGCGTTTTGATAGAATTATTTACGTGCCTCCTCCAGATTTTAAGGCGAGGCTTGACATCTTGCTTATACACACTAGATCCACGCCTCTTGCAAAAGACGTCGACTTGGAGGAGCTAGCCCGGAGGACTGAGGGATATTCCGGGGCGGATTTAGAGCTTTTAGTAAGAGAGGCGACGTTCTTAGCGCTTAGGGAGGACATAAACGCAAAGGAGGTTTCAATGAGGCATTTTGAAGAGGCTATGAAAAAAGTGAGGCCCTCTATAACTCCCGACATGCTTAAGTTCTACGAGTCGTGGCTGGAGAAGGCCAGGCAGTTAACAGTTTCTGCTAAGGCGAAGGCCACGCCCCCGCTGTATTTATGATCATAACCACAGTGGGGAACATAATTGAGATGTTGCTCAAGAGACAGGAGACTATTACCAGCGAGGATGTAAAAACGCTTTTAAAACGCGCCAATATCAACATCTCAGAGGAGGAGTTAACTAAGGCGCTGATGGTGTTAGAGTTATACAAAAAAATCTACGTCAAGAGGACGAAGAGGGAGGGGAGGGATATCTACCAGATCTCTAGGCGTAGATAATTTAAATATCTCCCTCTGGCCTTTTGTGGGAGTTACTGAGTTGGGTAAGCTTATTGGCAAAGAGGTCCGCCGCGAGGTTAAACTGGAAAGTCTCTCGGGCAAGTGTATTGCCCTTGACGCGTACAACGCCTTGTACCAATTCCTTGCGTCTATTAGACAGCCAGATGGGACGCCTCTAATGGACAGAGCTGGGAGGATTACTAGTCATCTCTCGGGTTTGTTCTACCGTACTATCAACCTCCTTGAGGCCGGCATTAGGCCTGTTTATGTTTTTGATGGGAAGCCTCCCGAATTTAAACTGGCTGAAATTGAAGAAAGGAGGAAGACGCGTGAGAAGGCCATGGAAGAGGTGTTGAGGGCCATTAAGGAGGGGAGGAGGGAAGACGTGGCTAAATACGCCAAAAGGGCTGTTTTTATTACCAGCGAAATGGTGGACGAGGCCAAGAGGCTGCTGAGCTATATGGGCGTACCCTGGGTCCAAGCTCCAAGCGAGGGGGAGGCGCAAGCGGCTTATATGGCTAGAAAAGGACACTGCTGGGCCGTGGGAAGCCAGGATTACGATTCGCTGTTATTTGGATCCCCCAAGTTAGTCAGAAATCTAGCGGTATCCCCTAAGCGTAAAATTGGAGAAGAGGTAATAGAGCTCACGCCGGAAATTATTGAGCTAGACGCCGTCCTCAGGGCTTTGAGGCTAAAGAACAGAGAGCAACTAATAGACTTGGCTATTTTACTCGGCACAGATTACAACCCAGACGGCGTTCCCGGAGTGGGCCCCCAGAAGGCGTTAAAACTAATATGGGAATTTGGATCGCTTGAAAAACTATTAGAAACTGTATTAAAGGGGGCGTATTTCCCCATTGACCCCCTGGAGATAAAGAAGTTCTTCCTCAATCCCCCAGTCACTGATCAATACGCCACTGAGGTGAGAGACCCAGACGAGGCGGCCCTCAAGGACTTTCTTATACGCGAACACGACTTCAGCGAGGAGAGGGTGTCTAAGGCACTTGAGAGGCTGAGAAAAGCCCGGGGGAAGTTAAAAACTTCCTCTCTCGACTCCTTTTTCTAATTCCTTTTACTCACCTATAATCCGCCCCTTACAGTGAGAACAAAACCAGCTGTGGGAAAAGTTATAATCAATGTGTAGTTAAACGACAAGAGGTCTCTAGTGCCGGCCGCCCTAATGGACAATAATTTGATAAAGAAAAAAGAGTGTGTTTTTCCTGACAGGGGATTGGGCTGGAATCAAATTAAGGCAATGCGCAAAGAGAGAATAGGATGCCACAAGATTTATAGGCAACTGCGGACTCACTATAGATGGCTAAAAGACTTGTAGAGGAGTTAGAACGCGACGGAATTGTAAAAAGCGAGAGAGTAAAAAGGGCATTGCTTACCGTACCCCGCGAGGAATTCGTCTTGCCGGAATACCGCATGATGGCTTATGAGGACAGGCCGCTTCCGCTGTTTGCCGGCGCTACTATTTCCGCGCCTCATATGGTCGCCATGATGTGCGAGCTAATCGAGCCCCGGCCGGGGATGAAAATACTAGAGGTGGGCACTGGCTCAGGATACCACGCGGCCGTCTGCGCCGAGGCTATTGAGAAAAAGGGGAGGATTTACACAATAGAGATAGTAAAAGAACTCGCAGTATTCGCCGCGCAGAATTTAGAAAGGCTGGGCTACTGGGGAGTCGTAGAGGTATACCACGGAGATGGGAAAAAAGGGTTGGAGAAACACGCGCCGTTTGACGCCATAATCGTCACCGCAGCCGCCGACGTTATACCCCCAGCGCTTATAAGGCAGTTAAAAGACGGCGGCGTTATGGTCATCCCAGTTGAGGAGCGGTTGGGCCAAGTATTATACAAAGTAGTAAAAAGAGGGGATAAGATCGAGAAGAAGGCCATAACTTATGTTATGTTCGTGCCGCTAAGATGATTTCATGAGAATCTCCGCTTCTTATTTTGGCTATCAGAGACACTGCTTATGCCACTCCACTACTGCGTCGTATATTTGGTCTCTGTGTATCCCAATGCCGATCAGCTAGACGCCTTAGTAAAAAATGCCTTTGACATGTGGAGAAAAGAGGGGACCACGGGTTTAATGTACTACAACACTATTACCACGGCCATCAGCCGAAGGATGGGCGCTTGTATTATAACCGTTCTCGCTAAAAAGGTACTAATCATTATGGTTGCTAGGAAATTGAAAAAGCGACAAAGGGAGGGGACTAATCGCTAAGGCTCTACTCTGTATCTGTCGCGGGGATAGAGCGTTGCATGTCTTACGTTGTCTAGGCCGAGTAGCGCAGTTACTAGCCTGTTAAATCCCAAGCCAAAGCCGGCGTGGGGCGGCATGCCGTAGTCAAACACTGACAGATGGCTTTCAAAAAGCCTGGGATCCAGCCCCCTCTTTTTCATCTCCTCTTCGAGCTCATCCCTCTTGTGTATCCTGGTGGCGCCTGACGCCACTTCTATGCCGTTTATAATCAAGTCGTATGATTCGCTTTTTTCGCCGTCCTTCCGCTTGGTATAAAACGGCCGTAGCGATGCTGGGAAGTTAACTATGAAATACACAGGTCCGTAGTATTTCATAAGCGCCTTTTGCATTTCCACAGTGAAGTCATCTCCCCAGTTAACCGCGTAGCCGAGTTGTCTAAGTCTGTCCACCGCCTCGTCGTAATCAACTCTGGGAATATTGGACAACTCCATCAGCGCTTTAATACCCACTTCCTCCAGCTTTGGGGCGTACTCTGATACAGTAGACGCCAAACGTCTCATAATTTTTTCCAAGATGTCCATTATATCGTTGTAATCCATAAATGCAGCCTCGGCGTCTACTGAAATGAATTCGTTGAGGTGATAGTCAGTGTTGTGTTTTTCAGCTCTATATGCCGGGCCTATTTCAAAAACCCTCTCCAGCGAGGCTGTGAGCTGCTCCTTGTACAACTGCGGACTTTGGGAAAGGTAAGCTACTCTTTCGAAGTACATAACTGGGAAAAGCTCCGCCCCGCCCTCCGTGCTAGTAACTATTATCTTCGGCGTGAAAACCTCCACAAACCCCTCCCCGTAAAGAACTTCTCTAATACTCCGCAACATTGCCGAGGCAACGGTGAAAACAACAAGATTTCTCGGCCTCTTTAAATCCACTGAACGCCACTTCAGCCTAGTGGCCAAGTCGGGAGTCTCAGACCATATGTCTATTGGAAGCGGCTTGGCCTTGTTTAAAATCCATATCTCGCTGGGGAAAATCTCCACACCACTTTTGGCAATTTTACTGGCCTCAACAATGCCTTTAATTACCACGACGTCCTCTCTACTCAGTTCTGCGAACACTTTAAACAAATGATCGGGGGTTTTTCCCGCCTTGAGCGTGACTTGCACAAACCCCTCCCTATCTCTCACCACCACGAACTTCACTCTCCCAATGTCTCTCAACTCCCATACCCAACCGGCAACAACTACTTCAGTCCCGTGGAGATTTGGAGTAATTTCCGCGGTCCAGTGGGTCTTTTTAGGATACACGGGACATACAAAAGAGTGTGGTAAAAATTTATGCTCTTAATTCCCTCTCCTTAACCAACTCCACTTTCACATTTGCGCCAGAGATTTGGCTTATTATAGCCTGTAATCTCTCGGGCCTAATGGGCAGTCTCCTCAGCTCTCTTGAGGGGATTTTCACCACAGTCTCCGTAGTGCCGTCGGGTAGCCACGAAGTAGATATTGTGAGCAGTTTGGCTGGCGATACGATTTGCGCAATAACTTCATTTATGCTTCCGTATTCAACAACTTTCACGCTCCTCCCGAGTGCTGAGGACAGCTCTTTTTCAAACTGGACAAAAGCGCCTCTGGGAATGCGCTTTGTATTTCTCATCAGTACAATAACTAAATCGTCAACTTCGTAAGACTTTACATATTCTACCTCCGATAAGTTTATTTTACGCGCCACTTTTAACAACGCGTCTGAAACTTCTACATCTAGCCACTGGTACCTCCCGCTGTCTAATAACGACTGGCATTTCTGACACAGCACGCGCGTCTTGACGCAGAATTCGCAAAACGGTATTTTCACCATCGGTAGCTATAAATAAGTTCTATAAAAATTCTTTAACTCCCCTCGAAAACAATACGTGAGGCTGGCTATTATTGACGGCTACACTGACGAGCCGGCGGGCCTCGGAGTGCCTCCGTATCTTGACGTATATGCAAGGTATGTGGCAGGCGCCGCCGAGGCGGCGGGCGCCAACGTAATACACTATTTTACTATAGACGGGCTTAGGGAGAATTGGTCTGAGTCTTTACGCAAATTGGCGAAATACGACATTGTTGTGCTGATAGCCGGCGTGACTACGCCTGGGAAATACCTAGGAGGCACTCCCATTACCCTTGATGAGATTTTAGACATCGGGAGGCTTGAGGGGCCTGTGAAAGTTTTGGGAGGCCCCGTGGCGAAATTTGGATATGGAATCGAGGGCGGCACTGTGGCAGTTCCGCCTTCAAAATTCCGCCGTTATTACGACATAGTGGCGAGCGGAGATGTGGATCTGGTAGTATATAGAGCTATACGCGAGGGAGTAGAGAGGGCAATGCCCTCGGAGACGCACAGGGACTTTTCGCTTATTGACAAATTCGCCGTTCTCGGCGCGAAAATAGTAACGCAACACCCCAACTACGGGGGCAACCTCATTGTAGAGCTGGAGACTTACCGCTCCTGTCCGAGGTATGTCTCGGGGGGGTGTTCTTTTTGCACAACAGTAGCCTACGGCCCTGTAATTACGCGGCCTATTGAGGGAGTTGTGGAAGAGGTAAAAGCTCTATACGCCGCGGGGGTTGTCCACTTCCGGCTGGGGAGACAAGCTGATTTTTACGCCTACATGGCCCACGACATAGGGCGGGAGGACTTCCCGAGGCCTAACCCCTCTGCAATAGAAAGACTGCTTCTGGGTATTAGAAATGCGGCACCTGGACTGAAAACTTTACATATTGACAACGTGAATCCCGGCACTGTTGCCAGATGGCAAGAGGAATCCGTGGCAATAACTAAGCTACTCGTCAAGTACGGGACTCCGGGGAACGTGGCGGCTATGGGCGTTGAGAGCGCAGACCCCCGGGTTATTAAACTCAATAACTTAAAAGTAGATGCCGAGGAGGCTTTGAGGGCTGTGGAGATCTTTACTAAATACGGATCTCTCCGCGGCTATAACGGCATGCCTTATATTCTAGCCGGGATTAACTTCGTGGCGGGGTTGCCGGGGGAAACAAGCGAGACTTATCGCCTCAATGTCGAATTTTTACAACAGATATTAGATAAAGGGCTTCTCGTCAGGCGGGTTAACATTAGACAAGTATTAGTTTTCCCCACGTCGCGTCTGTGGCCAAGGGCCAAGAAGCTTACTGCAAAACTGAGAGAGAGGAAGGCGCAGTTCTTACAATTTAAGAAGTGGGTAAGAGAAGTCTTTGACCGCGAAATGCTTAGGAGAATTGTCCCGCGGGGCACGATTCTAAGAGAGGTTTACACAGAGGCGTATTATCACGGCGGCACTTACGCAAGACAAGTAGGATCGTACCCACTCCTCGTGTACGTACCCACTAGGCTGCACCTGGGGAGGTATGTGGATGTCGTCGTCGTCGACCATGGAGCCCGTAGCGTGTTGGCCGTGCCGTATCCTGTCAGTGTGAATACGGCGGGTAAGAGGGTGTTAAAACACGTCCCCGGCATTACGCGGGAAAAGCTGACAACAATAATAAAGGAGAGGCCGTTTAAATCTCTAGACGAGCTGAGGGAGAAAGTAGGCGACGGCGAGTATCTCAACTACGTTGCTCTTTAAGTTTATACGCCACATACAGCGTGAAGGCTAGAAAGACTGTTGTAATTATGACGTACAGATTTACCTTAGCCTCCCCTATGGAGATATCTGGAGTCCTAAGCCCCAGTGCGGCGAGCAGTAGGAAGTATATGGCTATCCCCAGGGAAAAGCCGGCGTATGCATATATTGTCTTCACAGGCGGACACAACTTCCGCAATTTATACTTTACTTATACAGCTTCAGCGAGCCGGTGACTTTATCAACTAACTCGTCGGGGGCCGGCCCCACACATATGGCGGTGGGAGTGCCAGGCGGTAATTCAGTCAACCCGGCGTCTATTACTACGGCAGTTGGCAATCCGAGGGACTTGGCCCTCTCGTGAAGCTGGTACAAATGAGCGGCGTCGTCAGCCGTGAGCACAATTTTCTTCTGCCCCTCCTCTAGCCACTGGTCAAGCCACTTGCGCCACTTCGCATCTCCCATGGCGGCCAGCACGCACTCCACAGCGGCGTGTCCCGCCTGCGCCGCCGCCTTGCCGCACGAGATTTTCAAATCCCCCCTAATGGCTATAGTCATTTTCACGTCCATATTTACTCTGCCTAAATATAAGCTTAAAGCGAAATAATGCTTAAATATAGTTTGAACTTCACAGCTTATGAACTCGAAATATCTATTCGCAGTTATAATATTCGCCACAATATTTCTATACGCCCAGACGCCGAAGATATCAGGCGCAAACCCCGCAATATTAGACACAGACACCCCAGTGTTGGCCAAAATCACGGTGTCTGACATCAACGCCCTCGCTTCGCAGTTTAAAACAACGCCGAAGATACAAAAAGTTAAAGTAATGGGAAAGGAGACAAGCGTCGTCGCGATTTCAATAAACGGTTTAAATATCCAAGGTAGGCTCGACGGGACGTCTGCCTCCCTTTACTACAAGGGCCCCGCCAAGGCCTTAAGGGAGATCGCCAAGTCTCCCCACGTCCAGTCCGTTTTCATAAAGGTAATCCCGGAGATCCCGCCCAGAGACTTTTTCGCCGATGCGGCGACTCTTTTTGAAAAGGGCCCGGGAGCTCCGCAACCAAACCTCCCGGTCATGAGGGAAATAATAGGGGCATCTAGGGTGGAGCAGCTGTTTGGCGTTAACGGCACTGGCGTGGTTATTGCAATTGTGGATACAGGCGTCGACTACGGCCACCCGGATCTCCAAGACGCCTTGGCTTGGCTAATCAAGACCTCCGACGGCAAGGAAATAATAGCCGCGTCTATAGCTACGACAGGCACGTCGTTACAATACAAGACGCTGAAGGGACAGACGGCAACTATACCTCTTAGCCAAATCTCCAGCGTTGAGCCCCTTGTTCTTGACGCCGACGAGTCACAAGTGCTCATCCTAGAGAGCTTTACTGCATCGGGCGGAGATATAGCCACAAGCGGAATGACGTTCGCCGTAATAGACGGGCCTACGCTTGAATTCGTAAACGCCACGTGTAATTATAAAGTGGCTGGGCTCGTTAGCAAAAGCGGGGTGTATAAATTCGGGATGACTAGTCTCTTCATTCCCTGGTACGGCGGTTATGTACAAGTCGGCGTGGTAATGTACGACCCCGACCAGCCTGGCCTCTACACGGCGGCTCGCGTCGACATAAATAACAACTGTGACTTTACCGACGACCCAGAGCTGAGGTATTACGGCAATAGGCTAATAGTGGACAGCCAGTCGTCGCCTACCGTCAGCTTAGGCGTGGCAGGCGGCTATTTCTACGACTGGGGCCTTTGGTTTGATATATATGCCAGGTTCTACCCCGGCTGGGATCTCGCCGGCAATTACCTCAGTATTTTCTATGACTTTAACAGCCACGGCACGGCCTGTAGCTCCGTGGCGGCCGGCAGGGGTAAGGCCGTGTATAACCTGGGCTATTTAGGCCAGCAGAGACTGAGGGGCATAGCCCCCGGCGCTAAGGTGTTAGGCGTGAAGGGCTTGTGGTGGGGGATGGTGGAGCCCGGCATGATGTGGGCCGCCGGCTTTGACGTAAATTCAGAGGGCCAGTGGTACTGGACGGGGCAGAAGAGGGTCCACGTTATTAGCAACAGCTGGGGTATCTCGACGTTTATTTACGACTATGCTGCGTTTGGCTACGACTTTGAATCCGCCGTAATTAACGCCTTAGCCACGCCAGGTTTTCTCGATAGAAATTACCCAGGCATAGTAATTGTACAAGCCGGCGGCAACGGCGGCTACGGCTTTGGAACTATCACCAGCCCAGGGGCGGCGGTTGGCGCAATTACAGTTGGGGCCGCCACTAGCGGCCACTTCTGGCTGGCCCTTGGAATACCGTTTAACGGCTTTAGGTGGGGAGATATTATAAGCTGGTCGCTCAGAGGGCCCACTCCTGCTGGCTACGTAAAACCCGACGTAGTTAACATAGGCGCCTTCGGCATTGCGGCATATCCAGTGGGCTGGGGGAGATATTACTACGGCATACCAGAGGACTGGGATATTTTCGGCGGCACGTCTCAAGCCACGCCGCTAACAGCCGGCGTGGTCGCGCTGGTGTTGAGCTCTATCGCCGATAAGGCAGATCCGGCGTCTGTCGATCCCTTCTTAGTCAGACAATTTATAGCCAGCACTGCCGTGGATATCGGCTATACTCCGTACACGGCCGGCCACGGCTTTGTTAACGCCACCGCTGCAGTAATCGCCGCCCGGTCTTATTTCGGCTTGCCAGCGCCTAAGGCACCCGTCGTGTTGTTTAGTACAAACTCTAGGGTTAATCTCGGCGCTTCTTGGGACTTCCAGTGGAGAGTGAACATACCGCTTTACTTCGGCTATTTGCTAAACAATATTCTAACTACTCAATGGGCCACTTACCTCCAGATAGGCGTCCCGCAGCCGAATATCGGAATGACTACTCTATACTTATCCGCCATACCCGGCGGACAGGGCGTTGGCCAGATAACTGTGAGAGCCGTGAATTCCCCGCTGTCAGTCTCCGCATCTGCCGTGGCGCTCACGCCAGTTTATAAAAAGTTGGTAGTGGTGAACATACCGGTTGGAACTGCCGGCGGGTATTTCACTATGCAACAATTGGGCTTTGATGAGAACGCCCTGAGACAGGCCGATTTAGTCGTGTTCAGAATGGCTTATAGCTTTTCGGCCTTCGACCCAGAGTTTAATTACGCCGAGAACACCAGGCCCGTGCTCTGGATCTTCGGGTGGGCGGACTTAAACGGCGACGGGGCCATTTCAGCTAACGAGCTGACGTGGATTAACTACGGCTATCAGCGGGGCACGGCAACGGAGGTTCCAGTGTCAAAGCCGTCTACTAAACTGTTGCCCAATCAGAGGCTAGTGCTAAGAATCGACGTGAGGCCTGTGAGGGCGCCCTATCCGCCGTCTGTGCCCGTGACTGTAGAGGTCGTGGCTTACAAGAGGACTCCGGCGCCAGACGTTCAAGTGTTGCCAGCCGGCGTTGTACTGTCCCGCGGCCAGAGCTTCACATTTACTGTGGCGGTAAGGCCGCCTCCAAGCGCGGCCCCTACGGCTTACGAGCGGCTTATAGTGTTTAACATTAACGGCACGAATTACGTCGTCCCGCTGAGCTATGTGGTAAGGGCCAGCGTGCCGGTTAATACAGCCTATACCCTCACTGCCGGCAGATCTGACAGCTGGTATAACGCCAGCGAGGTGAGGGGAGGAAACAACTGGGCTTGGAGGTATGAGTCGGGCGACTGGCGCGTCTTTTACATATCCACGCCGACGCTAGCAAGGGGATTATACGTAGACTTCGCTTGGAGATGTGCCAATACTTCGCTGGTAGTATATACCCTCGCTGGGGACGGCTTCTTCGCTGGCTACTTCTGGAACCAGGGCGCGTCATTCCACAGGCACCTCGGCTCCGGCAAGTTTATGTGGACAGGTACTGGCGGCCAGACTAGAATTGTGGCGCTACCGTCAGCCTCATTTGCTGTGCCCATATCTGTTAATGGTTATGTCTATTCCACAATGTCGGCCTCATATCCCGTGTCTGCAAGCAGGAGTTTTACTGTAGTGGTGAGAACGTCTTTATACGGCGGCTGTGGCACCGGCGAGGTTATTAATGGAGTGGCGAGGCCGTTTATTGAGCCTAGCGATGTTCCCATTATATTCACCAGCGCCCCGTTTGCGAGGACTGCCCTCAGCAGACCGCCCATAGACTATCTACTTGCGATTAAGTCAGCCTCAGTTCTTGGCGGCGGATTTGTGGTGCCCATGGCGACTTGGGGCCAAGACCTCAGATTTAATATGTACTTAATTAAGACGCCGCTATTCCTCGACTACGTTGCCTTGCTCTACTCTCCTACATATGCCACGTGGTATAGGACTGGCGGCAATAACTTCGGCACGTATCCCTGGTACGCCGTTGAGGGAGTTTCGGTAATAAGCTAGATCTTTTTTCCTATTATTTTCTCCGTCTCTAAGATTTTTCTCCAGGCTTTTAACAACACGGTCCTTGTCTCGTCCCGCGTTATTAGCTTTAAAGCCTCCTCTCTTGTGGCCCACGTGTAGGCGTCGTGTTCTTTTGACAAAACCACGTCTTTCTCCCTGCTACGGGCTAGGAAGTAAACCACCTCGCGGTATATAGTGTGGCCTTTTTTTGAGTATTTGTAGCGTATTTCCTCTTTAAAAGCGGGTATAAGCTCCACCTTAAGCCCTGTCTCTTCCAGTATTTCTCTCACGGCGGCGGCCTCGTCTGTCTCATATAGGCGGACAAGGCCGTGGGGGAAGTCCCAGCCGTATTTTCCGTGTAGCAAGAGATAGAGTACGTCGCGGCTGTCTACTGTGTACACTACGGCGCCAGCGGAGCGCTCATAAAACTTCACATAGGTAGAATTGTATTGGAGTTATATGTTTTGCTTTACTATACTTTTAAACCGTATGGACAGAAATATTCTATACCCAGGTCTTTGTAGAGGGCAGATAAGGCGCCGTACATAATAACAGGCTTTCCCAGCTCTTTGGCTTTTCTAACCAATTCGGCTAGGTCTATATATTGCAATGCCCCCGGCGCTATTACAACAACCTTCGCCTTTTCCACCCAGCTATGTGGGTTACTAACATCTATAAAATCATAGGGCAGAGTCTTTGCCTCCACGTCGGCCACTACGCCGTCTGTTAGAGTAAGTAAAACGCTTGCAACGCTATTGTTGAAACCTATTAAAAGAACTGGTCCTCCGTATCTTGACAATACATATTCGGCGAGTTTTTTACTACACCTGCCCGATTCTCTCTGTCGGCACACTTCTATTCTCTTCAAGCCCCTCTCTCTCTGTCTGTTTAATACGTCTAGACACGTCTTTAAAGCTGGGTTTTTCTCGGCCTCTTCAATTGGATAACGGCCCGGGGCCACCTCTGCGCTTATGGGAACATCTGCACATACGTCGTCTATACAACATTTAGCGAGAACTTGTCCCTCGCATATGTCTATCCCCTCGCGTCTTATCCACATTACAGACAAGGACACTCCCTAATCTGGATTTGAAAATTTAAACCTTGTAGTCTTGTAAAAGCCGCAAATAATCACGTAGAGGCTTTACGCGATAGTCGAAGTATAGTATTAATTATAACTCGTGAAATATAAGTTATGGATATTTTGAAATACGACCTCGTAATAATAGGTTCCGGCATAGCGGGTTTACGCGCGGCCACAGCGGCAGCTTGGGCTAGTGGCGGGAAGATATCAATTGCAATATTGTCTAAAATTCAGGCAATGCGTAGCCACAGCCTTTCGGCAGAGGGGGGGATGTCTGCGGTTTTGTACCCAGACAAGACGAAGGACTCACTAGACTTACACGCATACGACACTGTAAAGGGCAGCGACTTTCTTGCAGATCAAGACGCGGTAGAGATCCTAGTTGAGTACGCGCCGAAAGAAGTGCGTTATCTAGAAAGAATCGGCGTTCCCTGGACTAGGGAGCCAGACGGCAGAATTTCGCAGAGGCCTTTTGGAGGCATGTCAATCCCGAGGACTACCTTTGCAGCTGACAAGACGGGCTTCTTTATAATGTCTACTCTATTTTCAGAGACGAGAAGGTTTGACAACATTCACGTTTATCACGAACATTTTGTGACTAAGTTTATTATAGAGGATGGGGTATTTAAAGGCGTCACTGCCTACGATTTAAAAAGGGGGGAGTTCAAGCTTTTCTATGCCAAGGCCGGCATAATAGCGACAGGAGGCGCCGGGAGGCTGTACCGCTTCACAACAACTGCGCATTCTACTACTGGCGAGACTTTAGGATATGCCTTAAGGGCCGGGCTCGCCATTAAAGACATGGAGTTTGTGCAGTGGCACCCAACCGCGCTAGTTCCCAGCGGAATACTAGTAAGCGAGGCCGCCAGGGGTGAGGGGGGCTACCTCATAAATAAAGAGGGAGAGCGGTTCATGAAGAGATATGCGCCGCAGAGAATGGAGCTAGCCCCGAGAGACATTGTATCTAGGGCCATTTTAACTGAATGCATGGAGGGGAGGGGGTTTCAGCACGAGTCTGGCATGTGTTACGTGGGGTTAGATCTAAGACATTTAGGCGAGGAGAAAATAAACAAGAGAATTCCGTTTATTCGCGAGCTGGCCCATAAATATGCCGGCATTGACGTGCTCTCTGAGCCAATACCAGTGAGGCCTGCTGTCCATTACACAATGGGAGGCATCCACACGGACACATGGGGCCGCGTGTTGACAGCAGATGGGAGGTGGGTCAGAGGTCTGTGGGCAGCCGGCGAGGCGGCTGCCGTAAGCGTACACGGAGCAAATAGGCTTGGCTCTAACTCCTTAAGCGAGTGCTCTGTATGGGGCAGGCTGACGGGAGAGCAGGCGGCTAAGTACATACTCGAGACGCCTCCGCTTTCCTCGCCCGACGGTAAATTAATAGAGGCGGCAGAAAAGGAAGAAAGCAGAGTTTTTGACAGACTGTTACACAAAGAGGTCAACTCAATTTCGCCATATGAGGTAAAGAGAAAACTTAATGATATAATGGAAGAGCACTTTGGGCCCTTTAGACACGGATCCTCAATGGCAGAAGGACTAGCCAAGCTTAAAAAATTAAGAGAAATCACTTCGTTCCGCGTCGAGGATAGTAGCAGAGTGTATAACCAGAATTTAAAAGACGCATTGGAAATAGACGGCATGCTGGACTTAGCCTTAGTATTGGGCATTGGGGCTTACGCTAGGACGGAGTCGCGAGGAGCTCATTACAGACTTGATTTTCCAAAGAGAGATGATGTAAATTGGCTAAAGCATACAGTTGCATATCTACATGGGGGCGAGATAAAATTAACTTATACCCCGGTTACTATAACAAAATGGCAACCAGAGGAAAGGAAGTATTGATATGAAGATCGTAACTGTAAAGGTTAAAAGATTTGACGGAAAGAAGAGCTGGTGGCAAGAGTATAAAGTAGAGGTACCCTCCAAGCGTATTTCCGTCTTAGACGTGCTTTTGAAAATAAAAGAGGAGCAAGATCCCACTCTCGCAGTACGTTATAGTTGCCGCATGGCTATATGCGGATCTTGCGGAATGGTTATAAACGGCGTGCCCCGCCTCGCTTGCCAGACGTTATTATCAGAGCTGGGCGACGGGCGCTTAGTAGTAGAGCCCATGTGGAACCACAGAGTGATTAAGGATTTAGTGGTAGACCTCGAGCCTGATTTTGAAAAAGTAAAGGCAGTTAAGCCTTATATCATACGCGACGTAAAAGAAATTTACGAAAGCGACGTAGAGTTTGGACAAAAACCCGAGGACTTAGAGAAGTATTACAACTTTGCATACTGTATCCAATGCGGGCTATGTATGGCGGCATGTCCCATACTTGGATCTAATGAGAAGTTTCTAGGCCCAATGGCATTGAACGCGGCGTATCGATGGAGCGCTGACAGCAGAGATAGGGGGTGGGAGGAGAGGAAAAAGATTATCGATACCGAAGACGGCGTATGGCCGTGCCATCTAGCATATACTTGTAGCGCGGTGTGTCCACGCGGCGTTGATCCCGGTTATGCAATACAACTTCTAAAAGCTACAATATTAAGGAGGAAGAGGAGGCCATGAGGGCGGGAATGGGAATAGGCGAGTGGTTCCGGCGTCTTAACTACGAGCGGCTCTTCTTCATATTACACAGATTAACTGCAATTTACTTAGTACTGTACATATTCCCAAGGCCTTACCTCGTGCTCCTATACGGCTCATGGGAGGAGGCTCTTAAATTAGATATGACTCCAATTGGCAAAATATTAGCGGCCATCTTCGTATTTTCCATCTTATTCCACGGAATAAATGGGTTGAGACTCGTGCTGATTGAGCTGGGAATAATTAAGGGGTGGCCTGTGCGCGATCCGATCAGCCCGAGGCCCGCATTAAGGGCGTCGGCCGCACACAAACTACTAATAGCTCTCACGGTTATTGGAACCATTATTGGATCAGCGCTGGGAATATACCTAGTGGCTTACGGAGCTGAGACGTGGCCATGAAGGGGAGTACTGAGAGACTCATACTCATAATCGGCGCCTTTGTGATGATAATAGGTATGCCCGCCGTGATAATTGCCGCAATCGCATTAGGCTATATACCGCTTCAAGACGCGTTAAGCACCAACCCGTTGGTAATTATCCCCTACGCCTTTGTCAAAATTGGGTGGGGGATAATATGGGCCGTAGTTGCGGTAGACTGGGTAGTACACGGCTCCCATGGAATGAGGAGGATATTAGGAGAGTTGGTTAAAAGCGAAAAGGGGAGGAAGGCTCTCGACATAATTATCAACGCGGTGATGATAATAACGGGCATAGTAATGTTCTATGTGTTGGTGTTCGTCCCTTAGTCAGACTTGGCGTCAGTCATCAAGAATCAGCAATACCAGCTAACATCACACATATTTTTTGTCACACTTATTTATCTTTAATCGACTCTAGGCGCTATAGTAGCAGTAAATACGCCACTAGTGAACTCATATGTAAGTCTTATTGGTTTATTAGCTGAGAGCTCTACCTTAACCCTTTTCGAAAGGCTTTTCATTTTGCCGCTTATGTCTCTTAACATCTCCACGCTGTACTTCGCGGATGCGGCCTCCCCAGCCGATATATTAAACACAGACTCGCTGTCGTAGCTTAATTCTGTCTCAGCCGCCTTCCCCCCCTCGCCGACGCCTCTAAACAAGACTTTATCTGGCGATACAGTTATCTGGATCCAGTCTGAAACCTCATCAACCATAGCCAAAATGTCGTCTAGCACAGCGCTATCTATTTCAAAAGAGGCGTCAAAGGAAACGGCCAATTCTGGTATTTCCTCCTCCAATACTTGTACTATTGGAAACGAGAAGCGCCTCACTAAACCCACCTCCCTGCCCTTCTTAGGATAAATATAAAATGAGAACCTATTCCGCTCCTTGTCCACTTCAAGCTCCAGCTTTTCAGTAGCCCCTATGCGTTTAATTACGTCTTTAATAGTTGTGAAAATTATGCCGACTTTAGTTTCCTCGTCAATCGAATAGTCCTCAAGAGCTGTGGCATAAAATGTCAAGTCTAATAGAGCTGTTTTAGTAGGGTCAAGCGCCTTAAGGCTTATGCCGTCGCTGGAGAAATTCAATACGGCCTCTGGCAACATTCTGATTAGCACCTCGAAAGCGTAACGGGGTTCTTTGCCCTTTGGGAAGAGGGCCCTAACGCTCATAGCTCTATCTAGTGATATAAAATAAATAAGTACGTTTCGATGTACAGTAATAGTGTGAAGAAGACCCCGATCGCCGAAAAATGACGAGTGGTATTAACGCTGATTTCTTATCTTTCTAATCTCCTCTATTAAGAGGGGTATAATCTGTTTATAGTCGCCAACCACTGCGTAATCTGCGTTCTCCATTATTGGCGCGTGAGGATCTGGGTTTATTGCTATTATAGTTTTCGCCTCCATGATGCCCATTAAGTGCTGAATCGCTCCGCTTATTCCCACGGCTATATAAAGCTTTGGCCTAATTGTTTTCCCTGTCTGACCTATCTGCCTAGTATGAGGCTCCCATCCAGCCCGCACTGCCATAAGCGATGCGCCCACTGTTCCGTTGAGCAACTTAGCCAGTTCAATTAACAGTTTAAACCCCTCTGCAGATCCCAAGCCCCTGCCCCCGGCCACCACTATATCCGCAGACTCAACTGGCGGCAGATCTGCCACGTCTTTTTCCAGCCTTTTTTCAACGGATATTAGGCGCGTTCTCCTCTTCGGAATTTCTATTTTCTCTGTAATTATTTCCCCCGTCCTGCTGGGATCGCGCTGAGGTTTCGGAAACACTCCAGGCCTCACGCTGGCCATTTGCGGACGCCTCTGTGGAGTTCTAATTGTCGCAAGTTGCGTGCCGCCGAACGTAGGACGTATTTGTAACAAGTCGCGGGTCTTAGGGTCTATCTCCAGCGCAGTGCAGTCAGCAGTAATACCTGTTGTTAACGTATTTGCTATATATGCCGCCAGCTCCCTCCCGCGCTTAGTGCCGCCTATGAGGAAAATCTCGGGCTTGTACTTCTGGACAACCTTGGCAATCGCCTCAGCGTACTCCACAGGCGTATAGCTCTTCAGCTCTGGGTTGTCAATTATCACCACTTTATCTGCGCCGTGGTATATAGCCTCACGCGCCATCTCCTCGCTCCCCGCGACAATGACTCCGCCCACCTCAGCTCCGCCGAGTTTTTGCGCCAGCTCTCTGGCCTTGCCCAACAGCTCTAAACCCACGTCCTTTAGCCTGTCGCCGGCCCTTTCTAGATAAACCCAAACCCCTTTATATTCCTCTTTATTTACAGGAGTCCAAAGGCTACAGGGCATGGCCTATAACACTCCCTCTTGTTTTAAAACTTCAACCAGCCTCTTAACCACCTCCTCCGGCTGTCCTTGCAATACTACCTTTTTCCTCGGCGGATATGTCGCCGGCGATAAGCCGGCGACTATAGTGGGGCTTCCCCGCAAACCCACACATTCAGGATCAAGGCCCAACTCCTTATTACTCACTATTTGTATGTACTCTCTGGCGTTGAGCTTTCGGCTCATTCTTACCTCTCTCGGTATTTGAGAGCCCTTTAACACTGATATTACTGCGGGCATCTCTACCTCATAAACCTCGTCTACTCCCTCGTCTTCTAGAAAACGCCTTACAATAAGAGCCCTCCCTTTTACCTCAGCATCATATACGTAGTATACATAAGGCACGCCGAGCCAGCTAGCCGTCTGTGCGCCTATGTGGGCAGTGGTGCTGTCAATAGTCTCCTCGCCTGTAACCACTAGGTCGTAATCGGGTATGTACTTCTCAATTGTCTTAGCGAGGACGTGCGCAGTAGCCCACGTATCTGCGCCTGCAAATGCTCTATCTGAGGCGAGAATAGCTCTGTCCACTCCCATGCCTATTAGGCTCTCAAGCGCAGGTATTCCGCTGGGAGGAGCCATGGACAGAGCTATTACCTCACCTCCGTATTTGTCTCTAAGTTTAAGCGCAAACTCCACCGCGTCTCTATCCCACACATTAGCCGTTAACGGCACGCCCTCTCTAACTAACGTGCCGGTCTTCGGATCTATTTTTATCGCTGAGGAGAGGGGGACAGCGGCTTTTGTGAGGGCAACGATTTTCATAGCCTCAAGTAAATCTATACCAAATTCCCATGCCAGACCGCGGGTAATTCCATTCTATACTGCCGTGTGGGCACACAACGCGGCAAGTGCCGCATTCCACACACGCCTCTGTGCTAAGCACTACGTAATCCCCCTGTTGTACGTAGCATTTTGCTGGACACATATAAGTACACGGCTTTTTTTCACATTTTCTGCACTTCTCCGGGTCTTTAATTCTTATATGTGGCCTGTGGACATCAACGTCCCAAGCATTTGCATTAAGCCTTTCTTCAATTGTAAAGTACTTCAAACTCATAGGCTTCTTACCATTCTTATTATATTTATCATTATCTTTAACATGCTAACGCCAGTTTTCTTCGACGCTTCGCGTAAAGCCTCCAGTAAAGTCCTGTGGTTCTCATCGATGTTAAAATACCTATACGACGCCTCTGTTGAAAATAACGTCAAGTCTCTGAATAAAGACTCGTCGCCTAACAACTTATCGGCCTTTCTGAACTTTTCCAGTTGCGGTAAGATAAAGCTACTTCTCAACTTTTTCTCGTAGACTGACAAGTCCTCCGCCGAGGGGCTCCTCGCCTCTTTTACCGCCTCCGCGGCCAGCACGCCCGAAGCAATTGCAAAATCAACGCCGCGTATTAAAACGCCTGTGTGTAAGAGAAAGCCGGCCGCGTCGCCTACAATTAACAAGCCGTCATAATAAAAGCGGGGAGGAGACATATTTATCCCAGCCACAGGAGTCATATGGCCTCCATATTCCTGAAGAGCGGCGCCCTTCACGAGAGGCGCTATGTAGGGATGTAGCCTCAGTTTTTCCACCAACTCGTAAACAGGAGTTTTCAGCCTCTCCCAGTTCTTTAAATACACCACTACGCCAAGCGCCAACGAGTCCTTATAGGTGTAGATAAAACCGCCGCCCGGCAGATACTCCGTGGGGTACCCAGCAATTGCCCAAGCTAGGCCCTCGTCTTCCTCAAGGCCCAGCCTCTCTTCTAACGTCTTTTTATTCTCAAACTTCAACACCTCCTTAACGCCTACAGCCACAAGCTCCGGCTCAAGCTTTTTCACAATGCCAGCCCGCTCTAAGAGCAGTCGGTTAACGCCCTCTGCATCTATGACGTAATCCGCTTGTAAGACGTCTGGACCGGACTGAACTCCCACAACTCTGCCTTTCTCGTCTTTTACTAACGCGTCTACCGTCACCTCAGTAACTATCTTGGCGCCGGCGCCTTGTGCCAGCTTAGCCAACCAAGATACAAAAGATACCAGGGGAACAATAAAACTAGTCTTCTCCTTCTGTACAACCGCCGATTCCAATGTCAACGCTTTGTCCTCAGTGAGGAAAGTCACTCTTTCCCTCCGCACCCATCTATCTACTGGCGCGTCTTTGCGAAACTCCGGCAAGTACCTATCAAGCCAATATGCATAAATACGGCCGCCGTATAGCTCTTTTGAGCCGGGCTCTCTCCCCCTCTCTAACACTACGACTTTAAAACCCGCCGAGGCGAGTTTATAAGCTGCGGCAAGTCCCGCAGGACCTGCGCCTACGATAGCTACGTCGAATTTCATTGCGCTTTACCTCATCTAGATAATTATATATGGATTTCGTCAATAAACGAATAAATATTACTATAAATAAAATAATAAAAATTTTATTTAATTTTAATGTTGTTAAAATTTGAAAAATAACTTTAATTACTTTTATTATATTAAGTTTATATTGGCATTTTCTGCGACCGCTGTGAAGCGGTCATTGGGCTTGATTAACTTAAAAATGCCAATTTAATAAAAGCATGTGAAAATCCACATCAAGTATTTCTCCGCGCTGAGAGACATTACAGGCAAGACCTCAGAGACCATTGAAATTCCCAACGGCTATACACTGGGCGATGTTATCAACTGGTTTTTCAAAAACTATCCCAAAGCCGAAGTTTTTAAAGAAGAGCTCTTGGTATTAGTAAATGGACGCTCCCTAGACTGGTCATATGAATTAAAAGAGGGCGACGAAGTTGCGTTAATGCCTCCGGTTAGTGGAGGCGGCGGCGTAATTGATCACGCCGTAGATCTCAATAAAGAGGTGGAGGACATTATTAAAAACACCGCGCATCTGGGAGGCGGTGGCGTCGTGATTTTCGTGGGATACGTAAAGGGAAAAGTGGACAAAGCGGCGGTTAATGTTTTAGAATACGAAGCATACGAGCCATACGCAAGCTCTAAAATAAAAGAAATCGAGGCTTGGGCCAGGGATCAAGCCGGAGTATTAGACGCGAGGATATACCACGTCGTGGGCGCATTAAAGCCGGGCGACCACACACTTTACGTATTTGTATCCGCAATTAATAGAGACATAGCGTTTAGGGTGGCAAGAGAGGCTCTTGAAAGGGTGAAACATGAAGTGCCGATCTTCAAGCTCGAGAGACGTAGCGATGGGGAGTTTTGGGTCGTTGGCGACGGTAAGAGGATCCCTAGAAATCCTCAACCCTAAATGGTGATTCCTCCACTTCTACAACGCCCTCAATTTCGGAAACATATTGGTTGTGTCTCAACCGGACTACAATGTTAATAACGTAACCGCTTTTAGTTATTATAGTAGTCTTGCCACGGCTGAATTCTACGTCTAGAACTTGTTCGCCTATCTCTTCGAGATGAGTAGCCACCTTGTTAATTAGACTCCAGAGAAATGACATCGCTATATTCACGCCGCCTGTCTTCACCTCTATAGGCTTTGTCAGGGCTTCTGCGAGAAACTCGCCGATGTCCTTACTTATTTCAGACGCCGTGGACTCTATGAGCGCGTATACGCGCAACTTACCCACGCCCTTTATGCGTTCTTGGATCGAAACGCTCTCCACAAGCGTGGCAGTGTACGTATTTAAATAGAAGAGTATTTATATGAGGCTGTATATCTAGTTTGTGTCGGGATACCATTTATATTATGAAACTGTGCCAACTGGGATCGAGGGTCTTGATACTATTATCGGCGGTGGATTCATAAGGGGGAGGACTTATTTAATTTCGGGGGAGACCGGCACGGCCAAAACCTTGACTGCCCTGACGTTTCTCATACAGGGCGCGCTAAAGTATGGAGAGCCTGGTATATACATATCCGTCGACGAGACTTATGAACAATTTGTAGAGGGGGCAAGGCGATTTGGCTGGGATATTGAGGATTTGCGGGCAAGAGGGCTCATTGAAGTGTTAGTCCCCGAAATGGACATCGTTGAAAGGATTAGAGAGAAGGACCCAACTGCTATAGCTAAATCTCTAGTCGTTTCAATCCGCGAATATGTAGCGGCGCTTAACGCCCAAAGGCTAGTCATAGATCCCATTGCGCCGTTAGTATCTCTAGATAAAGATGTGCAGGTTTTAAGGGAGTACATCAGAGTATTAGTAATGAGCATAGAGAGGGAGATAGGCACAACTAATATAATAACCACTGAGATACCCTCTGGCTCGGGGGCGATAAGCAGATACGGCGTAGAGGAGTTCTTGGCGACTGGCGTGTTTATCATGGGAATCGCCAAGGCTAGAGACGGCTCTTTTAAAAGAGTAATGTTCGTGAGGAAAATGAGGTGGAGCCCCGTCCACCCCGGCATTTATGAAATAGAGATCATCCCAAAGGCCGGGATAGTGGTAAAGGGACAAGTAAAAGAGCCGTTAGTGCCAGTAACTTATTTACCCACATTATAAGCGGCTTTATCTACTGCCTGATCCGCTTTAGAGGGGCGGATAGCGACTTATTCAGCCGGGTTCTTTTCATCACATCTCGTATTATCCCGTCCTCATCATACAACGATAATGCAAATATTTAGTTGTTGGCAATATAGTTTATGCTTGCGACGTATACGTGTCTGAGGAGCTAACGTTGTTGGTGAGGCGCCGTGGCTTGCTGATAAAAAAAGCTCTTATTAAGCACAACGGTCGTGCCGTCGGAGAGTATATATACGTGAAGAGGGGGCTTTTTGAGGCTGAGGCTGAGTTCGACTTGGAAGACGGCGTATTGTACTATTTACAAATTTGCTGGTTTAGAAGGTGTTCTGTATGGTTTGACGGAGAGCCCGACAGGCCGCCAGCTGCGGCTCTTATTAAAAAAGCCCTTGCCATATTAAGCGAGATGGCAAGTTTTTCAGAGGCGGCAAAGGCTGCGTTAAGAGCCGTGGCCTCGTGGAAAAGCCGATCGTCACAGTTCAGAACCTCTGACCTAACTCATCGGCTTGTCTAAGTTGTGAAAAAGGTATAAATATTAGGATGGTCAATCATGCCGTGAGGGATTTGACTAGCCAGAGGCTTGTGGAACAAATCATTAACTTACTAAAAGAATATGGAGAGCTTAGTAGCGCTGATATTGCGAAAATGCTGGGAGTCAATAGGCGATCGGTGTCAGCCATTTTAGCGCGTCTGAGAAGGGAGGGTATTGTTGAATATATAGGCTATTGTTTTGGAGGAAACCGTTGTAATACTAAGTGGAAGTTAAAAATGAATTAGTTTCAGTGCACTCCCACCCATCTAAAACTTATGTAAAATTAATTTAACTGCACGACTTGAAAATCCCGTGCCTGTTTTTTGTACTGTGCTGTGGCGCGGGGAGAAGTACAGGGTAGAGTGTACTCCTTCACATTTATTAAGTCTCGCGACGAAGATCGCAGAAGCCGAGGCAACGCCTTATCTAGAGGTATATAAACAGATTATAATTAGTATAGAGGCTGAATATAGTGGAACGCGGCACATAGTAGCCGCTCTTTTAGCCGAGAAATGAAAGTTTTTAAAGACGTCTCATCATGTCTCTGGTATGTCGGCTATCTTCGGCGAGCAACTTCCAAAAAGTAGCCGTGTAGAATACATAGGCGATGTTCCTATTATTGAGGAGTGTCCCCGCGACGTAAAGACCCTAGACGGAGAGCCTATATTATTGTTTGGGAAGTGGAGCTATGAAGACGTAGTAGTTAGAGATCCCGGTTTGAGGAGATATATCTGCTTAAAACCAGTTATACTGCCGCACACAGAGGGCAGATATCAAAATACGAGATTTGGGAAGGCGAGAATTCCCATAGTGGAGAGGCTTATTAACCTTATGATGAGGCCTGGGAGAAACACGGGGAAGAAGCACAAGGCGTATAATATAGTTAAGAGGGCTTTCGATTTAATATATTACAAGACGGGAAAGAACCCGCTTCAAGTCTTTATTGACGCAATTATAAACACGGCGCCTAGGGAAGAAATTACGCGGATAATTATGGGCGGCATAGCCTACTCGGTATCTGTCGACGTGTCTCCACAGAGGCGGCTTGACCTCGCCTTGCGTTGGATTACAGAGGGGGCCAGGGCGTGTTCCTTTAATAACCCCAAGCCTATAGAGGAGTGTCTCGCTGACGAAATCATAGCAGCTGCGGCAAACGACCCGAAGAGCTACGCCGTTAGAAAACGCGAAGAGCTCGAGCGTATTGCTGCGGCCTCACGTTAACTGTTTTTAACGCATCTTTATCTTTACTACATGGCTGAGTTGTTTTGGTTTGAGAAATACCGTCCTCGTTCTTTTGATGAGGTGGTGGATTTGGAGGAGGTTAAGGCTAGGCTTAGGGAGTTTGTTAAAGCCGGGAATATGCCCCATCTCCTTTTCTACGGCCCTCCGGGCACTGGGAAGACTACCATGGCTTTAGTTTTGGCGAGGGAGCTCTATGGGGAGTACTGGCGGGAGAATACCCTTGAGCTAAACGCCTCAGACGAGAGGGGGATAAACGTAATTAGAGAGAGAGTGAAGGAGTTCGCGAGGACGGCGCCGGTGGGAAAAGCGCCGTTTAAATTAGTAATACTAGACGAGGCTGACAACATGACCTCAGACGCACAACAAGCACTCCGCAGAATAATGGAAATATACGCACAAAACACAAGATTTATACTACTGGCAAATTACGTCTCCCGCATAATTGATCCCATTATTTCTAGATGCGCAGTCTTCAGATTCTCGCCTATGCCGCGGAGCTTAATGGCCGAGAGGCTTAAGTTCATAGCTAAAAACGAGGGCGTTGAGCTGAGGGAAGACGCTATTAATATGATATACGAGCTCTCTGAGGGAGATATGCGAAAGGCAATAAATCTCCTACAAGTGGCCGCCGCAACGAATAAAGTCGTTGACGCCAATGCAGTGGCCTCTGCCGCCATTGCAGTGAGGCCGGCTGATATAATTGAGCTTTTCAACTTAGCCATAAGCGGCGATTTTGTTAAGGCCAGGGAAAAACTCAGAGAGTTGATGTATCTCAAGGGAATTGCAGGCGCGGACTTTATAAGAGCCTTTCAGAGGGAGCTCATAAGAATGCCTATTGACGATGATATAAAGGCGGAGATTGCGGAGTTGCTTGCGGACGTAGATTATAGGCTCACGCAAGGGGCGGATGAGGAAATACAGCTGACATATCTTCTTACAAAACTCGGCGCTATAGGCAGACGGGTAAAGCCGGCGACGACTCAGCCGAGGAAGAAGTAATGGCGCTACCTTGGATTGAGAAATACAGGCCTAAATCCTTCGCCGAGATTGTGAATCAAGAAGAGGCGAAGTATACGCTGGCGTCTTGGATTTGTCTGAAGTTCAGGGCGCCTAAGGAATTCTGCACGCGTTGGGCTAAGAAAAGAGATAAGGAGGTGGCTGAGGCTAAGTCAATTCTCCTGGCGGGACCCCCTGGTGTGGGGAAGACTACGCTTGTACATGCGTTAGCTAGAGAAATTAGATACGAGCTTATTGAACTCAACGCAAGTGATGTCAGAACTGCAGATAGACTTAGGCAAGTAATAGGGAGGGGGCTGAGGGAGTCGTCGCTTTTCGGCTTTGAGGGCAAAATGGTATTGTTTGACGAAGTAGACGGCCTCCATGTAAAAGAAGACAAGGGAGGTTTAGAGGAGATTATTGAGATAATTGAAACTGCGAAGATCCCAATCATTATGACGGCAAATAACCCCTACGACCCAAAATTCCGACCTCTGAGAGACATATCATTAGTGGTGAACCTAAAGAGGCTTTCGGAAGAGGAGGTAGTGGAGGTGCTGAGGAGGATTTGTACGAGCGAAGGGGCTAAGTGCGAGGAAGAGGCGTTGAGGAGTATTGCAAAGTCGTCTATGGGAGATCTGCGCGCCGCGATTAACGATTTACAAATGTACCTATCGGGGGGGAGGAGGATTTTAACGCTAGATGATATAAAAAGAGTCGGGGAGAGGAACCCTCAGCTCTCTATGTTTGAGATTTTAGACAGAGTATATAAAGCCCGGTGGTTCGACGAGGCTCGCGCAGTTTCTTTCAACCCCTCTTTTGACTGGGAGCAGTATTTTATATGGGCGCTTGAGAGCATCCCCGTTGTGTATAAAGACCTTGAAATAGCGTCTACTGCCTATGACAGGCTTAGCAAAGCCGATGTATTCATGGGGAGGATAAAACGGACACAGGAGTGGGAGCTTCTGCCATACGCCTTGGAGTTAGCCCTAGGGGGAGTGTCGCAAATAAAAGGGAAGCCGAGGCTTCCTCCCTTTATTAAATACGGCTTCCCGCAACGCCTCCTCCTACTTGCAAAATCTAAAGAGGCGAGGAGGAGGCGCGACGCATTAGTGGAGTATCTAGCTCAAAATCTACACGCCTCTAAGTCTGTAATAAAATCTGAAATTATTTACGTCCTTTCTGCGCTATCTAAAAATAACCAGAGTATTATAGAAAAATTAAGTAAAGCTCTTGGAATTAATGCTATTGATATTAAATCAGTTCTTTAATGAAAAAACATATTATTATAAAAACTATTCCTAAAAAAGAAGAAATTATATCAAGAGATCTATGCGATTGTATATATTATTATGATAATAGTGTTATATGTAAACCAATAGGCCCTAGCAAAGTCTACGTCTCAACCTCTTTAGAGAACTTAGAAAAATGTTTACAATTACATTACTTTAAAAAATTAGTGAAAAATATAGAAATATTTGATGAAGTGCATAATTCAAAACCTAATTGCGATAAATGTTTAATTGTCGAGATTGGGGGCGTATATTTTGTGCGTAGAGTTAATTGATACTTTCAGAGTACTTCTCTCTATTTGGGCATATGTAACTTGAAAGTATTTATAAGTACCTTATTTTATGTACTATGGCAATTGTTGTTGACGATTCAGTTTTCTCGCCGAGCTACGTCCCTAAGAGACTGCCCCATAGAGAGCAACAACTTCAACAACTCGACATATTACTCGGCAATTGGCTACGTAATCCTGGCCATCACTATCCAAGGGCAACTCTCCTCGGGAGGCCCGGCACTGGTAAAACTGTGACGCTTCGCAAGCTATGGGAGTTATATAAAGATAAAACGACAGCTCGATTTGTATATATAAACGGTTTTATTTATAGGAATTTCACTGCCATCATAGGCGAAATTGCGCGGTCGTTAAACATACCGTTTCCGCGGCGCGGCTTGAGTAGAGATGAGTTCTTGGCGCTATTAGTAGAACACTTACGAGAACGCGATCTTTACATGTTTCTAGTTTTAGACGACGCTTTTAACCTCGCCCCAGACATTCTCTCCACATTTATTCGGCTCGGCCAAGAGGCGGATAAACTCGGCGCGTTTAGAATAGCCCTCGTCATAGTTGGACATAACGACGCGGTACTTAATAACTTAGACCCCTCCACCCGCGGAATTATGGGCAAGTACGTCATACGCTTCTCGCCATATACTAAAGACCAAATTTTCGATATATTACTAGATAGGGCAAAGGCCGGGCTAGCAGAGGGCTCTTATAGTGAAGATATTCTTCAAATGATTGCCGATATAACAGGCGCGCAAACCCCCCTTGACACTAATCGAGGCGACGCTAGACTTGCAATAGATATTTTATACCGCTCGGCATATGCAGCGCAACAAAACGGGAGGAAGCATATAGCCCCCGAAGACGTTAGAAAATCATCGAAAGAGGTTTTATTCGGCATTTCTGAAGAGGTGTTAATAGGACTACCGCTTCACGAAAAACTCTTTCTACTGGCAATAGTTAGGTCGCTCAAGATTTCGCACACTCCGTATATAACCTTCGGAGATGCAGAAGAGTCATATAAGATAGTCTGTGAAGAATACGGAGAGAGGCCCAGAGTGCACAGCCAGCTCTGGAGTTACCTCAACGACTTAAGAGAGAAGGGCATTGTCGAGACTAGGCAAAATAAGAGGGGAGAGGGGGTGCGCGGGCGTACTACGCTTATCTCAATTGGAACGGAGCCTTTAGACACCCTAGAAGCAGTAATTACAAAATTAATTAAAGAGGAGTTGAGATGATTGAAGAGGCCCTGGGCGCGCCACTGCGCATACGCATACTCCTCGCCCTAGAGAAATGGGGCGAGATTAATGTCACAGAATTAGCACATATACTGGGCACAAACTACAGCAAATTAGCCGCGCATTTAGAGGCGCTCAGACAATATGGGCTGGTGGAGGATAAACGTATTGGGCGCGCCAGACTGGTAAAATTGCGAGAAGCGGATGTCGTTATCTCATTAGTCCGCGCCTTAAGAGTAGCAGATGAGAAAATCAAGGCCATTAAAGGCCTTCCCCCTCAGACATCCTCAGAACACTCTAAGCCTCCGCAGTAGTCCAAAGGCCACCGATAAGGCGATTTTTGCGCACATCGCCTTCGCCCCTGTGGGGCCGTCTTTATCCACTCCTGGTAGAGTGGGCTTTCGGGCTTTATGTACACGCCATCTGTTGTTGTCCTCACTGTGAATCTCCACTTCGTGCTCCCCCACTTGCATACAGCCTCCCTTTCCGTCACGAAACACGACAACGCCCTCCCTCCCCACTCCCCGTCCCACCAAAAGGCCCCTCTTAGGGCCCTCTCCGTCGGCGCCACTCCGAATTCCCTCTTCGCGGCGCTACGCATTTGACACAGCGCGTGGTATTCCTCCAGCCTCTTGGCCACTTTAAGGGGATCTGTTGGAGTCTCTCCAAAACAGCGGAAATACCACTCAGCCACTGCGCCTAACACCTCCTCTCTAATCCTCTCCCTCCGTAATTGCTCCTCCCACTCTCTCTGCTCTCTCACCCGCCTCAACACCTCGCTGATACAGCCCCTAAGGCTTTCCCTATGGCAGAGGCGGCCGTCTATCTTCACGCCGTCTACAACGGCGTAGTAATACGTTTTGTATCGCGTTTTTTCTATCATAATTTCTATCTTGTGATTTTCAGCCAGCTCGTATAGGGCCTCCGCCAGCGTAGGCGACAGGCCGCATCCTTCCCTTCTCTCCCTCTGTCCGTACTCCGCCATATAGCGTTTAGCGATTGCGTCGTAGGGCAATACATAACGAAAGCGTATACCCCTCCTCCCGCCTTCTGCAATAACGGCGTCAAGACCGTTAAAGGCCCCTTGCGTCAGACAGCCCCAGGACACGCCAAACCTCCTCGGTAGCTCAAAGGCCTCTGGCAGTTTAACCCGCTTACACGGCGCGCGGGCCTCAACGCTCTCAACGCGGTCCTCAGCGCCCTCTTTCAAAAAGTCAAGTA